>Ga0209614_1001696_pt1 | contig 15745 bp, 17 predicted proteins | sample BlaSprsedimmetaG_FD_185484 | JGI IMG/M metagenome (GOLD analysis project Ga0209614, IMG submission 185484) | Hot spring sediment bacterial and archeal communities from California, USA to study Microbial Dark Matter (Phase II) - Blank Spring... ... | reverse complement strand
GTCAGTTTCGAGGTGAACCAGGGTGAAATTGTTGGGCTGCTTGGCCCCAATGGCGCCGGCAAAACCACATCGTTTTACATTATTGTCGGACTCATCAGACCTCTTTCCGGAAAAGTTTTCATGGATAAGGAAGAAATTACCAAAATGCCGGTTTACAAGCGAGCGAAAAAAGGAATCGGTTACCTGGCACAGGAAGCCTCGGTTTTCAGAAAGCTCAGCATTGAAGACAATTTGAAGGCGGTGCTGGAAATGACCAATTACAGCAAAGAGTACCAACGCGAAAAAGTGGAAACGCTGCTTACGGAATTCGGGTTGCAGCACATACGCAAAAGCAAAGGCATTCAGCTTTCGGGAGGCGAACGCCGCCGCACCGAAATCGCACGCGCACTGGCCATCGATCCCAAATTTATTTTGCTCGATGAACCGTTTGCCGGAGTCGATCCCATTGCGGTGGAAGACATTCAGCAAATTGTGATGAAACTGAAGGAAAAAAACATCGGGGTGCTCATTACCGACCATAACGTACACGAAACGCTTTCCATCACCGACCGTTCGTACCTGCTGTTCGAGGGATCCATTCTGAAAGCCGGAACAGCCGATGAACTGGCCAACGACGAAGACGTACGGAGAGTATATCTGGGTCAAAATTTCGAGTTGCGGTAATCACCATAACTGCCGTTTTCAAATAATCGAATCTCATGCTGCGAAACGAAAAATTAACATCAGCCTTAAAATTGACACCCCCCGAAAAAATTTCAATGGAAAATTTGGCAGATAACAAAATTGAAGTATTTTTGCAGTCCCAATTTCAGGGAAACATAAGGAAGGCCCGTTCGTCTAGGGGTTAGGACGCCAGGTTTTCATCCTGGTAGCAGGGGTTCGAATCCCCTACGGGCTACTAAATTTTTAAGGATTTTAAAATAAAAAAATGGCAAATCACAAGTCAGCTTTAAAAAGAATAAGGCAAAATGAAAAAAGGCGGGTACACAACAGGTATTATGCCAAAACCACCCGAAATGCAATTAAGGAATTGCGAAACGAAATGGAAAAGGAAGAAGCTGAAAAAAGCTATCCCAAAGTGGTTTCTATGATTGATAAACTTGCAAAGAAGAATATCATTCATAAGAACAAAGCCGCCAACCTGAAATCGAAACTGGCAGTTAAGGTGAACAGTTTATAGAGATTTTTCATGATATGGTTAAAGCCTTTCCTTAAACGGAAAGGCTTTTTTTATGCCCAAACTTTCAGGCACAGCTTCATTTTTTCTGAAAAATGTTTATTTTTAGGCATACTCCGGAAAAATGAGTGAATACAAGAAACTTAAAATCAAAGAGTGGGCCGTGGAAGACCGCCCCAGGGAAAAACTCCTTTCTCATGGCCCCCGATCGCTGTCGGATGCCGAACTGATAGCCATTCTGATTGGCTCGGGAAACCTCGACGAAACCGCGGTGGAACTGGGTCGCCGCATCCTTTCATCGGTGGGAAACAACCTGAACGATTTGGGACGAAAAGGCATCGATTACCTGAAAACCTTTAACGGCATTGGCGAGGCAAAGGCAGTAACCATAGTAGCTGCGCTGGAACTGGGAAAACGGCGAAAAGATGCCGACGTGTTTGTAAAAAAGAAAATAACGTGCAGCAAAGATGTGGCCGATTATTTTATGCCCCTGCTCGGCGACCTCAACCACGAAGAATTTTGGGTATTGCTGCTCGACCGGGGCAACAAAATTCTCGATCATTTCATGATTAGCCAGGGCGGAATATCAGGAACCATCATCGATGTGCGCATCATTTTAAAAAATGCGCTGGAAAAACTGGCGGTTTCGCTTGTGCTGTGCCACAACCATCCCTCCGGAACCATGGAAGCATCGGATGCCGACCTGAAAATTACCCGCAAAATTAAACAAGCGGCCGAAGTGATGGACATTTCCGTGCTCGACCACATTATAATCGGTCAAAACCGCTATATTAGTCTGGCCGATGAAGGATTGTTGCATTAAATAAATACCGATATGATATTGATTTACACCGACGAGCTGAATCCGCGTATTGAATATACTACGCGTTTGATTTTTACTACCATTTTACAGAATGAGATATCTTTTACCACCAAATCCTCGGAATTTTTAAAATCGAACCTGCCCAAATTCAATTATTCGTATGAAAAATTTGGCGACGAGTTTTACATTAAGCCCCACCGGTTTATGCACTGCAAGGCGCTAATACAGCCTAACATACAGCCCGTTTGGTATAACGGAGAAAAGTTTTTTTTCGAAAGCAGTGCCGATTCCGACCTGCCTTTCGATCCGCTGGCGGCATCGTTTTATCTGGTGTCGCGCTACGAAGAATACCTCGAAACCGAAAAAGACAAATACAAACGATTCCCTGCCAGAGAAAGCATCCTCGAAAAATACGACCTTTTAAAAAAGCCGGTGGTTAATATCTGGGCCCGTTTGATGGCTGAAAAGCTGAAAACACGTTTCCCTAAGTTGCAGTTTCCCGACCCCAAATTTGTATTTCTACCCACCATCGACATCGACAATGCCTGGGCTTATGCTAACAAAGGATTCTGGCGCTCCGCAGGATCCATTGTCAAAGCCGTATCGAAAGGAAATTTTACAGAAGCAGGAAACCGTTACAGGGTTTTGCGCGGAAAAGAGACAGACCCTTATGACACGTATGATTTTCTGAACGAAACATTTAAAGGAAATGAAGACAAAGTGCTGTTTTTCTTTCTTCTGGGAAATTACAAGCGTTACGATAAAAATGTGTCGTGGAAAAACAGGCAATTTCAGAAACTCATTCGCGAAACAGCAGAAAAGTATGATGCAGGCATCCATCCCTCCTATTCCTCCAGCAAAAAGAAAGGGAAAAAGAAGCTGGCAAACGAAATAAAAAAACTTGAAGAAATACTGGGTTTCACCGTAACCAAAAGCCGGCAGCACTTTTTAAGGCTCCGGTTTCCGCGCACATACCGCCGGTTACTCAAAGCCGGCATTGCTGAAGATTTTTCCATGGGATATCCGTCGCAAACCGGGTTCAGGGCAGGAATTTGTACGCCCTACTTTTTTTACGACCTGAAAAGGGAAGCTCCCACCGCTTTGAAAATTGTTCCTTTCCAGGTAATGGATGTTTCACTGCGCAACTACATGAATTTAACCCCGGAACAGGCCACAGTGGAAATTGAACAATTGATGCAGGAAGTGAAAACCGTTGGCGGAACTTTTGCATACATTTGGCACAACGAAACGCTGAACGAACAGGACAACTGGCAGGGCTACCGTGAGGTGTTCAGAAAAATGAACCGAAAAGGATTTGAATGGGCTCATGTATAAAAAGGAACAGCTAAAATATGTAGAATACAGTAACATCGACTACAAAAAGTGGGATCGGTGCGTGGAGGAAGCTCCCAACAGCCGCATTTATGCCACAAGCTGGTACCTCGACCGCATGGCGGTGAACTGGGATGCCCTGGTTTATGGCGATTATGAATTTGTGATGCCGCTGCCCTTTAAAAGGAAATACGGAATCAGCTATTTATACCAGCCTCCGTTCAGTCAGCAGCTGGGTATTTTTCCCATACCGACTGATGAATTATCTGAAGCATTTTTCCATGAGGTAATCTGCCGGTTCAGGTACTGCGATGTTCAGCTCAACTCATTCAACCTGCCGACAAAAAACGAACCCCTGGTTCAGTTTTTACCGCGAAAAAATTACCTGCTGCATCTGGATACCGACTACGAAAACATTTTGGCGGGTTATTCAAAAAATACCCACAGGAACATTGCAAAAGGAAACAATAACCGGCTGAATTTTGTGGAAGGCATTCAAACGGAGGAATTTCTAACATTTAAACAAAAAAATCTGGTGGCAAAGCTGTCAAAAATCGACTTTCAAAAACTGAAAAGCATTATTGCATACAGCCAATACAAAGGATTTGGAGAAATTGCAGGTGTTTATTCGCCCGGAAACAATTTGTGCGCCGCCGTTTTTTTCTGTCGCTGGAAAGACCGTATCATTTACATGAATGCCGCCTCGAGCCAGGAAGGAAAAGAGATGAGGGCCATGTTTTTTTTAATGGACCATTTCCTGCAGGCCTCGGCAGGGAAAAACCTGACACTCGATTTTGAAGGTTCTATGTTGCCCGGGGTTGCCCGTTTTTTTGAAGGCTTTGGCGCCACTCCCGAAACCTACTACCGGATGAAATTCAACCGACTGCCGGTTCCGTTCCGTTGGTTAAAAAAAGATGCCCGATGAAAACATTTCCCCGTTTTCTGAGCAGGCAAACCGGTCGTTTCTTTTCGCCGGAAAGGCTTTTTAAAATAAATACTCCCTGCTTTTTGCCCTTTTACCATGTGGTGAGCAACGAAAAATTACCGCACATTTTAAACTATCCCTACCGCAATGTGCAGGAGTTTGAAAATGAACTCGACTTTTTTCTGAAGCATTTTGAGCCGGTCTCGCTGGAAGAATTGGTTTCGGGCGAATGCAGACAAAAAAAACCGTTTCACCTCAGTTTCGACGATGGCTTGCGCGAATGCCTGGATGTTGTGGCACCCCTGCTGCTGAAAAAAGGCATTCCAGCTACTTTTTTCATCAACACTGCTTTTACCGACAACAAAGAACTTTTTCACAAATACAAAGCAAGCCTCATTTTATCAGAACTTCGACAAAAACCGGATTCAACGGTTGAAGATTTCCTGAAAAAGGCAAAACTGCCGGCAGAAAAACTACTGACCGCAACCATTTTACAAACGGGCACACTGAACCACGCCGCGAACCTGATGGATCTCGATTTTAAAGCGTTTCTCGAAAAACAGAAACCTTATTTAACCAGCAGCCAGATTAAAGAACTAACAAGGGCCGGATTTACCATCGGTGCACACAGCCACAATCATCCGGAATTTTATACGCTAGCAGAGGAAGAGCAAATGCAGGAGGTGAAAGCAAGTATGGCCTTTTTACAAAAAATAACCACACAGCCGATTAAAACCTTTGCTTTTCCATATACCGACTGGGGCGTGCCAGCCAAGGTGCTGAAAACCATTCAGGAGGAAAATATTTGCGACATTACATTTGGCACGGCAGGAATAAAAAACGATACATTCAGTTTTCATTTTCAACGATACCCGGCAGAACAACCGGGAAATTTTGTGCAGAATTTAAAAGGCGAATTTGTTTACTATAAACTTCGGAAATGGGTGGGGAAAGCAACAGTGAAACATTAAACCCGGAAATCAGAAAAATACGGTTATCCGAACTGGAAAACTTTGTTCAAAGCAATGAATACAAACGTTTTCCAACTGTTCCAATTACTCCTGCAAGGGCTAAATCGTACCTGAACAACCCCCACGGTAAAAAAGAGGATGTAGTTCTTATTCTTGCATTTTTTTATGGGGAACTTGTTGCATTCAGAAGTTTATTTGCCGGTGTAATTCAGGCTGAAAAGGTGAAAATCAGGTTTGGCTGGTGCAGTGGAAATTGGGTGCATCCGGATTTTCGGAGAAAAGGGATTTCAAAAAAGCTATTGGAAGAAGCCTTTTCAGCCTGGAACGGTAAATTAATGTTCACCAATTATGCGCCGGAATCGGAAAAATTATACCTAAAAACCGGGTGGTTTACGCCTATTCATCAGTTTGATGGCGCACGTGCTTACCTGTTTCCAAAGACGGTAAAACTGTTGGCTGGTGCACAAAGAAACCGATTTTCAAAATGGTTTTTTTCACGGGTTGATTCCTGTATTGCCTGTTACTCCAATATGAATATTCTGTTTTTCAGTTATTTTAAAAACCCGGATATTCGTTTTGAAACAATCCCTGTACCCGATGAGGAAACGTACCGTTTTTTGGAAGTACAAGGGGAAAACTCACTTTTTGGAAGAAATGCCGAAGAACTGAAATGGATTTTTCAATATCCTTGGATTTCAGAAATAAACCGGGAATCAGCCGGCAAATACCCCTTTTCATCCTGTTCCACTTCTTTTACATACACAACCGTAAAAGTATGGCATAAAAATAAGCTGACAGGCGTTTTTATCTTCTCGGTTCGCGAAGGCCACCTGAAAACGCTGTTTTTCAGCTATCCGCCCGAAATGAACAATGAAATCATGCGGTTCATAAAACAGCACTGTGTAAAGCAGAAAATTGAGATGATAACCATATATAATTCAGCCATTGCAAATCATCTGTTTGCCCGAAAATTCCCATTTTTGCACGTGAAAAAATACGGGCAGAAAATATACAGTACGTTCGGGCTTGATGAAGTTGAAAAGCTTCATTTTCAGGACGGCGATGGCGATGTTTTTTTTACCTAAATCAAAAAAAATCAATGGAAGTAAAAATTTTAGGAAACAACCATTCGGTATTTGATGAATACCTGGCAGAAATCAGGGACATAAGCATTCAGAAAGACCCTTTGCGGTTCAGGGAAAACCTTTACCGGCTGGGTGAGTTATTTGCTTACGAAATAAGCAAGGAGATGCAGTTTAAGGTAACCGAAGTAACCACTCCGCTGGGCATTGCCCGGGTTCCGAAACTGGAAAATCAACCGGTATTGGCCACCATTCTGCGGGCCGGCCTGCCCATGCACAACGGACTTTTAAAAATTCTCGACCGGGCCGAAAATTGTTTTATTTCAGCTTACCGGAAATACACCGAAGAAGGTGGTTTTAAGATCGAATTCGAATATATGGCCTCGCCCTCGCTGGAAGGGAAAGTGGTGATTTTATCCGATCCGATGCTGGCCTCCGGAAAGTCCATGGAAATTGGTTACGAGGCACTTTTCAGCAAAGGCACGCCGTCTCATGTACATCTGGTTTCCATTATTGCCAGCCAGCAGGGAGTGGATTACATTGCCAATGCCATAAGACCTGAAAACGTAACCCTTTGGCTGGGAGCTATCGATGAAAGTATGACATCCAAATCGTACATTGTTCCCGGTTTGGGCGATGCAGGCGATTTGGCCTATGGCGAAAAAATCGACTCGAAATAATCAGAAGTAAACTTCCACATTCACGTCGTCGCGGTTAAATCCTTTCTCTTTCAGGATTTCCATGGCATCGAAAATCATATCGCTGTTGCCGCACAGGTAAAAACAGGAATTTTTGGCAAATTGGGCGTTCTTCAGGTAGGTTGTCAACCGACCCTTAAAATCACCGGCATCGTCGCGCGATGTGCAAAGCAGGTACCGGCTTGCATCATACTCCTCTCTTTCGTAGGCTTCATTGGCATAACGCACTCCGTGAATCATCTTGTAATCCAACCCCGGATTGCTTTTTACCATACTGTGGAAAGGGGCAATGCCGGTTCCGCTGGCAATAAAAACATGCTGGTGCGTGTCGCGTTTTTTGGCATCGAGGGCAAACCGGCCAAACGGACCGTGAATTTCAACCATTTCGCCCTTTTTCAGATGCTTCAGTTTTGGAGAAAAATAACCGCCTTCCACTTCTTTGACCAAAACATCGAGGAAATCATCCTCTTCGGCACTGTAAATGGAATATTCGCGGCTTTGATAATCGCCGGCAATGGACAGTGATATATGCTGACCGGCTTCAAACCTGAACCGGCTTTTGGGAAAACGCAAAAGGAATGTACTATCAGTTAAATATTTAATATCCTGCACCTTGTAAAAACTGGTGTCAATCTGTACTTCAGACTTCATTTCAATTGTCATTACACATAAAATTAAAAACACAAAAATACCATCAAAAACCAATAAAATACTTTTTTGTATTCTATTTCGCCGGTAATTTTAGAAAATTAACCGATTATTAATACAATTGTTTAAAAATTGAGGTAAAAAGCGCGGGTTAGATTTTTGTAATCTTCGGTAAAATCCGAACCGTCATCGGTATGGATATTCATTGAGTCCACTGTTCTTTTTCCTGTATTTTTCGCGAATTCCATCAAAAACCGGTGGGGCCTTTTAAAACTGTCCGGCCTCACCTGTGTTTGCCGGATTAAAAATAACCCGGCAGTTTCCGCAGTTTTTGCGAATTCATTAGCCGACAAAGCCGGCAAAATAACTGCCAGCCTGCCCCCTGAAGCCAATAACCGGGCCGAGCAACCAACAAGGTCGCCATAGGGCAACAAATAGTTGTGTTTGGCCATAGCAAGGTAGTTGCATTTCGATTTTTGGCTGTTGGTAAAAAAAGGAGGGTTCGACACGATTAAGTCAAACGTTCCCGGATTGGTTTTCACAAAATCCTGAAGCGAAGTGTTCAAAACAGAAACCCGCTCACTCCATGGTGAATTTGCGGCATTTTCAGCCGCTTCGCCTGCCGCATTTTTTTCAATTTCGATGGCGGTTATTCGGGCGTTGGAACGCTGTGCCAGCATCAACGCAATCACTCCGGTGCCTGTTCCAATATCGAGAATGGTGCTTACCTGCGAAACACCGGCCCAGGCACCCAGCAAAACACCATCGGTACCAACCTTCATGGCGCTTTGCTGCTGGTTGATTCGGAATTGTTTAAACTGAAACCAGTTATTTTTAGCCATTTTGATTCTATGTTGCCAAATTAAAAGCCCTCGAAAATGCCCAGTCCGAAAAGTGCAAAATCGTATTTTACCGGATCACCGGGGTCAAATTTACGAAGAGTTGCGGTAACTTCCTCCACTGCTTTCCAGTCGTTCTGCTTCCGTTTCAGCAGCCCCAGTTTCCGGGCCACGTTTCCGGTATGCACGTCGAGGGGCAACATCAGTTCCGAAGCCGGAATTCCGTTCCAAAGTCCAAAATCGACCCCTGCCCTGTCTTTTCGAACCAACCACCTGAGCAGCATGTTCAGCCTTTTGGCAGAGGCGCCACGCTCCACATTGGCTATGTGTTTCCGGGTTCGTTCTCCCGGAATTTCAAAAAACACCGAATGGAAAAAAGAAAGTGCCGCTTTTACGGAACCTCCTTCCCTGTATCCGGTTGCAAACACATTTTCAAGCCCGCCGTGTTTTTTATATATGTTTTGCAGCGAACGGACAAAATGAATACAATCGTTCCCATTGAACGTGCGGTGCACAAAGGGTTTCAATGCTTTAAAATCGGTGGTGGAGGCTCCGGTAACAAAATCGAACGGACGGTTATCCATCAACTGCATGAGGCGAAAAGCATTTTTAATGATGGCAGCACGATTTCCCCAAGAGATGGTGGCGGTTAAGAAAGCGGCAACTTCGATGTTTTCTTTTTGGGTAAATTGTTTGGGAACCTGAATGGGATCGGACTCAATGAATTCAGGACGGTTGAACTTATCCACTTTTTCATCCAAAAACCCTTTCCAGTCAGCAACTTCCATCATTCCAATCAATCCTTCAGCCGTTCGGTCCCTCAATCACCCCATCCTTAATATGAATGATTTTGTTGGATCGGTCGGCAAAATGGTCGTCGTGTGTAACAATGACGAATGTTTGTCCAAAATCGTCGCGCAACTGAAAAAGCAGGTCGTGGAGTTCATCGCGGTTGGCCGAATCGAGGTTTCCCGAGGGTTCGTCGGCCAGCACCACCGAGGGTTTGTTAACAAGTGCGCGGGCCACAGCCACCCGCTGTTTTTCACCGCCCGACAATTCCGAAGGTTTATGGTGTATGCGGTCGGTTAATCCCAGGTACTCGAGCAACCGAAGGGCTTCCTTTTCGGCATCCTTTACCGAACGCCGGGCAATGAATGCCGGAATGCAAACATTTTCGAGCGCAGTAAACTCGGGCAACAGGTGATGGAACTGAAATACAAACCCGATTTGGCGGTTACGGAAGTTAGCCAGTTCTTTTTCGGAAAGTGCTGAAATATTTTTGCCGTTGTAAAAAATTTCTCCGCTGTCGGGCTTACTCAGGGTGCCTAAAATTTGCAGCAACGTGGTTTTACCTGCTCCGCTGGCGCCAACAATAGAATAAATTTTCCCGGGCGGAATTTCGAGGTTAATGCCTTTGAGAACCTGCAGGGCTCCAAACGATTTTTTTATGTTTTCTGCTACAATCAAAAACTTGTGGGTTTTAATCTTCCGGATGGTCTTTAATTTCCTTTTTACTTTCAGGAACCGGCTCTATCGGTTTTGAAACGTCTTCGAGGTCTTTTCTGATTTGATCGGTCTCTTTGTCAACGGCATTGGAAACCTCGTCCAAATCGTGTTTAATTTTGTTGGTTTCCCTGTTCACCGTAGATTTCACCTCATCAATATCTTTTTTAATGTCTGAGGTGTGCTCATTGATCTCACGTTTGATTTCGTTGGTGGCCTTTTTAAATTCGCGCATTCCCTTGCCCAGTGTTTTGGCAATGTCGGGAATGGCTTTCGACCCAAAAAAAAGCAGGGCCAGCAACATAACCAGTACCAGCTCTCCTCCGCTAACGAATAATATGTAGTTCATTCTTTCTTTTTAATTTAGGTCACAAATATACAAATTGACTCCATCTTTTAAACAGGATATCCCACAAAAAAGCGATAGCCCTGCATGAGCAAGGCTATCGGCTTTATGCGGTTAAATCCAATTCGCTACTTTTTCCTTTTGGCTGTCACTTTCGCCAGACGTTTTTGAAAATCGTAGGCGATTGGAGTGGCAATAAAAATGGAAGAGTAGGTACCCACTACTACCCCAACGAGCAGTGCGAAAACAAATCCTCGGATAGTAGCTCCGCCAAACATGAAGATGGCCAGCAGCACCACAAAGGTGGAAAGCGATGTGCTGAATGTACGGCGCAGTGTACTGTTTACCGCCTCGTCCACATTCAGTTCCCGTTTGCGTTTCGGATGCAGCTTCAGGTATTCCCTGATGCGGTCGAAAACCACCACGGTATCGTTGATGGAATACCCAAGCACCGTAAGTATGGCTGCAATAAAGGCCTGGTCAATCTCAAGTGAGAAAGGTAAAACATTGTACAGCAGCGAGAAGATACCCAGCACGATGAGCGAGTCGTGGGCAATAGCCGCCACAGCACCCAGCCCGTATTGCCAGTTGGTAAACCGCACCAGAATATACAAGAAGATGATGATGAGGGCAAAACTGATGGCAATTACAGAGTCTTTCCGGATATCGGCCGAAATGGTTGGCCCCACCTTTTGGGAACTTAACTGGTAGGTATCGGTAAACTCATCCAAACTTACTCCATCATCAAGCACGTTGGCATTTTTCAATCCGGCCATTAACAATTCTTCCACTTCGTCATCCACATCCTGACTGTCGTCTTCAATTTTATAGGTAGTGGTAATGCGAATCTGATTGTTGGCGCCGAATGTTTTTACTTCGGGCATTTCGCCAAACACACCGGTGAGCGCCGACTGAACCTCAGCCACCTGCACATCCTGGTCTAAACGCACCACGTAAGTACGGCCTCCTCTAAAGTCGATACCGTAACTCAACCCGCGAACGGCCAGCGAACCTATCGACAAAATGATGAGTGCTCCTGAAACGATGTATGCAATTTTCCTTTTTTCGAGAAACTTGATATTGGTATGCCGCAGCCACTCTTCAGTAAATTTGCCTGAAAAGAGAATGGTTTTGCTTTTCTTCAGTTTCCATTCAAAAATAATACGGGTTAAAAAGATAGCACTGAAAAGCGAGGTAAGGATACCGATGATAAGCGTTGTGGCAAAACCCTTAATTGGACCCGAACCAAACACGTAAAGTACAATACCAGTAAGCAGTGTAGTTACCTGGCCGTCGATGATGGCTGAATAGGCGTTTTTGTACCCGTCGGAAATGGCCAGCTTGATTCCTTTTCCTGCCCGGAGTTCTTCCTGCACCCTTTCGTAAATGAGCACGTTGGCATCAACCGACATACCGATGGTAAGAACAATACCTGCAATACCCGGGAGGGTAAGGGTTGCACCCAGCGAAGCAAGAATACCGATGATGAAAAACATGTTGGCAATCAGCGCCACGTTGGCCGTTAGTCCGGCATTGCGGCTGTAAAAGAAAAACATATAAATAAGCACCAGAATAAAGGCGATTAAAAATGAGTACATTCCGCTGTTGATGGCTTCCTGTCCCAGCGAAGGCCCAACAATCTCTTCCTGAATGATGCGGGCCGGTGCGGGCATTTTACCCGATTTCAGAATGTTGGCAAGGTCTTTTGCCTCCTCGATGCTTTCCAGCCCGGTGATGCTCGACCGTCCTCCCGAAATTTCGTTTTGTACCGTTGGAAACGAGCGCACATAACCATCGAGAACAATGGCGATGGATTTCCCGATGTTTTCTTTGGTGAGCCGTTGCCATACTTTGGCGCCCTCGCTGTTCATGGTCATTGAAACTTCCGGGTTCGAGCCAAACTGGTCGAAATCCTGGCGGGCATCTACAATCACATCGCCGTCGAGCGGTGCACGACCATCGCGGGTATTGGCTTTCAGGGCAATCAGCCGGTAAAAATTGCCGGCCGCGTCCATGGAGTTGGCTGTCCAGCGGAACATCATGTCGCGCGGGAAGATATTTCTGATTTGCTCCCTGCCCAGGTATTCATTCACCCTTGATGTATCTCTCGAGTGGGCAATTCCAATGGATGGGCCTGGAAACAGTTGCCCCTGCTGATCGGTGCTTGGATTAAGCACGGCAAACAACGGAAATTCCTTTCTGAAGTCTTCCATGTCGTCGAGGTCTGCGCCGGTGGTGTCACTTTCTGCCAGTTCATCGAGCAACGAAGATTCAGCTTCAGCAGGTTCGCTAAATTCATCAGCAGTTTGCTCAACAGCGTCCGATTCAGCTTCGGCAGATTCAGCTTCTCCGGTTTCGGCAGTTTCCTGTGCTTCAGAAGTTCCGGCGCCGGCATTCAGCAGTTCTTTCAGCCTCTCGTTGGCCTGTAGCAGATAAGGATAAACCTCCTGGTTCTCATACGTTTCCCAAAACTCGAGCATGGCGGTACCCTGCAACAGGCTGCGCACCCTGCTCTGGTCTTTCACACCCGGTAATTCAACCAGAATACGTCCTTTGGTTTGCAGCTGCTGAATGTTGGGTTGTGCCACCCCAAAACGGTCGATACGTGTACGGATGATGTTAAAAGCGTTGTCGATGGCAGCGTTTGTTTCGTGCCTGATCACATCCAGTACATCGCTGTTGGTTGAATTGATGTTGATTTTGTCCCTCAGTTCGAGGGTAAGAAAAATGGAAGCAAGCCTGGCGTTGGGGTCAATCTCTTCGAAAGCCCGTCCAAACAGGGTTACAAAATCTTCCTGGCTGCCGCGCTGCAATTCCCGTGCGCGCACCAGTGCCGCATTAAATGTTGAGTCGTTGTTGTAGTTCGACAGGGCCCGAATGAGGTCGTCAACCGAAACCTCGAGCGTTACGTTCATCCCGCCTTTCAGGTCGAGACCGAGGTTCAGCTCCAGCCCTTTCACATCTTTGTATGTGAATTGTTTGAGCCCTAAAAAATTGTAAACAACTTCTCCTGAAATGGAGTCAAGGTAATAAAACTCCTTGGCCGGATCGCCCTGGGCATATTCCACGGCGGCCTTTTCCACCTGCCTTGCTTTAAATGTAAACGACAGCTGGTAAAGACATACCGCCGCCAGCAAAATGGCAAATGTTAAAATTGCTCCTTTGTTTTGCATGTGATTTTAGTTTTAAAATTGTAATGAATTTTTATAGATTAATTTATTCTGAAGCAGTTATAAATTTCACTTCAAACGAATGACAGGCGCATGCCTGTAAGGTGTTGCCAGGCATGGCCAGGCGGGAATAATTACGAAACCGGCGGATCGTCGTCGGGAAAGTTGAGGTAATAATGCCTGGAAATGAGGTGATGGTATGAAAGGAAAAGCGGTTTCAGCGGCACAGCCGTTTCGGCTTTCAATGCCTGATGGTGCCGCAGCTGATGGCACTTCTGGAGAAGTTTGTCGTGAGCATCGTCGAACAACCTGCGTCCCAATGTTTTTTGTGCAGATGATTTGACACCAAAACTGCTGCTTTGCGAAAAAAGGTAAATGGCACCATGTTCGCAGGCTTCGTTTTTCGATTCGGTTTGCAGCTCTTCCAGAGCAGCAGGGTGCTTTTCAAAATACAAATCGAACAACACAGCAACAGCCGTGAGCGCTGCAAAAACCAGCGCCCGAATCAGCAAAAACTTTGTTATTTTCAGTTTGAATTTCACCCCTTTACAATTTTGCGGGGCAAATATACCGAAATAGTTCAGGTTTTCAAATACTGAATGAAGGAAACTATTCTTTAATATCGGGGTAAGTTTCGCTCCAGGCATTCCATCCCCCTTGCAGCGACTGCACATTGGTATATCCGAGCTGCATGAGCGCTTTAGCCGACAATGAACCACGCCCGCCTGTGCTGCAATACACGAAAATGGGGTCGGTTTTTTGCGGTGGTTTTTTCCCGGCGGTTTCCCACACCTCTTCCAGTCCTATCCTGAATTCCAACATCCCGCGGGGTATATTTACTGCACCGGGAACAGCTCCTGCCTGGTTTTCTGCTGCTGTGCGCACATCAACAATGAAAATATCTTTGCGGGTGTACGTTTTTTTGAAATTTTCAGGCGTAACTTCGGTAATAACTTTTTTGGCATCTGCTACCATTTGGCCCACATTTTCGTAAACCACTAGCTTGCTTTTTTCCTGACTTTGAGCCGTATATGAAATCGTCAGAAAAAGCAGCAGAAAAACGGCTGTTAATCGGAAGGTATTGTTTTTATGTATCATTTTAATTTTTTAAGTTTAACACATTAATGCACTAAAATGAACAGAAAAATGGAAAGATGGTTCATTTTGAAAGATGAATTGGCCTTTTGGATAAATTCAGAAAATAATATCAATTCCAACGCAACCAATACCATTAAAAAACCATCTTCTATAAAAACCATTTCTCATAAAAAATAATAATCAAAGTAAACGTTTAGCTCTCCTATTAATCGCTACAGTTACACTGTTTTCATGCGATTTGTTTAACCTGAACTGGGGAGGAAATAAATATACCATTGGCCACTTTCCAACCTCGCCGGTAAACTTAGAGGAGTTTAATACGGAATTCGATGATTACAATTCCGACATCCCCATTTTTTGGGATACATTTCCGTTCTGTTTTTCTTCGAACAGAAACAGTAATGGAGCAAATTACGATATTGTTTACAAACTAATGTCGGTGAAGTTTTCGAAAAAAACCGGGAAACTTGACATTTATGAAGAAACCCGAGCCAATCTTTCTGTTCATATTGAAAATGCAAATATTAATAAGGCGTTAACCAAAATTAATTCACCTTTCGACGAGTTTGGACCACGCCTGATTCCCATGGGAAGAATTAAAGGCGGAACGAATATGAACGGGAGATTTGAAAGCTATATTTTCCTTTATTCAAACAATTCAAACGGAAATCAGGATATATTTTTTACACAGAATCTTGAAAATGAAAATTATGAAGACCCCGTTGCCATTGAATTTTTAAACTCAGATTTTGATGATGCTTATCCCACTTTCAATAACGATAACTCTGAACTTTATTTTACGTCAAACAGAGCCGGCAAATTTGACATTTACAAAATTGAAACCGACGCCAGCAAAGAAATTGTTGAAATTCTATCTGAAAACAGTTCAGCAACCGTTGAAAAAGTTGCTGTTCTTTCTTCCGGATTTGATGACAAATGCCCGTCCATTAACAACAACATGCTGGTTTTTGCCTCGAACAGAGCCGGCGGATTTGGCGGATACGATTTATGTTACTCCCTTTTTGAAAACGGAACCTGGAGCGAACCCGTCAATTTCGGAAGTGAAATAAATTCGGAGTATGATGAATACAGGCCCATTGTGCGATCAAAACCCTGGGAATTTGACAATGACA
>Ga0209614_1001695_pt1 | contig 15747 bp, 7 predicted proteins | sample BlaSprsedimmetaG_FD_185484 | JGI IMG/M metagenome (GOLD analysis project Ga0209614, IMG submission 185484) | Hot spring sediment bacterial and archeal communities from California, USA to study Microbial Dark Matter (Phase II) - Blank Spring... ... | reverse complement strand
ACCGTGGATATTGTTGCCTGTGAAGACACCCGCCACTCGGGAAAATTGTTAAATCATCTCGGCATTCAGACAAAAAAAATCAGTTATTACGATGAGGTTGAAGCCCAGCGTAGTGGTGTCCTGATGGTAATGCTGGAATCGGGCAAATCGGTCGCCCTTATCTCCGACGCGGGGACTCCGGGTATCAGTGACCCGGGCTATCGGGTCATTCAGAAAGCGGTGGAAGCCGGAATTTCGGTGATTCCAGTGCCTGGTCCGTCGTCAATCTTAGCCGCGCTGGTGGCGTCCGGGTTTGCCACCGACCGGTTTACCTTTGAGGGCTTTTTACCCAGAAAAAAGGGGCGCCGGACGCGTCTGGAAGAACTGAGCAGTGAAACCCGCACGATGATTCTCTTTGAAAGCCCGGTGCGACTGCTGAAGACGCTCAAAGACCTCGCGAGTTATTTTGGAGACCGCCGGATCGCCATTGGTCGTGAGATGACCAAATATTATGAGGAATACATTCACGGCACCATTCCGGAGGTGATCGAGCTGTTTGAAAAAAATGTACCCCGCGGTGAATTTGTCATTGTCATTGAGGGACTGACCCGAAAATTGAAGAAGGAATATCCCGGATAGAGTAGTCCCGTTATGCACAGCCAGCCGACAAAAGTAGCACTTATTGAATGCCGGAGTTATGAAAATGACCGGGTAGAGGCAGCGGTGCGCAGAGGTCTGGAATTCATCGGTGGTCTCGATTCTGTTTTTATTAATCAGGAGAAAAAATTATTACTCAAGCCCAATGCCCTTTCGGCGAAAGAACCCGAACGCTGTGTGACGACGCATCCGGCTGTCTTTCGGGCGGTTGCGCAGATTCTGCAGGAAGCGGATTATGAATTGACCTATGGTGATTCACCCTCCTTTGGTAAAATAAATACTGTAATGACGAAAACCGGTATCAAGGCAGTGGCGAATGCGCTGGAAATCCCTTTGGCGGATTTTGAAAATGGTCGCACGGTCTCGTTTCCTGAAGGGCAGCGCATCAAGCAGTTTTATATTGCCGATGGCGTGCTGGAATGCGATGCCATCATTAGTTTGCCGAAACTGAAAACCCACGGACTGACCCGGATGACCGGCGCTGTAAAAAACCAGTTCGGCTGCATCCCCGGATTTTTCAAGCCGGAATTTCATGTCAAATTGCCCGACGCTGAGCAATTTTCAGAGATGTTGGTTGATCTGAATCGTCTTTTAAAACCGAAACTATACATTATGGACGCAATTCAGTCCATGGAGGGGAATGGTCCGGGCAGCGGCGATCCAGTTGAAACCGGCTTCATTCTGTTTGGCACTGATCCCGTTGCGATGGATACGGTCGCCTGTTTGATCATGAATATTTCACCCGGTAAAGTGCCCACCAACCGAATCGGTGCGGAGCTTAGACTCGGCATCAACGAACCTGATAACATTCAAATCGTGGGTGACAACTGGCAAAGATATGTGCAAAAGGACTTTGCAATCAACCGGGGAATTGAGGTAAAGAGCGGTTCGCCATTCCGGACGTATCTGGCTCGGAAATTTCTGATATTGAAACCGGTCATCAATCGGGATTTATGTCAGCGCTGCAATGTCTGTGTGGAGCAATGTCCGGTGACGCCCAAAGCGCTGTTCTGGGAAAACGATGATCACACCAAGCCACCGGTTTATGATTATCAGAAATGTATCCGTTGTTCCTGTTGTCAGGAGGTCTGTCCGTATGGCGCGATTTACTCCCACGCTCCGTTTTTGCGAAAAATTTTTGATGCATTGTATCCATTTTAATGAGGAGCCATGATTCCATTTTATCTGTTTGAAAGTCTGTTGTTTCTGTTGTTTGGCGCCGTGTTGATTTTCCGGAGCCGGATTCTGAAGAATCTGATCGTCTTTTTCGCACAACGGAAGCTATTATTTATACCCGGTATTTTTGAAATTACTTTTGGTCTATTGACACTTCATTTCCGCCACGAAACGCGAATGGCACCGTTTGTATTTCTAGTTGGCATCCTGCTGTTCATTGATGGAATTTTTTATCTGCTGTTGGCGGAAAAGCTGAATGCCACAATTGACTGGCTGCTGCAACTGGAGGAGAGCAGTTATCGGATATATGGAATTGTGATGTTGTTAGTGGCGCTGGGTATCGGGCTCGCCGCACAGTTTACGGTTTAATACACGGAAAGCAAACTTCGGCAAAGATTAAATGCGACATCCCCGGTCGCAATTTCGTAGCCTATAAATAAACAAAAAAAGTGTTGACAACAATTTTTGTAACACCTAAATTTTTAATTAGTAACTCATATATGAACTACAACGATATGCGGCTTACTTAAACATGAAAATATTTCCCAAACAATCGGCTCTACTTGGACTTTTAACAGTTGTTTTAATCGCCAATTTCAGCTGTGCCGGCGAAGAGAAAATTGATTCCGTTCCTGATTGGGCGGTTGATGCTGTCTGGTATCAGATATTTCCTGAGAGATTTCATAACGGTGATCCCACTAACGACCCGACTGTTGAAACGCTGGATGGAACCTGGCCCTATGACAAGCAGACGGACTGGGTAGTCACTCCCTGGACGTCCGATTGGTACAAACTGCAACCCTGGGAGAAGAAGAACGGTCGGGGTTTTTATTACAATGCGCAGCTGCGGCGATACGGCGGAGACATTCAGGGAATTATTGATAAACTGGATTATCTTCAGGAGTTGGGTGTCAATGCACTTTACCTGAATCCGGTTTTTGAATCTGCCTCGTCACATAAGTATGGCGCAACCATGTATCATCATATTGACAATAATTTCGGTCCCGACCCGGATGGTGATCTTCAAATCTGGAATACGGAAACTCCGGATGATCCTGCGACCTGGCAATGGACGGCGGCGGATAAACTGTTCTTAAAATTGATTGACGAAGTTCACAGGCGGGATATGAAAATTGTCATTGACGGTGTCTTTAACCATGTCGGCATCCCTTTCTGGGCATTTCAAGACGTGAAACAGAAAGGTAGAGAGAGTAAATATCTGGATTGGTTTATCATTAAGTCTTTTGATGATCCGCTAACTAAAAAGGATGAATTTGAATATCAGGGTTGGTACGGTGTCACCGACCTGCCAGAAATCCGGGAGGATGAAAACGGTCCCTGTGACGCATTCCGGGAGCATATTCAGGCGGTTGTACGCCGCTGGATGGACCCGAACGGAGACGGAAATCCGGAGGATGGCATTGATGGTTGGCGCTTGGATGTGGCGGAGATGGTCAGCAAGGAATTCTGGCGGGATTTCCGGAAATGGGTGCGTGCCATTAATCCCGAGGCATATTTAACGGGTGAGGTCTGGTGGGAGGACTTTCACAATAATGTCATGTTTGATGCATCACCGTGGTTACAAGGTGATATTTTCGATGCGGTAATGAACTATCGGTTTGCTGATGCCATGCTGAAAGCCTTTGTGGATAGAAAGAGCAAGATCAGCCCCAGCCGGCTGGATGCTTTACTGGGATTTGTGCGGGAAAATTATCCGCAGCAGAATCAGCGGGTACTGATGAATTTAATGGGCAGTCACGATACAGAACGCTTCGCTTCGATGGTGATAAATCCCGACCGTTGGATTGATCACGCGTCTAATTTGAATTATGATGAACAATTTGAGGTTCGAAAACCGACGGATGAAGAACGGAAAATCCAGAAACTGGTCCTCGCTTTTCAGTTTTGTTATCTGGGTGCTCCGTACATTTATTACGGTGATGAAGTGGGCATGTGGGGCGCCGACGACCCCGATTGCCGGAAACCGATGATCTGGGAAGAATATCAATATGAACCGGAGACCCACCATCCTTTCGGACTTCCCCGTCCGACAGATATAGTGGAAGTCAATGCAGAATTATTGAATTACTATCGAATGATGATCCAGATGAGAAAAACAAATCGGGTTTTGAGACGCGGTGAATACCGGACAATTTTATGCGATGATGACTGCGAGATTTTTATTTTCGAGCGATATGACGAGAAAAACAGAATTCGGGCTATCTTCAACTTATCTGCGGAAGTACAATCCATTCCGGTTCAAAAGTGTCTTGATGGCGGATTAAAATTCTGGCGGTTGATTCAGGGAGATATTCATGATTTTTCAGCCGTGCCACCTAAATCTTGCGGTATATTTAAGAGAATAAATGATTAAACCTCAAATCCTTACAGGATTAATATTACTGGTATTTATGGCGGGATGTAACCGCAATCCCAAACTCGAGAATATTGTTGCCCAGGTGGGTGACCGGCAGATTCAATTGGACGATTATGTTGATCGGTATACAGTTTTTCTAAAGAAAACTGGCGTGAAAGATAATTTGAAAGTACGGCATGATTTTTTAAAAATGCTGATAAATGAGGCGGTTGTACTTGAATATGCACGATTAAGAAAAATTGATGAAGAACCGGCATTTCAAGCACGTCTGAAGAATAAGTGCGAACAGTTGTATCTGGATTACTATTACGAAAATTATATCTATCCGCAACTAACGGTATCGGAGTCAGAATTAAGGGAAGCCTTTCGTCGGTCGAAAATGCGGATACGTGCCCGTCATCTCTATGCCCGGACGCTGGAAGAAGCCTTCGCAATCCGGAGCCAGCTAAATGCAGGTAAAAGCTTCGAGTCGCTGGCACGAGAGATATTTAAAGACCCGACGCTGGCAGCCAACGGCGGTGATCTGGGTTGGTTCAGTTATGACGAGATGGATCCGAATTTTGAGGATGCAGCTTATTCGATGCAGGTGGGCGAAGTGTCCGATCCGGTAAAAACCAGCGACGGTTACAGTATCATTCAGGTCCTGGACATTGAAATGAACCCCTTTATGAAGGAATCCGATTATGCCAAAAATGAAAAGTGGTTACGATTACAGGTTAAAAGGCGTAAACATACCCGCTTTCTGGAAGCCCAGACTGATGCAATTTTAGATGAACTCGATTTACAATTCAATCAAGATTGTATAGAACGATTGATCCAACAATTTCCGGCGATTCGTACCCAAATACTCGGTAAATTGGATCTTATGGAATTGAATATTGGTGCACCCGAAATGGTGTTGCTAAATTCGAAAAATGGTACCTGGACCCTGCAAAAGGCGGCTTTTAAACTGGCGGAATTAAACCAGAAACAGTGGAACCGAATTCGAAACGACGACGATCTGGTCAAGGCAATTACGGGGCTTGTAATCAGAGAAGAAATTGAGAGGCAGATCGAAGAAACGCAGATCAGCACGCAGCCGGAGGTCATTCATCTGGTCAATCAGAAAAGGGATCATGTCCTCTTGCAGTATATGACAGAAAATATACTGGATACCCTGACGATTTCGGATACCCTGCTTCAGGAATATTTTGATGAACATCGGGATGAATTCATATCGTCGGCAAAATATGAAATCGCAGAAATTGCGGTAAGGGATTCAGCAATGGCGTGGCATCTGACAGAGCGCCTGAATTCCGGGGCGAATTTTTCAGAGTTGGCGGGAACATATTCGCAAAATGACCGCAGTGCAAACCGGGGTGGCTATCTGGGATGGGGAGAATTGGAGCAATTCGGTAAATTAGCAGAATATATTAAAAATTCTCAAACCGGTGATATTGTCGGTCCCGTCACTTACTACGACCAGTATTTAATATTGAAAATTCTGGATGTCAGCGAACCGGAGCCACAGGATTTTAAGGAATCAAGGAGAATCATTGAGGCAAAAATTAAACCGGAAGTAATTAACAATGTCTATTATAAAATGATGAATGAAGCCAGAACGAAATTAAAAATAGAAATCCAGAGTGGTTTGATTGACAAACTAAATATTGATATTAAGCGGGGAATGTCATGAGATATTGGAGGGTCTACGGACTGTTTTTACTACTGTTTGGGTTTATTTTGAGCAGCTTTGGCGGCACGACCGGAAAAATCACCGGTCAGGTTACCGATAAAGACACCGGCGAACCTTTAATCGGGGCTAATGTTATTGTGCGGGGGACTTCAATGGGGGCGGCAACCAATGTCCAGGGCGAATTTCTGATTTTGAATGTTTCGCCGGGAAGTTATGACCTGGAAGTATCAATGATTGGTTATCAGAGACAGCTGTTGACCGATGTTCTGGTGCAGATTGACCTGACCACCCGGGTGACGATTGAACTGTCGTCTACGGTGCTGGAAGCCGGTGAAGCGGTGACCGTCATAGCCGAGCGTCCGGTAATTCAGAAGGATAAGACATCTTCTGAGGCACGCGTCAGTGCTGAAGAGATTGAAGCCTTACCGGTTACAGAGATGCGGGACCTGTTGGAAATGCAGAGTGGCGTCACCGTTGATGGCAGTGGCGGGATTCACATTCGCGGCGGACGCTCTTCAGAAGTTGCCTACTGGGTTGATGGTGTTCTCGTTACCGATGCCTTTGACGGCAGTCAGGCTGTGACGGTGGAAAATGACGCCATTCAGGAACTCCAGGTAATCAGCGGGACCTTCAATGCAGAATATGGCAACGCCATGTCGGGAATTGTCAATATTGTAACAAAAGAAGGAGCGACCAAATACAAAGGGTCAATTTCCGCCTACCTTGGAGACTATGTTTCCACCGATAAAAAATTATATCGCAATATTGATGATATTAACCCGCTTCATGAACGCAACCTACAGTTAAATTTTGAGGGACCGGTTCCTCTTTTTAAGAAAAAATTAAGTTTTTATACCTCGATCAGGAAAACCTATAGCGACGGCTGGCTTTACGGAATCAACTATTTCGACATGTATGGCGATACCCTTGATGATGTCAAGAATGTACCGATGAACTGGCGCGATCGTTTTACGACCAGTACCAAGCTCACTTTCAAACCCTTCGCGAAGCTGAAATTGCGGCTTTCCTACATGACCAGTGATGAGACCTATGAAATGTATGATCACTTTCTCCAGTATGTTCCCGATGGGAATATGGAATATTATGACAAAGGGCGGAATTTATCACTCAGCATGACGCATACCCTTTCCCAGAGAACATTTTACGAATTAAAGTTTTCATCATTCTACAGCTATTATCAGGCTTGGCTGTTTGAGGATCCGCATGATCCGCGTTATATAGATCCATATTACTGGGAGCATCAGGAGCGGGTAAACCCGTACTACTGGTTTACCGATCACAGTGTCAACACCAGTCGCTATGAGCAATTTACCAATACGAATATTCTGAAGTTTGATTTCACGTCCCAGGTAAATAGCCTGAACCTGATCAAATTCGGATTTGAGGCGAAGCAGCTTAGCGGTGGTATTGATGCGTTCGCCATTACGGATGATCTGGAATCCACGGATTCGGTTTTTACACCGTATATTCCCCGTAAAGATGTGGAAGGCAAGAAATTCGGAGATTTTTACCGCTATAGTTTCAATGTTAAACCCGAAGAGTATTCTGCCTACCTTCAGGACAAGCTGGAGTTTCAGAGCGTCATTATTAATCTGGGAATCCGCTGGGATTATTTTAATGCCAACGGCTACGTACCCGCCGATCCAAAGGAACCGTACATTGACAATCCCCGCAATCCCGCTCTGGATTCATTGACACTGGAGGAGAAAGATGCGATTTGGTGGCGGAAAACGACAGCGAAACAGCAATTAAGTCCGCGCCTGGGAATTGCCTACCCGATAACCGATCGCGGAGTGATTCATTTTTCCTTTGGACATTTCTTTCAGATACCACCCTACGGCTTACTTTATGCTAATCCGGGGTATAAAATTCCCGAAACCAGTGGTACTTACGGTATTTATGGCAATCCCGATATGAATCCTCAGAAGACCGTTATGTATGAATTGGGCGTCAATCAGGAAATCGTTCAGGATTTATCCATTGACATGACCGGTTTTTACCGGGATGTACGGGATTGGGTTTCCACGGGCGTACCGATTGACATCGGTGGCGGGACCCAGTATATCACTTACGAGAATAAAGATTATTCCAATGTTCGCGGAGTTGTTTTATCGGTGGACAAGAAGTATCGCGATAATTACTGGTTTAATATATCGTACACTTTTCAGATTGCGGAAGGTTCGAATTCCGATCCGGGAGATGCATTCGGAGCGATCCAGGCGAATCGGGAACCCCGAAAATACATAGTACCGTTGAATTGGGACCAGCGCCATACTCTGAATGGTGCATTTTACTACGGAAGCGGCAGATGGGGCGCCACATTAAGTGCGCGGTTCGGCTCCGGTTATCCCTATACCCCCACGGTTACGACGGCATCGCGTCAGGGCGCCAATGTATCGGTTCAGCCGGAGACCAATAGTCGCCGGATTTCACCCACCTATGAGTTCGATTTAAAGTTGCATCGAAAATTCAAGCTCTTTGGAACGGAGATCATGGCATATATGGATATATTTAATCTATTGGATACCCGCAACGAAATCTATGTCTGGAGCAGCACCGGGCGGGCGGATTCGAGCATCGAGGAGCTGCAAGCCGATGAAACCAGTCGGGCGTATCTGGCGGATCAGCGGATCAACACCGTGGAAGAATATTTCCGGCATGCCGAATGGTATTATGCTCCCCGTAAAATTAATATTGGTTTTAAAATTTCATTCTGATCGAGGTATAAATTATGAAATTCATCAGATTCATTCCTTTTATCCTGATATCAGCACTTTTAGTGGCGCAGCATGTCCCCAGCAAGGAGCGTGGTGATCATAACTTTCGTCGGCAGACAAACATTGACGGCAATAAAGTCCGGACCTCCATTTTTAATTACGGTCTTACCGGACGACCGGAAGCCGGGGCACAGTATGTGCCCTATGAATGGCCCAAGAACTCCGGTCAGCATTACATAGCAATGACCCAAATCTGGGTCGGCGCCGAAGTAGTAGCGGAAAGTGGCAATATAATCCGACTGGTTGATGTCGCCAACGGCAGGACTAATCCCGCCGGGGAGAGTCTGAATTTTGAGCCGGTTCCCGGCTATTTGAATCCGGAATCGAATCTGATCGCCAAGAGTGACGAACCGGAGTCGTGGCCCGGTTACTGGCCGGATAAATCTGAAGATGATTTGGATCCCGGCTGGACCGGCTCATGGAACGGTTATTTCGGGAAAGATCAGTTTAATGCTGATCAGGAAATCTATTTTAAAATTTCCGACGATCGCTATAAAAAATCAACAGTCACCTACTATCCCGACACGACGGATTTAACACGGGGCGGTTTCGGTATTCTGGCGGTGGTTCGTGTTATGGAGTGGTCACAGGTACTGGTTGAAGACGTCGTGTTTATTTTACATGAGATTCAAAATGACGGCACGAAAGACCTGGATAAAGTCTCCTTCTGTCTCTGGCTGGCGGATTTAGTCGGTGGCGATGGTGATAGTGATGATGACTCGCCGGATTTTGATCTGCAATATAACATTGCCTGGTGTAAAGACAGCGACGGGATCGGAAATGTAGAAGCCTTTGGTTCTGATCCAGTGGGAGTTGCCGCTGTATCCTATCTTGAAACGCCGGGTAATGCCAGTGACAGAATTGACAATGATGGCGATGGAGAAGCCAACAGTCCGATTGTGACGGCGGCAATGTTGGTGGGTGAAACCCACAATGGAATTGATGACAACGGCAACGGACTGGTGGATGAGGACAGCACCCATATCGCATTTGGGGACTTTTCACTGGGGGTCGGTTTTGCCGATCGGATTGACAATGATTACGACGGTGAACCAAACAGTCCGGTGGTGACCGCTGCGATGGTGGAAGATTCCCGGACAGACAAATGGAACCGCTGGCCACCCTTTCCGGAAAGTGATCCTTTTGCACCCAATATTGTCCACTTGATCGCAGTTGGAGAAGAGGATATCGGATGTAAATATGCGGACAATATTGATAATAATGGTGATGGCGAAGAGGGTAGCCCGGTGATAACCTGGGATATGATTGAAGCCGCAGCACTGGACTCGCCCTATTACAGATACATCGTTCCTGGGGCGCAAGACCCAAGATATCGGCAACCCATCATACTATACGGCGTGACAGAAGAAAAACTGGGTCTCAAATATGCTGATGGAATTGATAATGACGGCGACGGTGCGATTGACGAGGGGATTGATGAAAATATTGACGAAATGATTGATGAATCCCGTGAAGATTTCATTGACAATGATGGCGATTGGGACCCGTTGTATGATGACGTGGGGCTGGATGGTGCTGCGTTTACCGGTGATCGCGGTGAAGGTGACGGGATTCCTACATCCGGTGCCGGAACGGATTTCCCCGGTGAACCAAATATTGATAAAACCGATGTTTCTGAGTCGGATCAGATGGGCTTGACAGCGGTGGCTTATGACCGGGCGGGTTCCATTAATCTGGATTCCGACAATAATTTATGGCGGCTCTATCTGACGCCGGGAAAATTCTGGCAACCACCGCCCGGCGGTATTTCCGGTGATTATGACCTGTTTGTATCATCGGGATATTTCCCCCTGAAATCGGGGCAGACCGAGCGAATATCCATGGCGGTCTGTTTAGGAGCCGATGAAGATGATGCCATTCGCAATATGCAGGTCGCGCAGCGGACTTATGATGAGGATTACCAATTTGCCAAGCAGCCGATACCACCCAATGTCACAGCAGTTGCCGGCGACGGTAAAGTAACCTTGTATTGGGATGATGTGGCGGAGAGTTCTTTCGATTCCTATATGTTCGGAATCGGGGCTCCCGGTTATGACTTTGAAGGGTATAAAATTTTCAAAGCCACCGATACCGGCTTTAAGGATGCCCTGAAGATTACCGACGCCAGCGGCAATCTGACATTTCTCAAACCGATTTTTCAGTGCGATCTGATAAACGGGCGTACAGGCTATCACGCGGTTGATATAAACGGTGTTAGGTACAATCTCGGTTCCGACACGGGGATTCTGCACAGTTTTACCGATACCGATGTCCAGAATGGGCAGACCTATTATTATGCGGTTGTTTCCTATGATTTTGGCGGTGATTTGACGAACAATATTCCCCCCACAGAATGCAATATCAAACTGACCATTAACACCACGACCGGGGATATTGAACAGAAGGGACCCAATGTTGTCGTCGTGACGCCGGAGGCGCCGGCAGCCGGGTATGTGGAAGCCGATATCATTGATATTGAGCTGGTATCCGGAATGACCACCAGTAAAATCGGCTACCGGATCGTTGATCCGCTGAAAGTGCTGGATCAGCATACCTACCGGATCACCTTTGAAGATACACTCAAGCGGAAAAAGGGTACCGGACCCGGCTACGACACGTTGGTTACAAAATCTTACACTCTGGAAGATGTCACCGACCGCAATAATCCCGATACTCTGGTTCTCCGAAACAGGAATTTATTTTCCGATGATGAACAGCCGATTATTGACGGCTGGCAGTTGACGTTTAATAATAAGCATCTGATTGATTTCAATATCGGTGAATCGCACTGGAGTCGTGACAGCCTGTGGCGCTTTGTGACGACGGTTTTTTCACAATCCCTGACTATTGGGCGTCCCATAGCGGCGGATTACCGGATAGAGATCGGGGATGTTGGAGCGGATTCGTCCACCGCCTATACCGGAAACTTGCCGTTTTTAGTGAAATATGAAGCTCAGGAGGTCAATTTTACGGTTAAGAAACGGGTTGATCTGACCGGTGATGATGCGGTTGACTGGCAAAAAATTCCCTTTGCTTTCGGTGATTTTTCTCCCCGCGGATTCCCGGACGGCATTCTGAATGCAGATTCAGTTGAAAGCGACTGGGTTATTTTTCTGGATGATACAACGGCAACAGGTGATCTAAAACCCACCTGGCGCTTTTCGCTGGATGCACCGCGACCGTCGGAAACTTATCGAAAATATCCACCGCAAGCCGGTGATACGGCGTATATTGTGATCAATAAACCTTTTTTAGCTCGGGATGTCTTTGAATTTACCACCTTCACGTCCTATATAGATAAAAAAGCGGCTAAATCAGATTTAAAGAAAATTAAAGTTGTACCGAATCCCTATGTTGCTGCGGCGACCTGGGAGGCGAAAAATCCCTTTGTCAGCGGACGCGGACCCCGCTCGATTCATTTTAACCATCTGCCCGCGGAGTGTACGATCCGAATATTTACTGTATCCGGGGAGTTGGTTAAAATCATCGAACACAGTGCGCTTCTCAACGATGGCTCTGAAGAGTGGGATTTACTCACCCGGGACAATCTGTCCGCTTCCTATGGAATTTATATCTATCATGTGGATGCGCCCGGGATCGGTGAACATGTGGGCAAATTTGCCATAATTAAATAGGTGCTTATTATGGATATGAAAAAGTTCGGTTTAGTTTTTCTACTACTATTTTCAATGCTGACAGTAGTCCTATCGGCAAAAACCGTGACTAAAACCGGTACAACCGCGGCCAAGTTTCTGGCGATCGGAATCGGATCGAGAGCCAACGGTATGGGTGATGCCTTTACCGCACTGGCAGATGACGGCACGGCGATGTATTGGAATCCGGCTGGGATTGCCCACCTGGACCGGATGGAAATCGTCAGTAATTACAGTCAGTGGATCGCCGATATCAACCTGATGTATTTTGGACTGATCCTGCCTTTTCAGCAATATGGAACTTTCGGAATCAATGCAACTCATCTGGCAGTGGGCGAGATGGAAGTCACCACTGAAGCCAATCCCGAAGGTACGGGTGAATTTTTTAATTCCGGTAGCTACGCCGTCGGACTCAGCTATGCCAAAGTCCTGACCGACCGCTTTTCCATCGGCGGCAATTTGAAGTACATCAATGAATATATCATGAACTCTTCCGCCGGTTCGGTTGCGCTGGATATTGGGACGCTCTTTTTCTCGCCGTTCTGGGGCATTCGTTTCGGCGCCAGTATCTCTAATTTCGGGGGCAAGATGCGGATGACCGGAGAGGATTTACTGGTCACCAAGGATATTGATGAAACCAAATATGGCAATAATGAAAGCGTAAATGCCTATTTAGCAACCGATCGGTTTGATTTGCCTCTAATGTTACGCGTAGGGCTATCAGGAGATATTGGAAATTCAAAATTCGTTCGCACCACCTGGGCGATTGATGCGATTCATCCCAATGACAATTCCGAATATGTGAATCTGGGATTGGAAATCGGGCTGGCTAATGATCTGGTGGTTTTACGGGGCGGAATGAAAGCGCTGTTTATGGATTATCGTGATGAGAATCTTTCGCTGGGCGGGGGTCTGAATATCCCGCTGGCGGATCATATAAAATTCCACGTGGATTATGCATATCAATCCTATCGCTATCTGGATCAGGTGCATAAATACACGCTGAGAATAGTGTTTTAATAAGAAGTGTGAAACAAAAAAGGAGAAACATGATGAAGAAAGTTGTAACAATGATGTTGCTCGTGGCTCTGGTGACCTTTGCATTTGCCGATGTAAATGTCACTTTTCGGCTCAATACGAGTACGATGAAAGAAGGGGTGACCGATTCCACTGCGATAATGCATGTCCGGGGCGACATGAATGGCTGGGCTGACGGTAATCCTTTGACCAATGTGGGTGGCGACTATTGGGAAACTACCATTCAGCTCGCCGATGGCGCGTATGGGTATAAGTTTACCTATACCGATGCCTTGACCGGTGCAGTTAAGTGGGAAGACGCAATCGGCAACCGCAGTGTGACCGTTGCCGGGGCAGACCTGGTAGTTGATCTGGCGTATTTTGACAATGTGGCACCCTATACGCCGACTGCTGACATTGATGTATACTTCCGGGTGAGTACAGCAGGAATTATTGACTATGCCGGTGAAACTATGAATGTTCGCGGTAGTCTTGCCCCGTTAGATTGGGGAACTTCTACCGCCCTGACCCAGGAAGATGATACTGAGTTTTGGTCTGGTGTGGTGTCATTTCCTGCCACAGATGCCGGAACAACCGTTTCGTATAAATTCTTGAAGGGTGATGCCTGGGAAAGTTTGGCTGGTGATCGTACTTTTGTATTAAATACAGATACCACCCTGGCGTTCAAGTACTTCAGTGATCAGCCGCCGGTATCCGCTATTGACACTTTTAATGTACGAATCGTGATGAATACCGCCACCATGGATAATATCACCGATTCAACGGCACTGTTTTTCGTGACCGGTAGTTATGACGGCTGGAAACATGATGACGACACCCTGACTCAGGTTGGCGACTATTGCTACAAGGATTTCCAGTTTGTTGGTCCGGCTGACGGACTCGAGCTGGAATTCACCTTCTTCTACAAAATGCTGGCAACAATTGATCAGCAGAACTGGGAAGGTATTTCGAATCACACACCGACCGTCACATCGGATACAACGCTGGTGTATTACTGGAGACAGAATATGAATCCGCCCTATACGCCCTCTGACAGCATTGATGTCTGGTTCCGGGTCAATATGGCGGGTGTTCCCGATTACGACGGCACCAGTCCGGTTGGTGTGCGTGGTTCCATTCCGCTGGATCCAAGCTGGGCAACGACCTTTGTCCTGGATCAGGAAGGTGAAAGTGATTACTATTCAGGGCATATGAAATTCCCGGTGGAGGATATCGGCGATACGATCCAGTACAAGTTTGTCTGGGGTGCGACTTCCGGTTGGGATAATGTTCATTGGGAATCGCCTAAATATGATACGTGGGAAACGTCAGGTAATCGCTATTTCTTTGTCAGCCAGGACACCACGCTGGCATTCAAGTATTTCAGTGACGAACCGCCCACCGGTGTAGAACCGCAGACCGCCTATGTGGTCTTCTCGGTGGATATGTCGGCGTATATCAGTCTGGGTATTTTCAGCGAAGCCCGGAAAGACTCCATGCAGATTCGTGGTACCTTCAACGGCTGGAATGACGGCGACCCGCTGAAATGTCAAATGACCAAACAGCCGGGCACCTCGATCTATTCGATTATTGCCGAGATTACTGATTTTCCCGGAAAAGAGATCGAATACAAATACTACATGAAGATGTCACAGGAATCGCTGACCTTCTGGGAAAATGCCGGCATTACCGACATTCATCCCGATTGGGGATATGAAGTTCCGCCCACACGAGGTGGCGGTAACCGAAGAGTTGTATTCGAAGGTGACCCGAATGATTATCAGATACTGGATGTGGAAGCGTATAACGGTTTGCCTTTGCAGGGGATTATTCCTGAGGGACATACCGTTGCGGTCACCTTCAGTATTGACATGAATAATGCGCCTCTGTTCAATCCTGCGACCGACTCGGTGCTGTTCCATTTCAAGGATGAATGGCAGGTCAATGCCCTCGGTCTGCGTGGTGAAACCCTAAAGTATACCGATGATAACAGCGACGGTATCTATGAGATCACAATTGATTTCGTCGGTCCAACCGCGTATACTTTGATCTATACTGTCGGTTTTGTGGGACCTGAGAATTCCATCGAGGAAGGCGGCGGATTTGAATTTGGTCGTTTCCGCTGCCGCTATATCCAGCCGACGACGACAGACCCGGTCACCTGGCCAACGGCATATACTACGCCGATGGACACCTTTACCGAGGATCCGCCGCTGGATGTTGAGAATCCACCGCTGGGCATTCTCAAAATAGATGATGAAGGTTTGGGTATTGTGGAGAAATTTGCCCTTTCTCAGAACTATCCGAATCCCTTCAATCCCACTACTTCAATCCGTTTTTCAGTACCACGGTCTGAAATTGTAACGCTGACGATTTACAATATGCTGGGGCAGGCTGTGGTCAAAGAGGTCTACA
>Ga0209614_1001690_pt1 | contig 15790 bp, 14 predicted proteins | sample BlaSprsedimmetaG_FD_185484 | JGI IMG/M metagenome (GOLD analysis project Ga0209614, IMG submission 185484) | Hot spring sediment bacterial and archeal communities from California, USA to study Microbial Dark Matter (Phase II) - Blank Spring... ... | reverse complement strand
TCACCACGTCGCTCGCGCCCACGACGATCGCCACGTCGGTCGACGCGAAGTCGTCGTTGATCGCGTCCATCTCGTAGAGGTCGTCGTAGTCCACGTCGGCCTCGGCAAGCAGCACATGCATGTGTCCGGGCATGCGTCCCGCAACGGGATGCACGGCGAACCGGACGAGCTTGCCGGCCGCCGAGAGACGCTTGGCCAGCGCGGCCACCTCATGCTGCGCCTGCGCGAGCGCCATGCCGTAGCCGGGCACGATGATCACCGAGGTGGCGCCGGCGAGCACCGATCGCGCCTCTCTCAGCGCGTCATCGGCCGAGGCGGCGGGGCGTGGGCCGGCCTCGCCGATCGCCGAGGACGGTTCGGCCGGCGGGGCCGCTTGAGATGCCGCGAGTTGGCGGCCGGTGAGGATCGCCCCCACGCTGCGGTTCATCGCCTTGGCCATCACGAGCGTGAGAATCGTGCCCGAAGATCCCACCATCGCGCCGGCCGCCACGAGCATCTGGTTGGCGATGCTCACGCCCACGAACGCAGCCGCGAGGCCGGAGAACGCGTTGAGGAGCGAGATCATCACAGGCATGTCGGCGCCGCCCACGCGGATGGAGAGCGCGGCGCCGAGCACGAGCGCGGCGCCCGCGAGAATCGCCACGGCGGCTATCCGCTGCACGCCGGTGACCGAGAGGAGCAGCACGCCCATCGAGGCCGCGGCGGCGACCAGCATGAGGATGGCGAGGTCGTGGCCGGGCGCGGTGCGGGGCGTGCCGTCCATCCGGCCGTCGAGCTTGGCCGCCGCGATGGCGCTGCCGGCGAGCGCCACGCCGCCCACGAGCGCCGCCGCCACGCCGAACGCCACGGGCAGCACGCCCGCCTCGGCGTCCATCCGCGCGAGCTCCACTGCCGAGACGATGAGCGACGCCCCGCCGCCCGCGCCGTTCTGGAGCGCGATGAGCGCGGGGATGCGGGTCATCGTGATGCGCGCCGAGACGAGCAGACCGAGGGCGCCGCCAACCACCGCAGCCGCTGCCACGACCCACGGCTCGGCGATGGTGTGGCGCGATACGAGCAGGCCGAGGGCGGCCGCGAACGCGAGCGCGGTGGTGATGTTGCCGCGCCGCGCGCCCTTGGGAGTGCGGAACTGTGCGATTCCGGCGATGAACACCGCAATCACCACAAGATCGATAAGGAGGTCCTGCCAGTGGTCCATCAACGCCCCGTTCGGTGTTGGTGCTGTCCGGTCACTGCTGCCTGAAGAACGCGGCCATGCGGCCGGTGACGGCGAAGCCGCCCACCAGGTTGAACGCCGCCAGCACGATGGCAAGCGCACCTAACCCCGCCTCCACGTCCGAGATGCCGGTGGTGAAGAGCAGCATGGCGCCAAGGATGGTCACGGCCGAGATGCCGTTGGTGAACGCCATCAGCGGGGTGTGCAACCGCTGGGGGACCCGTGATATGAGCACGTAGCTCAGTGCGGTCGTCACAGCGAACACCCCGAGCATGAGCAGTACCTCTTGCACGATGCGGCTCCTTGGATAGCGGTCTGTCAGCCCAGCAGGCCCATGGCGTGCAGCGCACCATGATGCACGATGTCGCCGTTGCGTGTCACGAGCGTGTGGCGGACGATCTCGTCGTCCAGGTCGGGTGCGTCGAGCCCGTTCTTGAAGAGGTTTTTCACGAACTCGAGCATGTTCTTGCCGTAGAGCCAGCTTGCGTGCACCGGCACCGAGCCCGGGATGTTCACGTACCCCATCACGTTCACGCCCGACACGACGGTCTCCTGCGCCGGGACGGTGGCCGAGCAGTTCCCGCCCTGATCCACCGAGACGTCCACGATCACGGAGCCTGCGCGCATCGAGCCAATCATCTCGTTGGTGATCAGCACGGGCGCGACCTCACCCGGCACCAGCGCGCTCGCGATGATGATGTCAGCGCTCGCCACGGACGACGCGATGGCCTCACGCTCACGCGCAAGCCACTCGTCGGGTAGCGCTCCCGCGTAGCCGCCCTCGCCGATCGCGTACTCGTCTGGCGCCTCGAAACCCACGATCTTGGCACCGAGGCTCATCGCCTCTTCGCGGGCCGCTGCGCGGATGTCCACGGCCTTGACCACGCCGCCGAGCCGCTTGGCCGTGGCGATCGCCTGGAGCCCCACCACGCCGGTGCCGATGATGAGGATCTCGGCGGGACGGGTGGCGCCGATCGCGGTGCCGATCATCGGTACGAACTTGGGGAGTGCACCGGCGGCCATGATGACCGACTTGTAGCCGGTCACGGTGGACATCGAGGAGAGAGCGTCCATGCTCTGGGCGCGCGATATGCGGGGGATGCCGTCCATGGTGAGCGAGGTGATGTCGCGGTCGCGGAGCGAGCGGACGATGTCGTGGTTGGCCGGTGCGGCCGGGTGCAGGAAGGTGATCAACATCGAGCCTTCGCGCAGCATGTCGGTCTCGTGCTTGCCCACGGCATCGTTGAAGTGCGGCTGCTTCACCTTGAGCACGATGTCCGCGCGTGAGAAGAGCTCGTCCGCGCCGTCCACCATCCGTGCACCGGCAGCTTCGTACTCGGCGTCGCTATGCAGGGCCCCCATGCCGGCGCCCGTTTCCACGAGCACGTCGAAGCCCATACGTGCGTAGGCCGCGACCTCTTCGGGGAGTGCCGCGACCCTGTGTTCGCGCTCGAGTATCTCCTTCGGAATCCCGATGACCATGGTTCCTCCCGATCTCCTGTCGACGGCCCATCCTGTATAAACTGACCCTTGTGCTGTATACCATACGCGGAGCTTCGTAGCCCCACCCTCTATGTTCCCCGGGCCTGGGCCACGGACACGCCGAGCGGGTATCATCATCTTCTCGGCAGCAGAGATGCCGATCGGACGCCTGAGAGGCTGGGACACGGATGCGCAAGCCGACGATCGTGGTAGCGCTGGGCGGCAACGCCCTCTTGCGCCGTTCCGACCCCATGACCGCCGAGGTGCAGCGCGCCAACATCAAGGTGGCGGTTGAGGCGCTCGCGCCGCTCGCCGAGGACCACAACCTCGTGCTCGCCCACGGCAACGGTCCTCAGGTGGGACTGCTGGCCCTGCAGGCCGCGTCGTACCCGGCGGTCGAGCCCTATCCGCTCGACGTGCTCGGCGCTCAGTCACAGGGCATGATCGCGTACATGCTCGAGCAGGAGCTCGGCAACGTGCTTCCGCCCGACAAGCCGATCGCCACGTTGCTCACGATGGTGGAGGTCGACCCCGACGACCCCGCGTTCGACGATCCCACCAAGTTCGTCGGCCCCACCTACGTCAAGAGGAAGGCGGACGCTCTTGCCGGGAAGAAGGGCTGGGTCTTCAAGCGGGACGGCGGGCTGTGGCGTCGGGTGGTGGCGTCTCCGGAACCCAGGCGGATCTTCGAGCTGCAGCCGATCAGGTGGCTCATCGAAAAGGACGCGGTGGTGATCTGCACCGGCGGAGGCGGCATCCCCACGGCCTTCTCCAAGGAGCGGCCCAACACGCTCGTAGGGGTGGAAGCGGTGATCGACAAGGACCTTGCGAGTGAACTGCTCGCCCGGGAACTCGGCGCCGAGCTCTTCATCATGGCCACCGATACCGATGGCGTGTATCTCGACTGGATGAAACCCGAACAGCGCCGCCTGGGCTGGGTGACGCCGGACGAGCTCGCACGGTACGAGTTCCCGGCGGGTTCGATGGGGCCCAAGGTCGAGGCGGCCACGCGCTTCGTTCGGGCCACGGGCAACCGCGCGGCAATCGGCAGGCTCGAGGACATATCGCGGATCGTTGCAGGCGACGCGGGTACCAACATCGTATGTGAGGTGCCTGAGGACAGACGGGCGTAGGCAACTGGCCGGCGCGTCCGGCCGTGGCGACAGGGGGTCGTGATGCGTGTCGCGATCGCAGGCGGCAACGGATTCATCGGCAGGCGGCTCACGGATCAGCTCCTTGAGGCCGGCCATGATGTGACCTGGCTCTCGCACCGTCCCGGCCGGTACCGGCTTGCGGAAGGTGTGACCGAGGTCGCCTTCGAGTACATGGCGCCGCTCGGCGACGGGCCGCTTCCGGAGTGGGCCGAGGCGATCGCCTCGGCAGATGTGGTGGTGAACCTCTCGGGCTACCCGATCGTCATGCGGTGGAACGGCGAGCGCAAGCAGCTCCTGCGCGACAGCCGGGTGTACACGGCCCGGGCGATCAAAGAGGCGATCAGGCGCGCGCGAGAGGGGGGCGGCGGTCCCTCGGCATACATCGGCGCGAGCGCGGTGGGCATCTACGGCGACGCGGGCGACACGGTGCTCGATGAGAGCGCTTCGGCGGGGACCGACTGGCTCTCGCAGCTAGGCGTGGCCTGGGAACGCGAGACGTTCGCCGTGGGCGACGAGACCGGCGTGCGGGTCGTGGCGGTGCGCACGGGTCTGGTGCTCGGCAGCGAGGGGTTCCTGCCCAAGATGGCGCTGCCCGCCAAGCTCTTTGTGGGGGGTCCCGTGGGGAGTGGGCGCCAGTGGACACCCTGGATACACGCCGACGACATCGCCGGCATATACAAGTTCGTGATCGAGCACGACGACGTCTCCGGCCCGGTGAACGGCACGGCGCCGCAGCCAGTGACCATGCGCGAGTTCTCCAGAGCGCTCGGCCGGGCGCTGCGCCGGCCGTCGTGGCTCCCTGTTTCCGGGTTCGGGCTGAGGATCGTGTTGGGCGAGGTGGCGCCCTACATGGTCTACAGTCAACGCCCCACCACGCGGAAGCTCGAGGATGCCGGCTACGAGTTCTCCTACCCGGAGCCGGGTCCAGCGCTCGAGGCAGCGGTGAAGGAGCTGTAGCGAGCCTGCGCGGATAGCGCAGCGCATGATCGGACCCGCTGTTCGAGTATCATGTGCGCATCGCACGCGAACGGGTGAGGAGACGCGCAGATGAAGAAGCTCAGCTGGAAGGTGAAGTTCGGGCTCGTGCTGGTGGCCCTGAGCGCAGTGATGCTCTACGCGCACTCGGTCGCGTTCCACCACACCGACCTGCACGAGTTCGGCCCGTTCCTCCTCACGCACGAGATCGCGATGATGCCGCTCGAGGTGCTGGTGGTGACGCTCGTCATCCACTCATTGCTCGAGCGTCGCGAGCACGAAGAGAAGATGCACAAGCTCAACATGGTGATCGGCGCGTTCTTCAGCGAGGTGGGCGATGAGTTGCTGCGCCGGACGGCCGGGTTCGATGAGACGGTGGAGATCCGCGAGCACTTCCTGGTGAGCAACGAGTGGGACTCACGCCGCTACGCCACGGCGAAGACGGCGATCCTCGGCTACGACTACGGCATAAGCGCACGCGCGGAGGACCTTGAGGAGCTCGGCGGGTTCCTTGCCGGCAAGCGGCAGTTCCTCCTGGGCCTGCTGCAGAACCCCACGCTGCTGGAGCATGAGACGTTCACCAATGCGCTGTGGGCGGTCTTCCATCTTTCCGAGGAGCTCGGCTACCGGCCTGGCTTCGCGGATCTGCCCGAGAGCGACATCGTCCATCTCAACGGAGACCTTCAGCGTGCATACGCCGCGATCGCGGTGGAGTGGCTCGACCACGTGCGGCACCTGCAGAAGGAGTACCCGTACCTGTTCTCGCTCGCGGTGCGCCGCAACCCGCTCGATACCGGCGCATCCGTGGTGGTGGGCGGGTAGGACGCGAGGGTGCCTGTCAGGCGCGCAGCACCACGCTGCCGCTGAGCAGGTCGTGAAGCGCTTGCTTGCGGCGACTCCACCCGGCGATCAGGAAGCCGAGCATCAACGGCACGGCGGACAGCGGCTTGAGGACCGTGCGCAGCACGGATCTCCCAATCCCCGTGGTCTCGCCGTCTGCTCGTGCCACGCGCAGCCGCATCACGAGCTTCCCGGGTGACGCGCCGCGCCGTGTAGCCTCAGGAAGGGCGAAATACAGGAGCGCCACCAGCACGGCCATGAGCCAGCGCCCACCGGAGATCAGCCACAGCGCACGGCCGAGTGCGACACCGTCGGGGGAGAACGCGGTGTTCTCGAGGACGCGCGTAGTGGTGAAGTCGTAGAGTCCCGACATCACGAACCACAACAGGCCCACGAGAACGCCATCGATGAGCGCTGCGATGAAGCGCCGCCAGAAGCCGGCGTACCGGAGGGCCTGCACGGTGGCGGGCCATGCTGGTGCGGTCTGCGGAACGGTAGCGGGCGCCGGCTGGGGCGCCGGAGCGGGTGCAGGAGCGGCCTGCGGTGCCGGTTGCGCCACCTGTGGCGTGGGGGCGGGCTCCATCGGCGCCCCACAGCGCGTGCAGAACCTGTCGCTGTCGGACACCTGCTGACCGCACTTCACGCAGTACATGGGTCGCCCTTCTGATGTATCGGAACGCGGACCGGTGCGGGCGCTGTCACGGCGTTCCCCCCTCGGCGGGAGCCTGCATCTGGTCGAGCTCCTGCTGCATCTGGTTGAGGAGATCCTCAAGCTCCATGGCGCCCGCCTCGGGCTCCCATCCCAGGTCGGGCGTCTCGGCGCTGTGTCGGGACAGGACCGCAGGCGGCGCCATCAGGTACAGCTTGTCACCGGGGAGCTTCTGGAGGTGACCGTTGAACACGAGGAACATCGGCATCCATACGCTCGATTCACGGCTCTGGATCGACCACGACTGCGTGGACGCGTTCCATGTGCCGCGGATCGGGATGGCGTCGCCCCAGTGCATCGTTCCGTAGAAGTCACCGCCCGCCTGCTGGACGATGTCGATGCGCATGAGTCCACCCTCGCTGAACGGCACGGATCCCGCCCAGGTGCCGGTGACGTCCTTCGAGGTGCGTTCTTCGTCACCGTATTCGAACTCGGCCACCGCGCTGAGCGGCCCTCGCGGCGAACCGGGTACCGCGGCGACCTCCTGGTATGCGACCCGGATCTTGGGTCGCATACCCGCGCTGAGGGCCCCGGTCATGTTGATGAGGGTGATCGCGTCGCGCTGCCCGATGCCCTGCAACATCCGGAATAGCTGGTTCTTGCCCGTCTGCCTGTCGGCGTCCAGGAGCTTGTCGATGAGCTCGAGCGGGAACTCGGCCTTAGGCTCCTTCACCGAGAAGGTGGTCGTCTTCCCGTCGGGCATCGTCAGTGTGACCCGATAGCCGGATATCAACGCTCCCGAGCCGTCGGGCGTGCGCACCTCTGCCGCAGGACTCGGCTTCCAACTCACCGTCACCTGCTCGTCTTTGATGTCCACCGTCGGCGGAGCGCCCGGGTACATGCCGAAGACGACCGGCCCGTGGTCGGTCACCGCGTCACCTGCCGAGGCGACCGTATCGGGTGCGGTGACGTATGTCTCAGCGCGCATCACGTGGAAGCGGCGTTGCGTGGGGAGTACGCAGCCGCCGGTGATCTCGTCCCACTCACCCTTGCCGACGGCGGGGACGCTCAGTCGTACGATCGCACCGCGCTCCTCGATCCCGAGCGTGGAGAGCACATACACGGGATCGGTTGGCGTGCTCGTGCCGGGCTGCACCGGCGCACCTGCGATGTCGATCTGCGTGATGAGCGTTGAGAGCGGAGCCCCGCCCTTCACGAACCGCATCACGTGCATCGGGTGTGCGGCGTCTATGGTGGCCTTGGGGGTCTTCGGGGTCGTGCCGGTCCCCGTGTGTGCGGTTGTGAGGTCGTCTCCCGAGGCGTAGGTGAAGGCGTAGAAGACCTTCTGGAGCGACTCGGGTGTGCCGCCGGTGGTGCGGTACAGGCTTGCGACGCCGCCGCCCCGCAGGGATGCGACGTCTTCATACAGCTTGGGGAGGAACTGCTCGCGAGCGCTGGCGGTGGTGAAGTAGTAGTCGCGGAGGAACTCGAAGAAGTACGACTCGCCATAGCCGTGCTGCTGGTTGGGCTTCGCGCCCGAGGAGTCGAAGAACTCCATCGGGTCGAAGAACGCGTCGTACGACCGTTTCGTGGTGTCCCAGGTGGTGGCGTACTTCTTCTCGTTGACGTAGTACTTCTCAGCCTCGAGCTCCAGGAGCACCGCGGTGGCCTCGTTGAACCACAGGTAGGCGTTGCGATCCATGAACACATAGGCCGATTGCACGACGTGGAAGAGTTCGTGCATCGCCGCCATCTGGATCTCGTCGAATGCCGCCTTCTGCGCGGCATCGAAGGCCGACGGGGCGGCATCGGGGATCTTGGTGCCGTCGAGCACGATGAAAGGCGAGGATGTCCAGGTGTTGTGCGCCTCGCCGTACAGTTCGGGGGCGAGCGGCTTGTCCACGATGTAGACGTCGACGGCGATGCCGTACTTCTCAACACCGGGCTTCCGGAAGCCGCGATGGTCGAGGTACTCGCGGCCGCGGTCGAGCGCGGTGAGCGCGTTGCCTACGCGGGTCGGGAGGTACGCCTCCCTCAGCCAGGCCTCGCTCCGCACTCGCCCCCGGAGCGCTTCGAAATCGGCGTCGGCGTGGAGGGCGCCCAGGCGATCCAGCCGTTCGGCCATCTGTGCGCCGAGGTCACGGACGTCGGAGAAGGGGTCGAGCGAGGGGGGAGAGGAGGCGCCGTCATCCGATACAGTGCCCGACGGAGCCGAGAGGTCCGCGGGCGTCAGGCGGTGCTTCCTGAGCAGGTCCGCGTATTGGTCAGCGGCCGCTTTCACGGCCGCAGGGTCGCGGCTCGGCCATGTCTTGGGATACATCACCCGGAAGTTCTGCGCACCCGGCTTCCAGTAGATCGCAGAGAAGTCGCCCGCCGGGATCTCCGCCCGGTCCTTGATCACGAGAGTGGTCGCCGCGGCCACCAGCATCGGGATGAGCACGGGAAGCCATGTGCCGTTGTGCCGTGTCTCCACGGTGAGCGTGCCGCGCCGTAGTTCGGAGTCCACAAGGAATACGGTGCCGTCGTCGGTGACCGTAGCGATACCCACATCGTCCCAGAGCTGCTCCGGTATGCCCAACTCCTCAAGGTCGAACGACATCTCCACGGGCTCGTGGAAGAGGTCCTCATCGGTCATCCCGGCATCGATATCGAAACCGCCGAGGGCGATGAGCCCGTGTGCCTGCACCGAGGCATCCGCCTGCGCCATCTCGGCCCCGTCGAGTGGCCGCCCCGAGAACGTGCGCTCGACGTCAAGGGCGCCCGCGGGCGCATCTACGCTGATGCCGGGCAGCGGCCCCTCGCGCACAGCAGGAGCCTCAGAACGTACAGGACCTGCAGGCCGCGGTGCGGCACCGCTATCGCCCCGGAAAGCGCCTGCAATCACGTCGGGCAGCAGTCCCCATCGACCGGAGCGCGCGAGAGGGACGCCTGCGAAGAGGGTCGCCACCAGCAGCGCGATCGCCGTGCCGCCCGCGATGAGGGCGGTCGCGTGGCGCTTTCGTGCCGGACGCCGCGTCGCATCGGCAGCGGGGAAGGCCCCGGTGAAGTCGGGGTGCTGGGAGAGCGGTATCCATGCGGCTGACGCGCCTCCCGAGACAAGGGCCTCGTTTCCTATCCGGCCCTCTGTGACCCATGCTTCAAGCGTCGGCTTGTCTACGGGACCGTAGACCGCCCCGTCGGCTCCGGCGACGTGGTACACGTCGTTCCCCCTTCACGGTCCGTGCTGATGCGCGCGGGCTGCGTGTGCTGCGACACGTCAGGGACAGTGTATCCTGACCGGCTTCTGCGGTCTCGGCTACGCCGGCACCAGGTCGTCCAGCCAGACGGCGTCGTCGTCGCGCCGGTAGACGAGCATGCGGCCCTCGTCGGCGGGGTCCTTCGCGCGGTGGTAGCGGGCGTAGATGTGCGAGTCGTCCATGCCCACGACCTCCACTTTCCCGCTGGTGTGCGACATGCAGTACCGCGCCCGTCGCGAGAGTCCGGACACACGCGAACGGGCCTCGGCGATCACCGAGAGCGCCCGGGTGATCGGGACTGCGAACGAGGCGTTCCCCGTGGTGGGCCGGCACTGGAAGATGTAGTACTGCGGGCAGCCGAGGTCGGTGCACGCCTGCAGCAGATCGGCGAGCGTGCCGGGGTCGTCGTTGACGCCTGCGGTGATGGGCGACTGGTTCACGCACCTCACGCCGAGCCTCTGGACCAGCTCGAGCGCCTCCACCGCTACCGGGGTGAACTCCCGCGGGTGGTCGAAGTGGCACATCAGGTAGATGCTCTTGCCCGAGGCGGTGGCGCGCCGGAGCAGCGCGTGAAGCCGCTCGTCGGTCAGCACGCGCGCGGGGTTATACGCGAGCATCTTGCTGCCGAGGCGGACCGTGTGCAGGTGGTCGATCCTGAGCATCGACTCCACGATCTCGGTGAGCCGCGAGGTGGGCAGGGCGAGCGCGTCGCCGCCGGTGAGCAGCACGTCGGTGATCTCGGGGTGCTGCCGGATGTACGCAAGGCCGGCGGAGATGTCCGGCGACGTCTCGCGGCCTCCAGCGCTGAAGAGCCGCTTGCGGAAGCAATAGCGGCAGAAGGCCGCGCACTGGTCGGTGACGAGGAGGAGCGCCGTGTCGCCGTACTTGTGCTGGAGTCCCGGCAGCCGCGTGTTGGAGGCCTCGTCCGAGGCGTCGTCGGCGCCGAACGCATCCAGTTCGCTCACATCGGGGACCACGAGTCGGCGTATCGGGTCGTGGGGGTCGTTCCAATCTATGAGGCTGAGGTAGTAGTCGTTCGCCCTGAATGGGAAGCGTCTCGAGACGCGCTCCAACTCCAGGCGCTCCTCGGTGCTCAGATGGTCGAGTCCCCGCACGCCGATCATGCAGCGTGCCGCCTGGCCGAGTGGCTCGGGCTCGTGCAGCCCGAGCGGGCCGGATGTGGTCACCGTTTTCACGTTGGTGCTCCCTCCTACGGATGCGCACATGGCGCTTCGTGGCCCCAGAGCGGCGTAAAGACGGTGAAGGCCGCGTCTGGGAGTCTATGGGGGCGCATCGCGCGCCCATAGGATGACTATCTCCACATTCGAGCGGGGCCAGTCACGGCCACCGCAGAGGGCGTCGCCTCCCCTCGTGCGCGCCCTGGTGTCGACTGCAACTCCATCCGCATCAGAGTATCTGGCTGAGGAACGCCTGCGTGCGTTCCTCGCGCGGGTTCTCGAACATCTCGGCCGGTGTGCCCTCCTCGATGATCATGCCGTTGTCCATCATGATCACCCGGTCTGCCACCTCCCGGGCGAAACCCATCTCGTGGGTGACCATCACCATCGTCATGCCCTTCTCGGCCAGGTCCTGCATGACCTGGAGCACCTCGTTCACAAGCTCGGGGTCGAGAGCCGAGGTCACCTCGTCGAAGAGCATGATGTAGGGATCCATCGCAAGCGCGCGCGCGATGGCCACGCGCTGCTACTGGCCGCCGGAGAGCTGCGAGGGCCACGCCTTCTCCTTGTCGGGCAACCCGACTTTGTCGAGGAGGTCTCGGGCGATCGCGTTGGCTTCCTTCTGCGAGAGGCCCTTCACGTTCACGGGGGCGACGGTGATGTTATGCAGGACGTTCTTGTGCGGGAACAGGTGGAAGTGCTGGAACACCATCCCCATGTGCTGGCGCACCTTGTCCAGGTCGCTGATGGCGGGATTGATGAGGTCGCCGTTCACGTAGATCTCGCCGCCCGTGGGGTACTCGAGGAAGTTGAGGCAGCGAAGCAGCGTGCTCTTGCCCGAGCCTGACGGCCCGATGACGACCACCACTTCACCCGGGTCGATGGTGAGGTCGATGCCCTTGAGGACCTCCAGGTCGCCGAAGCTCTTCCGGAGTCCCTTGATCTCGATGATGCTCATCGCGCAGCCTCCTGTCGGTGGGGCGTGAGCCGGACCTCAAGCTTGTTCACGACCCACGTGAAGATGACGACGAGGACGAGGTAGTACATGCCTGCCACCAGGTACGTCTCGAACGGCTGGTAGTTGGCGGCCGCCGCCGTCATCGCATTGCTGTACAGCTCGGGCACGCCCAGGTAGGCGACGAGCGAGCTGTCCTTGAGGCCGATGATGAACTGGTTGCCGAGCAGCGGGATCGCCCTGCGGAACGCCTGCGGCAGGATGATCAGCCGCATCGCCTTGCCTCTCGACATGCCGAGCGACCGGGCGGCCTCGGTCTGCCCGCGGTCGACGTTCTGGATGGCCCCGCGGAAGATCTCGGCCTCATACCCGCCTGCATGGAGCGCGAGCGCGAGCGAGCCGGCCCAGAAGGAGCTCAGGAGTATGATCTCGCTGATACCGAAGTAGAGGAACATCAGCTGCACGATCAGCGGGAGCCCTCTCGTGAGACCGATGTAGCCGTTGGACACGAGGTTCGCCATGCGGTTGTTGGAGAGCTTGAGGAACGCGAATATGAGGCCGATCACCACCGCCAGCACCAGCGACACGGCGGTGAGTTGCAGCGTCATCCCCGTTGCCTTCAGGAAGCCCCAGAAGTGCTCTTGGATAACGGTCACGAATGCCACGGATGTCTCCTTACGGTGAGCGGAGGCCGGCCTGTGAGGCCAGCCCCCGTGGTCACATCACCGGATGGACCGGTGCGGCGCCGTCAGTAGAGTGCGGTCTATTCGCCGAGGATGTTCTCGTCGAGCCACCGCAGACTGATCTCCTCGTACGTACCGTCGGCAATCATGTCCTCGAGGGCCTGGTTGATCTCCGCGAGCAGCTCGCTGTCGCCCTCCTGGACCGCGATACCCATCTCGTCGGCCATGAGCACGTCACCAACCGCCTCGATCTCGAGGCCCGACTCGTTGCGGGCCACAAGACCCACGAGCTTGTCGGTGATGACCGCGTCAACGCGTCCGGTGGTGAGGTCCTGCAGCGCCACGACGTCGCTGTCGTAGGTCACCAGGCTGCCTTCATCGGTGAGCGTCGTCGCGAGGTCGAGATAGGTCGAGGCCTTCAGCACGCCTACCTTCCTGCCGTCCAGATCGTCAGGACCGTTGATGTCGGTGGCGCCGGTCTGCACGAAGATCTGCGGGCCAGAGCGGTAGTAGGGGCAGGTGAAGTCCACCTGCTCCTCGCGCTCTGCGGTGATGCCGTGCGACGCCACGAGCGCATCGTACTTGCCGGCCTTGAGGCCCTAAATGAGCGTGTCGAACGGCACCGGTGATTTCATCACCGGGGTGCGGCCGATGCGCTCGGCTATCTCGTTGGCGATGTCCACGTCGAAGCCGACGATCTCGCCGCCCTGGTCGAAGCTGAAGGGCTTGTACGCGCCGGAGTTGGCGAAGACGAACTCTTCGGTCGCCTCGGCATCGGTGTCGGTGCCGGTATCGGCACCCGTGTCGCTATCTGTGGTCCCGTCGCTGCAGCCAACGGCCAAAGCCGTCATGATGGCGAGCGCCGAGAACAACAGGATCGTGCGCATTCTCTTGATTCCGTCGGACCTCCGTCCTTGCAGGTACGGATACCCCGATCCGTTCCGCCAGCGCGCGCGGTACGGGTCGGCATGTGTGCCGAGAACATCGTCCGGCACACGACGGAATGAACCAGGGATGACGCCATTATACCGAATCGGCAACGGAACGACAAATTTATGCGACTCATGCTGGACGAGCAGCACTCCGTATGCTTTAAGCCGCCAGCGCGTAAGGTTTTGGGGGGCGGGACCCCGAAGCCGTATTGAGGCATAGAGAACGGGTTTCCTTCTACTCTTGGTTTGTCGAGAACCCGGAGAAGAAAGGAAACCCGCATGCACGATGATACCGCGCTTCTGAAATCGATCCTGGTGGAGTTCTGCCTGGAGCGCATCGGCCGCTTCGAGGACTTCGAGAGAGCCGAGACGAGCTCACACGAAGATGTGCTGAGGACCCTGGCCGATGCGATGTCTGAGGCTCTTGAGATATTCGACGCGCGGTTGTTCGCCGACAGGCCCGACGGCTGGCGCGTGAAAGATGCCCGGTCACGCTCGATCCTCACGGAGTTCGGCGAGGTGACCTTCACCCGCCGTGTCTACACAGACGAGTTCGGGGACCGGCTGTGTTCGATAACCTAATTGTTGACCACTTGAGGGTGTTTCGATAACCGAAAGGTTGACCACCCCACCGATGCCTGTACCGTCGAGGCAAGCCCGTGTTTCGGGACGTCGCCGACGGCAGGAGGAAGCGGGTGCTCGGGATGGTCGACGTCGAACTGATCAAGAAGATGCGAGATCGAGGTAGCTCGATCCGCAAGATCTCGCGGTTGACGGGGTGGTCGCGCCAGACGATCCGCAAGATCTTGGCCGCCCCCGCCGAACCCCCGGTCTATAGCCTGTCCAAACCCCGGTCCTCGCCCGTGATGGGCCCGTATATCGGCATCGTCGAGCGGTGGCTCGCAGACGACGAGACCGCGCCCCGCAAGCAACGCCACACCGCCAGGCGAATCTACGACCGGCTTGTCGAAGAACACGGGTTCACCGGTTCGGAAGTCACCGTGCGCAAGGCCGTGGCGAGGTTGCGCGGCAAGCGTATCGAGGCGTTCGTCCCGCTCGAGGCTTCGTGGGGACAGATCGCGCAGGCCGACTTCGGAGGTGCGATCGTCACGATCGCAGGGAAGCGAAGAGAGATCTCGCTCTTCTGTATGCGGGCCAAGGCGTCAAAGGTCCCCTTCGTGGCCGCCATGCCCTCAGAGAGGCTCGAGTGCTTCCTTGCAGGACATGTCGACGCCTTCGAGTTCTTCGGCGGAGTGCCCGGTGAGCTTTGGTACGACAACCCCAAGACTGCGGTGACCAAGATATTGCCCGGTCCACACCGCATCGAGCACGAGAGTCTCTCTGCGCTGCGCGCTCACTATCTGTTCGACTCGCGCTTTTGCACGCCTGCGCGAGGCAACGAGAAGGGCGGTGTGGAAAACCTCGTCGGCTATGTGCGCAGGAACGCCCTCGTACCGCACACCCGTTCCTTCGCCTCGATCGAAGCGCTCAACGCTCACTTGAGAGCCTGGTGCGAGCGCGAGCGAAGCCGCCACGCCGATGCATGGAGGATAGAGTCGGCCGCTTTGCGCGCGTTGCCCGCACACCCGTATCGGGCCTCGGTGAGCCGGCCTGTCGTGGCGAGCAAGACCTCGATGGTGACCGTGGACCGCGTGCGCTACTCGGTGCCGGTGGCATACGCCGGCCGCACACTGCGCGCCGAGTGCTTCACCGGCCGCATCGAGATCTTCGACGGTGCCACGCGCATCGCCGCCCACGAGCGCAGTCACGAGCGAGGAGATACCGTGCTCGAGCTTTCCTGCTACCTCGACGCGTTCGCCCGCAAGCCAAGGGCGGCACTCTCGTGCGCCGCGCTATCGAGTGCCGACCCGGTCTTTACCGCGGCGCGAGACATCGCGCTTCGCACCCCTGACGGGCATCGCGCCTTCGCTGCCGTCCTCCTGCTCGCCCGGGAGTTCGGGCTCGATCAGTTGGCCGGCGCGTTGCGCATCGCGATCCGTTCCGGCACCCTCACGCCCGAGTATGTGCGTCAGATCGCTCTGAACGCCGCGCACGTGACCCCGGATCCGGTCTGTGTACCGGACTCACTTCTGCTCGACCTTCCCGCGCCAGACGTCGCGTGCCACGACGAGCTGGCGGTGTGTGCCCGATGAACGCTGACGTGCTGGCCGCGCAGATCAGGCTCTATGCCAAAGAACTCAAGATGCCCGGACTCGCACGCGCCTTCGAAGAGATCGCCCGTGATGCGGGCAAGGCAGGCCGGGGTCATCTCGAATCGCTTGCCGCCTGCCTTGCCGCAGAGGTCGAGTCAAGGGCCGAGCACCGGCTCGCATCTCGGCTCAAAGCCGCGCGGTTCCCGGCGTCAAAGAGCTTCGAGACGTTCGATTTCTCGCTCGTCCCTTCGCTCGCTAAGGGCGCCGTGCTCGCCTTGGGCTCGGGAGCATTCACGAGAGAGCGCGAGAACGTCGTATGCCTCGGTGCGTCGGGTAC
>Ga0209614_1001689_pt1 | contig 15794 bp, 12 predicted proteins | sample BlaSprsedimmetaG_FD_185484 | JGI IMG/M metagenome (GOLD analysis project Ga0209614, IMG submission 185484) | Hot spring sediment bacterial and archeal communities from California, USA to study Microbial Dark Matter (Phase II) - Blank Spring... ... | reverse complement strand
TCGCCCGGCCCCGCCGTAGCGGTTCAATATGTGCGGGTACGAACCGCTCAGCCAATCATAGTTGCCCGTATCGATGACCGCACCACCTATGACCGTGCCGCCCCCGCTGATGAACTTCGATGTCGAGTGCACCACAACGTCCGCGCCAAGCAACCCAGGCTTGCACAAACACGCCGTGGCCACCGTGTTGTCGACAACGAGTGGGATGCCGGCATCCCTGGTAATTCGGGCAATTTGGGCAATATCGGGGGTATCGAGCTTTGGGTTGGCTATGGTCTCAAGAAACACAAAGCGCGTATGTGCTGTAATCGCCCGTGCCACCTCAGCCTCGTCGCAGGCGTCCACGTACCGCGTCGCAACGCCAAAGCGTCGCAGTGTGTTCTCAAACAGAGATACGGTTCCAGCAAAGATGCCTTCGGCCGCCACTACTTCGTCCCCGGCCGAGAGTAGCGCCGCCGCAACCGCATGGATCGCCGCCATACCGCTTGCCGTCGCAACGCAGCCTATCCCCTCTTCAAGCTGGGCCAGCGTCCCTTCCAGAGCCACCGTTGTCGGGTTGGCGATCCGCGTGTAGACGTACCCGGCGCCCCTGCCGGCAAAGGCATCGGCCATTTCCTGCGCCGACGGTGATGCGTAGGCGACCGTCTGGAAGACCGGTGGCACGGTCGCCCCGGCGAACCGGGTCGCGCCAAGCACTCCGTGGATGGCAAGCGTCTGGTCTTTCATGTGTGTCGACTCCGTGGTCGGGCAATGCCTTGGCCGTCAGATCTGATAATCCAGCAGCGGTTTCGTGTGAATGCCGCATTCGCCGCCGCACTTGCTTGTGCCAATCCAGCGGCCGGCGCGCTCATCGATCCCCTGGGCAATCCGAGTGCACGGCTCGCAACCGAGTGAACGGTAGCCTTCCTTGTACAGGGGATTGACCGGTACGCCATAGAGCGCCAGGTACTGCCAAACCTCCCGTTCGTACCAGATGAGAATCGGGTTGAGTTTGATCAGCCCCTTGTCGAGTTCCTGCACCTCGGTGAAGTCCGTCCGCGTCCGCCCTTCCGTGCAGCGAAGGCCCGTCACCCAGCAGCCCACCTTCATCTCCTGGATGGCCCGACGCGTCGGCTGCACCTTCAGCAGCTCACAGCAACGGTCCGGATCCGCGGCATAGAGACCCTCCTCTATCGGCTCATCGTTGGAGAAAACACGCAATTCCGGGTAGCGGGCGACCTCCTCGGCCATGAACTGCTTGGTCTGGGCGGGTTTGAAGCGCGTCGTAATGATGAAGCCGCGAATATCGTCGCTGACGCGTTTGGCCAGATGCCAGACTACACTGGAATCCTTCCCCAGGCTGTTCGCCACGACCAGCCGATCTCCAAATTCCCGATATGCGTCGTCGATCAGGGCGAGAGACCGCTCCACCTTTTCCGCGAAGTTGAGCCCCTCGACCAGTTCCGTAATGTTCTCGGCCACCTGCTGCAATAACATTTTCCAGATCTCCTTGAATCGCTGTGACTGCCTATATTTGATACTCGGGCGGCTTTACCTTGCCGAAACTCAGCCGGTTCCAAAGCCGCTCATGAAAGTAGAATGCCCCAATTTTCAAAAGGGTATCGACGAGCCCAATCCCCGCGGCCCGGCCGGCATCTCGGATGATCAACCAAGCCACAATGAACGTGACGACAGTGCCTCCGGTACGCCAGGTCACCGCCTTGAGGATGCTCCGTGAATGACTCTCCATGAACGTCGATCCTTACTCTGATAGTCCTATAGGTTTACTAGGGTATCTGTGCAAAAAAATCAGATGCAGTAGTTCGGGGCTGCGTCAGCCCTGCTTTCCTGCTCGTACGAGAGCAATTCGGCAAACGTCGTGCCCTCACACACTTCCAGTATCGCCTGGTCGACCTGCGCCCATAGCTTACGAAAAGCCCCGTCTCCAAACGCCCCACCCGGTTCATCGCCGTCGTCGGTGAACTGAGGCGAAATAGAAACACCACCCTCAATCTGCTCGATCACAGTGGCCACTGTGAACGACGCCGGCGGGCCCGCTAAAAGGTAGCCCCCGTCATTGCCACGCCGGGACGCAACGATGCCCCCGTGCCGCAGCTCGTTGAGGATGACCTCGAGAAACCGGTGGGGGATGGCTTGGGCTTCGGCCACCGCCTGTATCTTCACGGGCGCCTGGTCCGATCTTGCCGCCAATTCCAGGACGGCTCTCAACGCGTATTGGCATTTCTTGGACAGCTTCATAACAGTGCAGCTATGTTCATTGTTCCTATCGGAATAGTAAAGTATCAAAACACGGCGGCGGCGTCAATACAAAAAAACGGAAAAATGAAAAAAAATCCGTCGGCCGGCCAACCTCCGGCTTTTCAGCCCAAAAACGCGGTATCCCAGTCCTTCCAAACGGGATCAAGCCCCTTGCCCCTGAGCATGGCCGCAACCTGTGCGGGTGGACGATCGTCATCGACGGCGAATTGCTCGATGGTGCAGGCCCCGCCGCCATATCCACCCGGGTTTGTGCGGCTGCCGGCGCTCATCCGCGTGATGGCCAGACCCGCCAGGTGGTCCCGAAACGCCGCGGATTCCCTCGTCGAGAGGACCAGTCCGGCATCGGCAAAACACAGCCGAAGCGCCAGGATCATCTGCACGAGGTCCACGTCGCTTACGAGGTGCTCGAACTGTGAATCGGCCACATCGCGTGCGGGCCGCAGCCGCGGAAACGAGAAGGAAATCCGGGACTGCCAGAAGCGTTTCATCAGGTAATGGGCGTGCTCGGCCAAGGCGAGGGTTTCAAGCCGCCAGTCCGCCAACCCCAGCAGAACACCCAGGCCGATCTGCCGCATCCCCGCCAGGGCTGTCCGCAGTGGCCCTTCCAGCCGCTTGTTGTAGTCGGACTTAGGCCCGGTCGGGTGATACCGGCCATACATCCGGCGGTCGTAGGTTTCCTGGTAGAGTGTTACGCCCTCTATCCCGGTGGCAAACAGGCGGGCGTATTCGGCGGTGCTCAGCGGGTATATCTCGACGGAGATCGAACTGAACCGCCCGCGAAGCCGCCCCGCCAGCTCGCTGAGGTACTCAACCGTGATAAACTCCGGGTCCTCGCTGCTGACCAGCAGGATGTCGCGAAAGCCCTCAGTCGCGATGATCTCCGCCTCCGCAACGGCTTGTTCGACCGTCAGCCGGGTTCGGTCAAAGGCCCCCGTGCAGTTGAATCCGCAATAGAGGCAGCCATTGATGCACCGGTTGGAGAGATACAACGGGGCATAAAGGCCAATGGTCCGTCCGAAACGCTGGACTGTCAGCCGCTGACCCAGTCGTGCCATCTCTTCGAGGCAGGGTCGCGCCGCCGGCGATATCAGTGTCAGTAGTCTATCCTGACTATAGGAGCCCGGGGCCGCCGCAAGGGATCGCCGCACGTCTTCGGCCGTAACCGCCTCCAGCCGCTCAGCCCAGTCTCGACCGGGGCGGTCCAGGCCCATTTCACCAAGTATATGGGCTACTTCCGATGATTCCGTGGACACGCAGCGGGTCATGGCCGTCAGCGGCCCCCAAGAAAGCCGGTCAGCGGGCTGGATGCCGACGCCGTGCTCGATGCGACGGCCGGGCCGGATTCCCACGCCAGCCGTCCCGCCTGCACCGCGAGATTGAATGCGCGGGCCATCTCGCAGGGGTCGGCGGCGGTGGCGATGGCGGTGTTGACCAGAACCGCGTCGGCACCAAGCTCCATCGCCTCGGCCGCATGAGACGGCAGGCCAAGACCGGCGTCCACAACAACTGGAACGGTGGCCCCGGCGATGATGATCTCCAGGGCCGCACGGGTCTTGAGCCCCTGGTTGGAGCCAATCGGGCTGGCCAGGGGCATCACCGTCGCACAGCCAGCATCCTCAAGACGCTTGGCGAGGATGGGATCGGCGTTGATATAGGGCAGCACGACAAAACCTTCGGCGACGAGGCTCTCGGCGGCCTTGAGCGTCTCGATGGGGTCCGGCAGGAGGTAGTACGGGTCCGGCGTCACCTCCAGCTTGAGCCATTCGATGCCCGTGGCGGCCCTGGCCAGGCGGGCCAGGCGAACGGCCTCGTCGGCCGTGCGGGCGCCGGAAGTGTTCGGCAGCAACAGATACCGCGAACGATCAATGGCCGCCAGCATGTCGTCGTCGGGGTTGCCAATATCAACCCGACGCAGCGCCACGGTCACAATCTCGGTCCCGGATGCCTCAATCGCCCGGGCCATGACCTCAGGAGAGGGGAACTTGCCGGTTCCCACAAGCAATCGGGAGCTAAACTGCCTGCCTGCAATAGTCAGCGGCTTCATGAGATTCAGCCTCCCCCGACGAAACGAACCAGTTCGATAGTCTGCGCCGGTCTGATCGGCGTCTTGTCGAAGGCCTCTCGCCTGACAATCAGGCCATCGATCTCCGCCACAATCGTCGCGGCATCAACATTCAGGTGCTGCAAAAGGGCCGCCAGATTGTCCGGCAGTTCGTCGGGCAACTCGGTCAGGCGCCCGTTTATCGTAACGACGTGCATCATAGCCTCCCTTCGCGGGCATTACCCCGATTCAGGTTCAGAGGGTCATCCGGCACCGATCCAGGACCAGCGACGCCACGTCCTGGGCTCTGTCGAGCGTCCGGATTTCTCAGCCGGGTGCCGGGCCGGTCGCCCGGGTCAGTTGTGGCTCCCCTGACTTTGATTGGGTGTGATTATAGCACGCCCGAAGGCCACCGGCAAGACCTTTCACGCACCCCGCGACTGCAACCGGCTCGAATGGCCCTGCGCTGTCGGCCGCACGGCAAATGAGCCGCGAACCGCATCGGGGCCGTGTCGCCGTGTTTTTCACGAATTTTCCGTTGACGTACTTCAACCGAGGGCTATATTAGGCGGCTCAGACTTGGAATGCCCCCATCGTCTAGTGGCCTAGGATATCAGGTTCTCATCCTGGAGACAGGGGTTCGACTCCCCTTGGGGGTATTCTTTATGCGCTCGTAGAGCGGCCGGTTGTCTTTAGGTGGACCCAATGCTCAATCACGCGGACCAGGACCAGCACTACATGCGTCTTGCGATCGAGGCGGCGCGGATCGCCGAGGACAACGGCGATGTTCCGATCGGCGCGGTCATCGTGCACGAGGGGCAGGTCATCGGGCGGGCCTATAACGAGCGAGAGCAATTGCAGGACCCCACGGCGCATGCCGAGATCGTGGCGTTGACGCAGGCGGCGGCGTTCCTGGAGAGTTGGCGGTTGCACGGCTGCACGATTTATGTTACCCTTGAACCGTGTCCGATGTGCGCCGGGGCGCTGGTGCTGGCGCGTGTGGATCGGCTGGTTTATGGCTGTGCGGACCCCAAGACCGGGGCATGCGGCAGTCTGTATAACATCGTGCAGGATGAAAGGTTGAATCACCGGCTGGAGGTAGCGGCCGGGGTGCTCGAAGCCGAGTGCAGGGCCCAGTTGCAGGGCTTCTTCGAGCGCCGAAGACTTGAAAGAAAGGGACCCTCCGAGGATTAGCAATCCGGTGGAGCGTCTTGGTCTGTTGGAGAGGTGTCCGAGTGGCTTAAGGAGCGGCCTTGGAAAGGCCGTGTAGGGCTTGTCTCTACCGCAGGTTCGAATCCTGTCCTCTCCGTTTTTCCCCCGTCAGAACTGCGCCGTGGTGCGGTCTTGCGGGAGTGCTTCGCCCCGGGCGGACTCCAAGAGCGATTGGAGGTCGCGCCGGGGGTATTGCCATGCCTTGCGGACAGCCTGGGTGGTTCGATCCAGCAGGGTCCGGTAGTCCGGGTCGTCCTTGTCGGCATATGTCGGGCTTGAGCATGGGCGGGCAGCGCCCCCGCCGGCCAGCGGCGCTGTAAGAAAGCGAGAGCGGGCGGGTTCGTGGATATCGACCCAGTCGAGACGAGCAATATCGGCCGTGACATGGCATGAGGCACAGCGCTTCGCATGGACGGCGGTCACGGCCGTCTGCAGGTCGGCATCGGCGGGCAGCGAATAGGCCGGCGGCGACTGTCGCTTGTTGACGAAGCGGTCGTGATACGTGGCGTTGCCGTCGATCCACGTAACCAGACGGATCCATTGGTTTGTGTTGAGCCTGGCCCGCCTGGCGCAGGCGCCGGTTCGCAACACATCGACCAGTTTGCTTCTGTGCGAACCGAACTGATACGGCTGGGTAATGGCGGCGTCGCCCTGGACGGGAGACCACGAAACCAGGTTGTGGGCGACGATAGTCTCGTAAGCCCGATTGGCTCCATACCCGGCAACGTAGTCCGCGTGGCCGGGGCCCTGGCGCGGGCCGGGAGTCAGACCTCCGGACAGGTCCAGACCGGCCGAGGGCTTGAGGCCCCCATGACAAGCGACGCAGTGCTGGTCGAGGATGGGCTGGATATCTCGTAGGAAACTTACAGGGCGAGTGCCCCAGGGAGGCGGGACCGGGTCGGAAGGCTCTCGCCGAAGCGCCTTGGCGACAGCCCGCACGGGCGGCGCCTCCTCGCGAGTCTCATGGCAGCCCAGGCAGCCCCGGACCTCTCCGGGCTGAAGGCTGATGAACGACCGCATACGGCGGATTTCCATGTGGTTCTCGTCGAGAAGCTGGAAATACACCGGCGTATCGGCAGGGATTCGGAAATACGCGCTGCCGTCGGACTCCAGCGGCACGGTCCCTAGAATGCGGACGGGCGTCCAGTTGTGTGGGTAGGCCTTCTCCGTGTATCGCCAGCCGCCGTTGGTGTTGTCGTAGGGCCATTGCGGACGCTGGGCGATTCGCAGGTAGCGGGCCTGCCCCGGCTTGAGATCGGGGACGCCAAACGCGGCGTCCACGACGACGCATGTAGCGTGTGCATCGGTGCGGTCGGTCAGGTCCGGCACAATCGGGGGGATGGGCCGCGGCTTGAACGGAATGGGGCTGAAGCAGGAGATGGCCGGGTCGCGGTAGATCAACTCCTTTGTGCCGAACACGTCAATCAGGTACAGACCATAGCCGTTGGGCTCGGTCTGTTCGGGACTGTAGGAGTAGGCGGCGAGCATGTACTTGTCGGACAGGGCCCACGGCGTTGAGTAGAAGCCGCCGGAATCATGGACGCCACCGGTTGGCGTAGGCACGCCCGACATGCCGCCTTCCGGGGGGTGGACCCCGGGTGTGACGATTTCAATGCCGTTGGGGTTATTGAGGCCGGCCGTGGGCGTGATCAGGACGACGGGCCCGGCGGCCAGCGTATGGTGGCCGGCGGCGACGGCGATCAAGCGGTTTACGTTGGGGACCGACCGGATGTCTTCCAGGGCCCAGGGGTCGTTGAAGTGCTGTTTGAAGACAGCATCAGCAAAGGTCCCATCGGGGTGAATGGTCCAGATGGACTGGATGTTGGCCCAGCCCCGTTCCTGATACTCCCATCGCGTGTAGGCGATGGCCCCATTATCCAGCGTGTGGGGCAGGTAGTCGCCGTCCTTGGAGACGCTCAGCCAGCGGATATCCGAGCCGTCGGGCTTGCAGGAAAACAGGTTGCAGGAGGTCTCGTCTTTGTCGTATTCGTTGCATTGAAGCGACGCCCCGCAACGTTCGGAGACGAAGATGATGTCGCCGTTGGGGGCATAGGTCGGGTCCAGGTCGCTCCACTGGCCATCGGTGATCTGCCGCAGGCCCCCGCCATCGACGCCGACCTCGAAGATGTGGATGGGCTCGACGCCGCGGCGCAGATCATAGTTGGTCAGGCGATCCTTCCAGCCCTGTGGCGGCTGGTGGCTGTCCGCCCGGGCATAGCCGAAGACGATTCGGTCCGCTTCAAACCATAGATCCAGCCCATGTACGTGCCCTGGTCCCAGCCGGCCGTTGAGGATAGTACGAACAACCGGCTCGGCCGCCGGACCAGAACAGGTCAGGATACAGATGTCGCCGCCCGGACGGCTCGTCCAGGGCATGTGGTTGAGGCAGACATCGGGGTACGTCTCTTGGGTAAACCGCTTGACGAAGAGCAATTCGGCGAAATCGAGCAGCGGATTGCTGGAGGCCAGACGGCGTATGAAACGCCGGGTCCGTAGATACAGGTCGCGCTGAGCTTCGTCGGATGGCTGCGGGGGCAGGGATTCAAGTTCCTGTCGGAGCCTGTCGATGCCGGTTTCAAAAACCGCCGTATCAACGCCCATCTCCCCCAAATCCGCCGCCAGCAGGCGGACGCGGGAGAGATAGTGCGCCGTGGGCCAGACGAACGGGCGTTCGACATCGACTCGGCCTTTGGCGGTGGACCAGATGCTCGTGCTGCTCTGGTCGGCGGGGCGGTTCAAGGCGATGTTGCGGTGCGGCTCGGCCGGGCCGTAGACTTCCACCTCGTCGAGGTGGAAAAAGATGGGGGTCGGGCTGGGAATCTGCAACCTGATGTAACGGGCCCGCAGAGGCGGGTCGAACGCCACACGTAGCGGCCCGGGGTCGGCAACGCCCCCGAAGAAGACACCCTTGTTGTCGTGGACCAGACGCCAGGAGACGGCGTCGTCGCCGGCGAGGATATGCAGATTGTCCGCATTGTGCAGGCCCGGCTGGTAGTCAAGGCGATTATAGACGACGATCCGCGCGATTTCGGGTCGATCCGAGCCTAAGTCCACCTGCCACCAGGGGTTGGGCTCATGGCCGCAGTGGAAGGCGTACAGGCCGTTCTTGACGCCGTCGACGGCGCCGCGGGCGTCCTCGAATGTCTGAGGCGGTTTGGGCGGCTCGACGAAGGCGCGAGCTTGGGCGATGTAATCGGCATCAATGAGGGCCCACGGGATGGAATCGGCATCCGCCCGCGACCCAGCCGATAACGAGAGAATACAGGTTGCCGCAAGGATTGCGGCCAATCCAGACCTCCGGCGGCCGCACAATTCACCGGGATGAGCAGGTCTTTTTGCCATGGCGGCTTAATCATACCACAGGCTGTCTGAACGGCAATGGCCGTCGCACAGGGCCGTGCCGGTGCGTTCACGCCGATAGTGGTCCTGCGAAGGGCTTTTGCCCAGGATTCCCGCCGGAGGTGTTACCGGGGCGGGCCATTGGTATACTTACAACTTATAGTAGGGTCGTCGTGGACCTCTTCTGCGCTACGGCACAGCGGGCCCGTCGTCGAACCTCGATGTGGGGCATGGCCGCAAGGGCCACGGCCCCTGTCAGTAAAATGTCGGCCTTCGTCAGTGAAAGGGGTCTCGTGATGTACAGGAAAGTGGTGGTCTGGGGGTTGGCGCTTGTGATGGCGGCCGGTGTGGTTGGCTATGCGGCTATGGGCGGTCGCGACGGGATGAGGGGCGGGCAGAGGGGTGGTCCGGGCGGAATGGGCACTATGGCGGGCGACTTCATGAGGACCGAGCCCCTTGCCAAGGACGATGCGGAGACCAAGATCCTTGAGGTGCTTGACGTGATGGACCGCACGGGACGCCGTGGGAACATGAACGTGCCCAAGGAGGACGGCCGACTGTTGCGCCTGCTGACCGAGAGCCTCCAGGCCAAGAAGGTGGTGGAACTGGGGACCTCGACGGGTTATTCGGGCATCTGGTTCGCCCTGGCCCTTCGCAAGACCGGAGGGGTGCTGATCACGCACGAGATTGACGAGGCCCGCGCTTCGGTCGCCCGCGAGAACTTCAAGAAGGCCGGCGTCGAGGAACAGATTACGCTGGTCATGGGCGACGCCCATGAGAAGGTCAATGATGTCGAAGGCCCCATCGACATCGTTTTCCTGGATGCGGATAAGGAGGGCTACCTGGACTATATGCAGAAACTGCTGCCGAAACTGCGGGCCGGTGGTTTGATTATTGCGCACAATATGAACCCCGGTCAGGCCGACCCGCGGTTTGTCCAGGCGATTACGACGGACAAGAATCTCGAGACCCTGCTGCTGCAGGGCGGCGTGAGCGTGACGATGAAGAAGCACTGATCCGTCGCCGCAGCGATGGTCGTCCAGATGGGGTGGCATGGGCATCCTGCCCATGCCAGTGCGCGGATACCTTGTCCGGCCGCGGGATTGGCTTTTTGGGTCACGGCCGCACCGAGGGGTGGAATTATGGGTTGCGAGCGGGGGCGTTTTCCGGTATGGTCCTGCCATGAACCGGATGTCCAACAGGCACAGGAGGCCTTCGCGTGACCCAGACGCATGACAGTGCAGGGCGGCCGATTCGGCGGGGACCCTACCCGGAGCTGACGTGGGCGGCCATTCTGGTCGGCTACGGCATCGGTATTCTGATCGCCGTCAGTATCGGGTATGCCAGCCTGAAACTTGGATTCTCCATTGAGGGATCGGAAGTGGCGGCGATCCTGGGCTTCGGGATTCTGCGGGGCCTGATGGGGCGGACGAGCATCATCGAGAACAACATCAACCAGACGATCGCCAGCGGTGTCAACAGCGCATCGGCCGGACTGATGTTCACCGTCCCGGCGCTGTTCATTCTGCACAACAGGGGGGCGGCTGATGGGTTGATGGCCTTCAGCCCCGTACTGATGGTCTTCGCCTGTATCGCCGGCGGAATCCTCGGGGTGGCCTTCATCATCCCGCTGCGCAAGCAGATGATCGATTTCGAGCGGCTCACGTATCCCGGCGGTGTGGCGGTGGCGGCGATTTTGAAGTCGCCGGGAGCGGGGGTCCGTAAAGCGATCATGCTGCTGGGCGGCATCGTGATAAGCGGAGCCGTTCATCTGGTGTGTCAGTTGAAACACGTGGAATACTGGAATCTGGGCGAGTTGATTCGTCTGCCGGATTACATGAACGGAGTATGGTATCTGTCCCTGATGACCGTGGGCGTCGGATTCATATCGGGACGCGGGGGTTTTTCGTTCGTGATCGGCGGATTTGTGTGCTACTGGATCCTCGCGCCGATTCTCAACGCCAGAGGGCTGTTGCCGTCGCCTGCGGAGCTTTCGGAATTGGGCATGTCCATGCCGAAGTATCTTCAGAGCAAGTTGTTCAGCCCGGTGGGGATCGGGATGTTGATTGGCGGGGCCGTTACGGGGATTCTCCTGGCGCTTCCGTTGATCGCCAGTGCGGTCAGGAGCATGCAGTCGGCGGCGAAAACCAAGTCGACCCTCTCGCAGGATGAGATGCCAATCCGACTTCTGTACATCGCGGTCGCGGGAGCGGCGGTTCTGCTGTTCATCGTGGCTATTACGAGCGTGCGGGAGATGGGGATTGTGCGCGGGGGTGTGATGGCTCTGCTGGGGACACTCTGGATTTGGGTGGCGGGCGTGGTGCTGTCGGAGTGCATCGGCCGGACAAACTGGTCGCCGCTGAGCGGAATGACGCTGATTGCGGTGACGATTCTCATACTCATAAGCAAGGGACTCGGGAATACCGCGGCCATCATCTCGTCCATGATGGTCGGGGCGGCGGCGTGCGTGGCGATGTCGCAGGCAACGGACCTGATGCTCGACTTGAAGACGGGCTATCTGGTCGGGGCTTCGCCTCGCAAGCAACAGATGGGTCAGTTCCTGGGAACCTGGCTCGGTCCGATTGTGATCATGGCCCTGATCTTCGTTCTGCACAAAGCCTATACGCTGGGCAGCGAAAGGCTGGAGGCGCCGCAGGGCACCGTGTTGGCGGGCGTCATGGAGGGGATTCTGGGCGGCAATGTGCCGGTGAAGAAGTACATCGCAGGGGCCGGGTTGGGCGCCGTACTCAGCGCCAGCGGGATCGGTGGGCTGGGGATACTCGTCGGGCTGGGGTTCTATCTGTCCTTCAGCATCGTCCTGACGTACAGTATCGGCATGGCGATTCGAATCGTGCTGGACCGGCGCATAGGACGGCGGTTCAGCGAGGAATTCGGTATCCCGGTGGCGGCAGGTTTGATCGTGGGCGAGGCACTGCTGGGCGTGGGGTTCGCCGTCTATTATCTGGGCAAAGCAGCGCTTGCGGGATAATCGAGCTATATACCATGAAGAACATAGGGTATCTGGTAATAACGATAGGGTTCTTGGGCGGGGCCATTGCCGGTGTTGCCGACACGGATGAGGTCCGTTGGGCCTATTTTATTCCCGCCATAGCTGTGGCGGTGGCCGGCGTGTTCATGGTCCGCCTTGCACAGAAGACACACAGCACCAGCAAGAAGAAGCTGGCGTCGAATATGGAGGCGGTCAGGACAAGCCTGGCGCGGATCACGGCGAATATCGCAGACCTGGACGGGCACAAGGCGGACATCGAGACTCATGACGTGCGGCGGCGGATCAGCGAGTTGTTTCCCAATGACCTGGAGCAGTTCGTGGAGGCCAGGGAATGCATTGTTCATGTGCACGGCTTGCAGGCCTACGCGGACGTCATGAGCCGCTTTGCGGCCGGCGAGCGATACCTCAACCGCGTGTGGTCCGCGTCGGCCGATGGGTATATCGACGAGGTCAACGAGTATCTTGGCAGGGCCAGAGAGCAGTTCGCCGACAGTCTGACCGTGCTGCGAAAACTCAAAGAGCCGCCATCCTGAAGGGGAACCATCCCCGCGATGCCATATTGTACAACCTCTGTGATCCTGTTGAGGAGAACGCCATGACATCCTATCTCAAACACCTGACGGTAACTTTCATCGTGGTCCTCTTCGTCGCGGCAGACGGTTCGGCGGCGCCGGGGACCCTGTCGGACAAGGACATCGAGCGGATGCAGTCGTCGCTGAAGATGGACCCGCAGATGCGGGCGATGTACAACGCGCTGACGAACACGGACATCTCGTCGCTGGCGCTGAACCGCGAGATCGTCCGCGGCCACAACGAACTGTACAGCCACAAGATTGAGGTCAAGGGCATCACGAACCAGAAGAGCAGCGGCCGCTGCTGGCTGTTCGCGGGCCTCAACGTCATTCGCCCCAAGGTCATCGACAAGCACAAGCTCAAGGGCTTCGAGTTCTCCCAGACCTATCTGGCCTTCTGGGACAAGATGGAGAAGGCCAATGTCACGCTGGAGCTGATCATCGAGATGCGCGACCGCGACCTCATGGACCGCGAGATGGAGTTCGTCCTGCGCCACCCATGCGACGACGGCGGATACTGGGAAAGCGTGGTGAATCTGATCGAGAAGTACGGAGCCGTGCCGCAGGGCGTCATGCCGGAGACGAACAGTTCCAGCAGCACCGGCCTGATGAACAGCCTGCTGTCGCGCAAACTGCGGGCCGACGCCGTGAAACTCCGCGAGATGCACGCCGCCGGCGAACCCCTGAAAAAACTGCGGGCGGCCAAGAAGAAGATGCTGGCCGAGGTATACCGGATGCTGGTGCTCAATCTCGGCGAACCGCCCCGGCAGTTCGAATGGCGGCACGAGGACCCCAACTCCAAGCCGACCGCACCGAAGAGTTACACGCCGAGGACCTTCTATGAGGAATTCGTGGGCGTTGAGCTGGGCGACTATGTCAACGTGTTCAGCGATCCGTCGAAGGACTACGGCAAGCACTACGAAATCCGCATGACCTCGAACATCCAGGGCGGCCGCAACGTCCGCTTCGTCAATGTCCGGCCGGAGGTCCTCAAGGCCGCGGCGCTCAAGTCGGTCCTCGCCAACGAACCTGTATGGTTTGCCTGCGACGTCGGCAAGGACCAGAGCCGCGAGCATGGAATCATGGCCCTGGATATGTACGACTACGAGGCCGTCTACGGCGTGGACCTGTCCATGACCAAGGCCCAGCGGTCACTCTATCGGGAAAGCGTACCAAACCATGCGATGGTCTTCGTGGGCGTGGATATGAAGGACGAGACGCCGGTCAAGTGGCTGGTGGAGAACAGTTGGGGAACCGACCGCGGCAGCAAGGGCTACTGGGCCATGTACGACGGCTGGTTCGACGTGAACGTCTACTGTTCGGTGCTCAAGAAAGACTATATCCCTGACGATGTGCTCAAGGCCTTCGAGCAGCCCGTGATTCAGTTACCCGTGTGGGACCCCATGTGGTCGTTCGTCAATTGATACCTGGGTTGACTGGGACCTTCATTGACCGAGAGCCGTGAAGCCGTTATCGCCTGCTTTGCGCCGTTCGGTAGAGCCACAGACCGACGGCAGCGAACACGGCGACGCCAAGGACCCCGCCATACGGCAGGATATGGCCGGTCACATGCTCGATATAGGGCAGGTCGATGTTGATCTGCTTGAGGATGACAATGGGAATCGCCAGAAGGATTCCCATGAGGGCCTCGCCCGTGATCAGGCCCGATGCGAAGAGCAAACCGTTGTTGTTTCCCGCTTCGGCCCCGGCCTGTTGCCTGTTGCGGGCGAGTTTGACGGCGTAATGGATGAGCCCACCGGCGAAGATCGGCACGGACAGCTCCAGGGGCAGGTAGAAACCGATGGCTACGGCCAGTACGGGCGTGCGGAATGGGCTCTTGCGTGATTCGAGAAACAGGTCCAGCATGATGATGCCTGCCGCCACAGCCATGCCTATCAGCGCGAACTTCCACGGCATATCGCCCCGGAAGACGCCCTTGGAGACCGAGGCCATCAGGTTGGCCTGGACGGCCGACAGGGCCCCCTTGGCCGCGCCGGGCTCGCCCTTGAAGCCGTAGGCCTGGTGCAGAAGCATCAGCACCGGCGCGATGACCAGCGCCCCGGAGACCGTGCCGACCATCTGCATGACCTGCTGCTTCCAGGGGGTCGCTCCGACAATGCGTCCGGCCTTGAGGTCCTGCATGTTGTCGCCGGCGATGGCCGCGGCGCAGCAGATAACCGACCCGACGACGATGGCCGCCGCCGGTCCGTTGGCCGCCCCCTTGCCCATCAGCAGCACCAGCAACAGGCTGGACAACACAATGGTGGCGATGGTGATGCCGGAGATGGGATTGTTCGATGAACCCACCAGACCCGCCATATATCCGGCCACTGCCGAAAAGAGAAACCCCGCGACGAGCATCACCACGGCCATCGGTACGGTAATCGCCATGTTGCCAACGAACGTCTGATAAACCAGAAACAACGGAACCACCGACCCCACGATCAGCATGAGGACCCATTTCATGTTCATGTCCTTGTCGGTTCGGGACATAACACCCGAATCGCTCCTCATGTCGCGGTAGGCCGCCAGACCGCTCTTGACACCGCTGAACAGCGACTTGCGTATCTGGAAGATGGTCCAGAGCCCCCCTATCAACATCGCGCCGACTCCGATGTATCGCGTCTTCTTGGACCATATCGTGTGCGCATAGGCCGTCGCGTCGACCGATGTGCCGACTTTCCGATCGACACCGGCGTTGTAGGCATTGATCGCTTCTATCTGTTCGGCGCCGGCGTCCGCCGCGGCGACCTTGTATTCGACCGCAAACACGTTCCATGCGTTGGGGTCGTCGGTGCGGCCGGCCAGTTGGTATGCGGGCCATTCGTTCGCGGCCGAGACCGCGGGGATCGCCACATACCAGTTGGCGACGCCGCCCAGAAAGATCAGCACGGCGATGTTCAGGCCCACGATGTACCCAACGCTCAGCAGCGCAGGGCTCAGATTGGAGCCGCCGTAAACCAGCGCCCGACGCAGGCCCCTGGCCCCTTCGAGCACTTCGGGCCACAGGCCGATGCCCTTGGCGCCGAGCTTGAACAGGCCGCCGGCGACCGCCGCCTTGGCGATGATATTGAGACCCCTTCCGCCGGTCTGGCCGGTCTCCAGGACTTCCGCCGTCGCGATGCCTTCGGGAAACTGCAGTTGCCCCTCGACGATGAGGCTGCGCCGCAGCGGTATCGTAAAGAGCACGCCCAGAAGCCCGCCGAAGACGGCGATGATGGTAATCCACCAGAAGTTCCTGCCTCCGAAGCCGTCCCAGAACCCCAGAATCACCAGGGCCGGCAGGGTGAAGATGACACCCGCCGCCACGGACTCGCCGGCCGATGCGGCCGTCTGGACGATATTGTTCTCGAGAATGGTG
>Ga0209614_1001688_pt1 | contig 15806 bp, 14 predicted proteins | sample BlaSprsedimmetaG_FD_185484 | JGI IMG/M metagenome (GOLD analysis project Ga0209614, IMG submission 185484) | Hot spring sediment bacterial and archeal communities from California, USA to study Microbial Dark Matter (Phase II) - Blank Spring... ... | reverse complement strand
CACCGAGGGTGACCCCGATCATCCGATCAACAGAGGATCTCTCTGCAGTAAAGGCGGTTCAATTTACCAGCTTTCCGTTAACAAAAACAGAATGGACAAGGTTCTTTACCGGGCGCCGTACGCCACCGAATGGAAAGCGGTAACCTGGGAATGGGCCTTGGACAAGATGGCCCGTAATGTTAAGGAGAGCAGAGACAAGAGTTTCACCCATCGAAACAGCAAAGGTCAGGTGGTAAACCGGACGGACGGAATTGCGTCGGTCGGCAGCGCCGCCATGGATAATGAAGAATGCTTCATCTATCAAAAATTCTTACGGGGGTTGGGTCTGGTTTATATTGAACACCAGGCCCGTATCTGACACTCCGCAACGGTTGCGGCTCTGGCAGAGTCGTTCGGACGCGGTGCGATGACCAATCACTGGATCGATATTCAGTACAGTGATTGTATTTTGATTATGGGAAGCAATGCTGCTGCAAACCATCCGATTTCATTCAAGTATGTCACAAAGGCGATGGAGAAGGGTGCGAAGCTGATCAGTGTCGACCCGAGGTTTACTCAGACGTCTTCAAAGGCCGACATTTATGCCGCCCTCAGGTCGGGAAGCGATATTGCCTTTCTGGGCGGGATGATCAAGTACATTCTGGACAATAACCTGATCCAGGAAAAATATGTGAAATATTACACGAATGCTTCATTTCTGGTTGATACGGGCTTTAAAATGCCCGGTGACAATAACGGTGTTTTCTCCGGCTTGAAAGACGGCGCATACGACAAGTCGACATGGAAATTCCAGACGGACGCACAAGGTGTTGTCAAGAAAGACCCGAGCTTGAAAGATCCGAACTGTGTATTCCAACTCCTGAAGAAACACTATTCGCGATACAACCTCGATCTCGTGTCAAAGATCACCGGAACACCGCAGGACGATCTCCTGAAGGTATACAAGGAATACGCAAAGACCGGCGAAGTCGGCAAGGCGGGAACCATCATGTACGCCATGGGGTGGACTCAGCATACGGTGGGAGTCCAGAACATCAGGACCATGGCAATCATCCAATTGCTCCTCGGCAATATGGGTGTAGCCGGCGGTGGTGTCAACGCTCTTCGAGGCGAGGCGAACGTCCAGGGTTCCACGGACCACGCCCTCCTGTTCCACATCCTGCCGGGATACCTGCAGACGCCGACGGCTTCACTGCCCACACTCGCCGCCTACAACGAAAAGAATACACCGCAGACGAGGGAACCGAAAAGCCTGAACTGGTGGAGCAACAAGCCGAAGTACATGGCGAGTCTCATCAGGGCCTTTTACGGAATGAACGCCACCCTGGAGGAGGCGTACGGTTATCTGCCGAAGCTTGACGACGGTGAGACCTATTCCTGGCTGGACATCTTCGATGAGATGTATAAGGGGAAATTTACCGGGTTCTTCTCATGGGGACAGAACCCCGCCTGCAGCGGCGCCAGTTCGAACAAGACACGTGAGGCCATGACCAAGCTGGACTGGCTGGTCAATGTCAATATCTTCGACAGTGAGACGGGCAACTACTGGCGAGGCCCCGGCATGGATCCGACGAAGATCAAGACCGAGGTATTCAGTCTGCCCTGTTCCGCATCGATCGAAAAAGAAGGAAGTATCAGCAACAGCGGCCGCTGGATGCAGTGGCGATACAAGGCCGTCAATTCCCCTGGAGACGCGATTCCCGACGGCGATATCATCACAGAGCTCTTCTACAGGGTCAGGGATTTATATGAAAAGGAAGGCGGTCCCCTCGCAGAGGCCATCAACAAGATGACCTGGGACTACGGTTCCAAGGGACCCGACGGCAAGGTTCGCCATCTTGACGCGCATGCCATTGCCAAGGAGATCAACGGATATTTCCTGGAAGACAAGGAGATCAACGGGAAACTCTATAAAAAAGGAGAACTCGTTCCAAGTTTTGCCTTTCTCCAGGATGACGGTTCCACCTCTTCCGGCAACTGGCTGTACTGTAATTCCTACACGGAAAAGGGCAATATGGCGGCCCGGCGGGGAAAGAAGGATGAATCGGGCATCGGCCTCTATCCGGAATGGTCGTGGTGCTGGCCGGTCAACCGGCGGATTATTTACAACGGCGCCTCTGTCGATCCCGAAACGGGCGTGCCGTGGGATAAAGAACATCCGGTTATCATGTGGGATGGATCGAAATGGGTCGGCGACGTGCCTGATGGCGTGGCGGCCCCCGGCGCAGGAAGACCGCCCTTCATCATGAAACCTCACGGGGTCGGCAGCATCTATGGTCCCGGACTGAAGGAAGGTCCGTTCCCCGAGCATTATGAACCGCTGGAATGTCCCATTGAGAAAAACCTGATGTCACCGCAGTATGTTAATCCCGTTATCAAGAGATTCGATATTGACGGTACGGATATGGACCAACGGGCGACCTGTGATCCGAGGTTCCCGTTTGTCTGCAGCACCTATCGGGTCAGCGAGCATTGGCAGACCGGTCTCATGACGAGATGGTGCCCCTGGCTTGCTGAAATGCAGCCGGGAATGTTTGTTGAGATGAGCGTTGAACTTGCCAAACTCAGAGGAATCACCAACGGCGAGCACGTTGTCGTCAAATCGGTGCGCGGTGAAGTCGACTGTGTCGCCATCGTGACCGAGCGGTTCAAGCCCTTCAATATTGACGGGCAGATAGTACATCAGGTCGGTATTCCCTGGCATTACGGCTGGGTGACGACGGCGATGAGAAAGTTCGTCCATGGCGACAAAAAACCTGAGGTTTTTACCTTCGGTGATGCAGCTAACCTCCTGACACCGTTCATAGGAGACGCCAATACCATGATTCCCGAAAGCAAAGCCTTCATGGTAAATGTTGAAAAGAAGGGGGTGAAATAATATGTCTGAAAAAGTCAAATTATACGACGCGACAAAGTGCACCGCCTGTAGAGGCTGCCAGCTGGCCTGCAAGCAGTGGAACACGCTGCCGGCGAGACAGACCTATAACAGGGGTTCGTACCAGAATCCCCCCGACCTTCAACCGAACACATGGATGCTGATCAGGTTCCAGGAAATCTCAAACGGCAACGGCGGTGTGAAGTGGATCTACAGAAAAGATGCCTGCATGCACTGTACCGACGCGGCCTGTGTCAAAGTATGCCCCAGCGGTGCGCTCTTCTACACAAAGTACGGTACGGTCGGCCTTGATGAAGAAAAGTGCATCGGCTGCAAGGAATGTATGTTTGCATGTCCCTTTGAAGTGCCGAAGTATGACAGGGAAACTGATAAGATTGCAAAATGCGACATGTGCTATTCCCGTGTGGACAATGACATGATTCCTGCCTGTGTCAAGGCATGTCCCACCGGTGCGCTCATGTTCGGTGACAAGGACGAGATGGTAAAGATAGCCTACAGCAGGGTCAAGGAATTAGGAGGAGATGCCAACGTTTACGGCGATAAATTCGTCAGCGGAACCCATATGATCTATGTGCTTCCGGAGAAACCCGCCGTCTATGACAGACTTCCGGAGAAACCGAGGGTTCCCCTTACCATCATTGCCTGGAAAGACTGGCTCAAGCCCCTCAGTCTGCTTGCGGCAGGTGGTGTCTTAGTGGGGTCCTTCTTCCACTACCTCATTCATGGACCGAAAGACACCAGCGGTGGTGATCAGGCAAATCAGGGAGGAGGTGAATAAGATGATACCCCAAAAAGGAATGATCAAAGTATCGGATGCATTTGAAAGAATCGTCCACTGGTGCCTGGCGATATCCTGCATTATCCTGATGATATCGGGGCTGGGCATGATGTTTCACTCCTTCAATTTCCTGGCGATCCCCGTGGGAGGGCTGAAGAACCTGAAACTTATTCACAACTTTACCGGATTGATCTTTGCCCCGTCGCTTTTATTCGCAATCCTGATCTGGTGGAAAGAAGCGGCCATATTCGATTTTCCCGACGATCTGGAGTGGATCAAATGCGCGGGAGGCTATCTCTGGCACGTGGACCATCCGCCGGAGACGGGGAAATACAATCCCGGACAGAAGGCATTCTTCCTTGCCATCGCCGGATTCGGTATGATCATGGTCATCAGCGGGCTCATCATGTGGTTTCCGCTGAGTTTTTCCGCCGGTACCGTGCGGTTCATGTATTTTCTCCATGCCTTGGGATTTCTGGTGATCTTTCCGTTCTTCTTCATCCACCTCTACCTGGGAACCATCGGAGTTCCCGGTTCGTTCCCTGCCATCGTGACGGGCTACGTGACCCGGTCATGGTGTGAGAAACAGTGTCCCAAGTGGCTCAGAGAAATGGAAGAGGAAGGAAAGCTCGAAGTCTACGGTGAAGAAAAACCCGCGGTAGAGCATCATTAGTTTTTTATTGAACAAACGTTGTTTGTACGTAAGGGACCCGCTCACCATTGAACGGGTCCCTTTTTTCACCTGATGTGTTGGGTATGAGACAGTGGCGGTGATTAATTGACATATCTTTACTCTTAACGCTTGAACTCTAAGAAAAAAAGATATAAGAAACCCTTACGCGGGTGTGCGACCCGAAAAAATCAACCATGGCGCCCTTTCACCAATATGAAACAACCGCAAGACTGTATTTAATTAGTATCCGAGTACTATCTAACGTCGATTTTGATCCTATCTTTCGAAACGTTGCATGAATGAGGGAGGAAGGGCCCATCATTAAAATACGAGGTTGTAAGCAATGGCAAAAATGCTGAACAATACACTGAAAACGATAGAACAGTATAAAAGTAGAAATCCTCATTATGAGGAATTGCTCCAGATACTTGAAGAAATATTAATCCTCCGGGAAGAGTATTCAAAAAGGATGACTGATGGTGTTTTCATCGTTGACGAAAGTCATGTGCATCAGAAGCTGGCAGGGGGGTTACCCCTGGTCGATTTCTCGCGGAATAATTTCGATCTGACGGAGCCGAAAAAGTATTTCTTCGATTTAATGAATATTGCGCGAAAACGATCTCCTGAAGAAACGAAAACCATAGAAGATGGTCTTATATCGGGAGAACTTGATTACGAAGCGATGGTTCGTGAATCATTTACCTTGAGGACCGACAACGATATCCCGGAAGAGGATGAGAAACTTTTTGATCTTTTAAGCTTATTTATCGAGGAGAGCCTTCGACCTGCTCTGGAATGGCTGGTGAGTAACTACCATGAAGTAATCAAGAGTTCCCAGTGGGCTGAGGGTTATTGCCCGGTATGTGGTAAGGAGCCCAAGATCGGAGAGTTACGGGAAGAAGAGGGCTTCCGATATCTTTTCTGCAATCAGTGCGGATGTGAGTGGGACTATTTACGCATAAAATGTCCTTTCTGTGGGAATGACGATCAACAGACACTTGCTTATTTCACTATTGAAGATGAAGAAAAATACAGGGTGGATGTCTGTAATAAATGTAAGAGATATATAAAGACGGTGGATTTCAGAAAAGCGAACGAGGAAGCAAATCTCGATGTAGAGGATATCGCAACACTGCATCTCGATATGCTTGCAAATGAAGAAGGGTACGAGTAAGGGGGCTTTGAGCAGTCAGCTATCGACAGGTTGCTTCTCAAATACATTTTTACCGGGCCCATTCCGCTTATTGATGAATCTAAAGCTTGCTCAACGCAGTTCCAAAACTCACACTTCAAACGTGGGCTGTTGGATCTGCAGGGTTTTCGATTTGGCTTGATTTGTGAGCAACAAGTTCCATGCAGACAGCTCAAGTGAATGTTAGTTCCGGCTAAAGCAGGTCTCTATTAAGCTGATTGGTGAGAGCTGAAAGCAGATAATGCGTGATAATGATATTTCAGCGGTAATTGAACATATAAAAGGATCACTTGAGCACGAAAAGTTACCCATCGTCTCGGACCTTGCCGAGAAAGATCATGATCCCTTCAAAATACTCATTTCGACGATTCTCAGTCTCAGAACAAAGGATGAAGTGACGGAAACAGCAACCCGAAATCTTTTTCTCCTTGCGTCGATTCCTGAAGAGATGATGGAATTATCCGAAGAAGTAATCGCCGCTGCCATTTATCCTGTGGGATTCTATCGAAACAAGGCAAAGACAATCCGACATGTATGCCGCGAGCTCGTGGACACATATGATTCCCGCGTTCCCGATTCCATTGAGGAATTGCTGAAGTTAAAAGGAGTCGGGAGGAAAACGGCCAACCTGGTCGTAACATTAGGATACGGCGGACAGGGGATCTGCGTCGACACCCACGTCCACCGAATTTCGAATCGACTCGGCTACGTGAAGACAAAGACGCCGGACGAGACGGAATTTGCACTCAGGGACAAGCTTCCCCGTACGTACTGGATACATTACAATACCCTGTTGGTTGCATTCGGACGGACGATGTGCAAACCTGTTTCGCCGTTGTGCAGCCAATGTCCGGTTATCGCATATTGCGACCGGGTGGGTGTGGGTAAAAGCAGGTAACGACTGAAGGATAAGGGCGAAAGGCATAAGGCAAAAAATGAGCTGAACGTCTATCCCGTTGTCTGAATGTGTTTGTTTTTCCTTCCTTAAGCCATGCGCCCTTTGCCTCGTGCCTTCCTTATGTGTCCATCTTCCAGATCGTTCCCCGGGGTGTATCGAAGACGGTAATGCCGAGGGTGCGCAACTCTTCTCTCAATCGATCCGACTCCGCCCAGTTGCGGGCCGCTCGAGCGACATTGCGTCTGTCCAGAAGTTCCCTTGCTTTGTCACTGAGCTGTTCCTCTTGAAAATCCATGATCCCCACAACGGAGTTCAGCCTGGTCATTGTCTCCAGAATTTTATCCCGTTCTTTCTGATCCAGACGTCCCTCAGCCAAAGGACCGTTTACTTTCCTTACGAACTCAAAAACAGCAGCAAGTGCGTTGGAGATGTTAAAATCGTCGTCCATTGCTTCGGTGAAATCCCGGTTAACGGAATAGATCAACTGATCGGTTTCGGCATACCCCTCGCCGGGTCTGAGCCGAATAAGCCTCTGGATAAATCCGTTGAGTCGTTTTACCGTGTTGCGTGCCGTATCGAGGGCGCCGAAGGAGAAATTCAGCGGTTTCCGATAGTGTGAACTCAATAGAAAATATCGAATTTCTTTTCCATTGTAACCTTTTTCTTCCAGTTCTCCTAGCGTGAACGAGTTTGCAAGTGAGCGGGACATCTTCTTATCCCCCAACATAACCAACTCGGTATGCAGCCAGTAATTAGCAATATTTTTACCGCTCGCCGCTTTTCCGATTGCCATGACATTTTCGCAATGGGGGAAGATAATATCGGTGCCGCTCATATAAATATCGAAGGTGTCGTCAAGATATTTCATCGATATGGCAGCACATTCCAGGTGCCAGCTCGGCCTGGCGTTTCCCCATCGTGTTTTGAAATAAATTCCTCTTTTGAGTTCCGCCAGCGTTGATCGCTTGAGTAAGGTAAAGTCGACAGGGTTGTCTTTTTCATAATCGTCATCATCAATCGTCCGGGTGTGACGCACTTTATTCAGGTCGATATTCGATAGGATGCCGTAGTCATCGAGTTTGGATATATCGAAATAGAGTGATCGGAGTTTTTCATAAGCATATCCCTTCTCGACGAGATTCTCCGTGAGTTTTATCATGGCATCGACATTTTCACTTGCCTTCGGATACTCATTATCGGACCTCACGTTGAGTTTGGCGAGGTCATCAAGGAACTGCCGGGCATGACGATCGGTAAATTCTTTGACATCCATATGAGCCTTGCCGGCCCCCACTATAGAGCGGTCGGCCAGATCTATGATATTTAAAACATGTTTTACCGCGTATCCTTTAAATTCAAAATATCGGGCAATCATGTCGGAGATGACGAAACGGCGATACGTACCGATATGTGGGATATCATGAACAGTGGGGCCGCAGGAATGCATGAGGATGCGATCCGGACTGACGGGCTTGAAAAATTCTTTTGTCCTGGTGAGCGTGTTGTATAGTCGCAGCGTCGTTTCTTCCTTATCGGTAAAGAGTTCGGTGCTGAGATACCGCTCACCACTGTCCGGAAAGATAACCACGATGACACCATCGGTCATCTTCTTTGCCTGTTCAAATGCAACGTGCATTGCCGCACCTGAACTCATGCCGACGAATATTCCTTCTTCAAGAGCGAGCCTTCTTGCCATGGTAAACGCATCGTCATCCAGAATGTTCACTTTTTCATCCAGACGATCCTTGTCGAATATACCGGGTGTGTATGATTCTTTCATGTTTTTGAGACCCTGTATCTTATGACGCAGATAAGGTTCTACTCCTATAATCCTGATACTAGGGTCATATTCTTTCAGGCGCTTGGATATACCCATTGCCGTTCCGCATGTTCCGAGCGTGGCGACAACCATGGTGACGGCCCCGTCCGTTTGTCGCCATATCTCCTCCGCGGTGCCGTGGTAATGTGCCATGATGTTATCTTCATTGTTAAATTGGTCGGGGACAAAGTACTTATCGGGGTCTTCCCGCAACATGTCATAGACCAACTCTATGGCCCCATCGGTTCCAAGAGTTGCCGGAGTGAAGAGCAGATGAGCTCCCAGTGCTTTCAAAATTTTTTTTCGTTCTTCGCTTGCCGATTCGGACATGGCAAGCATTAACCGGTATCCTCGCGCCGCCGCAACGAGAGCGAGGCCGATTCCGGTATTTCCGCTTGTGGCTTCCAGGATGATTTTATCCTTTGTCAGCTCCCCCCTCTGTTCCGCCATTTCAATCATATGAAGTGCCGTTCGATCTTTGATTGAACCGCCCGGATTGAAACTTTCCAGCTTGGCAAGAATTTTCAACTTCTTATGAGGGACCAGTGTCCGGATTTCTACGAGTGGCGTATTCCCGATAAGGCTTAATATGGAGTGTTTAACTTCCGTCATATTATTCTGCTATTTATTCATGCTCGGTAAGAGCTGTTCCCTCCTTTTATTCTTCTCTGTCTGGTGCGGGACCATGTCGCATAATCATATCCTAGGCGGGAAAAGTCAAGACATGTTTACTTCAACATATGAGAAACGTGGAAGGATTCTCCAAAATGGCTATGAAGTTAACGGATACTCTTTTAAGTCTCATTGCAGCGGGGTGAGACTCATATAAAAAAGGGTCAGCTGGCCGACCCTGTGATGTTGGATTTAATCGTCATTAAAAGATTCAGCTATCTAATTTTAGTATCGGGACCTTGACGAATTGCACCCCCTCTTCTTTCAATGTCTCCTCATCTTCTTTCGTTGTTATTCCTTTGATGTTTCGTCTTTCTTCCAGTCCCCTGTGAATGTTCAGGGCGACTTCGGCAAATCTCTCACCTACATCCACGAATTCTTTTTCAATGAACTCGTGGAAGCGCCTCAGTGCCATTATGGGAGACACGTCTCTCGAATCCTGCTGATGTGTCTTCCGTTCGTCATAGTTGGAAATAGTTGTTACGGTAGACAGTACCATGGATATATCGGTGCTGCCGCAGATGGGACATGTAACCAGTCTTTTCTTCTTTTGTTGTTCAAATGCGGTACTGTCCTTGAACCATCCTTCAAAATTATGGTGTTTTTCACACTTTAAATCGTAAATGATCACGATCAGCGCGTCCTCTCAAATTCACTTTATTCTACATAGAATACATGGTAATCCTCCGGAAGGACTCACCCATGCTTTAGACATTTATACTATACTTATCGGGCCATTGATGTCCATATATTTCAGCACTGTTTCAAAAAAATGATAGACATTTGGGGTCAAATTAGATAAGGAAGTTTTTGTCGGGATGTGGCCCAGTCTGGTAGGGCACTGCGTTCGGGACGCAGGGGTCGCGCGTTCAAATCGCGCCATCCCGACCATTTATTAACCTCCAACTGCGCCTGCCATGGAGAAGATGGGGAGGTAGAGCGCTACGATCATTCCGCCGATCACCCCGCCCAGAAAGACCATCATAATCGGTTCGAGTAATGATGTCATCGCCTCGACGGCGGCATCAACCTCGTCGTCATAAAAGTCGGCTATCTTTGCAAGCATAGCATCGAGTGCTCCCGTATTCTCACCAACGGCAATCATTGACACTACCATGGAAGGGAAAATATTCGCCTGGCTGAGCGGCTCAGCAATCGTTTTACCTTCACTGATGCTTTTTCTCGTTACCATGAGGCTGTTTTCGATAACTTTATTTCCAGCCGTTCTGCTGACGATCTCAAGTCCCTCAAGGATGGGCACACCGCTGCTCATCATCGTAGAAAGGGTCCGGGAGAATTTGGCAACGGCCACCTTTTTCAACAATATGCCGAAGATGGGAGCCTTCAGAATGAGGCTGTCGATCTGAAGCCTTCCCCGTTGAGTCTTATAATATTGTCGATAGGCGAAAAAAATAGCTATTGCCCCTATAAACATGTAGAAAATATTGTTTTGTACAAATGCGCTGGCATCGACAAGAAATTGGGTGGGTCCAGGGAGCGCCGATCCGAAACCTTTAAACATGTCTTCGAAAACGGGAACAACTTTCCAGAGAAGTAAGGTTACGACAGCGATAGCGATAACAAGTGTAGCGGCAGGGTATGTCATGGCACCTTTCACTTTACTTTTCAGTTTCAGCGCTTTCTCCATGTACTGAGACAGTCTGTTCAAAATAACGTCCAGTATGCCGCCTGCTTCACCTGCAGCAACCAGGTTGACAAACAAGTCGTCGAAGAGGTCAGGGTATTTCTTCATGGAATCGGTCAGGGTCATACCCCCTTCAATGTCATCCTTTATGGAAGCAATTACTTTTTTGAACGTCTTATTCTCCTCTTCCTGGGCGAGGAGATCAAGGCTGTGGACGATAGGAAGGCCCGCATTGATCATCGTCGCAAACTGACGGGCGAAAACAACCACATCCTTTTCCTTGACCTTGGGTTGCAGCCACTTGACGTTTTCAAGCAGGTCTTTCGGTTTTTTCTTGATCTTGATGTCTTTGAAACCTTGACGTCGAAGGAGCGATCTGACGGCAGCCTCATCGGGCGCTTCCATTTCATCTTTTTTGGGTTCACCTCGTTTGGTAATACCTTCCCACAAGTAGACCGGCATGAATCCTTCCCCTTTTGTCAGTTGTTTTATATGAGCTTATTGTATGTATCGTCTTAAAGTCAAAAAAAATTAACTGCTATTTTCTCAGAATGCGTGAGAGTCTGTAAACAATGATTCCCGCAGCAACTGAAACATTGAGGGAATCAAACGTGCCCAGCATTTCCAGAGAAATGAAATGGTCACATTTCTTCCTTACGAGCGGTCTGATGCCCCTTTCTTCGCTGCCCATGACAAGACAGATATGGCCGTGATGATCGAGGAAGTCTAAATCGTTGTGCCCGTGAGTGTCTGATCCGAATATCCAGAACCCCCGATCCTTGAGATAGTCAATCGTTCTCGCTATATTTACAACTTGTGCTACGGGAAGATGCAGTGCTGCACCGGCAGATACCTTTATAACGGTGGGAGTAACCGTAGCTGATCGATTTTGCGGAATTATTATGCCATTGACTCCGAAGCAATAACCCGTTCGTATAATCGATCCAAGATTCTGAGGATCTTCTATGCCATCAAGAATAAGAATGAGATGCCCCGAAAGATTTTTATTTGCGTTTTCGATGACATCGTCAATGTCGGCGTACGTGTAGTCCTTGCATATACATATAATCCCCTGGTGTGATCTGCTGCCGGCAAGGGATGTCATATGATGTTTGTCGTCATTGCTTACGGTAATGTCTTTCTCAGCGGCGATTTTCAGTATTTCGTCGATTTCGCGGCCTTTCCGCCCTCTCGCAAGGATAATTCTTTCTATCGGCAGCATACCGCCCGATAGCGTTTCCCTGACAGGGTTGACGCCGTAAATGACCATGTTTTACATTCCTTCTCGATCGGCGGCGGTCTTCCTTGTAGAACGGAATAATGACGAGTGTCTATTGAACATACTACGCCGTAGACAGCCGTTTACATTCTAATCAATATGTGACGTTTATAATGATAAGAACTGAAAATCTCACGATTCAGATTGGGGGATACGGCTATTCCGAATCATCGTAATGTTCCAACATTTCAAAGGGGCGCTCCATGTACTTTCTGTCTTCATCAATAATCCGCATATATTCAGGGTGACTGAATACAACCTTTTCCTCTGCAATTTCCCGCAGTGCGGTTACGATTTCCCTGTTTTCCTTTCGATCACTGAGCGGTTTTGATCCTCTCAGTAATTGTTTCGTTCTTTGGGCGGTCAATAATACAAGGGCAAATCTGTTTTGTGCCGTTCTCAGTGAGTCTTCAACGGTGATCCGTGCCATATGCATTTACCTCCGGTTTTTTAAAACTGCCTGTAATAATCTCGGTACTTGTTTTCTTTTACACTTCTCAGCAATATATATAGATCGCAATGCATCAAGTGAATCTTCTATCCGCTCATTTACTATCACGTAATCATACCACAAAGCTTCCCGCATTTCATCCATTGCCTTATTGAGACGCATTCGCAGCATATCATCCTTTTCAGATCCTCTTCCCCTCAGTCGTGCTTCCAGAACATCAATAGACGGGGGAAGAACAAAAACAAAGATACCATCAGGATATTTCTCCTTTAATGATTTCGCTCCCCGAGGATCAACGTCGAGAAGGATGTCAATTTTATTATCCAATAACCGTTTTACCTCTACAAACGATGTCCCGTAGAGATGACCGTAATTTTCTGCCCACTCGGCAAATTCACCCTCCGTGACTTTCCTTCTGAATTCAGCTTCGTCTATGAAGTAATAATCTTTTCCATGTTCTTCTCCCTGCCGCGGGGTGCGTGTCGTATAAGATACCGAAAATCTGAGATCGGGGATGATCTCCATCATTTTTTTACATATCGTCGTCTTGCCGGTACCTGAGGGTGCCGAAACAACAATCAGCAATCCGCTCTCTTTGTTACTGCTGCTGTTGCTGTGGCGACATTCGCGGCTCATTTTCATCAATTCCCCTTGCTTTATTTCAAGTTTGTGTTCCAGGGGCAGGGTGTCGATCCCACGATCCTGCATGATCTTTATATTGCATGATATTTGTGGTATTTCACGGAGCAGGTTACGGTATTTTTCCCATTTTTCTTCATTGTTCATATGGTTATTATGGAATTCAGTGCGTCATGTTCGAGAATATGAAACAGTAAACGATCAATAGCGTCAGACTTACTCGATATTCTGTGCCTGTTCCCGTAGCTTTGCCAGTTCACTTTTTATTTCGATGACGTTGCGGGATATCTCAACATCACTGCTCTTAGATCCTATCGTATTGATTTCTCTGTGCATTTCCTGCAATAAAAAGTCCATTTTTCTTCCTACCGGCTCATTGCTTTCCAGCATGTCGGCAAATTGACTCAGATGGCTCTCCAGACGGACGATCTCTTCAGTGATATCACTTTTTTCAGCCATAAGCGCTACTTCCTGAATTAAGCGAGACTCGTCGATCTCCATATCATTTGTAAGCTCACGAACGCGCTTGAAAAGTCTTTCATGATATTCGTCAACTACTTTTGGGGCTCGTGCCCTTAATGTTTCCATGTATGTTGAGATAGTCAATAATCGACCCTTAAAATCACCATATAATGCAAGCCCCTCTTTTTTACGCATCTCCATAAGTCCGGCAAGTGAATCGGCCAGTGCGGTCTTCAGTTGCGTCCATGTTTCTTCCAGATCCATTTCCTGCTCGGGATAAAAGAATGCATCTCTGAAGCCGGTAAGCATTTCGAAGGTTATTGCATCTTTGAAGTTGAATTCTTCTCTTATCTGGTTGAGGAGCGAATGATAACTTCGAAGGAGCGGAAGATTGATTTCCAGTTTTTCTGCAATCCCCCGGCTGAGATCTGATTCGGCTCGAAGGCTGACCTCAATTCTCCCCCGGGACAGGTGCTCTCCGATCTTTTTCTTTATTTCCGGTTCCAGAGAAGAAAGAATACTTGGTATACGGACGAGAATTTCAATATTTCGATGATTAACTGATTTTATTTCCACCGCAATCGTCTTGTTGCCCAAGATTGATAATGCTCTGCCGTAGCCGGTCATGCTCTTGATCATTCGGGTTGAATCTCCTCTCTTTCGATGTGGTTTGATGTGAAATGGCGACCGACATTTTCTTTCATCTGCTTCAACTGAATCAAATAACATTTTCGTATCATATTGAATAAGTTGACAGTTTTTTCCTCTGCATAGTCAGGATATGTCCAGTCGAGCGGTCGAAATGAATTGTGTCTGTATACGAGGGTCAGGTCGGCATAGATGCCGTCCTTGAGATAAGGACGGTGGGTATATGCCTTGCCGGTCGCGAGGATGAGATGAGCCTGAGATATATACCCGGGATCTATGTTTGTCCGTCGGTTATTTTGTTCTGCCAACTCGTTTTCTATGGTGTTTGTTGCCCTTTTTATTTCAGGCAGACGGTCGGGGCTGATCAGATCCTCAAAGGTTATAAACCGCCGTATCAGCGACGATCCCATTTCCGCTTCATAATAATCGGTAAAATCAAACGCTCTCAGAGCGCTTATATAATCGACAGGCCCGAAAAGACTGGAAAGTTTCCTGATTGATGCTGCTATGCTGTCCTTATTGTTCGCAAAGATGCTGGCGATCAGTTTGACCGGATCCGGCTGTGTCGGTTCGCTCATAGTACATTCATCAGTTCTGTTTGATTTACCGTAGCCGTTCCAACCTTGCCGACAACGATTCCCGCTGCCTGATTAGCCAGAGCGGCTGCTTCCCTCAACGATGCTCCGGCGGCCACACAGAGTGAGAAGACACCGATGACGGTATCACCGGCGCCCGTAACGTCGAAGACCTCTTTTGCAACCGTGGGGATATTAACGACCTCTCCCGTGTGTTCCATGAGGGTCATTCCCTCTTCACCCCTTGTTATCAGGACGGCTTTGAAGTCGTATTTCTTGAGCAACGTTTGGCCCGCTTTTATTATATCGTCATGACCCGTTAGAGCCATCCCGACGGCGCGACCCGCTTCATGATGATTTGGGGTGATGATGTCGCACCCCCGGTAAAAAGAAAAGTCATTTTGTTTCGGGTCTACGCACACCATGATGTTTCGATCTGCAATGATTTTTCTTATCCCCCGTATGAGTTTTTTCGTGATCATTCCTTTATTATAATCGGAAATAACGATTGCTCCGAGTTCATCTTTGATCGTATCGACGTATTGCAGCATTGTTGCTATGTTGTCAGGAGTCAGTGGGTGCCTGTTTTCTCGATCAAATCGAACCACCTGCTGATGATGAGCGACTACCCGCGTCTTAACAATGGTCGGGCGATTATTAACAACGATTATGCCGTCTGTCTTAATCCCCATTTTTCTGCATTGCCGAATGAACCACCGTCCCATATCATCTGGGCCGATAATGCCTGTTATCAGTACATTGCCTCCCATGGTAAAGATATTGTTCATTACATTGGCACAACCGCCGAAGAGCAATGTTTCTTTTGTCACTTCGACGACGGGTACCGGAGCCTCCGGTGATATTCGAGAGACCTTCCCCCAGATAAACTGGTCAACCATGATGTCACCGACAACGAGAACTTTTGATTGTGAGAAGCGCTCGATCGTTTGCAGCGCCCGTTTTCTATCGATTGTTTTTTTCATGGTCCGACGGTATTCCCCTTGTCAAATCAAGACGGTAGATGCCTGCTGTAAATAAGATATGCATCATTGAGAAAAATCCGAAAATAATGTCGGCATGCTAGTATTGTGGCGTTTCTTTGTCAATTCTTTTCTGGGCTAAGGGTAAATCTTTCTTGACTAATATATAAAAAGGATATACGTAATTTCACTTTATACT
>Ga0209614_1001685_pt1 | contig 15818 bp, 14 predicted proteins | sample BlaSprsedimmetaG_FD_185484 | JGI IMG/M metagenome (GOLD analysis project Ga0209614, IMG submission 185484) | Hot spring sediment bacterial and archeal communities from California, USA to study Microbial Dark Matter (Phase II) - Blank Spring... ... | reverse complement strand
CCCACATCCCGCGTCTCACGCACAGCCACCGAATGGATGCGCCATTGCTGGCCCGTTAGCGCAAACCGTGCCGAACGCAAGACGGCCCCTGCCAGCCACCAGCCCCCCCTACTGTTCCACGTGGAACAAGCACAATCACACACTTAGGAAGAAGGCTGCTACCGATCTCCCTGCCTGGAGCCGCAATTCCCTTCGCCCACTCGCCGCTGGATTGTTCCACGTGGAACAATCCAGCGCAGAGCATCCAACCGCCTCCCTATTCTCCATACACGCCATTCAAGCAAGAGCCGCCAGGGGAACGAATCATGCGGTCCATGCCCCAGCAACGCAAGAGAAAAGACGTGTCCAAACAACTGGCAAAGTACTCCAAGTGGCCCCAAACCATCCAGGGCATGTTTCATACATATCCGTATGATGTCGGCGTAGTCGTTGTCGCGAAGGTGGTGGGCTGACCCACCGAGGGCCATGTTCCACGTGGAACAATTCGAGGACATGCATCGTCAGAGACCTGCACTTGTGCCAACCATCGCAGGAAGGGGGGGCTATAGACCCGAACACAAAAGCAATCCACATCAGGGCCACCGCGGAATCCGGCCCCGCACCGGCAGCAAAACAAACCCATTCCCATCAGCGAATCCAACCCACTTTTCCCTTGCCTTACTGAAGAAATGCGGTATCAAGTACCGAATGAATAGATGTGCCCGTCAGACACATCCAGCGACAGGGTACGCAGGCATCGAATTAGGAGCATCACAGATGGCCGACGACAAGAAGGACAGACCACGCCACCTCGGCAGGGGGCTGGCATCGCTTTTGGGTCCTATAACAATAGACGAGGCGGAGGCCGACGAGTTGCTCGCCGATCCAACGTCGCGTAAGTTCCCGCCAGATAAAGAGTTGCGCCAATCATACACAGAAATACCCCTCGACGCCGTTGAGCCCAACCCCTACCAATCGCGCACCGTCTGGCGAGAAGAACTACTCCAGGACCTTGCCGCATCCATACGGGCCAACGGGGTCATTCAGCCCGTAGTTGTGCGAAAACGGGGCAGCGGTTATCAGTTGATTGCCGGCGAGAGGCGGTTTCGTGCATCGCGCATGGCCGGGCTGACCGTGATTCCCGCCGTCGTCCGCGATGTGACCGATGAGCAGATGCACGAGTGGGCACTGGTCGAGAACATCCACCGCGCCGACCTGAACCCCCTTGAGCGGGCCGAGGCTTATCGCAACTACATCAGTGCGTTTTCCCTTACCCAGGCGGACGCCGCCGAGCGGCTTGGCGAGCCCCGCTCTGTCGTCGCTAACTACTTACGGTTACTGGACTTACCTCCTGAAGTCAAGGCCATGCTGGCCGAGGAGCAGTTGAGCATGGGCCATGCGCGTGCGATCCTGGCGCTGCCGTCGGACGAACTGCGGCGTAAGCTCGCCAACCGGGCCCTGGCAGGGCGGTTGAGCGTCCGGGAGGTCGAGCGTCTTGTTAAGGCGTATCTGACACAGACGCCCCATAGGGATACTCCCGTCGCCGAGAAGGCCGCCCACATCATCGACCTCGAGCAGCGTCTGAGCAGCACCCTGGGCACCAAGGTGTCGATTGAGACACGAAAGGGGGGTAGACGCGGACGAATTGTGATAGAATTCTACTCGCTCGACGAATTCGAAGGAATCGCCGAGCGCCTTGGTGTCGCGTTGACCGACGATGTATAGTACCACGGATTTATTATTGGCGCAGGCGACTGCGCCTGGGAGGACATGTGTATGAAGCTGTCATGGGCAGGAATGATTGTGTCGGGGATCGTGTTGGCCGGTAGTCTGGCGGTGCTGTCGCCGGCGGGTTACAGTCCGCCGCCAGGCATAGCCGGGGCCTATGGCGACCCCTACGCCGGGTACGGCGGCGTGCAGTCAAACGATGGAACAGGCCCCGCGCAGCAGGGCGTTGACGAGACCGCGATCGATGAAGACATGCCGTCGATGCTGCTTGAAAAGGAGCCGTTCTTCGCCGATCCCAATATTGTTAAGGCCGCCATCCGGTCGTATCCGGAGTTGGAGAAGGTCCTGACGGAACTGGCCATGCGCAGCCGCGCCGAGGTCCGCCAGTGGCTGTCCTACAGAGAGGACCAGGACCCGCGTCTCAGCGAGGTCCGGGCCATGCACACCCAGTCCGTTACGGAATTGCAGGTGCTCAAGAAGGTCGCCGAGGCCGATGGGGCCAAGCGGACGGCCGCCGCCATTGACGCGCTGCTGCTTGAGCGTCAGGGCAGGTACGAGCGGCTGGCCAGAGAGGTCGTGCTCCAGCAGCGCAAGCTCCTCGCCGAGAGAAACCAGGCCGGTGATGCCGCCGGGCGGGCCGCGACGCGCCGTACGAACACCACCGGCGGACGGACGGGCGGGCGAACCACATACCCTTCGGGTCGGCGGTAGGGGGGTGGCATTGGGCGATCGACTACGGGGACAGCTAGCCATTGTAACGGGCGCAAGCCGGGGAATCGGCCGGGCCATTGCCTGCGCGCTGGCCGCTGAACAAGCTGCGGTGGCGCTGGTCGGCCGCGATTTGGCGGCCCTGGGCCGCACGGGCGATGAGGTGGCCGCGGCAGGGGGGATCGCTATGGTAGCGCCGGCGGACATGGCCGACGAGGGCGGCTTATGCGATATGGTCCGCTCAGTGGTCGAGCGGTTTGGCCGGATTGACATCCTTGTCAATAACGCCGGCATCACGCACTCGGCCAAGCTCCAGGAGACCCGGACAGAGGATTGGGACCGCTGCATGGCCGTCAATGCCAGGGGGCCGTTTATTCTCTGTCGCCAGGTCCTGCCAGTACTGAAAAGGGCCCCGCGAGGGCGGATCATCAATATCTCGTCCGTCGTCGGGGTCAAAGGTTATGCGCTGCAGAGCGCTTACACCGCGTCGAAGCACGCCCTGCGGGGGATGAGCATTGCGCTGGCTGAGGAACTCCGCGGCAGCAGTGTCCGTGTTCATGTCATCTGTCCCGGCGGCGTCGATACGGATATGGTGGGCCGCGTCCGGCCGGACATTAACAAGGACGAACTTATCAACCCCCGCGAGATCGCCGAGCTGGTCGTATACCTCGCTACCCACGAGGGCAACGCGGTATTGGACGAACTCCACATCCGCCGAGCCACCGCCGCCCCATGGTTTTGAGAATAGGGCCTGGGTGGCATTCGTATAGGAGATGATATGCGGGCCGTCTGCCAGCGAGTCAGCAGCGCCTCCGTTGAGATCGACGGGGCAGTCGCCGGGCATATCGAGCGCGGACTGCTGGTTTACTTAGGCGTCGGCAGGGACGATACGGTGCGGGACGCCGAGTTTATCGCCGATAAGATTGCGAACCTGCGTATCTTTGAGGACGACCAGGGGCGGATGAACCGTAGCGTGCTGGACAGCGGCGGGGGCGTGCTTGTGGTGAGTAATTTCACGCTGTACGCTGACGCACGCAAGGGCCGTCGCCCGGCGTTCGATGCGGCCGCCGGGCCCGACACGGCCGAACCATTATATGAGCAGGTCTGCGAACTGCTGGCGGCACGGGGCCTGACCGTCGGCAGGGGGGTCTTCGGCGGCTACATGCGGGTGGCCGCGACGAACGACGGGCCGGTGAATATCCTCCTGGACAGTTCCCGTCTGTTCTGACCGGCGCTGCCGCCGGGTGCGACTTGGTGGCCAGCCAAATCGCGAGTTTCAGTATTGCTAAACGGACCGGTCTCTCGTATGCTTTTCCCTGGCCGTCCACCGCGCCTATTGACTTTGTGCCGTCATGCGTTCCAGATGTTTCTGACGGGCCGTTCAAGCCCGTAGTAATCAGGAGAATGCTGTCGATGCCTGAGCACCCGCCGACACCTGACGCCGAATCCAGCCGCGACGACCGGCGTTTGGCCGATAGCCGCCGACGGCTCGAGAGCATTTTTCGCGCCGCCCCGACGGGCATCGGCCTGGTGGCCAACCGAGTCCTCCTTGACGTCAACGACCGCGTCTGCGAAATGACCGGCTACAGCCGGGCCGAGCTGATCGGCCGCAGTGCCCGTATCCTCTACCCGACCGATGAGGATTTCGAATACGTCGGGCGCGCCAAGTACGAGCAGATCGCCCGGCAGGGGACGGGCACGGTGGAAACCCGCTGGCGGCGTAAAGATGGCCAAGTGATTGATGTGCTGCTCAGTTCCACGCTTTTGGATATGTCCGACCTGGGCGCAGGCGTTACTTTCACCGCCCTGGATATCAGCCAGCGCAAGGAAACACTGGCGCATCTGGCGGCCCTATCGCGGCGGAATGAGACCCTGCTGGCGGCGATCCCGGACATTATTATGGAGGTGGACCGCCACAAGGTGTACACCTGGGCCAACGCCGCCGGGTATGCGTTCTTCGGCGACGACTGCCTGGGACGCGAGGCGTCGTATTACTTCGCGGACCCGCAGAAGACGTATAACAACGTGGCGCCACTGTTCAACGGCGACGAGCAGGTCGTCTATGTCGAGAGCCGTCAGCGGCGGCGGGACGGCCAGGTCCGGCTGCTGGCCTGGTGGTGCCGCACGCTCAAGGATGCCGAGGGCAACGTCATCGGGGCGCTGTCAACCGCGCGGGACATCACGGACGCCAAGGCCGCCGAAGACGAGCTGCGATACCGGCTGACCTTCGAGAACACCATCGCCTCCATTTCCTCCCATTTGATCCATATCGAGCCGCACGAACGTGATGCGGCCATCTCCAACGCGCTGGCCCGCATCGGGGCCTTCACCGGGGCCGACCGCAGCTACGTCTTTTGCTTCAGCCCGGACGGCCGGACCATGAGCAATACGCACGAGTGGTGCGCCGACGGCATCGACTCGGCGCAGGCCCGGCTGCGGGATATCAGCACCGACAGCCTGTGGAACGCCCGCGAGGTGCTCAGCAAGGGGCGCATTCTGCACATTCCGCGCGTGGCCGATCTGCCGCCGGAGGCCGCCGCCGACAAACACGAGTTTCAGGCCGAGGCCATTCAGTCGCTGCTGTGCGTGCCGATGACCTGCGGCGATCGCCTCATCGGATTCCTCGGCTTCGACGCCGTCCGGAGCGAGCGGACCTGGTCCGACGATGAGATTTCGCTGCTGCGAACGGTCGGAGAGATATTCGCCAATGCAATCGAGCGCACCCGGGCCGAGGAGCGGCTCCGCCAATCGGAGGCCCGCTATCGCCTTGTGGTCGAATCGGCCGAGCAGCCGATCTTCATCCTCGACTGGGATGGGACCTTCGAGTTTATGAATGCCGCCTGTGCGAGGGCGTTCGGTGGACCGGCCCATGCCCTGGTGGGACGCACCCTGTGGGATGTGTTCTCAAAACGCGACGCCGCCGGTTATATGGCGGACATCACCCAGGCGCTGGACTGGGGCCGGCTGCACGTCGCCGAGCGGTCATCCGTGGTCCGCGATCAGGCCCGCTGGTACTACGCCCGCATCCAGCCGCTGCCCGATGAGCCGTCGCGGCCGCGCCGGGCGCTGGTCATTCTCACCGATATCACCGACTCCAAACGGGCCGAGCAGCAGATCCGCGAACACCGCGACGAGCTGGCCCACGTCTGGCGCGTGAACACCATCGGCGAGATGGCCTCGGGCCTGGCCCACGAACTCAACCAGCCGCTCTGCGCCATCCTGAATTATGCCGACGCCTGCCTGCGCATCCTCCAGAGCGAGCCGGCCGGTGAGAGGGTGGTCGAAGCCATTGAGAAGATCGCCAACCAGGCCGATCGCGCCGGACAGATCATCCGGCGAATCCGGTCGCTGGCGGGCAAACGCGAACCTCATCGTCGGCTCATTGACATCAACGACATTGTCCGCGAAGTCATCGAGATGGTCCGCGCCGAAAGCGTCCAGGAAGGCATCGACATCGACCTCCAGCTCGGCGACAACCTGCCCGCGACACTCGCCGACCAGATTGAAATCGAGGAAGTCACCCTGAACCTCGTCCGCAACGCCTTCGACGCCATGACCAACGTCGAGCGGGGCCGACGGCGACTGACCGTTCAGACCTCCGTCAACGCCGAAGGCGCCGTCGAAGTCCGTGTCACCGATTCCGGCCCCGGGTTGCCCGCGGATATGCTGCCGCGCATCTTCGACCCGTTCTACACGACGAAGGCCACGGGCATGGGCATCGGCCTGTCGCTGAGCCGCACCATCATCGAGGCCCACGGCGGACGCCTGTGGGCCATGCCGGGGCCCGAACGCGGTCTGTCGGTCTGCTTCACCCTGCCGGTTGGCGTCCGGTGATAAGTGCAATCCCCTGTCACCCCTGCGAAGGCGGGGATCCGGCGAATTATGAGTGTTTGACCCGTCTGTCGCATCCCGGTACAATGGCCCGAAGGCCGGACGCCCCGGGTTCCGCAGCCCCCGGCGGAAGACCGCACGGGTTCCATCAGGTTCGCCTTGTATCGGATTGGAAAGGAGCCGTTATGAAGGTCCGCAAAGCGCTCATTCTTCTCATCGCCTGTCTCTGTGCGGCCGCGTCAGCCGCTGACCGGCCGCCGCGACTGCTGGACCGGCTCGGGACCGACCGCGGCATCGCCGTCGTCCTCGGTGATAGCGAGGCCCGCCTTGCCTGTCGGATTGCGCAGGCCACCGAGATGCTGGTCTACGTCCAACTCGAATCAGCCGCCGATGTCCAGGCCGCCCGCATCGCCGCCGATAACGCCGGCTTTTACGGCACTCGCGTCTTCATCGACAAAGGCCCCTTGTCCGGCATTCACCTGGCCGACCATATCGCCGACGTCGTTCTGGTGGCGCGCAATGCCCAGGGTCTCTCGCAGGCGCAGGCCAGGCGCGTCCTGCGGCCCGGCGGTCGGCTGCTGCAAGGTGGTGAAAGTTGGACCAGGCCCGCCCTCGAAGGCGCCGACGACTGGTCGCATCCCTACCACGGGCCCGACAACAACCCGCAGTCGGCCGACACCGTCATCCGGGCGCCCTATCTGACGCAATTCCTGGCCGAGCCGCGCTATGCCCCGCTGCCGCAGGTGGCTCTGGCATCGGCCGGTCGCGTCTTCAAGGCCTTCGGCCACGTCGCCTTCAAGAAGCGCGAAGAGCCCTTCCTCAACAAGCTCGTCGCCTTCAACGGCTACAACGGCACGCTCCTGTGGCAGCGAGACCTCGCCGAGGGCGTCATGATCCACCGCAACACCATGATCGCCACCCCTGACAGGCTCTACGTCGCCGATGACAAGTCCTGCAAGGTCATTGACGCCGCCACCGGCAAGACGCTTGACGAGATTATCCCGCCCGTGGACCTCGCCGGCGGCGCCTTCTGGAAGTGGATGGCCCTGGAAGACGGTGTGCTCTATGCGATGATCGGCGAACAGGAGCAACGCGACGAAACCAAACGCTGGAACCTCGAGCACCACGGCTGGCCCTGGGACCCGGTCTCCGAAGGCTTCAACCAGCCGGACCAGCCCTGGGGCTACGGCCACGACCTGCTGGCCATTGACCCGAAGACCAAGAAGGTCCTCTGGCGATACCACGAGGAGACGCCCATCGACAGCCGGGCCCTGTGCATGAAGGGCGACCGTATCTACGCCTTCGGCTTCGGCAAGTTCCTCACGTGCCTCGACGCCGCGACCGGCCGGGTCGTCTGGCGAAAGACGCCGCAAGACGCGCCGCGCCTCTTCCGGACCCTGGGAGAGTACTCCATGCGCCAGGACTGGCGAACCAACTGGCGAACCACCTGCTACCTCAAGTGCTCCGACAAGGCCCTGTACTTCGCCGGCCCTCAGGTCGACAGGCTCGTGGCGGTCTCGACGCAAGACGGTTCGGTGCTGTGGACGAATGATTACAACAACTTCCAGCTTGTTCTTCGAAGCGATGGGCTCTACGCCCTCAGCGGCCAGATCGACCGCCATCCCAGCAAGGTCTTCGACCCGCTGACCGGCGAGGAACTGGCCTCGATCGACAAGGAACGCCGCGCATGCACCCGCCCAACCGGCGCGATAGACGCTGTCTTCTTCCGCGCCTCCGGCGGATCGGTCCGCCTGGACGCCGCCTCGAAACGCCCCCAGTGGATATCCCCCATGCGTCCGAACTGCCATGACGGCGTGACCGTCGCCAACGGCCTGCTGTACTGGTGGCCCAGCGTCTGCGACTGCCAACTGACGCTGTACGGCATAACCTGCCTGGGACCGGCGGGCGATTTTGATTTCTACGCGCCGGCCGATGAAAAGACCCGCCTCGAAGTCTGTGTTGGCGGCGACTATTCGGTTGCCGAGCTGCCCTCGACCGACGCCGATTGGACCTGCTTCCGCGCCGACCCGGCCGGGTCCAGCGCCTCGTCGGCGCAGATTGCCGCCCAAGCGGCCGTCCTCTGGCAGGTCGAACCCCCGCGGCCGCGCCCGACTGCCGCGGCATTGCCGGCAGCGCCGATAGTAGTCGGCGAGATGGCCTTCACCGGCGGCGCGGACGGCGTGGTGCGAGCCTTCAACGCCCGGACCGGAGAAGAAGTCTGGAAGACCTACACCGGCGGGGCCATCCGTATCGCCCCGACCTTCGCCCACAACCGGCTCTACGTCGGTTCCGGCGACGGCTGGGTGTACTGCCTCGAAGCCCGCACCGGTCGAATCCTCTGGCGATTCCTTGCAGCGCCCGCCCAGCGGTTCATCCCCATCTACGGCCAGATGATGTCCACCTGGCCCGTCGCCGCCGGCGTCCTCGTCGCCGATGGCACGGCCTATGTCGCCGCCGGCCTGGCCAACTTCGACGGGACCTATGTCTATGCCCTCGACGCCCTCACCGGCCGAATCAAGTGGCAGAACACCACCAGCGGCCACCTCGACCGCGACGCCCGTACCGGCGTCAGCGTCCAGGGCCACCTGCTCCTGCACGGCGACAGGCTGTATCTGGCGGGCGGCACAAGTATCTCGCCGGCCGTGTTCGACGCCGGGACAGGCAAGTGCCTCAATGACCCCGGCCCGCTGGCCGCCTGTAACTCCAACCAGCCTCGTGGCTGGGAGCTATCGCTGCTTGGCGAGCATGTCGTCGCGGTCGGTCGGCCGTTCTATGCCCATCCCGATATGGGTGTATTTGACGCAACGGTATTCAACCGTGTCTTTCTGACCCGCAAACACGAGACCGGCCTGGCCTGGGTCACCCATCAGAACGCCGGCCGCGTCATGTGCCTGCCCAACCTGGACATGGCCCCCATCAACAACGCCTTGAACGACCCGGGCAACCGGTTCAATGTCGAATGGCGCCGAATCGCCGGGAACCTGCGGCCCTCATGGTCATTCAACTGCCCGGACGCCACGGCCGTGGCCTTCGCCGATAACGCCGCCATTGTCGGGCGGGCCGCGGAAATCGTCGCCGTCCGTCTCCAGGATGGAGGGGTTCTCTGGAAGCAGCCCATCGGCAAACCGGTTGCGCCGTGGGGCCTGGCGATAGACCGCAACGGATCAACCATCGCCGTTCTCGAAGATGGCGGCGTCTTGTGCATCGGCCCGGCAACTGCAGGAGGAATCCAGCCACATGCAAGGAACAACTAAGACTGCCGTCAAAGATTTCACATGGATGACCGTAGCCGCCGTGATGGTGTTTACGGCCGGTTGCGGGCGCAAGACGCCCTCCGGAGCGGCCGGGCCCAATGATGTCGGTGCAACCGCCGCCGCCGGCGAGTTGGTCGTTCTGTGCGGCTCGAGCTTCGTCAACCCCACGAACCAGATCATCGAGGAGTTCAACGCCCGGACCGGCATCAAGCTTACCCCCACCGTCAGCGGTAGCGAGGACTTCCTGCCTCTGGTCAGGGTCGGCTCCAGGGGTGATGTCCTCATCACCCACGACCCCTATCTGGACCACGTCGCCGACGCCAACAAGCTCGCCGACAGCGTCCAGGTCGGCTACGTCGCCCCGGTGCTCGCCGTCGCGCCGGGCAATCCGAAGAACATCACGAAGATTGAAGACCTCACGAAGGAGGGCCTCAGGGTCGCCCTCTCCGACCCGCGGTACTCCACCGCCGGTGAGATGGTCTTCGCGCTGCTGGAGAACAAGGGTATCAAGGACGCCGTCCTGGCCAATGTCGGCAATCGCCTGACCAAGGGACATTCCAACTTGGGCACGCTCCTGAAGACCGGGGCCGTCGATGCGATCATTATCTGGAACGGCGTGGCTCACACGTTTGCCGATAGCCTGGAAGTCGTCCCCACGCCCTACGAATACGATGAAGAGATCCGCGTCCACGTCATCGGCCTGAACTACACCGGGCGCCCCGACGCTCTCCGGAAGTTCCTGGAATTCACCAAGGAAAGAGGCCCTGATGTCTTCAGAGAACACGGCTACGTCAAGTAAGAGCCTGCTCATCCCGGTTCTGGCGGCCTTCGTCGCCGTACTGGCGACGGTCGGTTGCAGTTCCAAACCGGACAGCGAACCGGCGGCGGAGTTATTGCTTTACTGCGGTGCGGGCATCCGGCCGCCGGTTGAGCAGTTGGCCGACGCCTTTGCCGCCGAACACCCTGTCAAGGTCATTCTGGACTTCGCCGGCAGCGAGGTCCTCCTCTCTCGCATCAGGCTCAGCGGCCGCGGCGATCTCTACATGCCCGGCGACGCCCACTATGTGGACCTGGCCGAAAACGCCGGATTCGTCCTCTCTCGCCGATCCGTCGCCTATTGGGTCCCCGTGATCCTTGTGCGGAAGGGCAATCCCAAGGCCATTCGTTCCCTGCGCGACCTGCTCAAAGATGATGTTCGCGTCGGGCTCGGGGACCCCAACGCCTGCGCCATAGGACGGACCGCACAACAACTGCTTGAGAAAAGCGGCATCGCCTGGGCCGACGTGGAGAAGAACCTCAAGTTCAAGTCCATGACCGTCAACGAGCTGGGCCTGCAGATCCAGGCCCGGTCGCTGGACGCCGTCATCGTCTGGGACGCCCTGGCACGTTACTACGAGGCCTGCGGGGACATGATCGCCATCGACCCCGAGGACAACATCATCAGCCCCATCGATGTCGCCGTCCTTTCGTTCACCCGCAAGAAGGACCTCGCCGAGCGATTTGCCGCCTTCCTGACCTCCGACAAGGCCCGCGAAGTCTTCGCCGGGCATCACTACCACACCGATAAACCCCTCGATTGATCCGTCAACACCTGTTACCCAACAAGCCGAATGAAAATGGAATCCACCGGACAACTCGCACACCTCGTGACGGCCGCCAGCCTGCCGCATCACTGGGGGTTCTTCATCATCCTCGGTCTCGCCGCCGGAATCGTCAGCGGACTGCTGGGCGTCGGCAGTGGTATCGTCGTCGTGCCGGCGCTGGTTCTGCTGTGCGCCGTGGACCAGAAGAGCGCCCAGGGAACCGCCCTGGCCCTGATGGTCCCGATGGCCCTGCTCGGCGCCTGGCGATACTGGAGCCATCCACATATCGATGTCGATGGACGCATCGTCGGCTGGCTCGTCTGCGGCGCCCTGTTCGGAGTGCTCATCGGAACGGCCCTGGCGGCCCGCATCCCGGCCCATGCCCTCCGCAGGATATTCGCCTGCTTTCTCGCCGTCGTGGCGGTCCGGATGTTCTTCGCCGCAAAGCCCCGGCCCGTCGCCCCCGCCGCACCGGCCGCCTCCATGCAGCAAGTCAATGGCAGTGGAGGCATACCGGATGATGCAAGCCCGTGACGAGCGTGCCGTCGTCGGGAGCGCCGTTTCCACAACACGCAAGGCACATTGACAACATAAGGAGACGTAGATGGAGAAACCTGTCATCCTGGAGGGACTCTACTCGGCCATCCTGATGGCGCACCTGCTGATTACGTTCGTGCTCGTCGGGGCCATGACGCATAACCTGCTCATCGTGGTCAAGTATGTTCGCGGCAAGTTCGGCCGCAAGAAACTCGAATGGCTCTACGTCCGCGTCGCATTCTGGTCGTACCTGCTGGTCTACATCAGCGGAGCGTTAATCTACCCGGCCTTCCGCGTCCACATCCGCGCCGAGGCGTTCGATCCATTGGGCTGGCCCACGGGCCTGTTCGAGGTCAAGGAGCACTGGGGCGCCCTGGGTATGGCCCTGTTCGTCGTCTACTACCTGCTCCGCCGGAACTTCGATCCCGAACAGGAGCCGGACAAGCTGTGGTTCTACGTCCCCCTGTGCGTGATCATCAATCTCATCGTCTGGTACAAGGTCATTGCCGGCTGCTACCTGTCCAATCTGAAAGGGTCCTGGTGATGAAGAAGTCCGATCTTACATACATCCTCGGCTGCACCTGCGCCGGCGCCGTCGGGCTTTTCTACTGTAGCGTCCGCTGGTTCAGCATTAACCTGCCCCGCTACTACCCGACCCTGCACGTCTGGAAAATGGCCAGGATGCCCGGCGTGCCCTCCCAGGGCTGGTACGCCATGCAGGTCTTCGCCTATCTCTGCGCGGCGGCCGTCACCATCGCCGTCTGGATGATTGTACGCTATGCCGCGCCGAAAGACGCGCAACTGCGCCCCGGCACGGCCAAAGCCCTTGGCTTGACGACGTCCGCCGCCGTACTCTTTAGCCTCGGCTATATCGTCTACTATAAGTTCTCCCATTGGGGGATTCTCTGACGACACGCGACGCATGACTGACGACTCAGTCCCCACGACGCAAAACCGAATATGCCCGCAAAGAACGCACCAAGACGAGGACCGCTGGACCACGTATTCGCCGCGGCGATGTTCTTCTTCGTCGTGGTATTCGTCGGTTTCATTCTCACGCTTATCGTCGCCGACGTGTTCTACATCAACAAGCAGGCCGTTCTCACGCTGATCCGCTCCAGGTACATCCTCCACGCCCTCTGGATGAGCGTCTGGACCAGTTTGGTCGCCACGGCGCTGGCCCTGCTGTTCGCCGTGCCGGTGGGATACAGCCTCAGCCGCTTCCGTTTTCCCGGCCGCGCCGTGGTCAACGCCATCATCGACCTGCCCATTATCTTCCCGCCGCTTGTCGTGGGTCTGACCCTGCTGGTCTTCTTCTCCCAGACGGCCCTGGGCAAGTGGATTGAAACCGGTCTGGGCCTGGAGTTCATCTTCCAGCCTCGCGGCATCGTCCTCTGCCAGTTCGTCTCGGCCGCCAGTTTCGCCCTGCGCTCGTCCAAGTCCGCCTTCGACGACGTGGACAGCCGCTATGAGAACGTCGCCCTGACGCTCGGCTGCCGCCGCTGGGGCAGTTTCACCCGCGTCTGCCTGCCCCTGGCGGCCGGCGGCATCATCACCGGCGGCATCCTGACGTGGGCGCGTTCCTTCGGCCTGTTCGGGCCGCTGATGATCTTTGTCGGTTCATTCCGCGGCCGCACCGAGGTCCTGGCCACCACCGTCTTCCTGGAACAGTCCGTCGGCAACCTCGAAGTGGCCCTGGCCGTGGCCGTCTTCATGATGCTTATCGCCGTCGTGGCGCTGACCGTCATCCACGTCGTCGGAGGCAGGACCCGCTTGACCGCATGATCCAGGCCCGCGACATCACGTTTACCGTCGGCGATTTCGCCCTGCGGAACCTCAATCTGGAAGTACCTTGCCCGCAGTACTTCGTCCTGCTCGGACCGCCCGGTTCAGGCAAGACGATTCTCCTGGAGTGCCTCTGCGGCCTGCGGCAGGCCGCCTCCGGCAGCATCCACATCGACGGCCGCGATGTAACCGCCCTCGAACCCCGCTCCCGCTCCATCGGCTACGTCCCGCAGGACTACGCCCTCTTCCCCCATCTGTCTGTCCGTGGGAACATCCAATTCGGCCTCAAGGTGGCCCGTCTGGCCCGCGAGACGATCACCCGCCGTATCCACGCCGTCGCCCAAATGCTCGACATCGAAACCCTCCTCGACCGGCGCATCCAGGGCCTCAGCGGAGGCGAGAAACAGCGCACCGCCCTGGCCCGCGCCCTGGTGATGGAGCCCCGGCTGCTCCTGCTCGATGAGCCCGTCTGCGCACTCGATGAGGGCAGCCGCCAGCGCATCTGCGGCCTGCTGCACACCCTCCAGCGCAAGCTCTGCCTGACCGTCATACACGTCAGCCACAACATCGAAGAGGCCTTCTCCGTCGCGGACACCGCCGCCATCCTCGACCGCGGCCGCCTCCAGCAGGTCGGGCCGCTCCATGAACTCCTGCGCAGCCCCGCCAACGAATTCGTCGCCCGGTTCATGCGATGCGAGAACATCCTGCCGGCCGTCGCCGAGCCGGACCCGCGCGGCGCGACTCTCTCACGTAGCATGGGCATCTTGCCCATGAATGAACATGAGGCCGGCGCCACCGCAGGCCATAGCGTCGCGACCCTCGGCGGCGTCCGCCTGGCATTGCCGCGGGCTTGCACCGGCCCGGTCAAACTGGTCATCCGCCCGGAAGACATCCGTCTGCTGCGCGCCGGCCCGGCCCCGACCGACGCCAACAGCCTCCGCGTCTCACTGGCCCGCTGGCGCGACTACGGCGCCTATATGAAGGTCGAAATCAGGACCCTCTCGGGCGAACTGGGCTTGATCGCTCACGTATCCCATGCGGCGTTCGCGGCGCTGGATCCGGCCGCGGGCAAGCCCATCGTCGCCCATTTGCCCATCGACGCCATCGGTGTTCTCACCGACTGACCGGTTAACATTCAACGTTTAACGTGTGCCATTGAACGTTGATCGTTGAACCTGCTATAATGCCCACATGATGCCAAACCGCTTTCAATCCCGTCTTCATCTTCTGGCCGTGTCAGCCGTCTTGGCCATTACCTCCGTCGCACCGGCCTGCCGCTACAACGTCCGCGAGACCGGCTTCGTGGACCTGGGGATCGAACCCTACCGCTTGTGCCTGCTGATCGATGCCAACACGCCCGCCGAGACCGCCGAGACCTTCCTGACCGTCGCCCAAAAGACCCTCGCCGAGACCAACATCCGCCCCGAAATCGTCCATATCCCCGACCAGAACGACCACCTCGTCGTCAAATACGCCCGCATCCTCAAGATCGACACATACCCCACGGCTGTCCTGGTCTCCTGCGATCATGCCCTTCTGCCGCCGGAGAAGGCCGCCATCGTCATTCCCATCGCCGAACCGGGCAAACCCCTTGCCGAGACCGTCGCAGCCGCCCTCAATCGTCTGGCCGCCAGTCCGAAGCGCGAGGAGATTATCCGCAGTGTTGCCCTCAACTACGCCGCCGTCCTGCTGTTCGAAGGCCCGGACCCCAACGAGAACGCCGCCGCCCGCTCCGCCGCTCAGGCCGCCTGCGACACCATCGCCGAGCAGATGGACTTTCTGCCTAAGCCCATTGCCAATCCACCGGCCCTGGTGGTCGTGGACCATAACAGCCTCGACGCCGAGCGCATACTGCTCTGGAGCATGACGCTTTCAACAAGGCCCGCCGACGTCAATCGTCCGCACGCCGCCGTCCTCTACGGCCGGGCCCGCTGGATCGGACCGCTGTTCGACGGCCCCGACATCACCGCCGCGCATCTGACCCGGATCCTCTTTGTCGTCGGCAACGACTGCGAATGCGGACTCGACTACCGCTGGCTCCAGGGCACCATGATCCCCACGCGATGGGCCGCCAAGACGCGGGAACTCGTCGCCAGGACCCTGGGCTTCGACCCCGAGAACCCGATGATCCAAATGGAAATGGCCCGCATCCTCGGCCGCGGCGGCGCATCCTATCCATCGACACCCTTCGGCTACCAGGAACTCGAGATTGAGATGGAGCCCGTGGAGGCAGGCCTGTCCGCCGCCGACATCAACGACGTAGACCATGCCACACAAGACGCCAACACGCCGGCCACCGCTATTGACGACGAGCCCAACCAACCGGATAAGCGCCAACTCATAACCGCCGGCCGCCACGAACGACCCGCCGGCGAACCCAACAGTCCCGTGCCGTCCATGCCCCGCCCGACAC
>Ga0209614_1001683_pt1 | contig 15831 bp, 11 predicted proteins | sample BlaSprsedimmetaG_FD_185484 | JGI IMG/M metagenome (GOLD analysis project Ga0209614, IMG submission 185484) | Hot spring sediment bacterial and archeal communities from California, USA to study Microbial Dark Matter (Phase II) - Blank Spring... ... | reverse complement strand
TCTTACAGTTTGTTGCGAACAGAATTAACAGCAGGCCAAGGAAGCGGTATAGCTATAAAAGTCCTATATTTGTAAAAAACCAATTATTAACAAAGACAAAAGTTGCATTTGTGACTTGAATCTTGCTTTTACTAACATGGAAAGCAAAATATTTTAGGTTACAGGCATGTCATGTACAGGTTGTGCAATTGGCGTGGAAACTATCCTTAAAAGCCAACCGGGAGTGTTGGATGCTGGGGTTAATTTTGCCAGTAGCACGGTTTGGGTAAACTTTGATTGCAATATTACATCCCCGGAGAATCTTCGCAATGCTTTTCGCTCAATTGGTTACGACTTGGTTATTGATAGCAATAATTACGATATTGATGCAGAAAAAAACTGCACATCAATACCCTTAGAAACCGATTTATTTTCGCACTATTTCTTTCGATTCCCTTAATGGTTGTGCGAATGTTTTTCATGCATTGGAGTTACACCCCAATAGTAGCATTGATACTCTCAACTCCTGTAATAGTCTGGCTTGGAAGGCAATTTCATGTAAACGCTTTCAAACAGCTAAAGCAGTGTAAAGCGAACATGGATAGTCTAATTTCCATTAGTTCAACAATAGCATTTTTGTATAGCGTTGTAGCCATTCTCTTAAAAGAAAACTTACACAATCGTGGGATAACGCCACACCTTTACTTTGAATCGGCAGCTATGATAATCACCTTTGTTCTCCTAGAGAAATGTCTCGAGGAAAGAGCAAAAGGCAAAACGGCCTCAGCTATCAAAAAGATCATGGGGCTGCAGCCCCAAATGGTATGGGTAAAAAAGAACGATAGAGTTGAAGAGGTTCCATTAACCGAGGTAAGAAAAGGCATGGATGTGCTGGTAAAGCCCGGTGAGCGTATTCCCGTTGATGGTGCCGTAACCGAAGGGCATAGTTGGGTAGATGAGAGCATAATTACTAGTGAACCAATACCTGCAGAGGAAAGCATCAACCAAAAAGTATGGGCTGGAACTATTAACCTCAATGGGTTGTTATACATTAAGGCTGAACAGATTAGTTCAGAATCGGTTTTGGGCAAAATCATCGAAACTGTAACTAATGCCCAAAATTCAAAAGCCCCAGTTCAGAAACTAGCCGATAAAGTTGCAGGAATTTTTGTTCCCATTATCATCGTAATAAGCACACTTACATTTACAGCATGGTTAGTAATTGCTCCTGGTTTAGCGTTCAGCCATGGTATTATTGCCGCCATTACGGTTTTGGCAATAGCATGCCCCTGTGCACTCGGATTGGCAACCCCAACAGCAATAATGGTTGGAATTGGTAAGGCAGCCCAAAAAAAACATTCTTGTTCGCGATGCCGAAAGCCTTGAGCAAGCATGCAAAATTGATACGATAATTTTCGATAAAACAGGTACGCTTAACGAAGGCAGACCTACCGTTGAATCAATTAGTTGGTTCCACCACGATGATAAATATACTAGCATACTGGGCATTATTGAACAGCACTCCAATCACCCCCTTGCAAAATCAATAGTTGAGTTCATTGGTGCATGCAGTGGAATGTATACCATTGAATCATTTTCCGAAGAAACAGGAAAAGGTGTTATGGCTATTGTTGATGGTAAAATTTATCGCATAGGAAGTTTGGAATACTTGAACCAAGCCGGGGTAATTGATATTAATTCAAGCCAAATAAATGTCAATGGCATGCTTATTGGTTTTGCTGAAGAAAGCCGGTTGTTAGCCACTGCGATTATTACCGATAAAATAAAGGAAACAGCGCTATCAGCAATTAATAAGTTAAAGTATATTGGTATTGAACCAATTATACTATCGGGCGATAACTCAAAAAGCGTTGAGATAATTGCAAAAAAGGTTGGCATTGAAAGGTTCGAAAGGGGAATGCTACCTGCCGGTAAAAAAACTTACATTGAAAATCTAAAAACCCAAGGCAAAATGGTAGCCATGGTTGGCGATGGAATAAACGATACCGAAGCGCTAAGCATAGCCGATGTTAGCATTGCTATGGGCAAGGGATCGGACATTGCTATTGACACATCGCAGGTTACAATCTTCAAGTCTGACTTAGATGCAATACCTGAACTAATTGCAATTTCGAAACAAACCGTAAGAACAATTAAGCAAAACCTTTTTTGGGCATCAATTTATAACCTCATTAGTATTCCTATAGCCGCAGGGGTTCTATACCCATTTACCGGGTTACTGCTCGATCCTATGATTGCTGCCCTTGCCATGGCATTTAGTTCAGTTTCGGTTGTTACTAACAGCCTTATACTGAAAGCCAAACGAATTAGTTAAGCAACCCTGCACACTTGAAAGGCTTCAAGCACCTTGTGCTTGTACTCTTGCATGATATGCCTAAACCAGTAGGTGTATTGATCGGGGTTTTTCTCAATATCGTTAACCAAAAATTCAATGTTAACCCATTTCCATCCAGCTACTTCATTAGGGTTCGGATTTGGAGTGCCATCGAACCGCCCCAAATAAACCCAATCAATCTCGTTTTCAATTAAACCGTTATCGAATTCAACCCTGTAATGAAAAGTGAATAGATGCTTTAGAGGACATGAAAAGCCCATTTCATCTATTAAACGATCATTAATAACCGTTTCCATCCCTTCACCCTCGGAAAGGTGGCTACAGCAAGCATTTGTCCACAATCCGGGAGAATGGTATTTTTCGTGTGCCCTTTGGTGAATAAGCATTTCACCCTTTGCGTTGCAAATTAGAATAGAAAAGGCTCTGTGTAGAATTCCATCGATGTGAACTTGCTGTTTCTCACCATACCCAATAACATTGTCGTTGGTATCAACTAATGCAATTCGTGGTTCTGCCATAAATGCTATTTCAAAAAAGTTCCGTTACTAAGTTCCTCTAAGGCTTTTCGTATTTCAGCGTCGGTATTCATCACAATAGAACCATGCCAGGCAATGGGCTCACTATTAGGCTCGGCGCCAAAGAACAGAAATTTTGCTCCGCTTTCACCTGCCCTAATTTGAATAATTGAACCCTGCGATAGGGCAACACCACAAGGAGCCTTTATTGGTTTCAGGTCATTAGCTACAGTAAACTCACCCTCATAAATAAAGAGAAAGCACTTGTAATTCCAAAACTCAGGAGTAACAACTTCATCGAATACGGAGTTGGGCCAAAGCTTGATATCAAAAATATCAACAGGCTTGTATAGCCCTTGCAATCCACCATCGCGCTTGCGATACTTGCCCGAAATTATTTTAACCTGCGAAGCGGTTGTTTCAACAACCGGAATGTCTTCCCTCTTGAGCTCACGGTATAAAGGCTTAACCATCTTGTATTCCTGTGGCAGATTGAGCCAGAGCTGAATGCCATACATTGTTCCGTTTTGCCCGGTAGGCATCTCGCTATGTATAATTCCGCTTCCAGCAGTCATCCACTGAACCTCGCCTGGGCCAATTATTCCACTACTTCCAGTACTATCGGTATGCTTTACTTGGCCTTTCAGCATATAGGTAATAGTCTCTATGCCCCTGTGCGGATGATCAGGAAATCCTGCCACAAATTCAGCTACCGAATTGGAACCAAAATAGTCGAGCAACAGGAAGGGATCGCACTCGTATCGGGTTTCAAAACCCAAAATCCTTTGCACGCTAACCCCTGCTCCTTCGGTCATTCGTTTGGGATTGTAGATGGCTTTTACAGTTACCATTATTTGAATTAGTTATTACATCTGTAAATATAACACATTTTCGCAAACTGTTGTTTAATCGTTTACCCTGCTTTTAATAAATTATTTTAATTGTTGATTAAAAGTTGGCTCAACAATAAATGTTTAGGTTAATAGTTACTATTTTTAGGCCTGATAAATATAATACTGAATGATGAAAAGGTTTTTATTCCTAGTTTACCTCTTCGTTTTCTTTTTTCAAATCGCGCTTACAGCGCAGGAGAGCAATAGGTTCAACTCCCTGAACCTAGCTTACGAAAAAGGTATTGACCTATACCAAAAAGAAATGTATGCCGATGCTCAAAAAACATTTGAGCAATACATTGCAAGCTTGCCTAAAGGTTACTACCAGCAAAGGGTTTCCGCTGAGTTCTACAGGGCAATGTGTGCAATTTTTCTGAATAACGATGATGCAGAATATCTTATAGGTCAATTTATTCAAAACTACCCCGAAAGTCAACTTATTGACCAGGCATACTTTGCCATGGGGAAAATGCAGTACCAACAAAAAAAGTATTCGCAGGCGGTATATTGGCTGTCAAAAGTTGAAAAAAACGGATTGGAAAAAGACACCCGTTTTGAGTGGCAGTTCATGCTAGGTTACTGCTATTTTATGACTAACGAATACGAATCGGCTAATAGATGGTTATTCCAGGTAAAAGATATCGAAAACCAATTTGCAGCCCCGGCCACCTATTATTACTCACACATAGCTTACATTCAGAAGAAATACGCTACAGCCCTAAAAGGCTTTGAGAAGTTACAAAACGACGAGCTTTTTGCACCTCTTGTTCCTTACTACATTACTCATATATACTACCTACAGGGTGAGTATAAAAAGGTAATCTCCTACTCCCCTCCTTTAGCTAGGGATAACAAAAACAAACGTGCACCTGAAATTGCCAAAATTGTTGGTGATGCCTTTTTCAAACTTAAACAATACGATAGTTCGCTAACCTACCTAAGGATTTACGAGGAAAAAAACAAACAGCAACTCTCGCGTGAGGATATTTACCTTTTGGGATTTGCCTACTATAAAAATTCCAAATACTCCGAGGCAACAAAGTACCTGGAACGTATTGCCACCGTTGACGACTCGCTAAGCCAAAACGCTAACTACCACCTAGCCGATTGCTACCTTAAACTTGGCGATAAGAATAAGGCCCGCCAAGCATTTGGCCTTGCCTCAAAACTTGATTTTGATAAAATTATCAAGGAGGATGCACTATTCAACTTCGCCAAGCTAACTTACGAACAGCTTTATGCCCCATTCAACGAGGCCATTGATGCCTTTAAGGCATACATTAAAGAGTATCCCAACTCACCTAGGATTGACGAAGCCTATAACTACTTAACTCTTGCCTACTTAAGTTCAAAAAACTACAAGGAGGCAGTGGAATCGCTGGAGAAAATCACTCAAAAAGACGCAACCATAAATACAGCCTTACAGCGCGCAGCATACTTCCGCGGACTAGAACTTTTCCAAAATCTTAACTATACCGATGCAATACAAATGTTTACAAAATCGCTTGAGTATGCTGGTTATAACCAACAAATTGCAGCACAAACGCTATTCTGGAGAGCTGAATCGCACTACCGCCTATCAAACTACGAAAATGCTGCCCTCGACCTTGAAAAGTTTATAGTCACTCCAGGATCCTTTGGACTAGAAGAGTATCTTATTGCCCACTATAACCTGGGCTATGCGTACTTTAAAATAAAACAATACGATACGGCCATTACATGGTTTCGGAAGTATAATAACCTGCTAAACGACTCACGTATTAACATGGTTGCCGACGCTTACAATAGAATTGGTGACTGTTTCTTTATCCAACGACGTTACTGGGCTGCAATTGATTACTATGAAAAGGCCGCCAACCTTGATGTGCTCGATGCCGACTATGCCCTATTCCAAAGAGGTTTTTCATTGGGCTTGGTTAACCGTCCAGAGAAAAAGATAGAAACGTTAAAGGGGCTTCTTAGCCAATACCCAACATCAAGCTACGCCAATGATGCTATTTTTGAAATTGCAGAGGCCTATAACATTCTGGAAAATACAAGCCAGGCCATTGAATTCTATAAACGAGTTGAGTCGGAATTCCCCAACAGCAGCTACTACCCAAAAGCTTTAGTTCAAATTGGCCTACTATACTACAACACAAGCGATTTGGATAACTCACTGGCATACTACAAAAGAGTTGTGGAAAACTATCCGAATTCACCTGAAGCCAAAAATGCCCTAATTGGTATTAGAAATATTTACATCGATAAAGGGGATGCTGCAACCTACTTTAGCTATGCATCGAAACTTGGGTCAATTGCCAATATTAGTGCTGCGGAGAAAGACTCGCTAAGCTACATAGCCGCAGAGAAAGTATACCTCACAGGCAACTGTGAAAAGTCAATACTTGCATTTGAGGACTACCTTACCGAAAACCCACAGGGAAACTTTACTGTAAATGCAATGTACTACACTGCCGACTGTAATATTCGGAACAACAATGTTGATAAGGCAGTGAAATACTTTGAAAAAATTATTAATAATCCCCGAAACAGCTTCACCGAACAAAGTTTACTAAGGATTAGCAATATCTACCTTAACCAGAAACAGTACGAAAAAGCTTACACCTACTTTGACAATCTAGAGTCGATAGCCGAAGTTAAGGGCATGCTGCTCGATGCTCGACTAGGCAAGTTACGCTGTGCATTTGAGCTGCAACGCGACGACCAAATGCCCGCAATAGCGGCAAGCATATTGAGTACCGATAAATTATCGCCTGAACTTGAACGTGAAACCCGCTTTAAACTAGCCAAAGCCAACTACCGTTTCAAAAAGTACGACGATGCCCTTATAGAGTTCTCAAAGGTTGCCCAAAACCTCAAAACACTTGAAGGTGCTGAATCCAAGTACATGAAGGCTCTAATTTACTTTGAACGCGGCGAGTACAATAGAACTGAAGCCGAGGTATTCTCGTTTGCTGAGAACAATACTCCCCATCAGTACTGGTTAGCTAAAAGTTTCATTTTGCTTGCCGAATCATATGCCACTCAAAACGACTTCTTTCAGGCCAAAGCTACCCTCCAAAGCGTTTTAGACGGCTACTCGAACACTACCGATGGAATAATCGACGAAACTACCACTAAGCTAAACCAGCTTGTAAAATCGGAAAAGGAACGTCAATCTGTAAAACAAGGTTAACATAACACCAATGAGAACTGAAACAAAATACATAGCAATAACTCTAAGTGCAGCAATTTTTTTCATGGCAGGCATCCACGCCTCTGCACAAACCAACGAACTGAAAAAGGAAGTCCAGGTTGTTCGACCCTATGAACCGTCCATATCCGATGCAAATAAGATCAACTTTCAACCCAAAATTGTTGACACCATAAAAGTGAACCCCAATTTTTCGTATTCCATAGTCCAACGGCCCATTGAAACTTACTTTTTTCCCTCCTCCCTTTCTGCAGCCCGAATGGTTTCCGAGCCATTGCCCGATTTACGAATGAGTTACATGCGTATTGGTTCAGGGAATACAGCCCTCCCATACGCTGAGGCCTATCTTAGCAGCAACCGAAACAAGGATTACCTTTATGGTGCTTGGGTAAAATTTTTCAACACCAACTCCAAACTTGAACTTACCAACAACCTAAAGGTTAAAGCCCCCGCATCAAATCTCGATGTTATGGCATTCGGTAAGAGGATGTTTAAGCAGAAAATTTTACTGGGCGATATTGGTTTCATCCAAAATAACCGGACTTACTATGGTTACTTTTTTGAAAATCCAGCGCTTACACCTTCAAGCGACAAGCAAAGCATAAATAGGTTTGTTGCAAACCTTGAATTTAAAACCACCCATAAGGATTCTGCCAGCGTAAACTACCACGTTCAAACCAACTTCTACCATCTCGCCGATAGGTACGACCTTCAGGAGACAATGGTTACGGGACTCTTTAACCTCAATAAATTTTTTGGACAGGAACAGTTCGGTGGCGAAATTGCTTTCACCCATTACGGTCGCTCCAATCCATGGGGTTCGAAAAACAATGCCCTCCTACAAATTAAACCTTGGGCGCACTTCTTTGGCAACCAATGGCATGCCTATGCCGGCTTAAACATTATATATGATGCCAATGGAAATGTAAACAACACCTACTTCTTCCCTCGCGCTTACCTCTCGTACGATATTGTTAGTCACTACATTATACCCTACGTTGAAATTGATGGCTATGTTCAGGAAAACTCCAACTCCCAACTTCTAAAGCAGAACCCATGGCTTGGATCAAACTTCGATACATGGAATAGTATACATAAACTAATTGTAGGCGGAGGGGTTAAGGGTAAATTCAGCCCTACCGTATCGTATCATGTTAATGCTAACTACTCCATTATTGATAGCCTAGGACTCATGGTTAACACCAACTACGATAACAATAACCCCTTATTTAACCGATTCGGTCTACTATACGAAAATACTGAACGAACTACGGTAAAAGGAGAGATAGCCTTTGAACCATCAAAATCGTTTCAAGTAAAACTAAATGGAGCATTTTACCAATATAAAACGCAAAAAGTATCACACCCATGGCATTTGCCCGATTATGAAATTAACGGTTTTATCCAGTATTCATTCCGACATAAACTGAAATTATATGCCGAGGCATTTGTTGTGGGCAAGCGCTGGGCAAAAGACCCTAACGATAGCCCTATTAGGCTTAATGAATACCTGGACATAAATCTTGGTGCTGAGTATATCTACAATAAACGCGTGTCGATTTTTGTTTACGCAAATAATATAACTGGGGCAAAATACCAGCAATGGTATCTATACCCATCTCAAAGGTTTAACGTGCTGGCTGGAGTGAGTTACAAACTCTAGGGATATTGCTATTTATCCAGAATATCAGAAAGATATCTTCTACTTATATCCAAATATGTAGGGTTTGATATTGTGTTTAAAAAAAAACATCAACACTTTAAGCAATTAACTATATATCAATCAGTTGCTCAATTAAAAAAGATACGCAACCATTTAGATTAACCGAATATTTTGGTTATCTTTGAAGGTTAATTTTTAAATTGATTTAGTGCTATTCTGCTATGAGCGATAAGGAAAAAGAATTAAACGGTGAAAATGTTAGCGCTAGTTACTCTGCCAATAGTATTCAAGTTTTAGAAGGATTGGAGGCTGTGCGCATGCGCCCAGCCATGTATATTGGCGACACTGGAAATAAAGGATTACACCACTTGGTTTACGAGGTGGTTGACAACTCTATCGACGAAGCACTTGCAGGCCACTGTAATCGAATCGATTTAGTTATTAATGAGGATGGGTCAATAACTATCTCCGATAACGGTCGTGGTATTCCGGTTGACTTCCATGAAAAGGAAAAAAAATCGGCGCTGGAGGTGGTGCTTACGGTGCTCCATGCTGGCGGTAAGTTCGATAAGGACTCATACAAGGTTTCCGGCGGTTTGCATGGCGTGGGTGTATCGTGCGTTAATGCCCTCTCTGTGACCCTGATTGCCGAGGTTAAGCGCGATGGAAAGATTTACAGACAGGAGTATTCCCGCGGTAAGCCAACAACAGAGCTTAAGGTTATTGGAAGCACTGAAGAAACCGGTACAACCATAACCTTTATGCCCGATAGCCAGATTTTCAATCAAACCACTGTGTTTAACTTTGAAACTCTTGAGTCTCGACTAAGAGAGTTAGCATTCCTAAATAAAGGCATTAAGCTTACACTTACCGATAAACGTGAGATAATTGAAAACGGCACCCGTAGTTACCGTTACGCTGAATTCTACTCACAGGATGGATTAAAGGAATTCATAAAATTTTTAGACCTAAACCGTGAACCTTTAACTGAGGATATTATTCACATTGAGAACGACAAAGGTGAAGTACCCGTTGAAGTTGCCATGCAATACAACACCTCATTTTCCGAGAACGTTCACTCCTACGTAAATAACATCAATACAATTGAAGGAGGTACACACCTTACCGGGTTCAGAAGTGCGCTTACCCGCACACTGAAAAAATATGCCGACGACTCAGGAATGTTGAGCAAACTCAAATTTGACATAAGCGGCGACGATTTCCGCGAAGGATTAACCGCCGTAATCTCTGTTAAGGTGGCAGAGCCCCAATTTGAGGGTCAAACAAAAACCAAGCTGGGCAACCCCGAGGTTAGAATTGCTGTTGACCAGGCGGTAAGCGAAGCCCTGGCCAACTATTTGGAGGAAAATCCAAAGGACGCAAGGAATATTGTTCAAAAGGTAATACTCGCAGCCCAGGCTCGTCATGCAGCCCGTAAGGCGCGTGAGCTGGTTCAACGTAAAACCGTTCTATCAGGGTCAGGCCTTCCTGGTAAACTTGCCGACTGCTCCGATAAGGACCCTGCTGTATCAGAGATTTTCCTGGTTGAGGGCGATTCAGCAGGAGGTACAGCAAAACAAGGACGCGATAGGCGTTTCCAGGCAATACTACCGCTACGTGGTAAAATCCTAAATGTGGAAAAAGCCATGCAGCACAAAATATTCGAGAACGAAGAAATTAAGAACATTTTCACTGCATTAGGAGTTTCAATTGGAACCGAAGAAGATAGTAAGGCCATCAACTTAACGGGATTACGGTACAACAAGATTATTATCATGACCGATGCCGATGTTGACGGAAGCCATATTGCAACACTCATAATGACCTTCTTTTTCCGCTATATGACCGATTTGATAAACAAGGGGCACCTCTACATTGCAACCCCTCCACTATACCTGATCAAGAAAGGGAAGGAAGAGCGGTATTGCTGGAACGAAGAGGAACGGCTAAAAGCAGTTGAGGAGCTTGGCAAAGGGAAGGAGGGATCGGTACATGTTCAACGCTATAAAGGTTTGGGCGAGATGAATGCCGAACAGCTTTGGACCACAACCATGAATCCTGAAACCCGTATACTCCGTCAGGTAACCATCGAAAGTGCCGCTGAAGCTGATAGGATTTTCTCCATGCTCATGGGCGATGAGGTTCCCCCTAGGAGGGAGTTTATTGAGCGCCATGCCAAATATGCAAATATCGATGCGTAAGATAAAAGGCCGGAAATCCGGCCCTTTTTATTTTTCTAGCCCTTCAAGGCTAAATCGTTTCTGCAACAAACCCTGACCATCGTAAAACCACTTTACCGAAACCGGTTTCCCCCTAGAATACCAAATCCTACCGGCAATTGCTCCATTGGGATAGAAAGTTGTCCAAAACCCATTTTCTTTATCATCAATGTAATTCCCATCAATAATTAGCATTCCCATGCTGTTATAGTATTTCCACCTGCCACACGCCTTCCCCTCGCAGTATCTGCCACACTGTTTCACATTTCCGTTTGGCCACAAAAAAATCCATACGCCATCTAATACCCCTTCTGAAAAGTTGCCCTGACCATGCTTTTGCCCACCCTGATAGTAGCTTGTCCACCAGCCAACCTTACGGTTCATGAAATAGTTTCCGGTTTCTTTTACACTCCCATCAGGGTAAAACTCAGTATAGCTTCCATCCTGAGAACCATTTCGATACTCAGCCACGATCTGCAATTCGCCATTCTCATAATTCGATACCAAAACGCCATTTATCCTGCCATTAACATAGTAGGCTTTCCGCATTAGCACTCCATTTTTATAGTATGTGTAAAGCGTATCGCAGTAACTACCCAAACATTTAGTACCCATATAGTTGAGTTCGCCAGTATCGTAGTAGGTTTCCCACACTCCGTTAAGGGTGTCGTTTTTATATTCACTACGTAGGCGGAGTAATCCAGCCTCGTCGTAAACCTCACTTATCCCATTTAGTTTACCTTTAATATACTCTGATCTTGCGCTTAGTATTCCGTTGGGATGGTAGGTCTCAAGCGCTCCATCCAAAAAGTTATTCTTGTAGTACCCCTGCTGGTAAAGTGTACCATCGGCATTCCAGAAAAGGAAAGGGCCATCCTTTTTGCCATTGTTATAGTGGAATAGGCTTAACCTAGCACCATTTGGATAGTAAGTAATCCAAATGCTATCGGGTTTACCGTTTGTATAATAACCCTCTTGATTTAAAACCCCATTATCAAAAAAGTAAAGGTAGCGACCTTGTCGTATGGTATCGCCATTAACTATAACTCCCTGGAACTTCTCTTTAACCATTCCGTTTGGGGCTTGCCTTTCAACGAAAATAAAGGTTGACTGGGCATGCAAAATCCCCGTCAACTGAAATAATACTAAGAATACAATGGCTTTTAACCTCAAAGGTAACTATGGATTTTTATTAGTACTATCAGCATTATCTGCGTTAGGCATCTTGCCATCTATATCAATAACAAGCTGCGAACCTTCCAGTGGGTATTTTGGGCCATAGTCAACAATTATTGCCAAGGCATACTTGCCCGGGGGCAAATCGTTTGGCAACTCCATTTCCACCGCCCTGGTTAACTTAGGGAAAATTTCAAAATCCTTTGGAGGGAATTGTCTTTCCTCAGCGTTTAGCATATTCGATGCCAAAAGGAAAACCTTGCAGTGAGCAACCTTATCGCCAAGGTTTTCGATAACTGCGGAAAATTTTCTTTGAGAGTCGCCTGGCTTGGTTACTTCTTGAAAGTTACTAACCTTAATGGAGTAGTTCTGGTTTGACTTGGGCGACTGGTAAACCAGCACACCAATTCTTCCACTTACAGTTATTCCGGCTGCAAGCTGCTTATCGGCACTCCAGCTAGTTTGCTCACGGGTCGGTTGAATAAAAAGCATACACCATGCAGTTCCGAATTCCTCGCCAGGAACAAGCATGTTAACCTGAATTTGAATATCCTCACCTGGGTTCAGCTCAAAAAAAGCAGGGTTTACGTTAATCCAGTTAACGCAGGTTCGCTTGGTTGAATTAGGAGGCAGTATTTTCCGTTCACCGCTTGTTGTTGGAAGAAAATCGGCGAAAGAAACCGTATACGACACTCTCCGACTGCTATGATTCTTTACGGTAATAGTTTTCATCTGGCTGGTAGCAGGCTCTACATCAAATTCCAAACGTACCGGCGCAACCTCGAAATCTTGACCTAAGGCAAGATTGGGAAATAGTAACCCGCCAATAATGTAAAACAGGTTTCGCTTATGCATACTTTTTATCCTTTTAAATGTTTTACAATTTTCAAAAATAATTGATATAAGCAAAATATATTCCATAAAAGTATTAAAAATATCGATTAAAAGAAGGTATACGTATTTAAAAAGATTGCATTTACCTAGACTATACATACGAGGTGCAGCTACAGACATACAAAAAGTAAAATTTATATTGATGCTAGTTAGCAACTTAGTAAAAAACAGTTTTTGTATCAAACCCAAGTACCAAGAATTAGCAAGTTCAACCGGGCTGATATAAATGGGGAGCAGTAAGATTTTTACAGAAATGAGTCGGAATGAATCAGAATAGACAGAATGTGATGTAGTTAGAAGAAATTAGAGAAAGCTAGAGGAGTGGTGAAAAGTGAGTTGTTAATTCATGGTATTTGGGTTTAAAGCAAAGCATTTTAAAAAGCAAAAAGCACACCAAGTACTGGCGTGCTTAAAACTTAGGAAGGTCAGAATGCAAAATGTTAAACCCAAATCCGTCAGGTGAAAACACCAATTGACGAATCGATTAACAAAATCTATTCATTCAGAAAGTTCCGAAAGAAAGTTTTTGATAAGTCAGGGTTACCTCCGATAACTCAATAGAATAAGGTGTTTATATATACTTTGTGTTTCTATTGATTAATCTCGCTTAAAACTGTTCTAGTAGAACAGTCAATCGATTTTATCAACTGACGAATTGACCAATAAAATACTTGGTTGTTTTTTGAACAATAAAAAAAAATAAGTATGTTTGAGTAAAATATAAATTTAAGTTGAAACAGATTAAACAAATTTTTTTACTGTTTTTTGTGATAGCCACTGCTATTCGTGCAGTTGGTCAGCAGGAAATTGTTACCATACCAAAAGAAAAACAAGACGATATTGATAGATACAAAGAATTAGTAGTTCGATACAAGCAGGCAAACAACTTACAGCAAGCGGCATTTTATCTCAATAAAATAGCATTTATATATTGGGAATTTGGCAATCCCAAAGAGGCTATTAACTATTTTCTTGAAACCATTCCTCTTAACGAAAAGATTGGAAACTATAACGACATTAAAGCTGTTTACAGCAACATAGCTCTTATATGCTCTGATATGGACAGGCTCGATCTTACCCTTGAGTACTTTTACAAGAGCCTTGAGGCCCGAAGAAAACTTAACAACAAAGGTGAGGTTGCCGCTGGTTTGATAGATGTTGCCTATATACACACTGCCCTTAACCAATCTGAAAAAGCCATTCAGCTGCTTGAGGAGGCACTTGAACTTTCAAGGGAGGTAAACAATCCTCGCTTAATCCTAAACTCGCTTAAACTACTAAGTCAAAATTACGATAACTTAGGAAACAAGGCCAAAGCAACCGAGTATGGTGGCATGGCCAGCGCCTATGAACAGCAGCTTGCCACCCAGCAAATAAAAACTGAATACGAGACAAAAGTTGTAAAGTCGCAGGCCGAAGCAGAAAGGGAACGCATGCAGCGTACCCAGCAGGAACTTCTTATGAGCTTGCGCGAGTTGCAAACAAAAGCCATGCAAGACTCCCTTAACTTTGTAGTTTTACGTAAGCAGGATAGTCTTCGCAAGGCTGAGGAAGAGGCCCAACGCAAACAAACCGAAATCGACTTGCTTAATACCGATAGAATGCTCAAGGAGGCGCAGTTGAGGGAACAAGAGGCGCAATCCAGAGTTCAAAGGATTATCATTTTGGCAGGTGCCATTTTTGTAATTGTTCTAATAGGCTCATCGGTTATCATTTACAAGAACTATTCCGATAAAAAGAAGGCAAATGAACTGCTTAACCTGCAAAATATTGAAATTCAAAAGCAACGCGACCAAATCCAGAAACAGAATGAGAACATAAGCAAGAGTATTAACTACGCGCAGGGTATACAAAGGGCTTTACTTCCTCCACAATCCAATCTCCAGGCAATTTTCCCTGAATCGTTCATATTTTTCCGCCCACGCGATGTGGTTAGTGGCGACTACTACTGGTTTAAGGAGTTAACCACCGGATACAGGTCCAATGAAAAAACAGGCAAGGTTGCCGTTTCGGCAATTGACTGTACAGGACACGGTGTTCCCGGTGCGTTCTTGTCTATGATTGGATACAACCTACTCGATGATATTGTATTCCGGGGAATTCATAAACCGGGAGCCATTCTAACAGAACTTAACAATGGCATCCGTAGAACTCTCAGGCAAGATGAAACCGACAACCGCGATGGTATGGATATGGCCCTTTGCGTAGTGGATACCAAGACTAACATTGTTGAATTTTCTGGAGCTAAAAACCCCTTGGTTTATGTAGTTAACAACGAGGTGAACCGCATTAGAGGCGATAAGGAATCAATTGGAGGCGGAATGGATTACCGTAACGATGAGTTCACCACCCACGTAATTAAAGTTGATAGCCCTACATGGTTCTACATGTTCTCCGACGGATTTATCGATCAATTTGGGGGTCCCGATGGTCGGAAATATATGATCAAAAATTTTATTGACCTGCTTGCTGGCATATCCATTCTGCCTTCTGATCAGCAGCGCGAAATTCTTAAAAACATTCTTAAGGACTGGCTGGGAACTAAATATCCGCAAGTTGACGATATCCTTGTAGTTGGCTTTAAAATCGACCCTAAATAATTTTTAATACTTCCCCACTAGCATCCGAAACTTTTCGAAAATTAGCCAAAAAGCCTATGGACCCCACTGAATACGCTATAAATTTTTAATTATCCAGAAAATAAGTCCGTCTCAAAAACAATTTCTCGTTGCTTTTTAATGGTTAATTTTCTTGCGCCTTCACGAACCTCATTGCATACGTATTCCAGTGACAGATAGCGGTATAGGCAAAATCCTATTTTTTCAGATAGCTTTGAGAATGCCATTGGAATTTTTGCGATGGTGCGTTTAATTAGCTCCAGAAGTAAGTAGCGGATTAAAGCCACGTATACCTGTGATTTTACAGCATTCTCGCTGGTAC
>Ga0209614_1001682_pt1 | contig 15831 bp, 13 predicted proteins | sample BlaSprsedimmetaG_FD_185484 | JGI IMG/M metagenome (GOLD analysis project Ga0209614, IMG submission 185484) | Hot spring sediment bacterial and archeal communities from California, USA to study Microbial Dark Matter (Phase II) - Blank Spring... ... | reverse complement strand
GCAGCGTGCCGCTCAACAGCGCGTCCAACGCCCGCGCCGCCTGGCGCGCGTCCGTCGGCACAAACTCGCCGCTGTCAATACCGTCTTGAATGATAGCTTTCAACAGTCCGATCAAATGGTGGATAAAGTCGGCGATCACCAAGCGCACATCCTCGCGACGCAGTCCCAGGGCGTAAAATTCGTAGAGGATGGGCATGAACGGTAGCACCTCGGCTTCGTCGGTGATGAGGCTCTCGTAATAGGCGGTGAGCCGCTCGGTGGCGCTGCCGGGCAGATCGTGCGCCGCCTGCAAGCCGACGAGTTCCTCGGCGAAGAGTTGTTCGGCGATAGCGCGGATGAGCGCGTCCTTGCTGTCGAAATAGAGGTAAATCGTGGCTTTGTTGATGCCGATCTCGTCGGCAATATCATCCATCGTTGCGCCGTCAAAGCCCTTCTCGGCGAACACGACGGTGGCAGCCTCGATGATCTGCGCGGTGCGCATCTCGCTGACGTCGGGTCTGGGAGTCATAACGTCCTCCTGCACGAACAATAACTAACTGGTTGGTTGTTATTATATCAGGACGCCGGATGTATGTCAAATTTGCCTGTCCTGGCCGAAAAGTACATCCACGCTACACCAGAGCATAATTCCCCCACTTTGGCAGAACGGTGACCCGCCCATCCTAATCCGCGAGGTAACCGATGACCTTCATCCGTCAAAGTGTACATTCTCTCTGCCAGGCTGTCAAACAACGCTTGCGCCAATGGGCAAAACACAGCAGCGATGATTCTCAGGGTAACACCATTGCGGGTAACAGTGTCAGCGAGCATTGGAACGCGCTGGGGAGCATAGGAAAGGACCGGTGGTCTTGCTTCGTTGTCGCTGGGTGGGAGCACTGGACTTTGCGACCAGGACAGATGTGTGCCAGTTGGGGACTATTTGACGCCAGTTTCTGCTCCCTGTCACCTCGAAATCCCTCTCCATGCGCCTCCAACTCGCCGAATTGAGGCAATACACCTTCCCGAGCGACCAACACGACCCACCCATTCTCCGCTTCCCACACCGTCTGAGACGAGGAATTCTCAATCCAGCCCCAATGGATTGAGAATGGACGTGCTTTTCGGCCAGCACAGCCTTCCAATCGGTGAATCCCACACACCGGTGTTCCACTAAAAATTTATTAAAATCCACGTTAGATCTTGACTTCCAAAACGTTTTGGATTATAATGATAACGTGTTCCAAAACGTTTTGGAACGTGCACATCCCACATCCTCGTACTCGGTACAGATCGTTCCCATTGACCCAGGGAGTTCAGACATGCCTGTGACCCTCAAAGACATCGCGCAACGAGTGGGGTATTCTATCACCACCGTCTCTCGCGCCCTGGCTGGCTACAGCGACGTTGCCGAGCCGACCCGCCAGCTCATCCTGGATACGGCCGCCGAAATGGGCTACTCTCCCGACGCAACGGCCCGCCACCTGCGGGCCCAGCGCACCGACACCATCGGCTTCGTCATCCCCACCCACGGGCCGCGCTTCTCGGACCCGTTTTTTAGCGAACTGCTAGCCGGCATCGGCAACAAGGCCGCTGAGCGCGAGTTCGACCTGCTCGTCTCGACGCGCGCTCCGGGCGAAGAGGAACTGATCGTCTACCGCCGCATGGTCAAGGAGCGGCGCGTAGACGGTCTGCTGGTGGTGCGCACGCGACATCAGGACCAGCGGATCGAATATCTGGCCGAACAGGGATTCCCCTTCGTCGCTTTTGGACGCTCCGATCTGGTTGGGGCGGATTTTCCATACCTGGACGTAGATGGACAGGCCGGCGTGCGGCAGTTGACACAGCACTTGATTGATCTGGGACACCGGCGCATCGGCTACGTCAGCGCCCCTCTCGACCTGACGTTTGCCTCTCACCGGATAGCAGGATACCGGGAAGCGTTGGACGCCAACAGCATTCCCTTCGACGCGCAATGGGTCGTCGTCGGGCAGCTCACGGAACGCAGCGGTTACGAGATGGGACGAGAGCTGCTCATCCAATCACCGCGACCGACCGTGATCATCGCCTGCAACGACCTGATGGCGCTGGGAGTCATCAGCGCCGCTCAGAGCCTGGGACTGACCGTCGGACGAGACGTAGCCGTGGCCGGATTCGACGACGTGCCCCTGGCAGAGCACGCCCATCCGCCGCTGACCACGGTGCGCCAGCCGATCTATGAGATTGGACAGCGCATCTGCGATATGTTGATCCAATTGCTCCAAGGAGAGGGTGAACTGTTAGAAAAACCGCACATCGTTTTGGAACCCGAGTTGATCGTGCGTCAATCCTGCGGAACTGCATCTTTACCAGATAGGGGGTGATATCTTCACAAAAACAGTCGAGGCCAATTGGGAGTGTATCGCGTGAATCGAATCAATTTTAAGGAGGAGTGAGATGAAAAAGTTCCCCAATCTATTGATCATGATTGTGCTGGTCGTGAGCCTGCTAGCGGCCTGCCAGCCCGAGACCGTCACCGTTGAAGTGCCGGTGGAACGGACCGTCGAAGTGCCGGTGGAACGGACCGTCGAAGTGCCGGTCGAAGTAGAGGTTGAAGTACCCGCTGAGCCGATGGACAAGACGATCGTCGAGTTCTGGACGACCGACAACGAAGAAGACCGGGTGGATACCTACGAAGCCATCGCAGCCCGATTTATGGCGGAACACCCGGAAATTGACGTGCGCATCGTGCCGATCGAAGAAGCCGGAATCTCACAGCGGATCGCGACGGCGATGGCAGCCAACCGCTTGCCGGACATCGTCCGTATGGGCGTCGAACGAGTTGCCGCCTTCGCTGCCGACGGTATCCTGGACCAGGACGCCGCCGAGGCCGTCATCGCCAGCATCGGCGAGGACGATTTCCGGACTGGCCCGTTGCAGATGGTCACCGATCCATCCACAGGCAAGCGCGCTGCCGTGCCCTTCGACGGCTGGATCCAGGCGATCTGGTACCGGGCCGACGTCTTCGAGAGCGCGGGCCTCAATCCCCCCATCTCGTGGGACGACATCAACGCCGCCTGTGACGCCCTGCCCGGTCAGGGCAACCTGCTCTACGCCCTGACGCTGGCGACGGACCCAGGTCAGAACTACCCGCACCAGGTCTTTGAACAGGTCGCTATCTCGAACGACGCCTGGCCCTTTGATGAAGCGGGCAATGTCACCATGAACACGCCGGAGATGGTCGAGGCGCTGCGCTTCTACGCCGACTTGCAGCGCTGCGCCATGCCCGGCCCGCAGTACTGGCGCGGCGCCCGAGAGTCCTACGAGTTGGACCAATCGGGCATGCTGTTCTACAGCACCTACATCATGGACGACCTGGTCGAGGGCTCCGGCATGGAAGGCGGCGGCATGGTGGAGATCGCCGTAGAAGACCTGGCGCTCAAGACCGGATTCGCACCGCAGATGGTGGGGCCCAATGGCTCCGCCTCCTACGGACAGCTGGTCACAATGGGCATCATGCAGGGCGCCGATCCCGAAGCCCAACTAGTGGCCGAGTGGTTCCTGACCGGCCAAAACTATCAGGACGTGCTGGCGCTGGCCCCCTTCGGCAAAGTGCCGGTGCGGAAGAGCGCAGTGGATGGTTGGAAAGACCTCAGCCCCTTCTTCGAGTACTATTCGAGCGAGACGTTGGATCAGATCGCTAACGGGTACGAGACGATGCAGCGCTGGCTCTTCCGCCCGGACTATGACGCAACGGAGCGAGCCGTAGTCGGCGACATCGAGGGCCGGCTGCTGATCTCGCAGGCCATCAGCAACATTGCCCTGGAGGGCACGATGACACCAGAGACCGCCGCCGAGTGGCTGCAAGAGCAAGTCGAGGCCATGTTGGCCGAGCGCCAGTAGCGCCTCGCGACAACAATTTCTGTCGTAGAACCGTAGCCGCGATTCCATGATCGCTCGGCGCGATTTGGAAATCGCGGCTACAAAACAACAAGGAGGCGGTTATGACTGGCTCGACGCCAAATGATCGGCCGCGCGCAACTGCCGGCGGCTGGTACTCCCTCCAGGCCCAGGAAGCCCGCCTGGCCTGGGCGTTGATCTTGCCCACCACATTGATCGTATTCGGATTGGTCATCTTTCCAGCGATCTTTAGCATCTGGATCAGTTTCAGCGACGTGGGGCTCAAGAACCTGAACAACGTCTTCCGCGCGCCCTTTGTCGGCCTGGAAAATTATCGCCACGTCGTCAACGATTTCGCGTTCAAATTTCAGGGGTTGGAAAGCTGGGGCGCCGCTGTCACCAGCGTGGTCTACTCCTTCAGCTCGACGATCCTGACATTGATCGTCGGCCTGATAGCGGCCCTGCTGCTGAACCGGCCCTTTCGCGCCCGCGGCCTGACGCGGGCGGTCTTCCTGTTCCCCTACGTCGCCCCCATCGTCAGCGTCGCCTTCGTCTGGCGCTGGATCCTCGACCCTCGCCCGTCCGGCGTGCTCAATGATGTGCTGATGACGCTGGGGCTGATCGAGCTGCCCAGGGCCTACCTGGCGACGCGCGGGCTGGCGCTGGCGCTGGTCATCGTTTTCCAGGCCTGGCGCTACTTCCCCTTCGCGATGCTGATGATCCTGGCCCGCCTCCAGGCCGTGGATAACACCCTATACGAGGCCGCCGACGTGGACGGCGCCAACTCGTGGCAAAAGTTCTGGTACGTGACGCTGCCCGAGCTGCGTTACGTGTTGGGCGCCATCTTCCTGCTCCGTTTGATCTGGACCTTTAACAAGTTCGACGACATCTTCCTGCTGACCAGCGGCGGTTTCGGCACCAACGTGTTGCCGGTGCTGACCTATCAGTTCAGCTTCAAAGCGTTCAACTTTGGCAAGGGCGCCGCCAACGCCATGATCCTGCTGCTGATCCTGGTCGTCTTCCTGATCATCTACGTCAGCACAGTGATGCGGGGCACGGAGGAATAGCGATGAACCACACCGACGAACGTCTCAACTTTATCGAACACCTGGCCCGTTGGATCAACTGGCCGCGCTTTATCTTTGCGGTGACGTTGATCTTTTTCTTGACCGGTATCCTCTTCCCATTCTACTGGATGGCGAGTTCGTCTTTCAAGACCTATGCCGAGATCGGCGGGCGAAAACCGGTCTACATTCCCAGCGCGCTGCGCTGGGAGGCGTATCGGGAGTTGTTCGCTTATTGGAACTTTGACGTCAACATCGTCAACAGCATCAAAGTCGCCGTGCCGACCGCTCTCATCGCCGTGATCCTGTCCACGATGGGTGCCTACGCCGTGGCCCGCCTCCACTTCCGGGGCAAGGACCTGCTGACCAACGGCATTCTGGTTGTATACCTGTTTCCGGGCATCTTGCTGATCATCCCGCTGTTCGCGATGGTCTCTCGCATCGGCGCCAGCATCGGCTTCGAGGTGCAGGACAACCTGCTGGTGCTCGTCGTCATGTACCTGGCCCAGACACTGCCGGTGGCGCTCTACATGCTGGCGAACTATTTCCGCACCATTCCCGCCGAGATCGAGCAGGCCGGCCTGATTGACGGCTGCACCCGCATCGAGGTGATCTGGCGCATCACGCTGCCACTGGCAATTCCGGCCCTGGTCTCGGTCGCCATCTACACGTTCATGATCGCGTGGAACGAGTTCTTGTATGCCCTGGTCTTCCTCAACAGCCGCGACCTGTTCACGATGCCGATCAAGATCAACACCATCTTCAACGACCCCAGCCCGCGTCCCCACGTGGTGATGGCCGCTTCGACGATCATGACCATCCCCGTCGTGACTCTCTTCCTGGCACTGGAACGGTTCCTGGAAGAAGGACTCGCCGCGGGTGGTGTGAAAGGGTGACAGATGCCAATCGCGTCGAAAACGTCGCCGAGCGCGCGCATCGCCGATCACCTGGCTTTCCTCTACGGCGCGAAACGGGCGCCGGCGCTCCAAGCGCGGATCGAGCGCATGGCGGTGGACTTCCACCACCACCGCCGTCCGCCCGGCCCATTCACCGCTGAGCGGTTGACCGAGCGGGACGTTGTGCTCATCACCTACGCCGACCAGGTGACGGAACCCGGTCGTCCACCTCTCCGGACCCTGGCGGAGGTGCTGGAGACATACATCCGGGGCGTCGTCACCGGCGTTCACCTGCTGCCTTTTTTCCCCTCCTCCTCCGACGACGGGTTTTCGGTGATGGACTATACGATGGTGGACCCCGACCTGGGTGATTGGGAAGACGTGGAACGGATTGGACAGGGTTTTCGCCTCATGTTCGACGCTGTGATCAACCACATCTCGGCTCAGAGCGACTGGTTCCAGCGTTTTCTGGCCAGCGACCCGGCTTTCTCCGATTTCTTCATCGTCGTCGAGCCAGGGGCGGCAACGAGTACGGACCTGTCTCGAGTCGTCCGCCCCCGCGCCCTGCCGCTGTTGACACCGGTGCAGACCGCGTCCGGCGAGCGGCTGGTATGGACGACCTTCAGCGCCGATCAGATAGACCTCAACTACGCCCATCCCGAGGTACTGCTGCAAGTGATCGAGACGCTGCTGCTCTACGTCGAAAAAGGAGCCGAGATCATCCGGCTGGACGCCATCGCTTACCTGTGGAAGGAGATCGGCACCTCGTGTATCCATCTAGAGGAGACGCATCGGGTGGTGAAGCTGCTGCGGGCAGCGCTGGACATCGCCGCGCCCCACGTGATCTTGATCACCGAGACGAACGTGCCCCACGCGGAGAACGTCTCCTATTTCGGCGACGGCGCCGACGAGGCCCAGATGGTCTACCAGTTCCCACTGCCGCCGCTGACGCTGCACGCCATCACCACGGGTGACGCCTCCCGCCTCTCCCGGTGGGCCGCCGGGTTGAGCACACCTTCAGAAAGCACGACCTTCTTCAATTTCCTCGCTTCCCACGACGGGATCGGCGTCCGCCCGGCGGAGGGCATCCTCACCCCGGCCGAGATGCAGGCGTTAGTAGAGCGCACAGTCGCCCACGGGGGATACGTCTCCTGCAAAACCAATCCCGACGGCAGCGAGAGTGTCTACGAGCTGAACATCTCCTATTTCGACGCCCTCTCGAACCCGACCGGCGGCGAGCCTCTCGAGCTGCAGGTGCGCCGCTTTCTGGCCTCACAGGCGATCATGCTCAGCCTGGCCGGCGTGCCGGGCGTCTACGTCCACAGCCTGTTCGGCTCCCGCAGCGACCGATCAGGCGTCGCGCAGACTGGACGGCGCCGCACCATCAACCGCCAAAAGTTCCAACGGGACGAGTTGGCGCCCGCACTGGCCGATCCGACCTCGCTGCGGCATCGGGTGTTCTACCCCTACCTGGATTTGATTCGCAAACGCACCACACAGCGAGCCTTCCACCCCAACGGGCCGCAGCACGTGCTCGACGTTCACCCCGCGCTGTTCGTCCTCCTGCGCACCGCGCCGGATGGACGCACGCCGGTGCTGTGTATCATCAACGTCTCCGACGCCCCCCAGCGCAGCGCGTTCGACGCCCGCGCCGTGGAACTGTCCGGCGAGCACGTAACAGACATCGTCAGCGGCGCGACGTTTCCGGTCGAACCAGGTGGAAATTTGACCGTGGAAGTCGCGCCGTACCAGGTGCTCTGGTTGACGGAGGTAGACACGTGAAAATCGGCTTCATCTCCACGCGATTGGCCGGCAGTGATGGCGTCTCTCTGGAGACGGCCAAACTGGCGACGATCCTCCAACGGATGGGGCACACAGTCTTTTATTGCGCTGGGCAGTTGGACGACGACGCGCCCAACCCAACCTTGATCCCCGAATTTCACTTCCGCCACCCGGAGGCGGAGGCAATTGGCGCGCAGGTCTTTGGACAGATGGTCCCCTCAGATGAGTTGCTGCGCCGGATGGAAGCGTCCATCCAGCGCCTGACGGGCCAACTCCAGGCGTGGGTCAAGGCGAGCGGCGTCCAGGTGATGATCGTACAAAACGCGCTGGCGATCCCGATGCACGTGCCGCTGGGGCTGGCCCTGTCCCGCTTCATCGCCGAGAGCGGCATCCCTGCCATCGGTCACCACCACGATTTCTTCTGGGAACGGGAACGCTTCCGGGTCAACGCCATCCCCGACCTGCTGTGGCAGCACTTCCCGCCCGATCTGCCGTCGCTCCGGCACGTGGTGATCAACAGCCTGGCTCAGCGAGATCTACAGATCTTCCGCCAATTGGATGCCGTGGTGCTGCCCAACGTGTTCGACTACGACACACCGCCGCCGGGGTTCGACGATTACAACCGGGATTTTCGGGCCGCGATGGGGTTCTCGGCCTACGATTGGCTCTTTTTGCAACCGACGCGGGTGGTGGCGCGCAAGGGGATAGACATCTCTTTCGAGCTGCTGCGCCGCCTGCGGGAACCCCGCGCCCGGCTGGTCATCACGCACCAGGCCGGGGACGAGGGGATGGCTTACTACCGCCAACTCCTCCACCGAGCTCAGGCGTCCAACATCGAAGTGCATTACCTGTCCGGATTCATCGAGGAGCAGCGCGCCATCCGAGACGGGCGGAAGTATTACACGTTGTGGGATGTTTACCCGCACGCCGATTTCGTCGCCTATCCCACACTATACGAAGGATTCGGCAACGCGCTGCTGGAAGCAATCTACTTCCGAAAACCTGTGCTGGTGAACCGGTACAGCGTCTACGTGGCGGACATCGCGCCGCTGGGGTTCGATTTCGTCGAAGTGGATGGTTGGATCAGCGACGAATCGCTATCCGAAGTGCGGCTTCTGCTGGACGACGCCGGGCGGCGGCAGGCGATGGCCGAACACAACTTTGCTCTGGCGCGGGAACACTTTTCCTACCGCACAGCCGAGAGACTGCTGCAAGAAGTGCTGAATGATCTAGCCTAATCGGCACCGCAGGGCTACGACGAGTCAAGATCGGTCGGGGTAATGGGAATGGTGAATGAAAGAGATAAGCATTCAGGGGTAGTACTCCGTTGGGGTTCGTAGCCCCGACCGTTGGCACTGGATTCCCGCTGTCCTGGCCGAAAAGCTCGTCTGCCCTACGTGAGCCCAATGTGCTGGTGCAACACGCCCCGGCCGGCATCTACGAAGTGGACCTCACCCACGGGCGCTTCCTCAGCGTCAACGACGTGATGTGCGAGTACACCGGCTACACCCGAGAAGAGTTCATGTCCCCGAGTCCATTGTCGCTCTTGGTCGAGGAGGACCAGCTCCGCTTCCTGGAACGGCGGGCGAAACTCGTGGCCGGCGAGGCGGTTCCGGAGACCGTCGAGTATCAGATTCGCGTGAAAGACGGCCGGACGTTGTGGGTGCTCTTGAACGCCAGTTATACCCATCGGCCGGACGGTGTGACGGCAGCTACAGTGGTGATTCACGACATCACAGAGCGCAAACGGATGGAGCAGGAACGGGAGCGGCTGCTGGCCCGCATCCAGCAGCAGGAGCGGCTGGCGGCCGTCGGTCAGCTTGCCGCCGGCATCGCTCACAACTTTAACAACGTCATGGCGACCATCGTGCTCTATGCCCAGATGGCTGCCCGGACGGAAGGACTGTCGGAAAAAATGCGGGAACGGATGTTGATCATCAACCAACAGGCGCAGCACACCACCCGGCTGATCCGCCAGATCCTCGACTTTAGCCGTCGGGCGGTGCTGGAACGCCGCCCCCTCGACCTGAAACTGCTGCTGCAGGAGCAAGTCAAACTGCTCCAACGCACCCTGCCGGAGACGATTTCGGTCACGTTGACTTGTGGACCGGGAGAATACGCTGTCCACGCAGATCTGACCAGTATGCAGCAGATGGTCATGAACCTGGCAGTCAACGCCCGCGACGCTATGCCGCAGGGCGGCCGGTTGGACGTTCATCTGGCGCGCATCCGCGTCGCTCCGCACGAGACCAGGCCGCTGCCGGACATGGCGCCCGGCGATTGGGTGCAAATCGGGGTGACCGATACCGGCGCCGGTATATCTCCAGAAAACCTCTCTCACCTCTTCGAACCGTTCTTCACCACCAAAGGACCAGGGCAGGGCAGCGGCCTGGGACTGCCGCAGGTCTATGGCATCGTCGGGCAGCACGAGGGGTACATAGATGTCGTTAGCCAGGTCGGCGAGGGCACGACGTTCACGATCTATCTCCCCGCTCTACCGGTTCGTTCGCCGCAGCCGCAGCCCCGCCCGATGCCTGACTTGCCATCCGGCAAGGGGGAAATGATCTTGGTGGTCGAGGATGATCCGGCGGCGCGGCACGCCCTGTCCGAGAGTCTGGCTGCGCTCGGTTATCGCGTGACAGAAGCGATCAACGGGCAGCAAGCGTTACACGCTCTGGAGCGCCATCCGGGCGAGGTCGCGCTGATCCTGAGCGACGTCGTGATGCCCGGCATGGGCGGCGTGGCGCTGCTCCACGCGGTGCGCGAGCGGGCGCTGGCGATTCCGGTGGTGTTGTTGACTGGACATCCCCTAGAACACGAGTTGAAAGACCTGCGGGATCAAGGGATGGTGGAGTGGCTGATGAAACCGATTGACCTGGAACAGTTGGCCGAGGTCATCGCCCGCGCATTGCAGACCTGACCCGGGGCACATACAACACTTGGGACTATAATGAGAACCACAGATTTCACGGATTGACACAGAACAGCCCTGTCCCATCTTTCTTTACCTCCGTTCGTCGGCCTCGATCGGTGCTGCCTGCAGGCGTATCGTGAACCGGGTGCCCAGCCCAGTTACGCTCTCGACGCCGATGGCGCCTCCGTGAGCTTTGACGATCTCCTTCGCAATAGCCAACCCCAACCCCGTTCCCCGACTGTGCTGGCGTGATTTATCCACCTGGTAGAAGCGCTCAAAGATGCGGGGCAAGTCCTCGGCCGGAATACCCTCGCCAGTGTCGGTGATCGCTACCTCGACCGCCCCTGCTCCCTCCGCCTGGCGTGCCTCCAGGGTGACCTTACCACCGGCCGGCGTGTGGGCAATGGCGTTATCCACCACATTCGAGAACACCTGCGTCAGCCTATCGGCGTCACCGACGACGGTCAGACCGCGGGATACGTTCACCTCCAGCGTCACGCCGGCCTGCCGGGCCTGGGGTGTCAGTTTCTCGATGCAGCCTCGCAGCACAGACCCCACCTCCACTGGCTGACGCGCCATCACCATCTGACCGGCGTCGAAGCGGGCCAGCACGAGCAGCTCGTTCACCAACCGCTGCACCCACTCCGCCTCCTCGTGGATGACGCGGGCGGCGCGGGCCGTTGCCTCAGGCGTCGAGGCTGTGCCATCGAGTAGCGCCTGGGAGAAACCGTGGATGGAGGTGAGCGGGGTTTTGAGATCGTGGGAGACGTTGGCCACAAAGTCACGCTGCGCTCGTTGCGTGGCCTCGACCCGGTCGGCCATGGTGTTGAAAGAACGGGCCAACGCCCGCACTTCGGTCGGACCGGAGACAACTGACCGCCTCCCGGTCTCGCCCCGGGCCAGGGCTTCCGCGACCTTGGACACCCGTTTCAACGGTGCGGCGACCGACCGGCTGACGAGCAGGGCCAGCAGCACCGAAAGCACCAACGCCAGCGTACCGGCCCGCACCAGGGGGGGCAGCAGGTTCTCGACAAACCAGGCCAGCATCAGCAGACGGGCCTGCGGGGAGACAAAGACCGCGACATAGTGGGTTCCCCCTATCGCCGGCAGCACCTGCCCCACGAAAGCCCACCGGCCTCCGGTAGGAGCTACAAAGTTCCCTCGCAAGCGGCCCTGCGTCGTCGGCGCGCGGTGGACCTCCTTCAACTGGGCGCTCTCCCATGCCCCCTCACTGTCGAAGCGGATCGCCCCCGTGCTGTCCAGGAGCAGGACGCGCACCTCCTGCTCCTCCGCTATCCGCGCCAGCAGCGCCCGCACCTGCTGTGGGGAGAGGGTCTCTAGGGGACCAGCCTGGCGAAGGGTTGGTAAGGCCGCCCGCGCTGCTGCTTCCAATCGCAGGAACGCCGCCGTGGTCCACAGGGGACTGGCCCGCACAAAAAGTAACAGCCCTAACCCCACCACAGTCAGGCAAACCACGATAATAATGACGTAAGAGAGCAACAAACGGGTGTTCAGACTCCGAAACATAGCTCTACCTGCAGCGCATCGTATCAAGTGACCAGTTTATACCCTACTCCCAGCACCGTCTCGATCTCGACGTTGGAGTGGGCCAGCTTCTTGCGTAGTTGAGCGATGTGAACGTCCACCGTACGCGTCTCGCCATAGAAATCGTAGCCCCACGCCAGCTCCAGCAGTTGCTCGCGGCTGAGGGCGATTCCCCGGTGCTCGGCCAGCGCCAGTAACAGGTCGAACTCTTTGGGACGCAGGTCCACCGACTGCCCGGCGACGGTGACCTCGTGGCGGGCCGGGTCTACGGTGACGTCGCCCACGTGGACCGGGGCTTCGGCCCGGCTCTGGCGCCGGGTGCGGCGCAGGATGGCCTTGACCCGGGCGACCAGCTCGCGGGGATTGAAGGGCTTGGTGACATAGTCGTCGGCCCCCAGTTCCAGCCCCACGATCTTGTCCACGTCGTCGTCGCGGGCCGTGAGCATCAGAATAGGCAGATCGGGCGCGGCGGAACCGGCGCGCACCCGGCGACAGACCTCCCAACCATCCACCTGCGGCAGCATCAGATCCAGCACCATCAACGCCGGGGGCTGGCGGGCGATCATTTCCAGCGCTGTGGCCCCGTCGTCGGCCGATTGGACGCGAAATCCCTCCTGTTCCAGATACATCCGCGCCAGCTCGACGATGTTCGCTTCGTCGTCTACGATCAGAACCGTCTCTCCGGGCATCATTCCTCTAAGGTCTCTTGGCTGGGGCTTGACTCGCTCGCAGCTTCCAGATGTGCACTACCGCCATTGTACCCGGGTTGGCTCAAATGGCAAGCCCTCCTTCGCAGTTTTTACACAGCGCTTACATCCGTCTAACGGAGCGTTGAGGACTGAGCGCTATAGTGAGAGCAATCGGTTCGCTGTTCGTTCAGTTAAATCTCAGTTCAACTCAGTTCAAGGAGGTGTGTGATGAAGCGCTGGTTTGTGGTGTGGATCGGGTTTGTTTTGCTATCTCTGGTGGGCTGCCAACCGCTGTCGCCCGCCGAGGCCCAGGCTCCTCCGGAAAAGGTTGACCTGCATCGCCAGGTTCAACTGCTGAATCTGATCAACGGCCTGGAGCTGACGCCCGAGCAGATGCGTTTCGTCCTCGACCGGGCCCGCCAGGCACAGGAGAGACGCGAGGCGCTCGAGGCTCAGGCGGACGAGAAGCAAATGGAGACCATCCTGGAGGAGATACGGGACACGCTGATGGCGGGGCGGAGCATCTCGCCGGAGCTGAGGGAGCGTTTCTCCGCTGCCAGGGCGGATCAGCAGCGGCTGATCGAGACGTACCGCGAGGAGATGACCGAACTGGCCCGGGAAGTCGAGGTCATGCTGGAGGATCATCAGCGCTACGCCCTGGAACGCTACGTCCCCTGCGTCATCCCGCCGCCGGGCGAGCTGCGCATCGGCCAGGCGCAGGGGATGGAGGGCGCGGCCGCGCTGGAGCGGCTGCGGGAGATTCCCGCCGCGAGGTTCGAGACCCACGAGCAGAGGATCGCGCGCCGGGTGCTGGAGCAACTGAAGAGGCGTTTCCACCGCCCGGTACTGATCCTCGACGAGGAGGCAGAGCTGGAGCGCATCGTCGAGCTGATGAGAAGCGCACGCGCCCTCTCCGCGTTGGATTTCGAGCTGCAGAAAGAGTCTCTGGTCGAGGAATTGCTGGCCCCCTACGAAGCGGCTCGTCCGCCGGTGGACCCCACGGCGGTGATCGCCAGACACCTGCTCGACCCGGCCATTATTCCGCTGCTGGAGGAGAAACTGACGCCGGTGGAGAAATGAGCGAAAGAGACAGGAGGGCGCCGATCACGGTATCGGGGTGTCAACGCGACGGGGGTGTGTCGCCGCGTAGGGTGTAGAGGAAATGCAGGCCGTCGAGGATACGCACGCCCTGGTACTCTTCGCCGAGAGCGTGCAGGTGGGGGTCATAGGTCACCAGGTGGGATGCTCCGCCGGCGATGGCACAGGCGATGACCACGTCGTCGTCGGGATCGTCGGGGACGCGGGAGAGGATGTCTGACTCGGTAAGGGAGATACGAATGCCAAGACGCGTAAGACGGGCAAGAAAGAAAGCTCGACGGAGTGGGTCAATACCTGCGGCAGTCAGCTTTTCACGGTACTCCAGCCGCAGTCCATCACAGTACAACAGGTCAAACTCGCCGTTGTACCAACGCTGCAGGATTTCGGCCGTCGGACTATGCGGGTTGCGGCTGAACAGTCCGGCGAACACGACGTTGGTATCCAATACGACCCGCAATCGGCCGGGCTCAGTCGCCAACGACGGCCTCCATCGGGTCGTCAATGGCGATGCCTTTGGTGATGGCCTCGGTACGGATGGCTTCAATGTCCTCTGCGATAAGCCGACGAATCTCAGCCTCGGGCAAGTCCTTTTCTCGCTCAGCCAGCTTGTCCGCCAGCGCGAGTTCCTGGGCTGCTTCGTCGGAGCAAGGACAGGGCAATTGTGCCCGCACGGCGATCACGTCGCCGGCGGTGATGACGAACTCCTCCCCGTCCACGACGTAGGTGGCGACGGGGCGGTCCAAGGCCCGGGTAACCTGCTCCACGTCGGCCCGCAGCGCCGCTGCCTCTTCCTCCAGTCGCCGGGCGCGTTCCTGCAAGCGGTTCAATACAGGCCCCAGGGCTGTTGCTTCACTCGCCATCTCATTTACCTCCAAACGTATTCTACTACCGGCGAGAGAGAATGTCAACGTGGAACTCGAACGGGACGAAGGGAGGTGCCTATGAACCATCGTCGGCTGTGGTGAACGATTACTCTCGATATCAGCAGAAGGAACAGAATCAGGAGGAACAGAAATGAACGCAGGAAAACCGACTTTTAGGTGTCTATCGCTCGTAGCAGCACTGGTACTGCTGCTGACCACGGCCAGCGTCGCCCTGGCCCAGGGTGGCGTGATCAGCGGCACAGTCACTTCCCCCGGCGGATACCCTCTGCCGGCAGGAACCGTGGTCAAACTCTTCGAACCGGGAGCGTGGGACGTCCTCGGGCAAGCCAACGTGGACCTGGACAGGGGTGATTTCAGCCTGGGACCGGTGCCCAATGGCCTGTACGTCGTCAAGGCCGTCCCGCCCAGCGGGTCCCGGTACACGCAATCGCAGCCCGTCTCCGTCTCGGTGTTCAACGCACCGGTGAACGTCGGGCCGGTGCCGCTGACGGAACCGGAGGTCTTCGGTGCCGTCACCGCACCCGACGGAGCTACGCCCGTCCCGGCCGAAGTGCGGATCTACGCCGGCAGCGGGTTGCTGGTGCAGTGGCTGCAAGCCCCCGCCGGTCAGTTCCTCGTCGGTGGACTGCCGGCCGGCAGCTACGGTCTGCGGGCCTCGCCCGTCACCGACGATCCCTACTGGCATTCACCCTTGGAAACGATCACCTTGAACGGCTACACCCAGACGATCACCCTGACGTTGACCGCCGCCGATCTCTACGGCACGGTCGAAGATTCGCTGGGTAATCCGGTGCCAGAGGCGACCGTCCACGCCACCCAGATTGATGGAGGGCACCTCCACCGCCGCGACCTCACCAGCGACAGCGGCTACTACGCCATCGGCGATCTCGTCAGCGGCACCTACCGCCTGATAGCAGAGCCGCCGTGGTACGAGGGTGCGCTCCTGCCCTCCGTTCCGCTCACCGTCGCGCTGCCTGGAGCGACGAGAAAGGACGCAATGCCCAAGAGGTGTGGAAATACGTAGAGACCGGGCCTGATTATCGTAGCTTTAGTCTGGTAAACTGGCGCGAGGATGGAGGGGCAATCTATCTTTCCCGTCCCAAA
>Ga0209614_1001681_pt1 | contig 15836 bp, 14 predicted proteins | sample BlaSprsedimmetaG_FD_185484 | JGI IMG/M metagenome (GOLD analysis project Ga0209614, IMG submission 185484) | Hot spring sediment bacterial and archeal communities from California, USA to study Microbial Dark Matter (Phase II) - Blank Spring... ... | reverse complement strand
CGTCCGGCGGAATCGCCCACGCTTTGAGCTGGCGGATGACCGGCACGGCCATGGCCTCGCCCACGTTCAGTGTCCCCTGGAAAAATTCTACCGCACCTGCGCCAGTGACGCCCTTTTCCAACGCCCCCATCACGTTCAGTTCCTCGTGGATCGCACGCTCCGGGCATTGGCGTGTGCAACTGCCACAGCCGTGGCACAGTTCGGGGAAGACGAGCACCTGCTTGCCGATGACGGTGATCGCGTGATACTCGCACACCTCGGCGCAGCGCCCGCAGGCCGTGCAGCGCGCCCTATCCACCACGGGGATCAGCAGTCCTACATCGCGCCGCGCGGTGATCTCCGGGCGCAAGAAAAGCGCGGCATTGGGTTCTTCGACGTCACAGTCCAAAAAAAGTGGGGCGGAAGCGGCGTTGGCTGTAGCCAGGCTGAGCGCCAGGCTCACGGCTACCGTGGTCTTGCCGGTTCCACCCTTGCCGCTGGCAATGGCAAGTTTCATGAGGGAGTTATTCCCGAATCATCGTTGTGCCACACTTGGGGCAAGTCCTGCTGGTGCAGGGCAACCCCACAATATGCGGCTCGTGATGCCCACACGCCGGGCAAACACAGTCGCCGCCCGGCCCTGCGGCAGTACCGCCCATTCGTCCGGGGCCTTGTCCCTGACCGCGTCCGCCGCCGCGTCCACGGCCACCACTACCTTGTCCTCGTCCAGTTCCACGTCCCATCATCGCACCTCCTATGGGTACAAAAGCGACCAAAGTCAGTCGCAATTACAAATCTCAGTTGTGTTTACCGCCTGCCACGCTGACGGCGGCGAAGTTGTCGTCCGGCGCCTGGCGAGCGACCGGTTGAGGTCAACGTGCGCCCAAATCCGGACGGCATACCGCGCGGACGCAGCAACAAATGCCCCACTGCTTGCAGTACCAGTGGTGCAGCCTGGACGGCCAGTTGCGTCCCAACCGCGACCACCGTCGCTAACAAACCCACACGCGGGGAGAGCGGGGCAGATGGCGCCGCCGGGACCGGGATAGATGGCGCCGCCTGGAAAGATGGCGCCGCCTGGAAAGATGGCGCCGCCTGGAAAGATGGCGGTGCATATTCCGGGACACGCGGTGCTACAGGGACAGCCTCAATCTCCAACACCGCTTGCAACGCCCCGGTGGGGCAGGCCTGGATACAAACTTCGCATCCTCGGCACAGCGCATCGTCCAGACGGGCTTTGCCCTCCACCAGCGTAAGCGCGCCGGTCGGGCAGACTTCGACGCACGCCCCACACCCCGTACAACGAGTCACGTCAAGCCATATAGCCGCCATCGCGAACTCCTTTCGCTAAACCGATCCTAATCCAAAATCACTCACGTCCTCGTCTGTGTCGTCCGCCGCCGATACCCACATGGCCGGCGCCAGGGGTTCCCAGGCGCGGCAACAATGCCGGATCGAGGAACTGCCCCATACGGCGGTTACAATCTCGTCCACTGCATTGTTGGTGTTGTTGGCGCCCGCGAGTGCGCATCATGCACCTCCAGTATTAGTATATCGGCTACTGGCAATTTGTCAATAGAATCAGTGTTGTCATCAAGATCGAATACGCGAATCGCACGAGCAAAAACAAGGCTACATCCAGACCGAGTTTAGAAGTTTGTCTTCTCACAAAGGAACATCTACCTGGAGGTGCAGAAAATGACGCTGCCGTCGGTGCGAGCGGGTCCGGCAACGCACGGATGTGGTCGTCTATAGGCGGGACACTTCTTTTGTAATTTGGATGATTTGTACTATACTTATAAAACAAACTGGCATGGAGGTAGGTTATGTTCGATTTTTCGCAGCAAATCGTCCTCGTCGCCGGGGCATCCGGCAATCTGGGCCGGGCTGTGACCCGTGCCTTTCACGCGGCTGGCGCGAACCTCGTGTTGCCAGACCGCGCGCCCGACCGGCTTACGCAGCTTTTTCCTGAGTTGACCGGTGCATCTGACCATCTCTTGTTGAACCTGGTTGATGCCGCCGATCCCGAAGCGGTCGCGCGCGTCGTGTCTGCGGCCCTGGAACGCTTCGGGCGAATCGACGTGTTGGTGAACAGCGTCGGCGGCTACCGGGCTGGGCAGCCCGTTCACGCAACCCTGCCGGAGACCTGGGACTTTATACTGAACCTCAACGCGCGCGTCGCCTTCATCCTCAGCCGGGCGGTCGTCCCGCCAATGCTAGCGCAAGGCGCAGGCAAGATCGTGCATGTGGCCGCGCGCGCGGCGCTGTCCGGCGTGGCCAATGCCGCCGCCTACAGTGCGTCGAAGGCGGCGCTGGTGCGTCTGGTGGAAAGCCAGGCCGAGGAACTCAAAGCGTCCAACATCAACGTCAACTGCGTTTTGCCCGGCACGATAGACACGCCTCAAAACCGGCAAGCTATGCCCAAGGCCGATTTCAGCCGCTGGGTCGCGCCGGAGGCCATCGCGGATGTCATTCTCTTCCTCGCCTCGGGTGCGGCTCGCGCTGTTCAAGGGGCGGCGGTGCCGGTCTATGGGCAGAGTTGATACACCCGGATTTGTGACCGCAACGGGCCTCCCCGTGCCCGCTATCACCGCTGCGCAGATGCGCGAGGTGGATCGCATCGCCGTGGAGGAGTTCGGTCTGGAACTGCTCCAGATGATGGAGAACGCGGGGCGCAATCTGGCCGGAAACGCGCTGGAGATGCTGGCGACGACTGCCGGGGAAGTGACCGTCCTGGCGGGTGGCGGCGGCAATGGTGGCGGGGGGCTGTGCTGCACCCGGCATCTGCATAACCGGGGATTGTGTGTTAACCTGCTCCTCGACCGCGCCCCGGGAGCGTTGGGAGCAGCGGCGGCGGCGCAACTCCGCGTTTTGCAGGCGGCGGGCGTCCACCCGCTCGAGCCGGCACAGGCTGAGACCGTGCTCCGCCGCGCCGGCCTGGTCGTTGACGCGCTCATCGGCTACAGCCTGCGCGGCGCGCCCCGGGGCCGGGCCGCCGAACTCATCGCCTTGTGCAATGCCCACGCGGCGCGCGTGCTGGCACTGGACGTGCCCTCCGGCCTGGACGCGACCACCGGCGATGCGCCGGGCGTCGTCATCCGCGCCGAACGCACGCTCACGCTGGCCCTGCCCAAGACCGGCCTGCTGCATACCCCCGGCGACCTCTATCTGGCCGACATCGGCATCCCGCCAGAAGTGTATCAGCGGCTAGGGCTGGCGATCACCTCGCCTTTTGCGGAACGATATTGGGTGCGATTAGAAAGAAACGCCATCACACGCGCAGAACATTCATCAAACACAAGCGGGCCGTTTTAAAAGAAACGGCCCGCTTGCCTGCACGGAAAATCCTGCCAAAAACCTCTTTATACCGGTGCCAGCGTCCCGGCGAAAATCTGCCAGGCCAGCAGCGTCTTGGCGACGAGGCTGAGGATAATGTAGACGCGCTCGCCGAAGAGATAATCCTTCCACTTGCCGACTTTCTTGTATTGTAACACCATATTTACAGCGAACCCGTTAAAGAAGACGAAGATGCTGCCGACGATGAAGTAGACGAACGTCGGCGGGCGCGCGTCGGTGGACGTGATCGCGCTGAGGAAGTAGAGGACGATGACGATCCACGGGATGATCCCCGCAATCGAGCCGTAAATGAAGGCCGTCCAGTCGGTGCGCTGCGTGTGCTGGTTGTGCAGTTCCATCATAATCCCGAACAGGTTCATCATTGCGTTGATGCCGAACATCAGGATCATGCTGCCTAGATCCCAAATCCCCACCAGCATCCCGATGAGGACGATCATCAGCGATGAGCTGAGCGCGTACTCGTAGAAGCGGGTGGGATTCATCCCGCGCTTCAAGTTGGCGACGTATTTGTTGTAGCCGATGGTGGAGAGGTAGAAGTGCGCGACCGCCGAAATCAGCAAAAACACGGCGACTGCTGGACCGAAGCGCAAGTTGTAGGCCAGTTGCGGGTCCGGGACGAGCGAGAACGTTGCCCGATCAAACTTCAAGAAATTGGTGAAGATGGGGTAGGTGGTGTCGTTGCTGAGGGCGATCATCAGGATGCCCTGGACCAGGTGTAAGAATCCCATCACGATATTGAACCTGCGTAATCCTGTAAAAACTTTGTCCGATGCTTGGGTATTCATTTTCTTATTTCCTTATCTGTGCTGTATGTTAGATTTAGCAACTGGTTAGCGCGGCTTCGTGCCACGTGCAAGCCGTTTGAGTATCTGCCAAAAGACGTAGTTCCATTTCCACACGCTTGGCAAAGTGCTGGACTCCATCGACCGCTGTTTTCACAGCGACGCCTAAGATCTGGGGGATTTGAATCCGATCCAGAACGACTGGCTCACGTTGTGAGCGGTTAAGCCTTTCTTCAATAACACTATGCGCAACAAAGTTGGTGTAATAGCCGATTTCCATCGTTAGTCTCCTTTTTTGTCTAAATATATAATATCTTGATATTGTTTGTAGTATACACTATTGTTTATAATGTGTCAAGTATTTTTAGACAAAAATCCGGAAATTCGTTGGATTTGTCTCCGTCCTGTTGTAGAAAAGCAGCTAAAGCCGTTACATCGCCCATATATCTCTTCTCTGATCAGGGTATAATGCAGTTTCTACCTGGACTATGCGACTAACGACTATCCGACTATCTAACGATTCGAAGGAGAGACTTATGGAGAATTTACCTGTCGGTGCATTGACATCACATCCGGTGATACAACGCCACCCGGCGAATCCCATCTTGACCTGGCGAGACGTACCTTATCCAGCGACGCTGCTCTTCAATCCCGGCGTTACCAAATACCAGGGCAAGTACGTGATGGTGTTCCGCAACGACTACGGCGACTTTCAGGGCAGCGGCATCTTCGAGGGCACGAATTTGGGCCTGGCCTTCAGCGATGACGGCGTGCAGTGGGAGGTGCAGCCCGAGCCGTGCTTCCAATTTTCCGGCGGCGAGCGCGCGACCGGCGGTATCGTCCGCGCCTATGATCCACGCCTGACGGTGATCGATGGACGTTGCACTATGGCCTTCGCCGTCGATACGCTGCATGGCGTGCGCGGCGGAATCGCCGTCACCGAGGATTTTGCGCGATGGGACGTGTTGAGCCTCACCGCGCCGGATAACCGCAACCTGGTGCTCTTCCCGGAGCGCATCGGCGGGAAGTACGCGCGCCTGGAACGCCCGATGACGGTCTACGGGCGCGGCGGTCGGGAGCGCTTCGACGTCTGGTTCTCCGATTCTGCCGACCTGAAGTATTGGGGCAACACGGCCTTCGTCCTCGGCGTGGAGGATGTGCCGTATGCCAATCTCAAGATCGGACCGGCGACGCCGCCCGTGAAAACCCCGCGCGGGTGGCTGACGACGATCCATGCAGTGGACTTTGATCCGGCGCGCGGCAAGAACGGCTGGGAAGCGAAGTGGCAAAAGCGCTACACAGCAGGCCTGATGTTACTGGATTTGGACGATCCGCGTACCTGCATCGGCCTGTGCCCGACGCCGCTGTTGGCACCCGAAGCTCCTTACGAGACCGATGATGGCTTCCGCAACGACGTCATCTTCCCCTGCGGGATGATTTTGGAAGATGATGGCGAGGTCAAGCTTTACTATGGCGCTGCCGATACCGTCATCTGCCTGGCGACGGCACACGTGGACGATTTGCTGGCGCTGTGTGTGTAGCGCGGGCGTCTCGCCCGCGTGTTTTGTGCGCCTATGGCCGGGCGGGACGCCCGGCCTACGAAAACGCCGGAAGGGCATGCCCTTCCGGCGTCTGGTATTAAGTGTAGAAGCTGAAAATCAGTAAACTGAAGATCAGTCTACATCTCACCGAAGACGCTATCAAAGACCGCGTCCGGCAAGTCGTTGACGACGTTGTGCGGGGGGAGTTTCTCGTACTTCATAAATTCCGGCAGGCGGTCATCGAGATGGGTCAGGCCCGCGCCGATATTAAACGCACGCTCGCGCTTGAGGATTTCGCCGCCCAGCGCGACTGCTTCGTCGCCCGTCAGGTTGGTGCCCAACACGGCGTTCACTTCCTCGATCATGCCCTCGAATCCGCTGGCGATGTCGAGAATGGCGAAGGCGATGAAGAGGCAGTGGCCGGTGGAGTCGAGGAAAGCCGTCGTCATCTGGAACGCGCGGCTCAGGTCGGCCTTGCCCGGCTCGGAGGCCAGTGGATCGGACGTGCCACCCACGCCCGCGATTTCCGGCGCGATGGTGTACCCGGCGGTATGATCGGCGCCCATCGTGGTCGTGGCGTAGGTCACACCGATGCCCTTGACGGCGCGCGGCTCGTAGGCTGGCATACCCTGTCCCTTCACCGACGGCGAGCGCGGATTGCCGAACGCCTTCGCGACGAACGCCGTGCCGCCACCCAGGACGCGGCCTATGGCTGTGCCCTTGCCCATCTTGTGCATCAGGTTGATCGCGCCGTCCAGATCGCCGAACGGGAGGTAGCCGGAATCCATGGCCACAGCGATACTGTCACCCGCTTCGATGGTGTCCAGGCCGTAGGCGTTGCACCAGTACACGAGCTTGGCGACGCCGTCCAGGTCATCGATGCCGCAGTTCGCGCCCAACGCCCAGTCGGATTCGTACTCCACGCAGGAGACGATTTCCGAACCGTCCTCGGCGTAGTAGGTGTTCGAGCACTGGATAACGCAGCCGGGGCTGCACGCGTGGTTGTAGAGTTCCTTACCCAGGCGCTTTTTGTTGTTCTCGAAGATGGCCTCGCCCGCGATTTTGGCCGCGCCCTTGAAGCGCCCGGTGCGGAAGTTGCGCGTGGGCAGGCCGCCGGCCTCGTTCATGATGTTGATCAGCACGGCAGTGCCGTAGGTATTGAGGCCACCTTTGGGCTTGGTGAGCGCGTGCTCGCCCAAGGCTTCGCGCAGCTTCTTCGCACCGACTTTGAAAGCCTCGGGATCGGCGATTTCGACGCCCGGCGCGCCTTCGGCGTCCACCACGAAAAATTTCAGGCCCTTGCTCCCCATCACCGCACCCAGGCCCCCGCGACCCGAATAGCGGGTGGGGCGCTGCTTCATGTCCTCAAAGACGATGCCGGAGTTGGCGTAACCGAATTCTCCCGCGACGCCAATGCCCGCGACATGCGCACGCTTGCCGTACTTCTCGAACAACACTGGGAACACGTCGTACAGGTTCTTGCCGACGTAATCGCCGGCGCCGGAGAACTCAATCGCCGGCTTTTCGCCATCCCAGAAAAGCTTGGCGACCCAGTAGTCCTTTTCGGCCGGCATGCCCTCAACGATGATGGCCTTGATGCGCATCCGCGCCACTGCTGGCGCCCACCCGCTCCCGGCGTTGGACTCCTTGATGCCACCCGTCAGCGGGGATTTCGCACCGACCGAGACGCGCGCCGAGGTGGGGGCCGCCGTTCCGGTGACGATGCCGGGCGCAAAGACGAGTTTGTTGTTCGGGCCGAGGGGATGGCAGGCTGGATCGACCTCATCGTAAATAATCGTTGAGGTCAGGCCGCGCCCTCCCAGGTTCTTGTACCGCTCGGGTACCTCTTCCAATTTGTAAGACTGATCGGTCATATTGATGCGTACAATCCACATAGTGCAACTCCTTTCTTGAGATGTTTTTCCTGGATATGCCAGCCCTATCCAGGGGCGCAAACCCTCTTGGCTGACCGGGTATACAACGTGTATGGTTTGGCACTGGGAGCGCGGTCAGGAGACCGGCCCAAGCCTGGTTGTGGCCGGTCTCTGACCGCGCCACCGGCAACAAAAAAGAGGCAATCCGCTCCACGATAGAGCCGGATTGCCTCCTTTGCAAACACGGCAGGCGCAGAAATTGCTTCCTGTACCCTGGGAACCGGGTTCACCGGATTCCACTCGCCCATCCGTCCGCGAGGGAGCGGTATGGGTCGGAGGCGGTATTTAAGGGAAAGCCAACGTTATGTTTTGGACGACTACGCTATCCCACAATCACCGTGCTTTTATTATGGTACAGCCTTGAGGTTTTGTCAATCCGACAGACGGCAAAAGTCTGAGCGTCAAACGTCAGCTATCAGCCACCCTTGCGAAAGTTACGAACGGGCGTGTGTATACGGGCATTGTGTTGTTTTTGTTCATTGTATTGCCTCGTAGGCTATTTTCTTGTCAGCAGATTCAGCAGATGAAGCAGATTTTTTGTCCGACAGACCAAAAAATCTGCTCAATCGGCGTGCAACGTAGTTGCCTATCTGCTGACTAAAAAGTGGACTTACTTCTCGTGCGCCGGGTGCCGCGACAGGCAAATGAGCGGTGGCTTGTGCTCGAAGATCGGCAAGAAGCGCTCGGCGTGGTAGCGCAGGCGCTGGATGTTGGGCCGCAAGGCCCACAAGGTCAACAACATCACGGGGACGCCCAGCAAAGTCGCGTTGAGCAGTTCGCCGCGTAACGCGAAGATGAGCGGCAGCAGCACCGCCACGGTGATCGACGCGACGGAGGCGTGCCCCACCAGCAATCCGGCAATGATGCCTACACTCACCAGGATCGGCAGGAAGGGAAACCATAGCGCTGCCGCCAGGCCAACCGTCGTCGCCGTGCCCGCGCCGCCGCGAAAACCGAGAAAGAGCGAGTAGTTGTGCCCGACGACGGCCAGGACGCCGGCGACTGCGGTTGCGGCCATACCAAGCTCCATCGCTTCCGCGAGCCAGATCGCCGCCGCACCTTTCAGGCCGTCCGTGAGCGCCGTGAGCAGAGCAGGAATGAACCCCACCGACCGCCAGACGTTCGTGCCGCCGGTGCGCCCGCTGCCGTGCTTGCGGATATCGATGCGCCTGGCGATCCACCCCCAGATCATCCCTGCCGGAATGGAGCCGAGCACGTATGCCCCAACCCACGTCAAAATTGTCTTAACCCATGCCATGGTGTGATTTCCCCCTTCAGGATATTGATGCTGGATGCTGGATGCTGGATGCTGGATGCTGGATACTGGATACTGGATGCTGGATGCTGGATACTGGATCGAGGTCTAGTTCCTACTTCCGGCTTCGAGCATCCAGCTTCGAGCATTCAGTTACTACCACGCAACGGGGACGCGCTGGCGGCGATATTGCCGGTCGTAATACTGGACGTAACGATTTTGCCGTCCGAATTCGTACACGCGCCGGGTGACATCGACGTCTTTCTCGCAGTAGGTAAAGATTTCTTCGATGCGACCTTCCTTCCACCACTGCACGGCTTGCAAGCCATCCGCACTCTTGCCGGTGCCCAATGTCGCCGATGCCACCGCATTTAGCCCAACGCGGAACCCCAACTGCTTCTGTAATTCTACCATCATATCCACAGTCGGCAGCTTGGTCAAGTCGACGCCGGTGTAGCGCATAACGACGGGGTAATCGAAGCCGTAAAGATTGAAGCCGACGACGAGGTCTGCCGCCTGCAACTCACTGACGAGCGCGGGAATATCGCCCTCTGTATAGCGATGAAAGGCTTGATCGGCGGTGTTGTAGGTCACGACGACGGAAATACGCAGTCGTTCCGGGTAGCGTCCGCCCACCTCTTGAAAGGAATTCTGTGTCTCGACATCGAAAAATACGGGCATAACAACTAACTCCTTATCTGACAATGCACGAATCATGAATCATGATTCATGATTCGTAATTCATAAAACGTGAGGCTTATACGAGACAAGCCTCACGTTTACGTTTCACGCCTCACGCATCACGTCTCACGTTTCAGTAAGTATACCACGTACTTCGTAAATCGGCTCAGGATGTTGTTGTCCTTTGATGTGCACCGGCGGCAGTTCTTGCACCGAGAACATGTCTTTCACCAGTTGGCAAGTGCGGTGGCAGATCAGGATTTTCCCGGCGGGTGCGAGCTCCTGGAGCATGTGCGCTTTGTTCGCGGTTTGGCCGACGACGGTGAAGTTGACGAGATCGGGCGTGCCGACGTTGCCGACGATGGCCTCGCCGGTCGCAATGCCGATGCCGAAGCGCAGTCGTTGGTGGAACGGGATCAACTCGTGTGTCTGGCGCATGCCCTGCTGGATGCGCCAGGCTGCGCGTACGGCTCGCAGGGCGTGATCTTCCTGGGGCAACGGCGCGTTGAAGAAAGCCATAACTTCATCCCCGAGGAATTTGTCCAGTGTCCCTTCCTCGGAGAGAATGACGCCCGCGGCCTGCGTGAGATGGCGGTTCAGGATGCTGATGAGCGCTTCCGGCGAGGCGTCGGCGCTGAACGCCGTGAACTCCCGCAGATCCGCAAAGAGCACGGAGATGGTCTGCCATTGGCCCCCGGGCTGGACGTTACGCGGGTTCTGGAGGATGCGCTCAACGACGGGTGGGGAGACGTAGTGCTCGAAGAGTGCCCGTAACTCGCGGTTCTCGCGTTCGAGCCGCGTCTCAGATTCCGCTAACAGGCGGAAGTTCTCGATGGAGATGGCGGCGTAGTCGGCCAACATCCGCAGCAACCGGCGATCCTCCTGATTTAGCAGCTCGCGGTTGCGTTTGTTGCTCACGGTCAGTGCTCCCACCGTTTTGCCGCCGAATTGCAGCGGTACGTTCATCATCATGCCGTCCGAGTGGGTTTCGATGTTCACCGGTTCCGAGGGGGTGTTGAATTGCCGTTCCCAGTGTTCGCGCAAAACCTGAGCCGTGGGCGCGCCGGTATCCGGGTCCATCAGGATGAGCAAACCATCCCGTGCGCCGGTGAGATAGAGCGCAGCATCGATGATGCGTTCCAGCAGTTGATCGCGTTCCTGAAGCGTTGTCACCGACTTGCTGACGCGGTAGAGGGTGTCGAGTTGATGCAAACGATGGGTTAGTTGAGCATTGGTGCGTTCCAGTTCGGCGAATAGCGCATCGCGCTCCTGCTGCAAACGCGCCAACGTCAACACACGCTCGACGGCCGTGAGAATTTCCTGGACGGCGAAGGGTTTGGTCACGTAATCCCGCACGCCGAGGCGGAAGACGTCCACGGCTACATTTTCCGACCCGTGCGAGGTGATCAGAATGGCCGGGATATCGGCCGCTTGCTGTTTGAGCGCCTGCAGGACCTCGATGCCGTTCATGCGCGGCATCTCATAGTCCAGCAGGATAAGGTCCGGCCATGTTTCCAGGGCGACTGCCAATCCTTCCTCGCCATCCATGGCCACCGTCACCTGGAAACCGGCCGGCTCCAAAATGGCTTCTTGGAGAAAGCCCAGGATTTCCACGTTGTCATCAATAACCAGGATGTGCGTACCTTTAGCATGTATTTCGTCCATAGCGTGATCTCTCTTGCAAAAAGTATTAGTTAGAATAATATGTACTTATTATAACATTTTTATTGTAAAAATCAAGTTAAAAAGCTGCTAGATGTGCAGGAGTAGCCCGAAAGTCATCTTGACTTTTTCCCTGATTCACCCTACAATAAAGCACAAGTTTGTTGATTTGTCGTATTATAACTAAGTCAGACATGAAAAGGAGTTGTGCTATGGTTCAGATGGATCCGCAAGTTCCAATGGATGTAACAGATGATGATAAGCTATGGGCGTTGTTGAGCTGGATTTTCGCACCGGTTGTGCCGATTATCGTGCTTTTGCTTGAGGACAAGAAGGTTCGTCCCTTCATCAAGTATAATGCTTTTCAGGCGTTGGTTGTGGGCATTGTGACTGTGATTTCGTCTGCATTGACTGCTGCTGTTATTGGCTGCATCACAACCCCCCTGTTGATCATTTATGAAATCTATCTGGCGGTTCAATCTTACCAGGGTAAATGGGTCACGATCCCCGTTGTTACCGATTTCTGCAAGGGTCAGGGCTGGATTAGCTAGGTCCCCATAGTCTGTTAGAAAAACGGCTTCCTCACACGAGGAAGCCGTTTTTTTGACGTGCTTTTGCGCTATGGTATACTACCGTAATTCTTATGTCGTGAGGGACTGGGGATTGGGAACTGGGGACTGGGAAACGTCTAATCTCCAATCCCCAATCCCTGATTACCTTCTCCAAGGAGAAAATGTATGGGGACTGGAATCCGCAAACACTGGCGCATCGCACCACCGGCGCCCCCGGCATTTTTCGAACAGGCGCCAGCGATTCCTCCCCTGGTGGCCCAAATCCTTTACAATCGCGGCATTGCCGCGCCGGATGACATCGACGCCTTCCTCCAGGGCGCGTTTCAGCCCGATAATCCGTTCGATATGAAGGACGTTCCTGTGGCCGTGCGCCTGCTGCGCCAGGCCATCGCGCGGCGCGATCCCGTCGTCATCTACGGCGATTACGATGTGGACGGGGTGACGGCAGCGGCCGTTTTGATCCAGACGTTGCAAGCTCTGGGCGCGCAGGTAAAAGCCTACATCCCCAACCGTCTCGATGAAGGCTACGGGTTGAACGTCGAGGCCATTACCGACCTGGCGCAGGAGGGGGCGCGCGTCCTTATCACCGTGGACTGTGGCATCCGCTCCCTCGACGAAGTCGCAGCCGCCCGCCGCTTGGGAATGACGGTAATTGTGACGGATCACCACCACGTGGGCGCGGCGCTGCCGCGAGCGGATGCCGTCATCAATCCGCGCCGTTCCGACTGCGCCTATGCCTTTAAGGACCTGGCCGGTGTGGGTGTTGCGTACAAGCTCGCTCAGGCGTTGCTGCGGGCGAACAGGCAGGTGCCTTTACCCACGACACAATGTGCGCTGGATGAGGGAGCTTTGCTGGACCTGGTGGCTCTGGGGACGATCGCGGATATGGCTCCGCTTTTAGGGGAAAACCACATGCTGGTCATCAAGGGGCTGGCGGTGCTCAACGAGGCGCGCCGGCCCGGATTGAGCGCGCTGTTGGAACTGTCGGGCGTTGCGCCGGGAACGGTGACCGCCAAATCCGTCGGCTTTGTGCTCGCGCCGCGTCTCAACGCCGCCGGGCGCATCAGCGAGGCGATGACGTCCCTGGATTTGCTGTTGGCGGCGGATATGCAGGCTGCGCTCCCGCTGGCGCAAGAGCTGAACAGTTTGAACGAAGAACGCCGCACCCTGACGACGGAAGTGCAAGATCGCGCGCGGGAGATGGTGATGGAGTGGGGAGAGACGCCGCCATTGCTGTTCGCCGCCTCGCCCGATTTTCCACACGGGGTGGTGGGCCTGGCGGCCAGCCGTCTGCTCGACGAGTTTTACCGCCCCGCCGTCGTCGTCTCGATCGAGGACGAGTGGAGCAAGGGGTCGGCGCGTTCGATTCCCGAATTCCACATCACCGAGGCGTTGGATACGTTGAGCGACGTTCTGGCGCGCTACGGCGGGCACTCGGCGGCGGCGGGGTTCACCGTACCGACGGAGCGCTTGCCGGAGGTGGAGGCGCGTCTGTTGGCGCTGGCCCGCGAGCAGTTGGCCGGGATGTCCCTTGCGCCCACGCTCCAAGTGGACGCCGAGACGCCGTTGGAGGCGCTCTCGTGGGACCTCTACCACGCTATGGAACGCTTGGAGCCTTTCGGCTACGGCAACGCTACGCCGGTTCTCGTCAGCCGCAACGCCCGCGTGGTCGAAGGCCGTGCGGTGGGCGCCGATGGCCGCCATCTCAAGCTCCGTCTGGCCGACGACCGGGGCGTGGTGTGGGACGCCATCGCCTTCCGCCAGGGCGATTGGATTTGCCGTCTGCCGCACCGGATCGACCTCGCCTACATGCTGGAAGCCAACGTCTGGAATGAGCGCGTCAACTTGCAGCTCAACGTGCAGGACATTCATTTTCCGGGGGAGGAGTGAGAGAATCAGCGAAAGAAGAATCAGCGAATCAAGAATCAGCGAATGAGCGAATGAGCGAATGGCCTCATTACCCATTACTTATTACCCATTACCCCACTCCCAAAGGAGCGACCTATGCGTATTCTCGTAACCGGCGCGGCCGGATTTATCGGTAGCAACCTGGCGGAGGCGTTGTTGCGGCGCGGCGACACGGTGGCCGGGCTGGACAACTTCAACGACTACTATAGCCCGGCGCGCAAGCGGGCCAATGCGGCTGCGCTGGCGGCGTATCCCAACTTCACGCTGTATGAGGCCGACCTGCGCGATGAAGACGCCGTCAAAGCTATTCTCGCCGGGGGGCGCTTCGACGCAGCCGCGTCTTTCGACGCGGTCGCGCATCTGGGCGCGATGGCGGGCGTGCGCTACTCCATCGAGCGCGCGCCGCTCTACACCGACGTGAACATTCGCGGCACGGTGAACGTGCTCGAAGGCGCGCGCCTGGCGGGGACGCCGCACATCGTCTTCGCCTCGACGTCGTCGGTCTACGGCAAGACGGAGCAGTTGCCCTTCATCGAAAGCGATCCGCTTGGCAAGCCGCTCGCGCCCTATCCCGCCAGCAAAATCGCCGGTGAGCTGATGGGCTACACCTATCACAACCTCTTCAGCCTCTCGTTCACGGCGGTGCGTTTCTTCAGCGTCTACGGCCCGCGCGGACGCCCCGACATGATGCCCTACATCATCACCGACAGCATCGTCCACGACAAAACCTTCAAGTTGTACGACGCCGGCGAGATGTGGCGCGACTGGACCTACGTGGGCGACATCGTGCAGGGCGTGATCGCTGCGCTGGAGACACCGCTGGGCTACGAGCGCGTGAACCTGGGACGCGGCGAGCCGGTGCGCATGGCCGACTTCGTCGCCCTCGTCGAGCGCCTTGTGGGCAAGCCCGCGCGCATGGACACGCCGCCTGCCCCCGCCAGCGAGCCGCCGATCACCTATGCCGACATCACCAAAGCGCGCACGCTCCTCGGTTACGATCCGCACGTCTCGGTGGAGGAGGGGATGACGCGGTTTTGGGAGTGGTACAAGGCTGCCGGCAACGAATGAGACAACGAATGAACGAATTCAGGTCTTGGACACCCCCACGCTCAGCGACCCCGTCTCGGGGTCGCTGAGCGTGCTCCGGGCAGCTATAGTGAAGGGAGAATAGAGAATGGGGGCGTGCATCTTTTGCAAAATCGTGAGCGGCGAGGCCAAGTCCTGGAAAATCTACGAAGATGAGAGCGTTTACGCGTTTTTGGACATCAACCCCGTCAGCGAATACCACACGCTGGTGGTCCCCAAAACCCATTACGAGAACATCTTCGACGTCCCGGAAGACGAACTTCTCAAGGTGATGGCCGTGGTGCGAAAACTGGCGCGCTTGTACCAGGAGCGGTTGGGCATCCACAACGTGCAAATCATCAACAGCTCTGGCCGGGAAGCGCAGCAAGATGTGTTTCACCTGCATTTCCACATCGTCCCTCGGAAAGCGGGCGATGGGCAAAGCGTGGTTCGGCGGACGCATCCTGAGTGGCGGGCAAGGTTCGCTGCGATGGTGGAACGGATCAATCGTTCAAACGTCCCTACGGGACGCTAAAAATGATACTATTATCGAGCAGGCCATTATGATTGGACTTTGGACAACAAGTAATTGCTTCGACAAACGTCGAAGCTGAAAAGTACCTTAAAAAGTGAGTAAACGCGCTGAATTAGCCCGGTGAAGCTGCCGCCGCTTGCTTTTTGAGCACGGGTTGGCGCTCGCGCACGGGTCCTGGCGTCCCGGGCTGCCGACCGGGCGAATAACCCCGCCGTTTGGCAGGCCGCGCCGGGGTGCCAAACTCGCCAATAATGCGCCCGAAGTCGCGCTGCACCAGTGTGGGCGTTAAAGGGGCGGTTGTTTGCATCGTCGGCAAGTAGCGTTCCCAGGAACGCGGCAGCCGTTCCGCCACTTCGCGGGCCACCCACAACTGCAAGTAGGCCAGGTGGACGAAGCGCCACCAATGCTCTTCATGCGTTACCTCCGGGGTTTGATAACTGTCCAGCAGGAGGCGCTGTTTGGCAAACCGGTAACTGTGCTCATGATCAAAACGTTGGTCATACGCCTGATAGGCGTGGCGCGGGGTGACCTCGGCGCGGCGCGCGCCCATCAGTATCAACCAGAG
>Ga0209614_1001679_pt1 | contig 15847 bp, 14 predicted proteins | sample BlaSprsedimmetaG_FD_185484 | JGI IMG/M metagenome (GOLD analysis project Ga0209614, IMG submission 185484) | Hot spring sediment bacterial and archeal communities from California, USA to study Microbial Dark Matter (Phase II) - Blank Spring... ... | reverse complement strand
TGCTGTGGCTGAAAAAGAACAAGCCGCTTTCGGAGGGCGCAGCAGGCGATCGTTGAAAAGGAGATAGGATGAGCACACAAATCTATTACCTGTCCGGTACAGGGAATTCCCTTCACGTTGCGCGAGAGCTGGAAAAGCGACTCCCCGATACCGACCTCGTGCCCATCATCAGCGTCTTGAAGGACGAGCACATCGCCAGCACGGCAGAGACGGTGGGGCTGGTCTTCCCCATTCACAATCTGTCTGCGCCCATTGCAGTAATGCGATTTCTGCAACGGGTCGATCTGGGATCGGCGAAGTACGTTTTCGCGGTCGCCACACGCTTCTGTTCGGACAAGGTTTTCTCGAACATCGACGAGGTCTTGGAAAAACAAAGGAAATCGCTGGACGCCTATTTCTCCGTCGAAATGCCCTGCACGTACATCCCATTGTTCACACTTCCCTCTCGAGACACGGTGGCGAAAATGGAAGCCACGTTGCAGAAGCGGCTGGACGAAATCCAGACCATCGTGACGAACAAACAGGTGGACCGCGAGAAAGACAGCCCGCTCGTGTTTGTGATGGGGCACATCCTGTATCCGTTGATCACCGCCTTTATGTTCAAAGTGCGTTTCCCCGACATGGCCCGGTCCTTCTACGCCGATGAGCGATGCACCGGCTGTGGACTGTGTGAGAAAGTATGTCTGGCCGATCGGATCAGGATAAAGGACGGCAGGCCTGAATGGCTGGAGAGCATCGACTGCCTCTATTGCTTTGCCTGCCTGCACTATTGCCCGGTTGAGGCCGTCCAGATTGAGGGGAGAAAGACCGCCACAAAGGGACGCTACCACCATGCTGACGTCAAAGCGACAGATATCGCCAGGCAAAAGCGTCGTACGTGACCAAAGACTACAAAAGTCTTCGCCCGTGCCCACATTTGAGGGGATTTTGGTTTGTCGCAGGCGCTTGCCAGACCAGGTGCCGTGTGAGACTTTTGTAGTCTAGCCCATTGCGGTGATTTGCCCTCATTTTCGATTTGTGCTATGATGGGGGTGTACGATTCCAGTTATCCCTATCCCCGATAGGTCAGGAGGTGCAACGCCAACGTGCGATGAAACATAGCTCGTGAGACCCCGTGTTCGACGATCAATTCAAACCTATTTTTGAGGAGGAAACCCATGTACGAAGCACCGGAAATTGTGTACGAAGGCGACCTGGAAATCCAGGCGGGCAGCCCGCTCGGCGTGCCGGGCGAGTTGGATTTTGAGGATTGGGAGTGGTAGGAGAAAGGAGAAGTCACTATGAAGACCAATGTAGTAAAACAACTAAGGGCACTTCTTTTAGCCTTACTGATACTCGGGATGGGAACTACCATTGTACTGGCAGCTTCGCGTGACATTGTGGTTTGGGACTTTGAAGGCGAAGTTCTGACTCCAAGTATAGATGAACCCGCCGGTTTGGGGGGCACACCTGCGACAGCTCAGGGCGGACCAAACAATGGTACAGAGTCTTTCCCTGCCGGGAATGGGTCCACTGATGCATGGAGTTTTAATGGCTGGAGCCAAAGCGGTCGAGACGATGACATATACTTCCAATTTCGAATCGATTTGACGTATTTTGGGGGTATGACGCTCTATTTTGATGACAGAGCATCTAGTACTGGGCCGCAATCTTATGATATTCGTTATAGTACCGATGGTGGCACTAACTGGACTGACGCAGCTACGGCGCAAGGTACACATCCTGATTTCACTGCTTCACCTATGAATACTCACAGTTTAGGTATTGCCGCTGGCTCTTCAGATGTGATAGTCCGTATTTATGGCTATGGCGCTACTGCTAGCACAGGTACATGGCGTATCGACAACGTGAGATTTTTTGCAACAACGAATGAGAATGCTGTAACGATGAATAACTTAGCAGCAAATTCTACCAATTCTTTCTTTGGTCTTGGCACGGCTTTTGTTTTCGTCGCTGGCCTGCTCATTCTTCGCAAGCGCAAGTAACATTCGCTGTTGACAGTTCGCTTTCCTCCCGCAGACCTTCCATCTGCGGGAGTTTTTTATTCGCCCACGGCGGGATTCCGGTTATACTGTGGCAAAAGCGCTCAGCCGTCAGCAAAGAGGCTTGCCGACCACGAATCAAGGAACGAATAAACGAATTCAGGCCTCGTCTCAACCAGAGACGCGCATTGGCCAAGCGCCCATTCGTTTATTCGTTAAAAATTCGTGGTCGGCCTACGTGCCTGACTTACCTTGCTGAGACAACACGATGCTGACGGCTGACCGCTGAAAGCTTGCACGAAAGGATCAATACTGTGGAAAACATATTAAAACGCTATAGTCTGCTCCTGCTCGCCGTGCTCGGCGGGCTGCTGTTGCTCATCCCGGCGCTCGGCGCAGGCGCAAACCCCGCGCCGCCGGAGCCGGATGCCTTGTTCGACACCCTCGCCCTTACGCCTGCACCGCTGCGCGCTCTCGCCGCTGCGCCCACACTGCCCGCTCCCGCCGACCCTATCCCGCTCCCCGACCCCGTCTGGCGCATCGGCGTGATCACCGACGGCCTCTACACGCTGGACTACGCCACGCTCGCGGCGGCGGGCGTCCCTGTCACCGGGGCGGCGCTGGTCGACGTGCGCCTGTTCTGGCGCGGGCAGGAGGTGGCGCTGCACGAACAGGGGAGCGGGACGTTCGATCCCGGCGACGCGCTCGTCTTCTACGGCGAGAAGTTCCACGGCAACCGCCAGGACGAGGAGTACACCGACGAGAACGTCTACTGGCTCACCGTGGACGCCTCCACGCCCGGCCTGCGGATGACGACACGCGACGTGGCCCCCACAGGTGCACCGGCGGGCATCTGCCAGGTCACCGTCGAGACGGAGGAGAACCTGCGCTACTGGGCGCGCGCCAGCACCAACCCCGGCACACTGACGACGTGGTTCTGGGAATACGTCAACGTCGCCAACACCACCACGCGCACCTATCCTATCGAGCTACCCGCGCCGCTCACGACGGGCGATCCGGCGACGCTGACCGTGGAATTGGCTTCGTTCAACTACAACACCGGCGTCAATCCCGACCATCACGTGCGCCTCACCTTCAACGGGACGGCGTTGGGCGATTTCTATTGGGACGGCAAGAGCGGTCACGTCATCACGACGACGGTCCCGGCGGCGGCGCTGCTGGCGGGGGACAACGGCCTGCACGTGGCTTACGTCACCGACGTGGGCCACCAATCCGTCTTCTTCGACCGCGCGGCATTGACCTACCGGCAATCACCGGTGGCGGACAATGGCACGTTTGTCTGCAAGGCTTTGACGGATGCCGCTGCCACATACACCGTCACCGGCTGGCCCGCCGAGGCGCGCCTGTACGACGTGAGCGATCCACTGCACCCCGTGGCGCTCGTCAACGGCGGCGCGACCTTCGCGGATACCGCGCCGGTGGGGACGCGCTACCTGGGCGAAGTCCCGCGCCCGGTCACGCTCACGCGCTACACGCCGGATAGCGACCTGCTCGCCCCGGTAACAGGCGCAGACCAGATCATCATCGCGCCGCAGCACTTCTTCGCCGCGCTACAACCGCTCGTGGCGCAGCGCCAAGGCCAGGGATTGCGCGTGCGGCTGGTGGACGTGGACGACATCTACCCGCTGTTCAACGGCGGCGTGTTCCACCCGGAGGCTATCCGCGCGTTCGTCGCCTACGCGCGCGCCAACTGGCCCGGCCCGGCGGTACAATACCTCTTCCTCGTGGGTGATGGCAACTTCAACTTCAAAGGCCACAACCCGGCGACCTATGGCGCTTTTGTACCCACGTTGATCCCGCCCTACCGCGAGTTTGCCGATCCCACCCAGGGCGACGTGCCGGTGGACAGCCGCTTTGGGGACGTGGATGGCGATGGGCTGCCGGAGGTCATTGTGGGCCGCCTTCCAGCGCAGACCGTCACAGAGGTCGCCGCTTACGTGGCAAAAGTGCTGGCCTATGAAGCGCAGCCGCTCGCGGACTGGCAACTGCACGCCCTGCTCGTTGCCGATAACGGCAAGGACTATGACGAGGGTTTCGACAGCATGTTGGAACGGTTGCGAACGCTGTTCCCCACCGCAATGACGGCACAAACGGTCTACATGGAAGATTATTGTCCCCCTTCTCTGACACCTTGCCCGGCAGCGACTAATGCCGTCACCCAGGAGTGGAACGCCGGCGCGGGCCTGTTGGCCTACGCGGGACACGGCTCCATCCACCGCTGGGCGCACGAGCCGCTGATTTTCAACACGGATCTCACCGCACTCACCCAGACCACGGCACTCCCCTTCCTGCTCTCGCTGGATTGCTGGGACGGCTACTGGATGTTCCCACCGAAATATCCCGGCGTATCAGGCCGGGACGTGCGTTCCATCGGCGAGTGGGCCACGACGGTATTGACGGAGACGGGCGCGATTGCCGCGTATGGACCAGCCGGGCTGGCATACGCTTCCGACGAGGAAACATCGGCGCGCGCGATGTTCACGGCGGCGTTCCAGCAGGGCGTCTTCGACCTGGGCGCACTCTCGCAGATTGGGCGTGAGGCCATCGATTTCTCGTACGAAGCGCGGACGTACACGCTATTCGGCGACCCGGCGCTCTCCTTGCCGTGGTGGCTGCGATTGCGCATCACACCCGAGGTCTTGGCGATGCAGCCCGGCAGCACGATCGACCTGGCAGCGCTTTTTGAAAGCGAGGGCGACACGCGCTTCGGGCAGACGTTTGCCGTGACGCCAACGTGGACAGTGAACGCCGGAGAGGTTGACGCGTATGGCATCTACACTGCGCCGGCGCTACCCACCATCGCGCAACTCACGGGCCACCTTGGGCCGATTTCGGCGACGGTACTGCTTGCCGTATCGGATTCGCCGCCCGTCACGCTGACCGTCACACCAGACCCGCTGCGGATCGCGGTGGGGGAAAGGGCGCAGATGGTGGCCACACTTTACGATGCTTACGGCAATCCGATGGTGGTGACGGCGGCGGCGTTATGGAGCACCGACGTGGGTCTCAGCGGCACTCTTGTCCTGGGCCAAATCGACGCGAACGGGCTGTTCACGGCGCCAATGGTGCCGGCGACCGGGTGGATCACGGCCTCGCTGCCCATCAGCCAGGGGACCAACACGATTTTGCTCTCCGGCGCCGCGCGGGTGGAAGTCTTCGATACGGTTCGCATCTACCTCCCGCTCGTCCTGCGGCAGTAGTCACAAAAGGAAGTTGGGGGTGTTTTGCGTTTGCGGGCGCGCCCGCAAACGCAAAACACCCCTTTCGAGAACTTTTGTAGTCTTAACAAACTGTGGCATAATGCCCTCTGTTTAGTCCTGTAGTCTTTAGTCCTGTAGTCGGATAGTCAGTCGTTTTTGGACTATCCGACTAACGACTATCCGACTATCGAAGGAGAGCACGCATGACCACATCGACGCAATCTGAACCGAAATCCACGCGCTGGAAGACGTTGTTCGCCCTGGCCTTCGGCTACTTCATCGATCAAGGGGAGGCGCAGACGATTTCCGTCCTCTTTCCCACCGTCCAGAAATTGTGGGGGCTGGATTATCAGGCGTTGGGCCTGATCGGCACCATCCGCAGCCTGTTGCAGGCGCTCAGCGCGCCGTTTTGGGGCTACGCCGCCGACAAGCTGTCGCGCAAGCGTGTCATCATCTTCGGTACGGGGCTGTGGGGCATCTGGACGGTTTTCTGCGGCTTCACGCAGAACTTCGGCCAACTACTCGTCATCCGCGCCATCTCCGGGCTAGGACTGGGCTGTCTGATGCCGGCGACCTTCTCGCTGATGTCGGACACGTTCCCGCCGCGCCAACGCGGGCGGGCGCTCGGCCTTATGGAGGCCATCGGCGTGCTCGGCATCGTCGTGGGGACGGTGGGCCTGGGCTTCCTGGCGACGCCGACGTTGTGGCGCTGGGGCTTCTTCCTGCTCGGCGGGTTCAGCGTGCTCTCCGGCGTGGTGGTGGCGCTGTTCGTCAAGGAGCCGACGCGCGGGGCGGCGGAGCCGGAACTGGCGGGGAAGATCACTGCGGAGCAAGCCGCGCAGTATTCGATCAAGTTCTCCGATGTGCCCAAAGTGCTGACGATCCCCACGATCTGGGTGGCGATCCTGCAAGGGCTGGCAGGGAGCATGCCCTGGGTGGTGTTGGGACTGTACCTCATCACCTGGATGGTGGACGTGCGCGGGATGACGGAGGCCATCGTCTTCGACCACCCGCAGGGCAGCGCGACATTGGCCTTTTCTGGCATCGTCATCGGGACGGCGATCAGCAACGTGATCGGCGGCATCCTCGGCGACTGGGCAGAAGGCTGGAGTCCCAAGTACGGCCGGACGATCATCGGCCAAATCTCCATCTTCTTCGGGATACCGTTGAGTTACATCATGCTCACCACTGCCGTGGATTGGGACTTCTGGCCGTTCTTCTTCCTCTGCCTTGTGACGGCGCTGCTTATCAGTTGGCCGGGCAAGGGGGCGAAGGAGCCGATGATGCAGGGCGCAGTCCCGCCGGAGTTGCGCGGCACGGCGTTTGCGATGACGACCTTCGTGGAGAGCGGGTTTGCGGCGCTGGTGGCGTTCGTCGCCGGCAGTCTCGCCGACCGGATCGGCTTCACGCAGGCAATGCTGTGGACGATCCCGTTCCCGTGGATCATCTGCTTCGTCCTCTACTCGCTCTTCTACTGGGCCTATCCCAAAGACACGGCCAAACTGCGCGCCTTGATGGCGGAGCGCGCGGCGGAGATCAACCATATCCAGTAACCAGTAACCAGTAACCAGTAACCAGCAACGAGTAACCAGCAACGAGTAACGAGTAACGAGTAACGAGCAACGAGTAACGAGCAACAAGGAGAACTATGCACGTTGAACTCATCGCGTTGACACAGTATTTGCGAGGGAAAGGGACGCCGGAGGAATTGCTGGAACATGCCGGGCGGGTGTGCTATCGCAGCGAAAGCCGCGGCGATCCGGCGAAGTTTCTGCGCGCGCGGCTGCGCGAAGGCCACGAAAGCCTCATCGAGCACGCCAGCGCCACGTTCGAGATCAGCGGGATTAGCAGAGCTTGTTCCCATCAGCTTGTTAGACACCGTATCGCTTCATACTCTCAAGAAAGCCAAAGGTACGTGGATATGTCCGATCCCGCGCTGGTCATCCCCGACGCGATTGCCGCCGATCCGCACGCGCGGGCGGTATGGGATGGCTTTGTCGATCACGTGAAGTCCACGTATCAGGAACTACGTGAGTTGGGCGTGCGCAAGGAAGACGCCCGTTTTGTCCTGCCCAACGCCGCCGAAACACGCATCATCGTCACGATGAACTTCCGCGAGCTGCTGTACTTCTTCCGCCTGCGCATCACCCCGGAGGCGCAGTGGGAGATCCGCCACATGGCGATCGAGATACTGGAATTGCTCGCGCCGCACGCCCCGGCTATTTTCGGCGCGCTGCTAAGTGACCTCCGCGCCGAGCACCCAGAGTTTTTCGAAAATTAGACCACAAGAATCCTCCACTCCGCCTTGTTGCGCAGGCAAAAAAGATATTTTGGGGTGTTTTCCGTTTGTGGACGTAACCCGCAAACGAAAAACCCCCTTTTTTGCTCGAAAATTTGCATTGCATGAAAGAGAGACTTATAATAGTAAGGGTGGATTCCAGGGGGCCAAAGGAGGTGAAGCTATAAGCACAAAAAGTTCCACATGCGTTTCCAGACCACGTTTTATCACATCATCTAATTGTCACTTCTACCACACACCCAACATCGCGACAACATTTTCTCTATCATAACCACATCACCACAGTTTTCGGATTTTAAAAGGAGGTTTTGTCATGAATTCGATCCTCGTGTTGATTTTAGGGGCCGTGGCAATTGGCGTTGGGTATTTCTGGTACGCCCGTCGCATTGATCAGGATGTCGTCCAGCCTGACGCCAAAAAGGCGACCCCGGCCAAGATGTACATGGATGGCGTGGATTTTACACCCGCCAGTCGCAATGTACTGTTCGGCTATCAATTCAAGTCCATCGCGGCCCTCGGCCCCATTACCGGCCCGATCATCGCCGTGCAATGGGGATGGTTCCCGGCTTTGCTCTGGATCATCCTGGGCACGTTCTTCATCGGCTGGGTGCAAGACTATGGGGCCATGATGATGGGCGTGCGCCGTGAAGGAGATTCGATGGGCGCACTGAGCTACAAGTTCATTTCGCCCCGCGCACGCACCATTCTGATGATCTTTATTTACTTCTACTTATTGTTGATCATGGGGGCCTTCGGCAATGCCGTCGGCAAGACGTTAATGACCAATCCCAAAGTCCCCTTCGGCATGATCGCTGTCGTGCTGGTGGGTATCTTGGCGGGGCAGATGACCTACAAGTGGAAAAAGGATATTATCCTCACCACAGTCGTGACTGTCGTGCTCACCTTTGTAGGAATTTGGCTCAGCACCACGAGCTTTGTGTCCAATCTTTTCTCGGGGCTTTACGGCCTGCCCGAGTCGCCCGTTCTCTTCCTCGGCAACACACAAGCACAAGTGCTCGGCACTCTGATGGTTATCATCTTCTGCTACCTGGGTTCAGTCATGCCAATCTGGTCCTTCGCGCAACCGATCAACTACGTCTCCTTCTGGATTGTCTCGCTGGGCGTGTTGGGTGGGGTGCTGGGGATGCTGATCTGGCGTCCCGGCATGGGCGACTTCCCGGCCTTCACCCAATTCACCACCGCCAGCGGCCCGCTATGGCCGATGCTCTTCGTCACCATCGCCTGCGGCGCGATCTCCGGCTGGCATAGCCTGGTCTCCTCATCGGGGACAGCGCGTCAGTTGGAAGCTGAGACGGACGCGCTGCCGGTGGGCGGCGGCGCAATGTTCATGGAAATGTTCTTTGCGATTGTCGCTTTCCTCACCGCGACGGCAGCTTTCGGCAGCTTCCAGGGCTATCAGGATGCGGGCGGCGCGGCAAAAGCGATGGCCGTATTCTCCGGCGGGCTGGCCAATTTCCTCAGCCGGATTGGCATCCCTGTCGAATTTGGCACGGCTTATGGCTCAGTCTTCCTCACCATTATGGCCCTGACGATCATGCAGCTCGTTGTCCGCTTTATGCGCGTTGCCAGCGCCGAGCTGGTGGGCGACAGAATGCCGGTGATGAAGAACATGCACGTGGGCACCATCGTGGCGTTGATCCTGACGCTGATCTTCGTGTGGGTGATTCCCTGGCTGACGATCTGGTCCGCGTTCGGCGCCGCCAACCAACTGATGGCTGGGCTGGCGTTGATGCTGATTGCCCTGTGGGCCATGTCGGAGGGGCGCAAGCATAACTGGGCGCTGTATCCGGCGGCGTTTATGATCGTCACCACCATCGCCGCGCTGCTCTACCTGGCTTACGACAACTTCTTCAAGAAACTGCCAGCGGCAACGACAGCCCAGGCCGGGATCGCGGCGGTGCTCGTGGGTATCATTGCCCTGGTGTTGGTCGTAGCCGCAGCCTTCCTCGTCTACGACGGGTGGAAGGCGCTGCGCAAGCCGCAGGAAAAGCCGGCGCCGGCTTAGGCATAGCCTGTGGCGAAGGAGGAGGGCTGGCCCCCGCCCCCTTCCAAACGGTAACACGTTAGAACATTGGAACGTTTCAACGTTCAACGCTTTTTAAGGAGCAGGCGCATCGTGGAGCCAGGCGACATCAGGGACAAACTACAGCGCATCGCGCATGCCGCGCGCCAGATACTCTACGGGATGACCACCTACGAGTGGGCGCAGAGCGCGAAGCGGGAACGCGCCGAAGTCGAAAGCCTGTTTGTCCTGATCAGTTTTGGTGATCTAGTAGGGCTGCCGATTCTACCGCCCTACTACACCATGCGTCTGTTGCCCTACATTGTCCCGATGATAAACCGCTGGAAGCGCAACCTGCTCCGTGAACGCGACTGGAGCGACCTCACGGAATTTATCGAAGGGATTGACTGAACCTTTCAACACTATAGGGGGTGGGGGTTTGGGGCGAGTTGCGCTCGCCCCAAACCCCCACTTTTCCCCCTTCATTCGTGTAGCTTCGTGATGAATTTATCAAGGAGAACAACAATGCCAGAAGAAGAACAACGTGAAAGCAAATTGAAGAGCTTGGGCCGTTCGGTGAAGGAGTTCCTGTACGGCATGGCCGGTCACGATATGACCCGCTTTGCCCTCAAGACGCGCGGCAGCATGGAGCACCTGTTTATCCTCATCACCCTGGGGGATCTACTCGGTATTCCCATTCTGCCACCCTATTATTCGCTGCGCCTGTTGCCCTACGTTGTGCCGCAGATCTCCACGTGGAAGCGGCGCATGCTGCGCGAGCGCGACCTGACCGACGCGCTGGCATAAAAAGGAGACACTATGTCACTTGCAAAAGTTTTCCGCGAACATCCCAACCGCCGCTACATCGAATTTGGCGGCAAAGGCGGGCTGGGCAAGACCACGTTCTCGGCAGCGACCGCCTACTGGCTGGCACAACAAGGCTACAAGGTGCTCGTCTTCTCCGTGGACCCGCAAGCCTCGCTCTCGGACATCTTCGAGCGCGACATCTTCGGCAAGGGTGCGGTGGAGATTGCGCCCAACCTCTTTGCCCAGGAGATCGACGCCGACCAGCGCATCCGTGAGTATCAGGACGAGATCCGGCAGAAAATCCTGGATATGTACGGCTTGGATGAGGTGCCAAAAGAGATCGAAGACTACATCCAGGCCACCGCCGCCGAGCCGGCGATGGAGGAGAGCGCTATCTTCGACGCGGTGGTCGATATCGTTGTCGGCGGTGAATTCGACTACTACATCTACGACCTGGTGCCGCTGGGCCACGCGCTCTACTACCTGAGCATGGCGAGCGTCTACGATGAGTGGATCGACAAGATCACGGCGCTGCGTACGGAGATGCAAGAATACTCACAGGTTGCGGCGATCCTCGAACGCAAGAAGGAGAGTGAAGAGGATCAGATTCTCGCCGAGTTGCAGGACATCAAGAAGCGGATTAACACCTCATCGGGCATTCTCACCGACCGCGAGAGGACGGCCTTTTTCTTCGTCGTCACGCCGGAAGAGATGATCATCCTCGACACCAAGAAAGCCGCCACCCTGTTCGCCAAGTATCAGGTGCCCATTTCCGGCTACCTGGTCAATCGCGTCATCCCGCCGGAGCTGGCGCAGCAGAACATCCCTGCGTACCTGCAAAACCGCATCGAAATGCAGAACAAGTATCTCAAACAGATCGACGAGACTTTTGGCGCGGATGTGGTGGCGCAGGTGCCGGAGTTCGAACGTGACATCACCGGCCTGGAGATGATTGGCAGAGTCGCTGAGGCTTTGTTCGGAGGTGAAGCATGATCACAGCATCCATGCAAGAGTTTTTCACGCAGCATCCCGACATGAAATACGTTTTCTTCGGCGGCAAGGGTGGGGTAGGCAAAACGGTGATGGCGGGCACGGCGGCGTTGTGGCGAGCGCAGCAGGGCCGCCGCACGCTGCTGGCTTCCACCAATCCGGTCCACTCGCTCAGCAGCCTGCTCGATCAGAACGTCTTCGGCGCGCCGACGCCCGTGAACGGCGTCCCCAACCTCTTCGCCTACGAAATCGACACCAAAGACACCATCGAGCGCTCCAAAGTCGAGCTGACGCAGAAGATTCAGTGGTTCCTCAAGTATGCGGACATCAAAACGCGGGCTGACGAATTCGTCGAGTCGGCGACGATGAACCCGGCCTTCGAGGAATCGGCGATGTTCGAGAACATGATCGACCTGATGTTCGAGGACAAATACGATACCTATGTCTTCGACACCGCACCGACGGCGAACACGCGCCGCTTGTTGGGCATGTCGAGCGTCTACGGGATGTGGGTCAACAAAATGGTGCAGAGCCGCGACGAGGCCAAGTCGCTCCGCGAGCTGCTATCCTACAGCCGCAAGAAGGAAAAAGACCCCTTGATGGACTATCTCCTCAACCTGCGCACGCGAATGGAGCGCGCGAAGGATCTGCTCACCGACGCCGAAAAGACAACCTTCTTCTTCGTGACCCTGCCGGAGGCGCTGCCCATCGCGGTGATCAAGCGCTTCATCGGCTGGTTCCACGACTTTGGCATTCCCGTGGGGGGCGTCATCGTGAACATGCTCATCGATAAGGCCGACATTGACGAGGAGACGCCTGAATTCGTGCGCAACCGCGTGGCGATGCAAGATCATCACATGGAAGACATCTGGGCCAGCTTCCCCGACACCCGCGCGCTCATCCCGCTCTTCGAGACCGAGGTGCGCGGCGTCGAGATGCTCAAGCGCACCGCCGCACAATTGTTTGTCTGAGGTCCAGAGGTAGTCAGTGATTAGGGATTGGGGGCAAGTCCCAATCCCTAATCCCCACTTTCCAGAGGAAAATGATGCTTGATCATCCGGCCTTGTTAATCTTATCCATAGGCTTGCTGTACATCCTGGGGTTCGGTGGGCTGTCGTTGCTGCGCCGCCAGGGACTTTCCACGCGTTTTGCCGTCGAGAGCTTAATCGTCAGTGTTGTGGGGGCTACAATAGCGTTAGCCTGGCCGGGGTTCCCACCGCTGTTGTTTCTCATCGCGCTCTATCTGGTGACGATGCGCGCGCGGTTATTGGTGGACCTGGCCAACGCCTTTCTGGCCCGCAAAAACTTCCCTCGGGCGCAGACGCTCTACCACCAGGCGCTAAACCTCTGGCCCGACGCCGTGAGCCGACAGATCATCCTCATCAACCGGGGTGTCGCCGAACTACGCGTCTCCGAACCGGAGACAGCCTACACAACACTCAGCGAAGCCTTGGGCAACCAGGAATTCAAAATCGGCGCGCACTACCTGTCAGCGGGATACTACAACCTGGGCCTGGCGGCGCGCCGTACCGGCCACGAAGCGGAAGCCATTCGCCACTTCAACGAGGCTATAGATGCGCTGCCTCACTCTATCTATGCGCAGGCCGCCCGCCGCGCACTGCAAGAACATACTCCAAAACAAGAACCGCAAGCTACGGATGCCCCCTCACAATAAGCCCCGTTTGCCTGTTCAAACGTCATTTTCGCCAATGTAATGCGTTTTTAACCTAAAATCGATATGTCTGTGCTACAATAACAGTATCGATCCAGGTCAGCATCCTGGTGAAGATTCTATGCACGACGTCCGCAAAGACGGTTGAACAAAGGTTAAAATTTCAATACGGAAGGGAATGTCAAAAACGGATGCACCGGAATATGGTTGAGGGTGACGATATGGGCAGCGTGATGGTGTGGGGAACCGAATTTGCCTCGGCTGAACGCGCTTCACAGCGCGAGATCAACGCGCATTTCGACAGGTTGTCGGCGACGCCGCTGCTGCAAGATCTCATGCGTGCGATCCCCAACATCGTGCTGATTCTGAACCAGAAACGGCAGATTGTGTTCGCAAATGAGCGTCTCCTGGAACATCTCCAACTCCAGGATGTGTGCGAGGCTTTGGGGCAGCGCCCAGGGGAGTTGCTCGACTGCATCCACGCTTCCGAAACGGAGGGCGGCTGCGGCACGACGCGTTTCTGCCGTCACTGCGGCGCGGTGCGCGCCATCCTCCAGGCACAACAAGGGCACATGGACGTGCAAGAGTGTCGCATCCTGCAGAGCGATGGAAAGGCGCTGGACCTGCGGGTGTGGGCAACTCCGCTCAGCTTCAATGGCGAGAACTTCGTAATTTTCGCGGTGACAGATATTGAGGACGAGAAGCGTCGCGCCATGCTAGAGCGCACCTTCTTCCACGACATTTTGAACACCGCCGGCATCATCCGGGGGGCGGTAGAATTGCTGCCAACGGCAGAGGAGCCCGAAACGACCCAACAATTGCAAGGGATGTTGTTGTCGGCGACGCGGCGGCTGATTGGCGAAATCGAAATGCAGAACGAGTTGGTTGCTGCCGAACACGGCGAACTCCAACTCGCCTATGAGAATATCGAAGCGCGCAGGTTTCTGTATGAGTTAGCCCGTATCTACACCACGCACAAGGTCGCCCACAAAAAACACATCAAGGTGACGCCCGTGTCCGAGGAGGTCGTTTTTCAGAGCGACCCCCGGATGCTGGCGCGGGTGTTGGGGAATCTGATCAAGAATGCCTTGGAAGCCTCAAAACCTGGCGAGACGGTAACGCTGCACTGCGGCCGTGTCGGGGACGCGGTACGCTTCCTGGTGCACAATCCCTCGATGATGCGACCGGAGGTGCAGGAACAGGTTTTCCAACGGTCGTTCTCGACCAAGGGCGAGGGGCGCGGCATCGGCACGTACAGCATCAAACTGCTGACCGAGCAGTACCTCGATGGCAAGGTGGCTTTCAAGTCCAAGGCCGGCGAGGGGACGACGTTTATGGTCACCTACCCACTGCATCCCCCGCGTGAATAGCTCAAGGCCCATCCTTTAGGCGTTCTCAAATCCCAACGCGCGTTCCCGCAGGCTGACGAAGCGATTGTGCCCGATGATCACGTGATCCAACAGCTCCACTTCCAGCAGCTTACCCGCGTCGACCAGCCGCCGCGTCAAGGCGATGTCTTCGGCGGAGGGCGCAGGATCGCCGGAGGGATGGTTGTGCGCCGCGATCACGCCCGCACAGTTGCGGCGCACCGCCCCGCGAAACACCTCGCCGACCCGCACCAACGACGTGTTGAGGCTCCCCTTGTAGAGAATCTCCCGGTCGAGTACGCGGTTACGCGTGTCCAGATACATCACGACGAAGTGCTCTTGCTCTTTGTGCCCGATCATGGTCATCAGTAGATTGGCTGCGTCCCCGGGCGACCGTATCTGGTATCTTTCCTCCGGGGCTTCCACCATCAGCCGGCGGCCTAGCTCGAACGCCGCGAGAAGCTGTGCAGCCTTCGCAGGACCCAGGCCGTGTTCGGCAGTCAATTGTGCCAGTTCGAGGCGCGCCATCCCCGCCAGACCGTCGAAATTGGCCAGCAACCGCTGTGCCATTGCGAGCACGTTCTCGCCTCCGACGCCGGTACGCAGAATGATAGCCAGCAGTTCCGCTGACGACAGCGCTTGTGGGCCTACTCGAGCCAACCGTTCGCGCGGGCGTTCTTCTTGGGGCATTTCTTTGACGGTCACGTAGGTCATCGTTGGCCTCCCCCTTGTATAAAGAAAGCTTCAGTGAGTGTAGCGAAAGCCGGATGGTTGTCAAGCTGGCAGCACGTTCAGGGGACCGGCCACAGCCAGAACTTTTGCGTTTGATTTTTGTTAAATTCTGCCTAAAATCTACCAGTAGGTATCTGCTTCATTCGCGCATCACGTGACACACTCACACGCGCAGATTTTGAAACTGAAGAGGAGAATAATGTCGAGGAAACTAAGATTTGGTTTGATCGGATTGGGCGAAATCGCCTACAGCTCCACTGGGCACGTATTCCAGCAGACCGCCAACGCGGAGATGATCGTGGGCATGGACCCGGTGGCGGAAATCGCGGCCTCCTATGAGGCGACATTCGGCATCCCGTGTTCCACCAACCTTGAAGACGTACTAAACAATCCCGACGTGGACGCAGTCGTGATCTCGACGCCGCACAACCTGCATGTCCCGTTAGGCATCCAGGCGGCGCAAGTGGGCAAGCACGTCGTCGTCGAAAAGCCGATGGCGACGACGCTCGAAGACGCCGACGCGCTCATCGCAGTGTGCAAAAACGCTGGGGTGCTGTGTTCATCGAAGGAGGGGAGCGTGCGCTACCAACCGGCGACGGCGAAGGCGAAGGAACTGATCGAACAGGACGCCATCGGCGAGCTGATGGCGACGCAGGTATCCGGCGCGTCCAACAAACCGTCCAGCTACTGGACCGGCGGTTACACCGGACGCGTGAAAACCACATGGCGCAAGTCCAAGTTCGAGTCCGGCGGC
>Ga0209614_1001675_pt1 | contig 15858 bp, 10 predicted proteins | sample BlaSprsedimmetaG_FD_185484 | JGI IMG/M metagenome (GOLD analysis project Ga0209614, IMG submission 185484) | Hot spring sediment bacterial and archeal communities from California, USA to study Microbial Dark Matter (Phase II) - Blank Spring... ... | reverse complement strand
ACCTGTCAAGATGTCAATTATCTATTGATTTTATTGTTCATTTTCTTTGCTTGCCCAAAGAAAACGAACCAAAAGAAAGGGCACCCGTGCCACTTGGTCCTCCGGACTGCCTTGCGCTCCTCGAAGCCGCCGGAAATTTACAAACTCGCTTCGCTCAAACAGTGTAAATTTCTTTTCGGCAGCTTCTCCGGTGCTCAGCAAGTGACAATGGGACATTTTGCTGAGCTTGATGCATGAATGCATAATGAAAATTATGGTAATATTTCTGCAGCCTATCTGCTTGATCTACCGTTATGTTATTCATGAGCCGGCATTATACCAGAAGTCAGAAGCCGGAAAAGATTTGCAGCTTTGCTGCCGGTATATTGCCAATGATGCAAATCGCCATCGGGACCAGGATAAAATCTGATCGCAGCGGTGCCGGGAGATCTATTGCCGCGCTTTCATTTCTGCATCATATCGGCTGTTCTCTTCGACCGTTAATCAGTTTACCGCTTCCAGGATAATGTCAACCCGCATGGTCTCGCCGGAACGTTCAATGGTCAGGGTGATCGTATCGCCGACCTCGTGCAGTTCCAGCTCATCGCGCAGTTCGTTATAATCCCCTACTTCCTTTTCATTGACGGCAATGATGACGTCACCGAGGACAATACCGCCGGCGACCTCCCTCGTTCCCTGGAGTCCGGCCTTTTCGGCCGCGGAGCCGGGCTGGACATTGATGACCAGGACTCCCTCGACATTCAGTTCCCGCGCCAATTGCTTGTTGGCGAGACTGACGCCAAGGCCGGGGCGGATGACCTTGCCGGTCCGGATGATTTGCGGCACCACCCCGTTTACTTCGCTGACCGGCACGGCAAAACCTACCCCGGCGCTTCCGCCCGACGGACTGTAGATCGCCGTGTTGACGCCGATCAGCCGGCCGGCGCTGTCAAGCAGGGGGCCGCCTGAGTTGCCCGGATTGATCGCGGCGTCGGTCTGGATAACCCCGTGAATGGTGCGGCCTGTGACTGAGGTGATTTCCCTGTTCAGGGCGGAAACCACGCCGGTGGTCAGCGTCTGGTCCAGGCCGAAAGGATTGCCGATGGCAAATACCTTCTGGCCGACCAGCAGGTCATCCGAATCGCCGATCAGGATCGGATGCAGCTTGGAAGCCGGAGCCGAAATCTGCAGCACTGCTATATCCTGATCCGGAGCGGCGCCGACCAGCACTCCCTTCCAGGTTGTCCGGTCCGCCAGGGTCACCTCTATGCGGCTGGCATCACTGATGACATGATAATTGGTGACAACCCGGCCCTGTTTGTCCCAGACAAATCCCGAGCCCGTGCCCTGGGGAATTTCATAGACATTCAGGTTGAAAAGGTTGCGCCTGACCGCAATGCTGGTGATATAGACCACCGATGGCGATGCGCTGCGAAAGAGTTCGATGGTGTTTTTTTCGTCCTCGGCCAGGTCCCCGCGCGCCGTCACCGGCCGCGGTATCGCGTCCGGATCGTACAGGCCGGGCTGAAAGGTCTGATAGGCCAGCCAGAGCCCGATGAGGGACAGAATCAGAAGCACGCCCGGATGAACTCTGCCCGCCTCGTAATTCCACGATGGTTCCGTCCCGCTGAACTTAAGCCGAGGGGTGATTTTGCGGACAGCTGTCCGGAAACGTTTGTCTGACTGCATCAATACCGGTCCCGCGCCGTTCCGCCGTGAGTTCGAAGAAGCGTCCAACGGTTCCGTCGTTCTGTTCATCCACGTTTACCTTGTCGCGATGTGCACGTCCATGTCGGGACAGAAAAAGGGTACATGGCGTTGTTCTCCGTCGGCGATAATGACGCGGTGATCGGGGTGGAAGGGGTCGATCCTTTCCGGGGGAAAAAGCCGTCACCGTCATGCCGGGCCGCCAATCGGCTCAGATGTCGAGCAGCATCCGCGCCACCATGAAAAACATATACACCCCGAGTATATCAATGGAGGTCGTCACAAACGGTCCGGTGGCGACGGCCGCGTCGATTTTCAGGCGTTTGAGCACCAACGGCACCAGGGTGCCGACCGTAGCGGACATGGTCATGACAAAAAACACGGCAAAGCCGACGACCAGGCCGAGGCGGACCGTTTCGGAATGCCCGAGCCAGGCGAGAAGACCCAGCAGAAGACCGAACACCGTCCCCAGAATCAACCCCACCTTGAACTCCTTGAAGATGATTCTGACGAAGTCCTCCACGTTGACCCGGCCGGTGGCCAGGCCTCGCACCACAATGGTTGAGGACTGGGTGGCGATGTTGCCCCCCATGCCGATGACGATGGGGATGAAGGAAGCCAGCGCCAGGGTCTTCATCAGCACGCCTTCAAAGGTGGTAATAATGAACATGGCGGCAATGCCTCCCAGCCATGAAGCAGAAAGCCAGGGGGCCCTGATGAAGGCGCTCTGGGCGGTGGATTTGAAAAGGATTTCCTGGTCCTTGCCGGCGCCGGCCATCTGCAGGAAATCCTCCGTGGCTTCATCCCGGATGACATCGATCACGTCGTCAACCGTGATGATACCCACCAGCTTGAAGGTCGCGTCCACGACCGGCAGAGCCAGGAGGTTGTATTGGGAGACCAGGTGCGCCACCTCCTTCTGGTCGGTGTCGGTGGTCACGGAAATGACATTGGTGTTCATGATGTTTTTCAGTTGCCGGTGCATCGGCTGCAGTATCAGCTCACGCAGGGACAGGACGCCGGCAAGCTGACCTTCGCCGTGGGTGATGTACAGGTAGAACACCATCTCCTTGTCCTCGCTCCGCTTCTGAACCTTCCTGATTGCCTCCTCGACCGTCAGGTCCTCGTCCAGGTACATGAAATCCGGCGACATGAGACCGCCGGCCGTTTCCGGATGGTACTTGAGCAGTTCCGCTACCTCGATCCGGTCCGCCGCCTCCATGTGGGTCTGAATTTCACGGGCAAGTCCGTCCGGCAGGGCTTCGAGGAGGTCGACGGCGTCATCGGAGGCCATGCTGGTGACCACCTTGGCCAGATACTTGGGCGAGAATCCCTCAACCAGCTCAACCATGATTGATTCGTCCAACTCGCTGAGGAAATCCGCAACACTTTCGGTCTGGGCGATAATCTGGAAAATGTCCTTCTGTTCGATGGGGTTCAACGACCGAAACACCCAGGCGAGATCGGCGGGATGGGTCTTACGCACCAGTTTGACTATATTGTCGACTGCTTTTCTCCGGTGCAGGCGCCGCAAAGTATCCAACAGCACCTTTCCCTCACTGCCGATCATTTCACGTTTGGGTGATTTTTCCATGGAACTGTTTCTCAGGACGGGGTGGACATCGGGATCGGTTACAGCCAGCAGCAGAAACTGGAGAAATTAGCAGACAATGACGGAAAAAGCTATTGCAAAAGCCCTGAGTGCCGGGCAAAAAGTAAAACGGCAAAACCGCAAATCATGGCCGCCAGTCCGACAACACGGAGCTGCCCCGGAGGAATCTGCGTCAGTTGCCGCAGCCAACGCTGCATTGCTTCCGGAAAAGCCGCGTAGGGCAGTCCTTCGAGGACCAGAATGAGACCAATCAGGACGATAAAAAGTTTCATGCCTGTCAACGTAACAAAAGGGGCGACGGGCTGCAATATCTCCGACAAATGGATTGACAATAATAAAAAAAAAACTAATTTTTACATCAATTTCACAGGTAGGAAGGTCTGCACGACAAAGACGGCTGTTTTGCCGATCCGGGTACTGTATCAGGCAATATCGGGTTTCGATATTGCAATCTCGACAACCTCGCATACATGCTCCGACAAGTTGACGTGTATTACGGTATAGCAACGGCATACCGCGCCGGACCATTCCTGCTGCCTCCCCTGAACCGACAATCCTTAACCTGATATCATCCATCCATGACAGAACCACCTTCATCACGGTATGCAGAAGCAGGTGTCGACATCGACAAGGGCAATGAATTTGTCCAGCGTATCAAAAATATCGTCGCCACGACACAAACCAGAGGCGTCCTGACCGATATTGGGGGTTTTTCAGGCCTTTTCGCCATTGGCAATATGGGCATTGAAGACCCTGTTCTCACCGCTTCCACCGATGGCGTCGGCACCAAGCTCACAGTGGCCAAACTGTGCGATCGTCACGATACCATCGGTATTGACCTGGTGGCCATGTGCGTCAATGATATCGTGGTCAGCGGGGCCAGGCCGCTTTTTTTTCTCGACTATTTCTCGATCAGCAAACTGGATCTCGAAGTAGCCACCGATGTGGTCACAGGTATCTCCCGTGGCTGCAAGATAGCCGGCTGCGCCCTGATCGGCGGGGAAACCGCTGAAATGCCCGGGCTGTACCAGCACGGCGATTATGACATTGCCGGTTTTGCCGTCGGCATCGCCGACCGGAACAAGATCATAGACGGCAGCGACATCCGGGTCGGCGACAGGATCATCGGCCTGGCCTCATCCGGACTGCACAGCAACGGGTATTCTCTGGTGCGGAAAATCTGTTTCGAGGAAATGGGTCTGTCGGTTGACGATCAGATCGATGAATTCGGCAGCAGTCTGGGGGAAGAGCTGCTGCGGCCGACACGGATTTATGTGGAACCGGTTTTGAAGACCCTGCGCAGCTATGCGATAAACGGTCTGGTGCACAATACGGGCGGCGGGTTCATCGACAACGTACCCAGGATTCTGCCCGCCGGCTGCAGGGCCGTGATTGATCCCGGTTCATGGCCGGTCCCGCCTGTCTTCGATTTCCTGCAACAAAACGGTGGAATTTCCGCCTCCGAAATGTATCGCACCTTCAACATGGGCATCGGCATGATGGCCCTGGTCAATGATGAAATAGTAGAAGACGTGATGCAGCAGTTCCGGGCTTTTGGAGAATCCCCCTATGTGATCGGGGAAGTACAGTCAGCCGACGAAAACGACGGCCGGCGGATCACCATCAAGGGGATTGTCGAGTAATTGCCCGTCCGGCGTCGGGAAGTCAGCAGTCGGCAGTTGGCAGTTAAGCTTGCAGCTTCGCTGTTGGTTTGAAGAACACTCACCCAGACAAGGTGACAGAGGCAAGCGTAGGTTGGGGTGAGGTCACGAACCCCAACGCAACCGCTTGAAATTGTTAGGGTTCCGAGCTCACCCCAACCTGCGAAACTCAAAACCCCGCACCCCTTTCCCCGGCGCAGCCGGAAATTCCTAAACTGCAGACTCATGAATAACATAACGGTAGATCAGGCAGATAGGATGCAGAAATTACGGCACGCCAAAAGACCCCTTGGCATTACTGCAATCAGGAATCGATCCCGATCCCGATAGCGATCCCGATCCCGACAGCGATCCCGATCCCGACAGGTGTAAATTTTCTTCAATCCAGCGCAGGAAATATCTCATCGAAATCGATATCGGTATCGAAATCGAAGCAATGCCGCCACACCAGGTCGGCTGCGCAAACATGTTATTCTCCTCAATCGTCCCCGCAGCGCGGGGTGGGGCGCTGCCGACTGCCGACTCCGGGGGCGGAGCCGGGCTCAGCCGGCGCCGCAGTCCCGGCTGCCGCCCTTGATCTTGTACAGGGCGTGGCGCAGTGCCGGCAGGACCACCTCGATGTTTTCCCGGGCCGCCTTCCTGCTGCCCGGCAGATTGATGATCAGGCTGTTGCCCCGAATGCCGGCTATTCCTCTTGACAACATGGCATTGGGCGTCTTCCGCAGGCTCGCGTGGCGCATGGCCTCGGCAATACCCGGAATCTGCCGCTCAACGACCTCGATGGTCGCCTCAGGCGTCACATCCGATGGCGCCACCCCGGTACCGCCCGTGGTCAGGATAAGATCAATGCACCGTTCGTCCGCCCAGTTCCGGAGGGTGCCGACAATCAGATCATGCCTGTCGGGGATCACCGCATAGTCGATCTGGACGTATCCCTCCCCGCGAAGCATCTCGCAGAGCAGCGGGCCGCTGGTGTCCTCCCGCTCGCCCCTGGACCCCTTGTCGCTCAGGGTCAGGACTCCGAAGGTATACGTTTCGTCCTCAACCTTCACTGGTGCTATTCTTCCGGCTTGGCTTCGACGATGATCTTCTCGGCCAGGTGAGCCGGTACCTCCTCATAATGGGAGAACCTGACCTGGAACGTTCCGCGGCCGCCGGTCATGGAAGTGAGATCCGGGGCATACAGCATGATCTCCTTCTGTGGGACATGGGCGCTGATCACCTCGTACTTGTCGGTGGAGTCCATGCCGAGCACCTTGCCCCGCCGGCTGTTGAGGTCGCCCATGACATCGCCGACATGCTCCTTGGGCACCTGGATGGTCACCTCCATGATCGGTTCCAGCAGGACCGGATTGGCTTCCTTGACCGCCTTCTTGAATGCCAGGGAGCCGGCGACCTTGAATGCCATTTCCGACGAGTCAACGGTGTGATAGGAACCGTCCACCAGGTAAACCCTGACATCGACGAACGGATAACCGGCGACGACTCCTTTCTCCATGGCTTCCTGGATGCCCTTGTCTACCGCGGGGCGATACTGCTGAGGAATGACGCCGCCCACAATCTTGTCGACAAACTCGTAGCCGCCGCCGCGGGGAAGGGGTTCAATCTCAATCCAGCAGTCCCCGAACTGGCCCCGGCCTCCGCTCTGCTTCTTATGCTTGCCCTGCACCCTGGCCTTCCCCTTGATAGTTTCCCGGTATGGAATCCTGGGGACCTTCAGCTCGAGATCAACCCCGAACTTCCTTTTCAACTTATCGCCAATGACCTCAAGGTGAACCTGGCCCACTCCCGATATCAACACTTCATGGGTCTGCTGCTGCCGGGTCAGCTTCAGAGTGAGGTCCTCATCGAGCATCCTGGTAATGGAAGAGAACAGCTTTTCCTCGTCCCCCTTGCTGGAGGTCACCGCGTAGGTGATAACCGTATCCTGGGGAACAAGGGGGTCAAAGACGATCGGATGTGTTTCGGCGCATAGGGTGTCGCCGGTGGTGGTCTCCTTCAGCTTGGCCACGGCAACGATCATGCCCGGGACAGCCTGATCGACCGGTTTCTGGTCCTTGCCTTCCATGACATAGAGTTGTCCGAACCGCTCTGACGTGGACTTGGTGGCGTTATAGAAGGAGTCGCCGGCAAGAACGCCGGAATAGACCCTGAATATGGTCAGGCGGCCGGCAAAAGGATCGGCCATGGTTTTGAAAACCTGGGCGGAAAAGGGTGCTTCGACCAAAGCCGGCCGTTCCTCAAGTTCGCCGGTCTTGGGATTAGTGCCGACCTGCGGCGGTCTCTCTTCGGGGGAAGGAAGCAGGTCGGCGATGGTGTCAAGCACCAGGCTTGTTCCCAGGTTCTGCAGGGGAGCGCATACGCAGACCGGGGCTATTTTGCCGTCTCGGACCGCGGCGGTGAGCCCGGCTCTCAGTTCCTGGTCGTTCAGCTCGCCTTCTTCAAGAAACTTTTCGATCAGGTTGTCATCCGTCTCGGCCACGTATTCCATGAGGTTTTCCCGGAGCATCATTGCTTCTTCGGCCAGTTCGTCCGGGATGTCGCCCTCCTCCGCCTTGCCGCTGCCGTCGGTTTTGAAAAAGAAGGCCTTATTGGCGGTGATATCGACAACTCCCCGAAAATTCTCCTCGGCCCCTATGGGCAGAAAGAGAACCACGGGATTCAGATCAAAGCCGGAACGGAGTTCCTGCACTGTCTTGGAAAAATTTGCCCGCTCCCTGTCCATCTTGGTGATGCAGATAAGGCAGGGCAAGTTCTTCGCCCGGACGAACTCGACATACTTGTCCGTCTGGTTGCGTACACCAAGCACCGCCCCCACGACCAGGACCGCGCTGTCCGCCACCTGCACCGCGAACTTTGCTTCATTGACGAAATTATCGTCACCAGGGGTGTCGGCCAGAAAGATTTCCCTTTTTTTCCATGTCAGATGGCCGAAACCGGTGCTGATGGTAATATGGCGCTTGATCTCCTCGGGCTCAAAATCGAGGGCTGCTGTGCCTTCCTCAACCTTGCCGAGACGTTTCGTCGTGCCGGCGGTGTAGAGGAAAGCCTCGGCCATCGTGGTTTTGCCGCTGTTGCCATGGCCGATTATAACCGTATTCCTGATCTGTCTGACATCGTGCATAAAGGCCTCCGGTGAACGGTTAACTATTGAACGGCATGAATACGGGTGCACCTTTCCTCATCATGCGGTTGAGAGACGTCTGGAGGCCGGCCCTGCTGATGTCAACCGGCATGGACGCTCTCATTTCGATCGATGGTCGAAGTATCCCGCCGTCATGATCGCTCCCGAAGGGAGACAGGGCATCCCCAGCCGGAAGTTATTATTGAAATTCAGAGAAAAAGAAGTTTCTCTTTTACCGCAGGAATGGTAACCATCTGGACCAGCATCACAGCTTTATATTCCTATTATCCTTGGGAAGTCAAGCAATAACATTTGTTTGCGGAGCGATCCGATACGGACCATGAACGACCGACCCAGTGCATTTACCGGAAGAATTGCCAGGTCAGCCGGCGCGGTGAGCGGAGCCGTCATGTGCAGCCGGGTTCTCGGCCTGATCCGTGAGCAGATCTTCGCCGGCATGTTCGGGGCCGGATACGCCTATGACGCCTTCGTGGTCGCTTTCCGCATTCCCAACCTGCTGCGCGACCTGTTCGGAGAGGGTGCCCTTTCCGCGGCCTTTGTTACCGTTTTTTCCAACTACGACGCCAAGCGCGGCCAGGAAGCCACCTGGGAACTGGCAGGGACTGTACTGACCTTTTTCGCCGTCCTGCTCAGCCTGCTGACTCTGGCCGGCATTTATCTCACCCCTTTCATTGTCAATCTTCTGGCGCCCGACTTTCAGCTCGTATCCGGCAAAACCGAACTGACGGTCAAACTGACCCGGATCATGTTCCCCTTTCTCATTTTCATCGCCCTGGCCGCGGTGGTCATGGGCATTCTCAACACCAGGGGCCGTTTTTTCGTGCCGGCCATGGCGTCCAGCTTTTTCAACCTCGGTTCCATCGTCGGGGGTGTATCCCTGGCCCTGCTCTTTCCCCGGATAGGACAGCCGGCCATCGCCGGCATGGCATGGGGAACCCTGATCGGCGGCCTGCTGCAGCTTCTGATCCAGCTTCCATCCCTGCGGCGGGTAGGTTTCGCCTTCCGACCGCGCTTCTCCCTCCATGATCCCGGACTGAGAAGGGTTCTGCTTCTCATGCTGCCGGCGACCATCGGCCTGTCCGCCACCCAGATCAATATTTTCATCAATACCAATTTCGCCGCCTCCTGCGCCGAGGGATCCGTCTCCTGGCTCAATTACGCCTTTCGCCTCGTGCAGCTGCCCATCGGCATTTTCGGCGTCGCTTTTTCCATTGCCGTAATGCCGCTGCTTGGTCGCCAGGCGGCGGAAAAGGACGCTCACGGGCTGCAGCAGACCTTCAATTCCTCGCTGATCATGGTGCTGAGCCTGACCATCCCCGCCACGGCCGGACTTGTTCTGCTCGCCGAACCGGTCATCCGTCTCATTTTCGAACGCGGCGCGTTCAGCGCCTTCGATACTTACCGTACAGCCGAGGCCCTTGCTTACTACGCCTTCGGACTCTTCGCCTATTCGGCCGTCAAGGTCATGGTCCCGGTTTTCTACGCCCTGGGTGACACCCGCTATCCGGTTATCGGCAGCTTTATCGCAGTGGCGGCCAATATCATCATTATCACGCTGACCATTGACCATTTTCAACACAAGGCGATCGCCCTCTCCACCTCCTGTACCATGACCCTCAACTTTGCCTTTCTCGGAGTTGTTCTGTACCGGCGGCTGGCGGGATTTTCCCTCCGGCCCCTGCTGGCCGGGAGCGGAAAAATACTTGCGGCCACCGCAGTCATGGCCGCGGCGGTGTGGGGCCTGAAAATCTGGCTTTCTCCCCTGCTCCTCGGCGGGATCACCCCGCAGTTAATTGGAGTGCTGGGCATCATCGGCGCGGGCGGGCTAATCTATTACCTGATCCTCCTCTCCCTGAAACTGCCGGAACTGACGATTGTTACGGAAAAAATTCTTCAGCGGCTGCACGGATCAGGAAACAGGAAACAAAAGACAGATGACAGGTAACACGGACCGGCTGAAGACGGGGGTGATTATGTGGTTAAGTGGTTATAATGCGATTTGCAGCTTCCGCTGGCAGCGAAATGTGCTTGGGACTTTTATCGGTGCGAAGCGCTCCTGGTATACATTCTGCATCAAGGCGGCTTTGCCGGCCATACCGTCAACTCATGACTAGCATAACGAAAAATCAAGGACATAGGCAAGGGTAAATCCGGTTGAAATTCGCTTCCGTTGTCAATTCTCTTGAGACTTTTAGGTAGTCCCCTCATTCGTCCCCGCAGCGCGGGGTGGGGCGCTGCCGACTGATGACTGATGACTGCCAACTCCAGTCTGCGCCGGTTACGGCGCGGACGGGCCGGTAAGTTCCTGGAGAATTTTCAGCTGGGAGAGCAGGACCAGGACCGCGGTGTCCACGTGCAGGATCCGCGGCCCCATGGAAAAGGGACAGTACCCCAAGTCAAGAAAGCACCGCAGCTCATATTCGTTCCATCCCCCTTCCGGGCCCACGGCCAGGACGATGCCGCCGCCGATTCGTTCTTCCCTGAACAGCCAGGCCAGGTCCGCATCCGTGCCCGGATGAGCCAGCAGGCGGCTGTCCGACCGGATGACCGGGGCCACCTCCTCCATGAACGGTCTGAAGCGCTCATGGACATGGACCTCGGGAAGCCTGGTGTCCACAGCCTGCTCCAGTCCTTGGAGGAGGATCTCGCGGACCGTTTCCGCGCGCAGAACAGAGGATTGAAAATAGGATTTCTGCACGCGTCGGGAACGAATAAGATGAAAACTGCGAACGCCGAGGACCGTGGCCTGTTTCAGAATCCGCTGCAGCATAATTGGTCTGGGCAGGGCAAGGATCAGTTCCATGGCAGGCAGAACGGGAGGTGGGGCGGTAAGCCGGACCTCGATCACGAAACCGCCGCCGTCGCTGTCCGTGATGCGGCCGCTCCCCATCTTCCCGTTGATCATTCCCACCCGGAGAAGGTCCCCGGGCCGGAGGCCCAGCACTTCCCGGATATGCCGGGCCCGCCGGTCACCTGCGTCCAGGCGGAGCAGCGAACCCGACAGTTCATCGGGCTCAAATAAAAGAAGATTCATGTCGCAAGCAACCCTTTAATTGACAACAGTTCGACTCCACGGATACAGTAAGGCCGACAGATGTTCGCTTGGGCTCTGGTTCCGCGGTCCAGAGTTCAGCCTTTACGGTGTGCAATATGAAGCTTTCAGCTTAGGCCGGCTGGCCGCCGATCGCGGCTCCACCGGCAAACTCCAGACTCATGAATACCATAACGGTAAATCGGGCAGATGGAATGCAAAAAAATAAGCGCGCCCTAACCACCCGGCATTGCGGCGATCAGACTTCGATCCCGATTCCGACAGCCATACGGATCAGCGGCAATAAGCCGACAGTGCAAACTCCCGACTGCCAGCTGCAACTGCCGACTCACGGCGCAGCCGTGCTCTATCCTCTGTTTTCTGACTTCTGAAATGCTGCAATGATCCCCGTCTATAACTTTCTGCAGTTCATTTTTCTGATCATCGGGTTTCCGATCATCCTCGCCCTGGTGTCGGCCAGAAAAAAATATAGAGACCGGATCCGCCAGCGGCTGGGATTCGGCCTGCCCTGGACCATCGATGACGACCGCAGTTCCCGGATGGAAAAAAGAATATGGATCCACTGCCTTTCGGTCGGCGAAGTCACCTCCGCCGTTCCGTTCATCAAGGCGCTGCGCCGGCGGCTGCCCGATGCCCGCATTATCCTCACCGTTGCAACCGCCACCGGACAACAGGTCGCCGAAAAACGGATCGGCGCCCTCGCCGACGCCATCATGGCCGGCCCCCTGGACCTGCGATTCACGGTTCATCGATTTTTAAGGCACATCAACCCCGACCTCTTTATCCTGGTCGAAACCGATTTCTGGCCCAACTGGCTTGACAGCCTGCGGCGGCTCCACATCCCCGTCATGCTGATCAACGGGAGAATCTCCGCTGCTTCATTCAGCAACTACAGGAAATTGCGCTTCTTTTTCGCTCCCCTGTTCCAGACGTTCTCCCTGCTGGCCATGCAGACCGGCAGCGATGCCGAACAGATCCGCGAACTTGGCGCCCCTCCGGACCGGGTAGTCGTTCTCGGCAACCTGAAATACGATACGGCCCCGCCCCTTTCCGACTCAGGCCGGCAGCTGAATCGAACCCCGCTCCGTCTGGTGCGGGACAGCATCATCTGGATCTGCGGTTCCACCCATGCCGGCGAAGAAAAACAAATCCTGACCGCCTTCTCCCGGCTGGAGATGGAATTTCCCCGTCTTGCCCTCGTTATTGCCCCGCGGAACCCCGAGCGCGCCGGGGAAATCGTCCGCCTGGCCCGGGAAAGGGGACTGCAGGCCGTTTGCCGGACCTCGGACGCGGCAGAACCGACCCGGCTCCTCATCCTGGACACCATCGGCGAACTGACCGAATGCTATCGTCTGGCGCACGTTGCTTTCATCGGCGGCAGCCTGGTCGACCAGGGCGGGCATAATCCGTTGGAGGCTGCGGCATTCGGCGTGCCGACCCTGTTCGGCCCGCACATGGAGGATTTTCATGAAATTGCCGAAGATCTGGTACGGGCGGGGGGCGGCAGGACCGTCCGTTCGGCTGCAGAGATGACCGATGCCGTCCGCGGCCTGCTGCTCGACCTTGACCTCCATCATGCCATGAGCAAGGCCGCCGCCGGCCTTATTGCCGACGGCTCCGGGGTTGTCGACCGCCACCTCGATGCCGCCCTGGATCTGCTCAACCCCTCCTGACCTCTCGGCCGCCCATGTTGTCTTCCGCTCCATCTGCATTCATCGACCATATACGGCTGAACCTGCTTGCAGCGGTGGCCATCAGTTATGTCGGCGGCGCATCCCTGGCTGGAATCCTCGTCCCCGGCCTGCCCCTGCTGCGTTGGACGGTGATCCTTGTTCTCCTGTTCTTCGTCCTGACCTTCCTCCTGCGGCATAAGTCCGCCGCTCCGGTTCTGCTTCTCTGTTCCTTTGCCCTGACCGGCTTCATGCAGACGGGATTCAGCCTTCTGCCGCCCCGAAGCCCGGGACATCTTGCCACGTTGATCGTGGACCGCACCAAAGCCTCGCTCACCGGAACCGTCACCTCCATGCCGGAGTTCGACGGCCGCCAGACAAGGCTTCTGCTGAATACGGACTCCGTTCTCATACATCGCGACCTGGACCGAAACAGCGATTTTCAGGCCGTTCACGGCCTGATCCGATTGACGGTCGAGGCGCCTTTGCCGGCGACCATAACCGCCGGCGACCGTCTTCTTGTCCTTGCCGCCGTCGACCGGATCGGCAACTACGGTACGCCCGGGGTCTTCGATTATCGGCTGCACATGGCCGCACAGTCAATTTACCTGAGCGGCAGGATCAAGTCACCCATGGAAATTCTTCCGTTTGCGGAACAGCAGGATACGCTTTTCTCCCGGCTGCGATATCTTCCCGAACGGGCCCGACATCGGATCGGCTCGTTCCTCGACGGCCGTCTCGATCCCCAGACAGCCGCCCTGTACAAGGCCCTGTTGATCGGCAGCCGCGCCGGAATACCGGAACATATCCTCGAGCAGTTCAAGGCCAGCGGCTGCATGCACCTGCTGGCCATCTCAGGCCTGCACATGGGCCTGCTCGGCCTGATGACCGTCACCTCCCTCACCTGGCTGTTGAAGCGATCGACATTTCTGCTGCTCCATACCCATGTGCCGACCCTGGCAACCCTCCTGTCCCTTCTGCCTCTGATCGGCTATGCCTTCATTGCCGGCATGAACACCCCGGTTCTCAGAGCCCTGATCATGGCCGCGCTCTTCCTGGTCGGCGTTATCCTGCGGCGGCAGCGTTCCATCATTCCGGTCATTGCCGCCGCCGTCCTCATTCTGCTCCTGCTCAGGCCCCTTGCCCTGTTTACTGTTTCCTTCCAGCTCTCTTTTGCGTCAATCCTGGCCATCGCCCTGATCTATCCCCGACTCCTGGCCATGCTGGAGCAAAACACCCCGGGAACAGGAAAAACGCTGCTCACCTCGGTGTATGCGGCGCTGATCGTGTCCGTCGCCGCCACCCTGGGTTCGCTTCCGTTCATGCTCTATCATTTCAACAGGGTTTCGCTTATCGGCCCGGTCATGAACCTGCTGGTCGAACCATTTCTCTGCTTCTGGGCCCTGCCCGCCGGGCTGCTCGCCATTCCCTTGATTTTCGTGTTCCCCGATGTTGCGGACTTTCTCCTGCAAGCAGGTTCTGCCGGCATCCGGGCCGCAGACTGGATAACCCGGTATGGAGGCAGCCTGCCCTTTGCTTCCGTCTGGACAATTACTCCGAACCTGGTGCAGATGGCGGTCTATTTCATGCTGCTGGGATTCCTGCCGGTCGGACGGCGACGGCGCCCCGCCGCAATTGCACTGTCTGTCTGCGCCCTTCTCCTGGCCGTCTCTTTCACCAAGGGGCTCTGGCTGCCTTTCCCGGCACAAAAAACCGAGGTCGCCTACCTTGATGTTGGCCAAGGCAGTTCCTCGCTTGTCCGCCTGCCGGGCAACCGGACGATTCTCATCGACGGCGGCAGCAAATCGACACCCCCCTTTGACATCGGCGAACGGGTTATCGCCCGCTACCTCTGGAAAAAGCAGCTCTGGCGTCTTGATGACGTGATCATCACCCATCCTGACAGTGATCACTTCAACGGCCTGCTGTTCATCATCCGCCATTTTCGACCGAATCGGTTGTGGATCAACGGGGACACCGGACGGTCCGAATTATATGAAGCGCTGCTTCGCTTTGCGGCCGACAGAGGGGTTGCCCTCATAAGACCTGCGTCAGGCCGGACGATGTCCGAGAACCCCGAGACAACGGTTGTTTTCCTGAACGGCGCCCAGGACGAAAAGCCGTTGACAGACCAGGACCGGTCTGATGAACAACTTTCGGTGAACGACCGCAGCCTGGTCATCAAGGTGCGGCACCGCGACGTTTCCTTCCTTTTCCCGGGAGATGTCTCATTCATCGGGGAGGAACTGCTCCTCAGGAACAGGCGGGAGGACTTGCGGGCGGACATTCTTCTGGCTCCCCATCACGGCAGCAGGGGATCCGGCAGCCCGCAGTTCATCGCCGCGGTCAATCCCCGAATCATTGTTGTCTCATCGGGACGAAACGTTCGCGGCCACTACCTGAACGGGGACCATGTGCGAACCTGGAAGGGGCAAAGCCGGACGGTCCTCGCCACTGCTGAACAGGGTACGTTGACCATTGCCACCGACGGGGAGTCCATTTTCATTGAATGAAAAACCCGGCTGCCGCGGGCACAGCTTCGCTGTGTGCTGGCAGTCATCAGTTGGCTGTCGGCAGCCTGAAGTCTCCCGGCTGCCGCAGGGAGTTGACAGCTTCGCAGGTTGGGCTGAATCCGCGAAGCCCAACGTAACCGGTCGAAATTGTCGTGGTTCGCTGGGCTCTCCCAACCTACAGCCCTCTCCAACAAGCCTGCAGGCTTCAAACTCCAGACTGCCGCCTCATGAATAACATAACGACTGATCAGGCAGATAGGTCGTAGTTTCGTAGGTTGGAGTGAGCTCGCGAACTCCAACAATTCCCACAGCTTTGTGTCGGGGTTCGCAATCTCACCCCGACCTACGAATATTTCCCTGCAGCTATTCCCGGACCGTCACGATTGACAGCCTGAAAGTTGATTTTGTTGCCGACAAGAGGCCCAATACCCAAAAAACGACCTCAAGCGGCGGAGAATTAGCCTGAAATTGTTTGCCATCGGCAAGATAACCCATTTTTTGGACATAGCTGTCCATTCG
>Ga0209614_1001674_pt1 | contig 15871 bp, 11 predicted proteins | sample BlaSprsedimmetaG_FD_185484 | JGI IMG/M metagenome (GOLD analysis project Ga0209614, IMG submission 185484) | Hot spring sediment bacterial and archeal communities from California, USA to study Microbial Dark Matter (Phase II) - Blank Spring... ... | reverse complement strand
CTTTTCTTTTTCGATGACTTTACAGTAGGGTGGAAAAATTGAAGAAACGCGCACGATATTAAATTGGGCTATTCCGGCGTCTCGCAATGCCAGCTCAAACGAAGTGAGTTTGTCGCGGTGATGACCCACACCACGCGTGAAAAACATCTCATTGGGAAGGTACATATTTACATTTTCTCCTTATGCAAGTAACGTCAGACCATAATAATTAGCTCCACTTTATAGTGAATGTTTTGTATGATAAGTGCCGCAATATAAAAAATATTCATTTAAAATGCAAGAAAAAATCCCGGCTATTGCATCAGCTCATTTTTATTTGGGGAAAACATGGAGTCATTTTTGATGACCAATTTTATTTTGGCTCAGCAGACTAATAACGTGGACTCCAATTATTAAACACTTCAATTCCCTTTTTGAATCTCAAAAAAAGTCTTAAAAGATGACAAAAATATTTTTGCAATTAGTCAATAAAAGACAGCGGAGGGCAAAGCGCAGATGGAGTCTTTTGCGGCTTTTGTCACTTCGATTAGAAAATTAAAAAAGCAGCACATAATATTAGATGAAATTACAAGTTTTAAAATGCCACGCACTTTCAAAGTGCGCGGCATTTTTTTTGTCAGTTTATATCAATTCACCATTTCTATCATCAAACTCAACTCACTCACCAACTTCTGATCGTCGCTGCCAAACCCCACACTTTTGAAGCGAATTTCGCCGTTCTTGTCAACGATAAATTTGGTGGGAATGCCCTCCACGCCATAATCCGCCACTACTTTATTTTCCGAATCGAAAAGCACGCGGAAGCTGTATTGATTTTTCTCGAGAAATTTGATCACGTTCTGTCTGACATTTTCGCCGCGTTCCCAGGTATTGATAAATAAAAATTCCACATTCTCGTCATCTTTAAATTTATCCACCGCCTGCTGCATACCGGGAAAGGACGCTATACAGGGACCGCACCAGGTTGCCCAAAAATCCAGAATCACGGTTTTTCCGGCGAGTGATTTCAACGAAACCACATTGCCATCAATATCTTCGAGGCTGAAATCTGGCGCCGGCTTTTCGATCATTTCTTTTTCGAGTTCGCTTTTCAATTTCGATCGACCTTTTTCTTTCAAATCCAGCAGCGTTTGTTCAGCGCTTTCTGAGGTGCCTTTAACTTTTTGGTAAAGATCTTTGAACATTTCATTCATCTCCGGCGAGTCGTCGCCCATTTTGATAAAGGCGCTTAATTGTTCCAATGCTTGTTTATGTTCACCGGATTCCAATAAAGCCCGAACATAACGCTCGTTGATGTCTTTATTCTTTTTCCCGGTTGTTTCCACTGCTTCTTCTAAATAAGGCGCTGCCTCAACCGCATCTCCCAGCTTGAGCAATGCAAAACCATAGCTATCAAGCACATTGCCCAGCGGAAACCTCAATTGCTTTCGCCATTCCTTTTCGGTTAAATATGGGGGTTTTTCTGCGGTTGGATTTTCGATTTCCTTTCGCGCCAGTTCGACGCCTTTTTTGGCGAGGCGGGCTGCGGTCTCCAGGTTGATCTCGGCTTGGACCATTTTCCAGGCAATGGCGTTGTATTGATTAGCGTTGGGCTTGCGAACTGCCCGATTCAGAAATTGTTCTGCTTTGTCAAACTGTTTCGCTTCACTGTAATCACGCAGAATCTGGGTTGTCATGTAGGAAAGATATTCACTTTCAGGAAAACGTTCGATGAATTTTTTATAAAAATCTGCCTTTTGATCAACATCGCTGATGGCGCGAAAATTTTTAAACGCCTCCATTTCTGCCAGCTTACCGTGGGGCTTTTCCTGAAGCGCTTGCTTACGATAAAATTCAGCTTTTTCCTCTTCATCCACCCGGGTATACCAGCTTGCCAGTAAAATCTTTTCGTCGTATGTTAATTGTTCGGCGGCAGCAATTTGCTCCAGTTGATCTTTTACACGTTGCTTCCCGTTTTCACGATCGGTGCGCAAAATCAGATCAAAGTAAATTGAGTTAAAATTTTGCTGTTGATCCGGGAATTGAGCCAGTTCACTTTCCAACAGCTCCAGCGCTTTGTTGACATCGCGTTTGATGCGCACCGGATAAGCGCCGGTATAATAAGCGTTTGCTAAAACGCCCTGTTGACCAGGCAAATAATCGCCGGATTCATCAAACAGTTGGATGAAATAACCTGCCTGATCATTGTTGTCCCTGATATCGCCGTCAGTAAAAACAACCAACATCACCAGGGCAGAATCGATTGGCGTAAAATTACCTACCCAGCCCTTGCCTTTTTTATCCATGGAAACTTCAGCTACCGTGGGCATTTTCGTTCCCACATATTGATACACCAACATACTGACATCGTGAGCGTTTTTCAGATCGGTATCCGTGGGATCGTATTTGACGGTAATCTCTTGATTAACTAAAGGCTTTTCCGGCAGATAACTGAATTTTGCAGGATATTTTTCTCCGCAACCGGTGATAACGAGTAAAAGTACTGATATGAAAGCCAACATCAGGTGTTTCATAGCGACCTCCTGTTTCAATGAAATTCTTATCGAGTTTTAATGGCGAATCTCCCGCCGGAGCACACAAAAGCGCCCAAAGTCACATCATTGGTTCTACCCGTAGCCGGATTTTTAGGAGAACGGGATTCACTTTTGCTGCGCTTTGAGTGTTTTCTCGACGCCGATTCGTTGCTATTTTTGGTTCGTATAATATAATTCAAAATTGTTAACAAAGCAACTGTTTTTTGTCTCCCCTCCAAAATAACGAGCCGCCGAATTAATCTTCAACAACATATTCGAATAACAAGCCGGATAAGACCAGAAAAATGATGTCAAAGCCGGCTAAAATTTTTATCCAGGCAAGCGTTTCGGTGAATTGACCACTATTAATCAATTGCGATGTTGATTTGACCGCAGCCAGCAAAATCGGAATGGCGATTGGGAAAAGCAGCACCGGCAGAAGGATTTCCCGCGCCCGTGTGTTGACTGAAATAGCAGACAGCAGCGTGCCCACCGCAGAAAAACCCAGTGTACCGAGAAAAAGAATAACCCATAGCGGTAATAATATGTGAAAAATGTTGAGATTGAAGAACACAACCATCAGCGGCAAAATAATAATTTCCAAAATGAGCATGAACAACAAATTCCCCAGCATTTTTCCATAATAGATAACGTGAGGATCGACCGGGCACAACAGGAGTCCAAGCAAACAGCCCTGGTCAACCTCGTAGATAAACGAGCGGTTCAGCCCCAGTATACCGGCGAAAGTGATGGCAACCCATAAAATGCCGCCGATCATTTCGCGGACGATTTCGCTTCCCGGTTCGAATACAAAATTAAAGATGACCACCACGATCAAACAGAAAATCAGCATTGCCGAAAGAGTTTCCCGGCTGCGAAATTCGGAAAGAACGTCTTTCCAGGCAATGGTCAGAATGGGCGATAGCGTCATTAATTGAGCTCTCTGGTTAATGTCCGATAATCGCTTTGAAAAGATTCAAAATTAGTAGCATCACAACACCCGGATTTCGCCAATCGCCCTCGCGAAAGAATGGCATAATGCGATGCCATTTCCCAGCCGAGCCGCAGATTATGGGTAGTCATGATGATAATACGCTCCGGGGAGATCAATGATGAGAAAAGTTGCGCGAACAGATCGATCCCCTGTTGATCGAGACCGCTGAATGGTTCATCGAGCAGAATAACGCTGGGATCGGATAGCAGTGCGCGGGCAATGGTCAGCCGTTGCTGCATACCGCGGGAAAAATTTCTGACGAGATCATCGCGGCGATCCGTCAATCCGACTTGCTCCAGTCGGCTGGTTACGATTTGATCGTAATTTTTAAGCCCGTACATTCGCGCATAAAATAAAAGATTTTCAGCAGCGCTTAAATTTGGATAGAGAAAACTCTGATGTCCGATAAAACCGATCTGTTTGCGCGCCTGCAATCGATGCTTCAACGGATCCATTGCGTCGATCTCGATAGCGCCGGCAGATGGCTTGGAAAGAGTAGCAATAATTTTGAGCAGCGTTGTTTTTCCGGCGCCATTAGGGCCGACAATAATCCAAAAATCGCCCCGTTGAATTTCCAGGCATATTTCGCGTAATGCGTGAAGTGTACCAAAAGCCTTTTTTATGTTTTTAATTTTGATCATGCGCCCGATTGATCGCCCCTGTTGCGTTGCTATGTCAATTTTTATCTTTGTTCTTCAAAAAAGTATAGCCGAATCCAACCAGCAAAAATATACCCACAGCAATTAACACCATCAACTGTATCGGAGCGGTTTGTTTGGGAAGATTTTTCAGTGTAAATTCCATGATCATGCCCGGCATGAGCTGCTGCATTGAAAAGTGTTGATATTTTTTCCCTTTGATATGAAAATCTCCCATCGGTACAATGCCGGCGCCTTCGATACTGAGTTCCGGTTGAGAAAGAAACAAATTAATACCTCCGGTGGGATAAATCACCGGACGGGTGTAGCGCCATTGATCTCCGGAATGCGATACCTGAAACCGATAAGAGAGCTGTCTGGTGCCAGGTGGCAGCAGATCGATTTCATAAAGAGAATTATTTTTGATGAATACCGAATTTTCGGCTTCAGGAGTCAGCAATTCAAAATTTTCGAATCCCTTAATCAACGGATATTGCAAAACAAACCTGCGGTTGGTATTTTTTGTCCGGTCACCGATGAAGGTTTTTTTCCCGCTGTTTGCAATTAAAAAAATCTCCCGAATAGAAACTTTGCCATTCTCTGCCGTTAAAAAGATGTGTTCCATCTGTACGTTAACGTGATGCCGCTGCGAGGTTGTGTCGTAAACAACAATATTGCTGTTTTTGCGGAACTGGCGCTCGTTGAGTCTGACGCCTGGACCATAGTACACAACTGTATTGTAAGTCGCTCGCGGGTAAATGACTAATGTACTGTCGATTTGAAGTTCTGAAAAGTGAAAACGACCGGCTGTGTTAGTGGCTGTGGTATGAGATGAATCATCAATGAGCATATTACCACGATACACTAACAATTGGACATCGATATTATTTACCAGCGCGCTGTCCTGAGTGCCATTATAAACATACCCCCATACTTCGCCCGTTTCTGCCCGAAGACCTGAAAAAGCCATGAAAGTCGTGATCAATAAAATTAACCAAAATAATTTTTTCATAATACATCACCTGACAACTAATTGCTTAAAGTATTGCTTGCGAATTATTTGTTACCCTCTTTTTTTTGCACAGAATTACGCTGTGGTAGTGCGCGTCGCTTGCGATAGACATCCACAAAGATAATTATTACGCCGATTGTTATGACAATACCGCCGATCCATAACCAGATTTGCAATGGATTAACCATAATCACAAATGTCGCTGATCCATCCGATTGAAAGCTTGCCATGGAAATATAGAGATCTTCAATGAGATTGGTTCGAATCGAGACCTCAGAAGTTACTTTGGGTTCGCCGAGCCCTGATTTGTAAATATATTTTTCTGGCGTTAAAATCCCGATTTTTTGATCTCCTTGATAGACCTCCACCTCTGCACGAAGGATGTCTTTTCTTTGTTTTTTAATTTCGTTGACTTGAACGTAAACCAATCGGTATTTGTCGATGACAGTTTCGCCGCCCTTTGGCAGGGTAATTTCCCTGTGTGATTTATAAGCGGTGGTACCGACAATGGCGACATAGATCATCACCACGCCGATGTGAATCAAATAAGCTGCGTACTGTCGGGTCTTGAGTCTAAGAATCTTTCCGATTGCAGTCATCAAGGATTCATTATTGGTTTTTTGCCGGCTAAGCCCCGACTGGATCAGTCTGGTGATAATAATCGCCACTGCCAAAAAACTGATCCCCAACACGATCAGTGAAGCGCCATGGCGGACCCCAGCAGCGAACAGGATAAGCGCAAACAAAACCGAGCTGGTAATGATAATATAGAGCGATTTTTTAGAGCTACTCAATTTTGCCTTGCCCCACAACAAGAGAGGGCAAATAGCCAGCAACAATAATAAAATGATCCCAAACGGGATGGAAACTTTATTAAAAAACTGCTCCCCAAGCGTAATTTGCTTGCCGATAATCAGTTCGGTAATGGCTGGATAGAGCGTGCCCCACATAATTGTTACCGTGAGGATAACCAGAATAAAATTATTAAACAGAAAACCAAACTCGCGGCTCATAAAAGTGGCGATGGTTTTTTCGGATTTGAAATGGTTTCGCCGCCAGAGGATTAATGACAAAGCGCTGACAAGAACGATTCCCATGAACACCAGAAAAAATGTGCCGATATTGGATCTGCCAAAAGCATGCACCGAAGAAATGATACCGCTACGGGTGATAAACGTCCCCAATATGGTAAGCAGAAAGGTGGCGATAGCAAGCGAAACATTCCAGATTTTCATCATGCCCATTGAACGCTGCGCCATAATTGAATGGATAAAGGCAGTGCCGGTTAACCAGGGTAGTAACGATGCGTTTTCCACCGGATCCCACGCCCAATAGCCGCCCCAGCCCAGCTCCACGTAAGCCCACTCCGCGCCCAACAAATTGCCGATCGTCAGCATAATCCAGGCGAACAGACTCCAGTTGCGGCTCTGATTGATCCAGTTGCTGGATTTATCGCCTTTCATCAATGCTGCCAGAGCAAAGGCAAACGGAATTGTGAATCCGACAAATCCGAGGAACAGCGTTGGCGGATGGAAAATCATCCCGATGTCCTGCAGCAGCGGATTCAAACCATAGCCGTCGGGTAGCACAGCCGGCAGTTTCTCAAACGGATTGGTGGAATAAACCACCAGACTCAGAAAAAATATGGTCACCGCACTGGTGATTGTGAAAACATAGGGCTGAAGGTTTTGCTCGCGTTTGCGATTGACAAAAACAAACAGCGCGTTAAAAACGGTCAGCAGCCATGTCCAGAACAAAAGCGAGCCGGATTGGCCCGCCCAAAGGGCAGAAATTGTATAAAGTACCGGCAATTGGCGGTCGCTGTATTCGGCAACGTAACGGTAGGAAAAATCACGGCTCAGCAGCAGATAAGCCAGCGTTAATACGGCAAAAGTCACCATAAAAAATTGCCCATATATCGCTCTTCTGGCCGATTCGATTAGAGAATTTCGTTTTAAATGCAACCCTGAAATTCCAGCCCAGAGAGTGTAGGCTGTCATTACGAAAGCTGACAATAAAAAAAGATACCCCAAAGTCAAATTGATCTCCTTTAGAAAATAATCATAGCGGACAAAAATTAGCTTTATTAGATGTCTGAGAAACAACCCGAGATTCAGTTGATTTCAGATATCTTTTGTCTGAAAGGAGCACTCTAACCTGAATAATTCATACGCCATAAAGTCTCGAAGACACAAAGGCGCACAAAGTAATGAAAATATAAAGCTTGGCAGACAAAGGAGATTAATCGACTCAGAATATTTTTTATGAATGCTTCTTTCACAACTTTGTTCCCGCCGCGGCGGGATTCGTGACTTGGTGCCTTGGTGGCAAGATTTATGAATTAAACAGGCTAACGACTATTCCTCTTTTGGCTCGTATTTTGACGGACATTTAGTCATGATCTGGGTGGCATTGAATATTTGACCATCAAATTTACCCTCCACAACAACCGAAACTTCTTCTGAAAAAGTATCAGGAGCAACGCCGTTATACCTCACCGGCAGTATTTTTTCTCCGTCGGTAATTTCAAACTCTAAAGCCAGGTTGTGAGCGTCCCACTGGATGGACCCGGGAACCGGCTCGCCGTTGACCCGGATTCCTTTATGGGTCAGCTCCCGCTGTTGTTCGACAAATTCACTGACGCTGAGAAAATATACCGAGGAATCTTTCATCCCTGACCAAAAAAGATAGGCGACGACCACCAGTATGATCGCCCCGCCAATGAGTATCTTTTTATTCATGATTATCCCTTTAGTTTAAACCGTACTGTAAAATAAAATTCCGAATCCCAAAATGTTCTATGAAACAGTTGAAATCACATTGAAGCTGTTTTCACATTTTTCTGTGATGTTCTGGTATTAGCGGGTAAAATATTTTTAATTTTCTGTTAAACCAGAATAAGGTGATACAGTGTAACCAATCACAGGGTAGACCGCTGAAGCGGTTAAAATAGGTGTTTGTCAGTGTTTCACCACAATAAATTGTGGTGATAGTTCAACTTCCTTTTGAACAAACACCCCGATTTATCGGGGTGAATACAGTATGCGTAACAGTTATTTGAAGCCGTTTCAACGGCTTATTGATACAGCCCGTGATCGCTTACTCTTTGGCCTCTTCGGTCTTCATGCTGTAGTGCTTGGTGCGGATAGCGGAACGTACTTGATCCAGCAGCTTTGGCTTAGTGTTGTGGCTAACTTGAGATATGACCGCTCCATCATTTCAACAAATGACGTATCCCCATCGGCTCAGTAGTAGAAAGAAGTTGTGTGGGATTGATTTGTATTCGCAGGTGAATTATACAAAGTTTTTGCGAAAATGTCAAGAACTATTTTTTTTGTCAAGCGGCAATACGACGACGGTAGATCTGTCTTATCTAAAATTGGTATAAGAACCACGAACCAATTAAATTGCTCATTAGACTGAAAGAAACCAACATGTCCAAAACATAAAAGCAGCCGGTGGATCCCTTGGGCTAATCGCAATACAGGCGATTCACTCCATACCTCGCAATGACAGTGTAAGAAGATATTTTCTGAAACGAAGGTTTTTTCAACATCAATGAGAAATCAATCCGGTAGCAAAGTTTTCATCAAGCCGAATTCACCAGACAGGGAAATTGTATTTTACAATTTCTTTTCACAAGTGAATTTACCCATAAAAAGAAAATTAGCAATCAAAAAAATACACAATTTTTCATAAAGCAACCAACTCTGAAAATTTTTCGACCTGATAATTCGCTTTGCTGGCGGTGGATAATACGCTTTGAATGACGCTGAATATCTGCTTGATTTTTTCGGCAGCGGCTGAATCAGTCGCTGGTATCGGCAAAGCGGATTTGATAAAAGAGATCGTCATCAGCCAGCTATTTAGAGATTCAATGGCTTCTTTGTTGAACCAGAGAACATCCTGATAACGGTTTACTTGTAGCAATTCCCTGACCGCTGCGTCTTCAAATAGCTGCGCTGCTACTTGCGAGACAGTTTTATGGTTAGTGACAACCGTCTCGATACAATTTTGGTGGCTAATTAAAATTTTTATTAACAACAGCGCCCGCCACAGTTGTTCAGGCGTAAGTCCTGACTCCCGGAATGCGCTATCAATTATTTTATCCAATAGCCACTCATCGATCCAACTGCGACTGATCTCAAAGGAATCTTTTTCAGAAATGATTTTCCCCAATTGATTCGCCATACCCCATCCAATAATGATCTGCCAGAAATCCGGTTCACGTTTGATATGATCGCTGATAAATTTCATGACTGGTTTGAGTTTGTTAAAATTTGCCGCAGTCGATTTCAAAAGGCTTGGCAACCTCAAAATGGTTTCGATATCATTTCTGATTGCGGATGCAATGGCGGCGGCATTTCCATTGGCTGAAGTATAGTTTTGAATCTCCTGCAGCAATGCAAACAGCCCCTGTTCAATTTCATCCAATATCGTTGCATCGGGATTTTCCTGATAGGTCAGCAGTTTATCGAGTGTGGCGCGATTCATGATTATTTCAAATTTTCGATGGATGGGTTGGAGAAACATCTGTTTCATGGTTTCATCAATCGAGGGTACGCCGCGTCCATTGAGATAGTGGTTCAATTGGGCATAGTGATGCCATTCATTATCCATAATTTCTCGAAAATCTGTAAAAACATAATGTTTAAAAGCGCCCAATTCAACGTATAATCCCTGATCGCACAATTGTTTGCTGCTGCGAATGTATTCGAGCCCGCTTATAAGATCGCGGAAGATGGTAAACATCTGCTCATGACTCTTGATGTTCAACCCCTCTCCCAATGATTTTTGGATGAGCGTTGGGATTTCTGATTGATGTTGTTTTTCAGCGAAAGCCACTGAGGTGCGGATCCAGCCGCTGGCAGTTTCATATTTGTTATGATAAACCACCAGCGAACATTGATTTTCATAGCGGTTGGAATAGGCAAAAACATTCTCATTGAGGTAACCCTGCGAAGTGAAAAAATCATAAAGTAAAAAATTTTGTACATCGGCAAACAGATGGCGCTTTTTAAGCAGCGGGAAAATTTCTCGTTCGTGACGCCGGATCAGGTTTTCGTCCTCAATTTCATCCCAATAAGCGCGGCTGTATTCCATGCCGTATTTTTCAGTGAAGCCCTCAATTTGTCCATGGCCGAACATGGGCAGCCCCGGCATGGTAAGCATCATGGCGCAGACGCCAAAATATTTGTCATCCTTGCCAAACTGGGCCACGGCTGTTTCTTCGTCGGGATTGTTCATAAAATTGACGTAACGTTTGAGGATTTCGGGATTAAATTCCAGTGTTTTTTTAATCACACTGCGGTATTTGGCGTTTTCTTCATTTTTGAGCATGTTCATAAATGCGCTGTTGTAAACCCGGTGCATTCCCAGCGTGCGAACGAAATATCCTTCCATTAGCCAGAACGCTTCTGCCAGTAACAGCGTGTCCGGCGCTTCCTGCGCCACCCGATCCACTACTTCGCGCCAGAATTCTTCGGGCATTTTCCGATTGAATTCATCTTTGGTTTTTGCATGTTCGGATCGTGACGGAATGTCGCCGCCAGAGCCGGGTTCCGGAAACCACAGCCGCTGATAATGGCGCTTGGTCAGGGTCATTGCTGCATCAAAGCGTATGATCGGAGTTCGACGTGCCACCTCAATGATGGTGCGGATCACTGCTTCGCGAACTTCCGGGTTGAGATAATTGAGTTGTGCCGTGTCATTCCAGGGCATACTGGTTCCGTCATTGCCGTGATAAATATATCGGACATCACCGGTCCGGAAATCCACCCGTTTGAACACCACCGCTGCATCGCTGCGGTCGTAATAATGATCTTCAATGTATATTCCGACGCGTTCATCGTTAGACAGGTTGGCGCCATTGAACGAGTACGATGGAAAGGGACTGTAACTTTGTCCGATAAACCAGTCCGGGTGCTCGACGATCCATCTGGAATAAATACCGGTATGATTGGGAACCATGTCGCTGGCAAGGCGAATTCCCCGCTGCCAACAACGTTGCTTTAAATTGAAAAAAGCGTCATCACCGCCCAACTGCGGTGCGATAACGTAATCGTAGAGTGAATAGGCAGACGATTCAGCTTCAGGATTGCCGCAGTACTGTTTGATCTTTTTAGAGGCGCTGCTGCGTTCCCATACGCCGATCAGCCATAAACCGGAAAATCCCCAGCGCGCCAGCTTGTCCAGCTCCTGGTCCGGAATCTGATCCAATCGTTGAATTGGCGCTCGATATTTTTTGGAAAGCTGATCCAGCCAGACCAGCGTGCTTTTAGCGATAACGACCAATCGCGGCATCCAGTCTTTATCCTGACTGAACCGCTCCGCTTCAAACTCATAACCGCTGAAATCGTAAACTTGCGTCGGGCCCGGGCCTAAACCGAAGCGCATTTTTTCCTCTTCTTTGATCAGATCGAGACCTCCCAGCAGCCGGTAGAGGAATTTTCCCAGCAATGCGCTCCATGATTCGAGGATATATTGTAATTGACCAAAAAGCGAATGAGGAACTGCAATCGCCGGACTGCGTAGCATTTCGATTAGCGGTTCGTTTTCAGCGCCGAAGCCTGGCTGGCTATCAAAAAACTCGGTCAACGAATCAAGGATTTTATGATAGGCAGTTTGATATTCCAGCTCGCTATCATCGAACAGCTCAAGATATGGAGAAAAAGCCGGATTTGCGTTCGCCAGCCACAACAACAGCATTTCTTCGAGAATGATTTCCCGATTCGGTACTCCGTTGGTTATTCCATTAAAGTACTCATCGAGTTCGATTTCGCGTCGGTACACTCTAATCTGAGGAAAATCCTCGGCAAATTTCCGTAATGTCCGGTTGGTTGCTTCAACTCCCAGATCTTTTTCCAACCAGGCTAATGCTTTTTTATTCAATTCCGAATTTTCCTGTTCGCGATAAATTTCGACCACGTAATGCAGAATTTCGTCAATTAAACCCATGGCGTTAATTTCACCGGCTTTGACTGCTGTCTCCGGAAATCGCACCAGGTCCCGCTTATTATTAAGTTTTTGTACAAAGCGTCGGACTGAATGCAAATTGGCAAAGACCACGTTTCCGGAGAGTGTAAACAGGCTGTCATCAAACAGATATTTATCCCGCGCAAATCGCGATATGTGGAACTCACGTTCGGTTTGACCTGGTTGACCGCATTGGTTCGTTGATTGAATACTAAGTCGAATTGTTAATCTCTTTGCTGGCACAAGCTCCCTCAATTTTAATGATAATTTTTTGCAGGGGACATTCATGGACACCTCCTGCCGATATAAAAAATCTGTCAATTTAACGTCATTCAATAATTTTTTCTTGTTTTAGATGTTTAATGATCAAAAACGCTCCCAGAACAATCAGAGCAACCGGAAGGATATATTCGCCGAATTCAACCGGTCCAAAGAACAGGAACAACATGCCCATGAACGCCAATATCCCGCCTGGAATAAGGGGCCACCAGTGTTTTTCCGGCTTGTTGAGCAGTACAAAATAGAGCGCCAGAAAGGTCCCGCCCATGCCGAGAAACATCAGACCGACTCCCTGCAGGTCTCCGAAAAAGATCACCAGGGCAATGCTGGCGATCATGCCGCCGGGAATAATCGCCCACCAATGTTCTGAGTGCAAGATGGCGATGGAAAAAAAACTCAAACCCAGAAAAAGCATAAATATGCCGGCGCCAACTTCTGATCTAATACCGATTTCATTGCTCAAGATCAGTATCGCAAGACCCAACGATGTAATTCCCGGAATCAGCGGCCAGAATTGAGTCTGGTGCATGGAAAAATACAGACCAGCACAGATCAAAAAACCGAACACAAAAAGAATTCCAAACACCCATGCTGTGTTTACACTAATATTAATGACGTCGGTTGTGACTAGTAAAAGAAATAAACCAAACACTACAATCAAGCCACCCCAGATGATGTTCATTAATTTTTTATCCATTTTTCTTCCCTCCGTTAAAATTTAAATTTTGTTGTTTGAAAAATAAAATTAGTATTGCCTCAAATTTAATCCAAAATTTAATAAAACAACAATTATGGCTGACCTGCATAATGAATAGCATTGAATAATAATTTAAATGTTCCATGCGGTTGGGCGCGGTGTTGAACCCGAAACCCCAGCAAAATAACTTTTCCGTTGCCAAATTTCACATCGATGACGGCAGCTTTTTTTCGCAGCAATTCTTCACCCTTGATCCACCCGCTCAATAGCAGCGATTCATCCGGATAAACAGCGATTACCGAGCGATCGACATCGCCGATGGGAGCGGTGGTACGAAAAGCCGGGCTGTTTGAAACAAATGCCGTAAAACGGCTCGGCATACCCCAACCCAGTGGATGATCGGTATCGATGTCGGCTTTCAACATGACACCGGGAGCGTTGTAATCGCTTCGGTTTAAATTTTCGCTGGCATCAAATACCGGCAGTGGGAATTCATCCACTGGCAACAGACAGCCGGAATCGAGCGCGATCAGAGCGCCGCCGTCGCTGACAAATTTTTTCAGATTATCCACCCCTTCTTTCTCGATTCCGCCTTCATATTGTTCCGGCATGGGTCGGTAATTTTTTGCTGATTTTGCATCTTTGGGTTTGGGGTCAATGATAGTTTGTTTGTTGATATCAGGGATTATAATCGCATCAAACCGTTTTGAAAGCTGTCCTTGTTTGATCATTTCATTGGTGACCGAAACCAAATCGAATTCAAATTGTTCCAGCAGCCAGCGGGTCCAGCCTTCATCCATGCTGGCGCGCCACGGTTTGTAAAGTCCCACCCGTACCGACTTAAGCTGCAGCTTTGATTCGGGCAAATTTTGGTTCAGCGGATGAATGGGGAGATGTAATTCTTTTGCCCACAATTTCAATTGCTGTTCCAGTTTGGGTTGGGTCGGAATTGCTATCGTTCCAGTCTCAAAATAGGTTCTCCCGTCTCGAAAGGCTTGCAGCGTTGCGTACACTTCAAACTTTTCTTTCAACAACCGATTGATAGCGATGCTGGTGTTGTTAAATTGATGTGAAATCGCATATCCGTTTGAACTGGCTCCGATGAAGTTGCCCTCCGGGTAAGGAGCAGAATCTATCTCCACCATTGCAACATTCACCGGTTGATCGATGCGATCACAAGCTACTCCCATGAGCAATGGCAACGACCACGATGTTACATCATAAGGATAAAGCGGGTCGCTGCTCGGTGAAAGTCGAATTTCAGGGTAAATTTGAATATCCAGCATTTCGCTAATGAAAGAACGCAGCGGCTGAGCCAGCGGGATAAAAACAGTCCCTGTTTGATAAATACGATTATTGATAATTAAATCCTCTTGGAATTGCAAAACTTGAATGCCGTGTTCCAACAGGATGTCGATCAACTTCGCAGCAGTAATCGCGTCATGCTGATTTGGGGGAATCACATATCCCCAGGGCGTTGGCTGTTCGATGGCGGTTCGATTCATTTGATAAAAACCGCGCAGAATGCTCTCTCTAAATTTTGCCGAAGTTTCCAGAAAAGCATAAGATGCTACTAATTCATAGTCGATAATGTCACGCAGCCGCCACCAGCCGCCTTTCCACGGATTGGGAAAATTGATCTGTTGCTTATATTCTGCCATGCCTTTTCCGCCACCGTATAGCTCATTTTCCTCGATAAAGATCGGAGATGCAACATCGCAGCTTGCCAGCTCGGTCAACAGACTGACAATATTTTTCCAGGCTGCCGTACGGGTGCCCCCAGGCCAATATGAATCAAAAACCCAACTATCGATAACACCTGATAAGTCTTTTTCTTCCAGACGAAAGGACATGTTCGCTCCGAACAACGCCTCAAGCCGCATTAAGAGAGGAGAAAGATTGGGGCTCATCGGATCTTTGTACGGAGGGACAAACATTCGCGGACCCCGGCTTCCCATTTGATGTTCGTCGAGATGAACCTGGGGAAACCAATCCCGACTCATCACCCGGTTGATTAACTTTGATTCCTTTTGATTCAACATAAAAAAGTCGCGGTTGGTATCATGTCCCACATAACGGTGGTACAACCAGGGCATTCTGCCGCCCTCGTATTCAGTTTCCAGCCATTTGCGGTACCAGTCACAGACCATCAATTGTCCGTCAGGATTGGCTGAAGGCATCAGAATCAAAATAACGTTTTCCAGATAAAAATTGATTTGCGGATCTTCCGATGTCGCCAGCTCATAGGTAAATTGCAGCGACATCTGACTGGCGCCGATTTCTGTGGCATGAATATTCGAGGTGATAAAAGCGATAACCTTGCCCTGAGCGATAAGTTCTTCGGCTTCGGTTGAACTCAGGTTGTAAGGATGTGCCAGTTCGTAGCTGATTTGGCGGTATTTTTCTAATTGTTGAATATTATCCGGCGAAGAAATGATTGCGATAATCATGTCATTGCCGTCGGTTGTCTTGCCCAGATTGTCGATTTTTATTCTGGGTGATCGTTCTCCGAGTAGCTCCAGATAATTCACAATCTGATGATAATCCGCCAATTGGCGGTCAGCTCCCAGGGGAAATCCCAAAAAATCATCCGGAGACTGAACCTGAGAAAATAATAAATTAGAGAAAACAAAAAGAATGACAAGAGATAAAAGGATTCGTTTCATGACTGCTCCAAAAGTTATGAGTTAAATTTTTCACTTTGTTTTGATAAAAAAAATCCTTAATATCAATACAAAAAATTGCAGAGCGGTTCAGCTGAAA
>Ga0209614_1001672_pt1 | contig 15872 bp, 11 predicted proteins | sample BlaSprsedimmetaG_FD_185484 | JGI IMG/M metagenome (GOLD analysis project Ga0209614, IMG submission 185484) | Hot spring sediment bacterial and archeal communities from California, USA to study Microbial Dark Matter (Phase II) - Blank Spring... ... | reverse complement strand
GGGGGGGGGGGGGCAAAATATGATATAGTCAATGCCGTTGGGTACCCGGCCGTGTCAGCCGGTCAACCCGCTAAACAGATACACGTCGTGTAAGTGCCTGTGATAACAGACGTTACAACTTTGACTCACGGCTGCCGCCGCCCACATTGTTCCACAGCAGCGCGGGCCCGGTTCGCCGGGCCGTTTGCCTGTGCTGCTGGTTGCCGCACAATGCGACAAACGCACTTCCGATCCGTGCATCAGCGCACAGATTCTCGTGAGGAGCCCATTTTCTTGTTACCCCGGGCGGCCGAGCGCCACTAACTGCACACGGTCATCGCGCACGTGGTGTGCGCGGCTGCGACATCCAGTCGGCCCAAAGGAGGCCCACGGAAGGAGCAGGATATGCAGAAGGGCCTCTTCGTATCGATGTTGGCGATGGTTCTTGAAAGGAGCACGAAGGTGAAGGTTACAGCAGTTGCGACAGCAATAGTTCTGATGGCGATTGTCAGCAGCGGTCTGGCCGCCGATTGGCCTCAGTATCTTGGTCCGGATAGAAACTCGACTTCGCCGGAGAAGGGCATTCTACGTTCCTGGCCGGAGAATGGGCCGCAAGTTCTGTGGACTGTTGACGTCGGCCGGGGTTATGGCGGACCGGTTGTCAAAGAGGGCAAGGTCTATCTCCTCGACCGGGATGACAGAGTTGGTGATAGCCTTCGGTGCTTTGACCTCTCCAATGGCAAGGAACTGTGGAGTTTCGCCTATGACGCCCCCGGACGTGTTTCGTTTCCCGGCTCCCGAAGCGTGCCGGCCGTGGACGGCGATCGCATCTATTCATGCGGTCACAACGGCGATCTCTATTGCCTGGACATAAACACACACAAACCCGTATGGACTAAGAACATCTGGACGGATTTTGGCGGCGATCGCCTTCCGATATGGGCGATTACTCAGTGCCCTCTTGTTCATGATAACCTGCTCATTGTATTATCCCAGGCCCCTGATGCGGGCGCGGTTGCCTATGACAAACTCACAGGCGCTATTAAATGGAAGACACCGTATCTCGGCAATGAATCCTACGCCAGTCCTTCCGTGGCGAAGATAGACGGGCAAGACCATATTGTCATGGTCATTTCATCCACCAATCCAATCGGACATCGGGAGTTGCCCCAGACCCTGGGCAGGGTTGTTGGAATAGAACCCCATACGGGGAAGATTCTCTGGGAGTATGACAAGTGGCGTTGTCACATTTCGGTGCCGAGCGCCGTGGATGCCGGCGACAACAAAGTGCTTGTCGTGGGCGGATATGAACTCGGCGCCACGATGATAAAGGTTGGAAAGAAGGCCGATGGCGGCTATGGTGCAACCGAACTCTTTACAACCGAAGAGTTCGGCGATCAGACAAAACCGCCCATCCTGCACAACGGCTATTTCTATGCTCAGTACGGGACCAACAGCCGGCGCGACGGCCTGGTGTGCATGAGCATGGACGGCAAGATCATGTGGAAGACAGGGCGTAATCCAGACTTCAACAAGGGCAGTATGATTCTGGCGGACGGGCTGCTTCTGGCCAGCGACGGCGCGAAGATGGTGTATGTGATAGAGCCCGATCCATCCGGATTCAAGCAGCTTGCATCGGCACAGTTGCTTGGAGAAGCAGGGACAGACACGGAAGGCATGTCGCGATTCGGAGGCTCGATCCAGAACTGGGCGCCACTGGCGCTTTCCGAAGGCCGACTACTCATCCGTGATCAGATGAGAATGATGTGTGTCAAAGTCGTGCAATGATTACTGCGGAACCCCACACCAGTTAATGACAGGAGTAGACAATGAAGATTCGAGTCACTATGGCAGCACTGGTCTTAATGATGCTAGCGTTCAGCAGCAGAGCCGCGGATTGGCCGCAGTGGCGCGGGGCCACCCGGGACGGCAAATCCGCCGATACCGGCCTGCTCAAGCAATGGCCCGAGAACGGCCCACCCCTCACATGGCGAATCGACACGCTCGGAGGGGGCGACAGTGCCCCGTCAATCGCGGACGGGCGGATCTTCCTCATGGCCAATCGCGGCGACGAGGAAGTCGTCTGGTGCCTGTCCGAGAAGGACGGCAGCGAAGTCTGGGCAATGCCCCTCGGCCCGGCCTTTCAGCAGCGGGCCTCGCAGGGAAGAGAAGGCCCCGGATGCACCCCGACGGTCGATGGGCAGCGGCTCTATGTCGTGGGCCTGGCCGGCAATGTGGCTTGCCTGCAGGTCGCGGACGGCAAGATCGTCTGGCAGCGCAGCTTGACGGAGGATTTCGGCGGACGCGTACCCATGTGGAGCTACCGCGAGTCGCCGCTCATCGATGGTGATAAGGTTATCTGTACGCCCGGCGGCGCAGATGCGACTCTGGTGGCCCTGAACAAATTGACCGGCGAGACGATCTGGAAGAGCAAGCTGCCCGACAGCCCGGCCGCTGGATCCGAAGCGCCGGGCGGCCCGGCCGGGGGGCGTGGAGGTTTCGGTGGCGGTCGTGGAGGCGGTCGCGGCGGTTTCGGTGGAGGGGGCGGCGGCGGAGCGGGTTATGCTTCGGCCATAGCCATCGACTTCCAAGGCCGGCGCCAGTACGTGCAGCTCACCGCCAATACACTCATCGGCGTCGCGGCCTCCGACGGCAAGTTCCTCTGGCGGTACGACCCGCCCGCCAATCGGATGGGCATCAACTGCTCGACCGCCATCCATCAGGACGGCATGGTATTCGCATCCTCGGCATACGGCGCAGGATGTGGGTTGGTCAAGCTGAGCCAGGATGCGGACGGCTCGGTGAAAGCCGAAGAGGTCTATGCCACCGCGGACATGCAGAACCACCACGGAGGCATGATCCTCGTTGATGGCTATCTCTACGGCGCCAGCGGCGGCAACGAGGGCGGCGCACTGGCCTGCCTCGACTTCAAGACCGGCAAGGTCATGTGGGATCAGCGCCAAAGCGGCCAGCGCCGGGCGAAAGGTTCGCTGGCCCTGGCCGACGGCCTGCTCTACTATCGCATGGAGGACGGCGCCGTGGCCCTGATTGAGCCCAACCCCAAGCAATACGTTGAGCACGGGCGATTCACCCAACCGGACCGCACCAGGTTGCCGGCATGGGCCCACCCGGTCATTGCCAACGGCAGGCTGTACATCCGCGACCAGCATACGTTGTTCTGCTACGACATCAAGGCGAAGTAACGAGAATTCGCTCGCCGGCCCCATCCGATTCCGGGCCTTTGGCAGGCGCACTATTGCCTCAACGGGGTCGCCCTGAACCGCCTGGGAATGGGTTACGTACAGGGCGGACGGGCTGTTGCTTTCAAGGCGGCCGGCCCGTATGATGGGGGCTGTTGTGTCATGGCCCGCTGGAGCCGCTTATGGCCGAGAAGGAACTGACAATCTACTGCCACTGTGCAGGGTATGACCTGGCGCCAAAGGATGTTAAGTCCGGCGTGCTAAATGCTTTGCGCGCCGGAGCCGGCCATGTCATTGAGGTGGCGGACCTCTGTCGGCTGTCCGCGGACAAGGACGCCAGGCTGCGGGATTGGGCCTCGGCGGAGCGGATTCGTATTTTTGCATGCTATCCGAGGACGGTTCGCTGGCTGTTTTCCGCCGCCGGAGCCCCCCTGCCGGATTCGCCCGTCGAGTACCACAACATGCGGGCGGACGACTTCAGACTACAGACTTCAGATTACAGACTTCAGGAACCGCAAGCCCGTAGCCTGAGGCCTGAGATATGTAGCCTGGAGCCTGAAGCCCGCGGTTCGACATGGGTTCCGTGGTTTCCCGTAATCGACTATGACCGATGCACCAATTGCGGGCAGTGCCTCAATTTTTGCCTGTTTGGCGTCTATGGACGCAGCGAGGACGGCCGCGTGGAGGTCGCGTCGCCGGCGAACTGCAAGACCCACTGCCCGGCCTGTGCGAGGGTCTGCCCGCGGGCGGCAATCATCTTTCCCAAGCATGGCGAATCCCCCATCAACGGCGATGCGATTGACGAGCAGGCCCTGGCGGCGCACAAGGAGAAGGCACGCCTCGAAGTCCTTCTCAAAGGCGATATCCGCGAGCGGCTGCGGAACCGCCGAGCCCCGAGAAAGCGGTTCAGCGCCGAACCGAGCGAGCCGGTCGATTATCTGGAGCAACTGAAGAAAGACCTCGCTATTCCCGATGAGGTCCTGGCGTCGCTGTCGAGCGACGAAATAACCGCGATCCGTGGGCGTGCGAAATCGGGGGGCCATGCGAAAGACTGACACGCACCAACTGACGCCCCCCGTGGTTCTGGTGGCCGACCGCACGCTCAGCGCCGACTACAAGATCGTGTTCGAGGGCATCTTCGGCACGTTGCAGACGACCCACATCCCCGAGATCGCCATGCGCCGTTTCCTTGCGCCGCCGGCGAAGACAGACGCGCTGGGGCGGGCGAAGACGGCGACGCTGGGGCTGCGGCGGGTGGAGGCGGCGCTGCTCAAGCAGACGCCGCTGGGCCCCGACGATGTGGTCTGCACGACGCCGGAGGCCCTGGGGTGGCTATTGGGGCCGTGGGTGAAGGTCGTGGGGTTCAGCTCAAGCGATCCGCTGGGACGTGGGATGAGCAACACCACTACGGCCAACTTCTTCAAAGGTGAACTGTATACGCGGCATTGGACAATGGAGATGCTGCGACAGGTGGCTGCCGCGAAGCAGCGGTACGGATTCAAAGTGATTGTGGGAGGGGGCGGGGCCTGGCAATGGCTGTGCGAGCCGGATACGGCGGCGCAGTTGGGGGTCGATACGGTCTTCGAGGGGTACTTCGAGTCCGCCGGGCCTGATGTGATGATGGCGATGATCGAGGGACGCCCGACGCCCTCGCACGTGGTTGAGCGGGGCACGGCCGTGGCACAGGCCGGGGCCATCCGCTCGGCATCGCTGCTGGGGGCCGTGGAATTGAGCCGCGGGTGCGGGCGGGGCTGCCGATTCTGTACGATGAGCCGCCGCGGGATGGAGCATCTGCCCGTAGAGACGATCCTGGCGGACCTGCGGACCAACGTAGCCGGCGGCGTTCACGCCGTCGTCAGCGGCAGCGAGGACTTCTTCCGATACGGAGCACCCGGCACCAAGCCCGATTACGAGGCCCTGCACGGGCTCCTGGAGCGGATGCGGCAGGTCAAGGGCCTGTCGTTCATGCAGATTGACCATGCCAATGTGACCTCCGTGTTGCAGCTCGACGACGAGCAATTGACCGAGATACGGCGGCTGCTGACATGGGAGAAACCGACGGATTACCTTTGGGTCAACATGGGCGCCGAGAGCGCCAACGGGCGTCTGGTGGCGGCCAACGGCCGCGGCAAGATTGCCCCGTTCGACCCCAACGACTGGGAGTCGCTCGTGATCGAGTCGGCCGACAAGATGGAACGCACGGGCTTTTTCCCGGTGTTCAGCATCGTCCTGGGGTTGCCCGGCGAAACGCCCAACGACGTGCGGCGGACGCTCGGGATGGTTCGCAGACTCCAGAAGAAGAATGCTATAATATTCCCGGTGTTCTATGAACCGTCGTCGGTTGAATCGGCGGCGGAGTATCCGCGGTTTACGGCGGCCGACATGGGGCCCGAGCATCTGGAGTTGTTCAGTACGTGTTACGAAATCAATTTCCGGCGGGTGCCGCGTCTGTACTGGGACAACCAGCGGGCCGGCGGCGTCTCGCTGGTCAAGCGCACCCTGGTGCAGGTGCTTGGCAAGACCGAGGTCGTGTCCTGGCGTCGGATGTTCCGGCGGCTACGCAGGCAGATCGAGTCGCGGCGCGGCTCCGCCGTATCGGCGGCGGAATGTCCATCCATCCAGCGCGGCTCTTCGCGCCAGGGTGGCGCCCCTTCGTGCAGCGAAGGGATGGACGAACCACAGCAGACTATGCCGCACGGCGCGGGCGCCGTAGCTGAGGCCATCCCTTGCCCTTGGCAAGGGATGCCACCCGACGCACCCTTGCCGCATGAGACGGCCGGATCGCGCACGGGCAAGATGCCCGTGCCACGCAAGGGCGGGACGCCCTCGCCACATGAGACGCCCTCGCCACGGTGGTGTGCTTCAGGAGAATCAGGTGTATGACGAACGATGCGGCGAATGCAGTTAGCTCGGTGAGGCCGCCGCAGCACGGCATTCCGCGGACGCGGAGGGAGCGGGACCGGCTCGCCGAGACGGCCGCCGATTACGTTCGCGCCAGGGGCCTGGTCGGGCCGCTGTCCATTGAGGAGTTGCAGACCCATTCGCTGGCGGTGCTTGAGCAGGTGCGACTTGGTAAGGAGTACCGTGATTTCGCCGCGATCCTGGTCAACAACGCGGTGTGGCGCGACACGGTGGCGGGCATCCCCTACGAGAAGCGGCTGTTGCTGTTGCCCAAGTGCCTGCGCGACCCGCGGGAGTGTCCGGCGTCGTTCGATGAACTGGGACTGTTGTGCGAGCATTGCGGACGCTGCCCCAACGGCCAGTACAAGCAGCAGGCCGAGGAACTCGGTTATGCCGTGCTGATCGCCGAGGGGTCGCCAGTGGTCATGTCGCTGATCGAGGCCGGCAAAATCGAGGCGGTCGTGGGGGTCAGTTGCATGTCGGTGCTGGAGCGGGTCTTTCCGTATATGGAGGGCGGCGCGGTGCCGGGGGTTGCGATTCCCCTGCTGTACGACGGGTGTGTGATGACCAGCGTCGACAGCGACTGGGTGTGGGATGCGATCTATCTGACGGCCGATGAGCCGGTGCGGCGGCTGGACGTTGATGCCTTGCGGCGACAGGTGGACGAGTGGTTTACGCGGGAGGCGCTGGCGCAATTGCTTCCGGAGACGGGCCAGGCGGAAGCCGTCGCGCTGGACTGGATGGCGGCGGCCGGCAAGCGATGGAGACCCTTCCTGGCGGCCTGCGCCTATCGGGCGCTGGTCGAGGCCGACGGCGAGGGTCTGGATGAGGGGCTTCGGCGGGCGGCCGTGGCGGTCGAGTGCTTCCATAAGGCCTCGCTGATTCACGACGATATCGAGGACGGCGACGACGTGCGCTATGGCGACAAGACCCTGCACGCGCGGTACGGCGTGCCCATCGCGCTGAACGTAGGCGATCTGCTGCTGGGCGAGGGCTATCGGCTGCTGGCGCAGATCGATGCGCCGGCGGCGGTCAAGGAGCAGCTTTTTGCCGTGGCCGCGGCCGGACACCGGGACCTGTGCGTCGGCCAGGGGCGGGAACTGGCGTGGATGGCCGGACCGGGGGCGTTGACCGTCGAGAGCGTACTGGAGATATTCGAGAAGAAGACGGCGCCGGCATTCGAGGTGGCCCTTCGCTTTGGGGCGATCTTGGCCGGGGCCGATGACGTGGTCGCCCGGGTGCTGGCCGACTACAGTCGGGCCCTCGGCGTGGCCTACCAGATACGCGACGATATTGAGGATTACTATGGATGGGGCGATGGCGAGGGATTGGACGTAATGCGGCCGTCGGTCCTGATGGCGATGGCGCATGGGTTGGGCGATGCGAGACAGCGAGCAATCCTGGAGAAGACATGGGGCGACGGCGCCGATGGTCCCACGACGCAGGAAGATATTCAAGCCGTGCTGGCCCGGATGCGGATCGACCGGCCCGCGCTGAATCTGATGGAATCGTACAAGAGCCGGGCGATCGGTGCGCTGGCGGGGCTGCGCAATTCGAACCTCAAGTCTCTGCTGCGGCGGGTCATCAGCAAGATATTCGGTGATTTCGAGTTGATGGGTTGTTGCGATGACCATCCGACGGGACATGATCGAGGCGGCCGGGCGGGCTAAGGCGCTGCTGGGCGACTCGGCTGGGGCGGTGGAACGATTCGTCCGAAGCAGGCAGCAGGCCGACGGCGGATTCGCCGGGCGGGGCGAGGCCGGCGATCTATACTATACGGTCTTCGCGGTGGAGATTCTGGCGGCACTGGACGCGGAGATGCCGGTCCGTCGTATCGCAGCCTACCTTGACGGCTTCGGTGACGGGCAGTCGCTGGACCTTGTGCACCTGGCATCGCTGGCGCGATGTCGAGCCGCATTAGATGAGGCGGCGGCAACCCAGCCGGACAGGAAGACGGTTGGGGCGATGGCGGCGATGGTTGAGCGATTCAGGTCGGCCGACGGCGCCTTCAGTATCAAGGCCGGAGCCGACGCCGGCGATGTCTATGGTTGCTTCATGGCAACCGGCGCCATGGAGGACCTCGGGATGGGCCTGGCGGGTGCGCAAGCGATTGTTGCCAGGCTGGGGGCGCTGCGGCGGGCCGATGGGGGCTATGCCAACGACGACCGGACGGCGGCCGGCTCGACACCGGCGACGGCCGCAGCGGTGGTGTTGTTGCATGGGCTGGAAGCCCACGCCACGCGCGGGCAGGATGCCCGCGAGACGCAAGGGCGAGACGCCCTCGCCACGGAAAACGGACGGGGGACAAGGGACAAGGGACGACCGACGAAATACGAAATACGAAATACGGAATATGTCGCGATGGCGGCCCAGTGGCTGCTGGCCAGGCGGCATGTATCGGGAGGTTTCGCCGCGGGGCCGGGGCTGGAGACGCTGGGGATGACGGACCTGCTCTCGACGGCTACGGCGATTCACGCCCTGGCGACGGTGGGAGCAAGACTCGACGACCTGCGGGAGGCCGCGCTGGATTACCTTGACAGTCTCTGGCGGCCGATGGGCGGCTTTTGCGGTTGCGGGGCCGACGATGTCGTCGATTGCGAGTATACGTTCTACGGACTGCTGGCGATGGGACACCTGGTTCAATGAGCGAGTCTATCGATATCCGAACGCTCGATGCGACGCTGGACGACCTCGTCAAGAGACTGCTTGATGCGAGGGATGAAACCGGCCGATGGCAGGGACGGCTGTCGAGCAGCGCGCTTTCGACGGCGGCGGCGGCTTTTGCGCTGGCTAAGGTCGATCCGGAGAAGTACAGGGCCCTGACCGACGGCGGCCTGAGGTGGCTGGCGGAGCATCAGAACACCGACGGAGGCTGGGGTGATACCATCAGGAGCGCATCCAATATCAGCACGACGCTGTTGTGCTGGTCGGCCTTCTCCATTGTCGAGCGTTCCAATACGTTCAGCCACACCATCGAACGAGCGCAATCGTGGATCGCGGCAAAGGCCGGCAGCCTCGAACCGGCGGCGCTGGCGGCGTTGTTGGACGCGAAATACGGCCGGGATCGAAGCTTCTCCGCCCCGATCCTGACGATGTGTGCACTGGCGGGCAGGCTCGGCGAAGGCCGGCAGGCGTGGCAATATGTCCAGCCGCTGCCGTTCGAGCTGGCGGTGCTGCCGCGATGGCTCTTCGCGGCGATGCGGCTGCCGGTGGTCAGTTACGCGCTGCCGGCGCTGATTGCCATCGGCCAGGCGGGTTTCTACCATCGCAGGCCGCGTAATCCACTGACGAGAATGGTCCGCGGCCTGGCGCGCAGACGCACGTTGCGGGTGCTGGAGGCCGTGCAGCCGGACACCGGAGGATTCCTCGAGGCGGCGCCTCTGACAGCGTTTGTGGCGATGAGTCTGGCCGGCTCCGGCGAGAAGGACAGTCCCGTTGTGACCGGGGCGGTGAGGTTCCTGGTCGATTCAGTCCGGGCCGATGGGAGCTGGCCGATAGATACGAATCTGGCGACGTGGGTGACGACGCTGTCGATCAATGCGTTGGCCGCCGGCGACAAGGGGCTTGATGACGGGCAGCAACAGAAGCTGCGGGAGTACCTGCTGGCCACGCAGTACAAGACCGTGCATCCGTACACACTTGCGGCGCCGGGGGGCTGGGCGTGGACGAACCTGCCGGGGGCGGTGCCGGATGCGGACGATACGGCCGGGGCGCTGATCGCACTATGCCGCCTCGGCGAGCCGGACAAGCGAACCACTCAGGCGGCCTCGGCCGGGATCGAGTGGCTGCTGGACTTGCAAAACAGCGACGGCGGGATACCAACATTCTGCAGGGGCTGGACGAATCTACCCTTCGACCGAAGCGCACCGGATATTACCGCCCATGCCCTCAGCGCGTTCGCATCCTGGCTCGACCGACTGGCCGGGCCGATTCGCAAGCGCACCGAGCAGGCGATGCACCGGGCCGTGGCATATCTGGAATCCGCTCAGCGGCCGGATGGCTCCTGGGTTCCGCTGTGGTTCGGCAATGAGGCGGCGAATGGGCAAGAAAACCCCGTTTACGGCACGGCACGGGTGCTGCTGGGATTGAATCAGGTCGCCGGGCAAGGGGCGGGCCTGATTCGGCGGGGATGCGAGTACCTGTTTTCGGTGCGTAACGGCGATGGCGGATGGGGCGGTGCGAGTGGCGTAGCATCCTCGGTTGAGGAAACGGCCCTTGCCACCGATGTACTGGCGCAGACGGCGCTGCGGGGCTATGACAACGACTTGGCGGTGCGATGCCGACAGGCCGCCGGTAGTGGGGCGCGGTGGTTGTGCGAGCGGATGGAGGCGCCGGGTGGGATCGAGCCGACGCCGATCGGGCTGTATTTTGCCAGCCTGTGGTACTTTGAGGCGCTGTATCCGCTCGTTTTCGCCGTTTCGGCGTTGTCAAGGGTGCGAAGGCTCCTGGATTCGCCTCGCCCGTAGTGTATAATGGGCAGAGCATGTTCGCCTAGCCAATGGCATTACGGAGTCTGTCCTATGCGAATGACCCTGTCGGGGGTGGTTGTTGCGGCTGCTTTGGCGTCTTCGACGGCGTTTGGCGCCGGGTCGATGCGCAGCCTGGTGGAGGCCGACTGGATTCGGGCGGATAGGGATTTTGCCGAAGTCAGGGGCAGGCCCGCCGACCAGAAGAGCGTGGGGCCCCACTCGTATCCAGGCACGATGGGGTATGAATCGGGCGGCGAAAGCGGTTTCTCCATCGCTCATACGCAAGAGGTTATTGCGCGGACAAGGAATCTGGCGAAGCGGCTCATATCGCTGGGATGTAATTCAGGAGATCTAGGTTATCTGGGAAGACAAGTCGAAGAGATTGAGAGAGAGATTGGGAGGTTGTCGACCATCGAATCGGTGCCGGTTGAGCTGCGCAGGGACCTGTATATGCGGGCGCGCGGGATACTGCGCGAGACGGCCTTCCACAATCCGTTGCTGGACTTCGACCGGATGCTGTTTATCAAGCGGCACGCGGCCAAGGGCGTCTTTCACATGTGCGACCAGTACTACGGGTTCAACGGCGTTCCGGGCGGCGGGTTGTATGTGTTGGAGGGGCCGTTCGAGCCCGAGCCACGGGTCAGGGATGTGCTGGAAGGTGTGGTGGTTGAGAAGGGGCGGCTGGCGGGGCGGAGCCTGGCCGGTGGGGTGTTTCTCTCGCCGGAGCTGTCCTATGACGGGCGGACCATTCTGTTTGCATGGTGCAGCGGCATGGGTAAGGACCTGGAGTGGACGGCCGAGAGCTGCTATCACATCTTCAAGGTGAATGTCGATGGGACGGGCCTGGTCCAGTTGACAGATGGGCCGTGGAACGACTTTGACCCGTGTTTCCTGCCGAACGGGCGGATCGTGTTCATCTCCGAACGTCGTGGCGGGTACCTGCGGTGCGGGCGGCATTGCCCGACGTACACGATGTTTTCCATGACCGGCGACGGCAGCGATATCACATGCCTGAGCTTCCATGAGACGCACGAGTGGCATCCCAGTATTGATAACGACGGTATGATCGTCTACACCCGGTGGGACTACGTGGACCGCGACACGAACGTGGCGCACCACATCTGGCAGTGCTTCCCGGACGGGCGCGATCCGCGGTCGTTTCATGGCAATTATCCGCTGCGGCGAGAGCTCCGGCCGTGGATGGAGATGAGCATTCGGGCGATTCCCGGCTCGCACAAGTACGTCGCCACGGCCGCGGCGCATCACGGGCACGCCTTCGGGTCGCTGGTGCTGATCGACCAGAGACAGCCGGACGATGGGGCGATGTCGCAGTTGACGCGGCTGACGCCTGAAGTGCCGCTACCCGAGGCCGAACGGCACATCCGGCCGATTGAAGCGTGCATGGTTTACGCCACGGCCTGGCCTCTGAGCGAGGACGACTACCTCTGCGTTTATGATGCCGATGCGAAGAACCACGGCATCTACTGGATCGACCGCTTCGGCAACCGCGAGCTGCTCTACCGCGACCCGAACATTGCATGTCAGAGCCCGATCCCTCTGCGTGCCAGACCCACGCCGCCGGTGATCCCCAGCCGGGTCGCCCAGGCGCACCCCCCTGCCGAGGGCGCCGTCGAACCGGGCCGGGAGACCATCGCGGTGGCCAACGTGTACGACAGCGATTTTGACTGGCCGGAGAGCGTGAAGGTAACGGCGCTGCGCGTGGTCCAGTTGCTTCCCAAAACGACCCCACCGCCCAATGAACCGCGTATCGGCGTCGCTAACCAGACCAACGCCCGAGCGGTGCTTGGGACCGTGCCGGTCGAGCGCGACGGCAGCGCGTACTTCCGTGCCCCTGCGGGAAAGGCGCTGTACTTTCAGGCCCTCGATGCGGCGGGCATGGCGGTCCAATCGATGCGCAGCGTCACCTACCTGCATCCCGGCGAGCAGTTGACCTGCCTGGGCTGCCATGAACCCAAGAATCGGGCCCGCCGGCCCGATTCGGCCATGCCGCTGGCGATGCGGCGCGAGCCTTCGCCGATTGAGCCGGAGATCGAGGGCTCAAACCCATTCAGCTACGTCCGCCTGGTGCAGCCGGTGCTGGACCGCCACTGCGTTTCGTGCCACCAGCAGCGTGAAGCCTTGGATCTGAGCGGCGAGATTGAGGGCCCCCACGGCTGGACACGGTCGTATGCCAACCTGGCGGGCGAGTACGGCTTCTACTACAACGTGAGCAACGGCTCGATCAACGACGGCGTGCACGGGGGCGTGCGGACGACGCCGGGGCAATTCGGGGCAAGGGCCTCGAGACTGACGGCCTACATGGACTCATCTCATTATGATGTCAAGCTCAGCCATGAGGACCGCCGCCGCCTGACCCTGTGGCTGGACTGCAACAGCGAGTTCTTCGGCTCCTACGAGGACACGGTCGCCCAGGCCCGCGGCCAGGTCGTCCGACCTGGTCTTGATTGACATCGGCCAACGAGTTGTGTATCGTGTCGATATGGTAACGACAAGGAAACAGGCACTGGACTTAGCGGCACTGGTTAAGACCAGGCTCGAGAGGATTTACGGACCGCGGCTGCGGGGGGTCTACCTCTATGGCTCGGCCGCCCGTGACCAGTTGAACGAGGCCAGCGACGTTGACATCGCCGTTGTGCTGGACGATATTCCGGACCGTTTTGCCGAACACGAGCGTGTCAGCGAGCTGGGTTCACAAGTCAGTCTGGATCATGGAACACTTGTGAGTTTTTTACTGGCGTCGGATTCCGACTTCGGCCGCGGACGTTATGCCATCCACAGGGTAATTAAGGAAGAAGGAATCGAGGCATGAATCGAGAGGTCCAGCAGCGATTCGAAAAGGCAGCCGAGTGCATCGACGACGCCGAGTTTCTGCTGGAATCGAAGCGATATGCGTCGGTGGTCAACAGGGCCTATTATGCCATGTTTCACGCCGCTACCGCCGTGCTGCTGACGAAGGACGTGATACGCGGCTCACACAGCGGCGTCATATCCGCTTTCGGCCAGTTCTTCGTAGCAACGGGCATCGTTCATGCCCTTCATCATCAGCATCTCCGAGAGGCGTTCGATTTGAGACAGGAAAGCGACTACGAAGCACACGTTGAAGTCTCCGAGACCGAAGCCGGCAATATGTTGAATCGGGCAATGGACTTCGTTGATGTATGCAGGAGGGCGTGCGGGTAGCACGCGGGATCGTGCCGCCGGCGGAACGGCGAGAATCGAGCCTTGTGTAAGGCGTCATGGCAACATTGCGCGATTTCGAGAGAATATCTTGTTGAGTGATGCGTATGGATACTTGACGCCCGGTGATCAGTCGGATTTACCTTTACTTGGTTGCCAATGGGGCGCACAATGGGCGTCTGTGAACGAACCGGAGCGTGTATACGATAACCGGCTGTATTCGAGGACCCTGTTATGGATATGAGAGATTTGCTCGAACAGATGCGACAGAATCGCCGGCCTGTACGGATACCGCCGGTCAAGATGGGACGATATGCCGCGGTCATCGTGGTGCTGATTCTTGTGGCGGCGGCCGTCAAGACGTCGATCTACACGGTGCCGACGGATTCCGAAGGCGTAATCCAGCGGTTCGGCCTGTACCATCGAACCACGGAGCCGGGCATCCACCTGAAACTGCCCCTGGGCATCGAAACCGCCGCGGCCGTACCGGTCAAAAAGGTGCAGAAGGAGGAGTTCGGGTTCCGCACGATCCGGGCGGGCGTGGACTCGACATACGTCGGGGCCGAGGAAATCGAGAGCGGCCGGGCCCCGCGGGATGCCCTGATGAGCGTCCTGAGCGAAAGCGGCGAGAAGGTCTCCAGCGCCAACGCCGGCGCCGCCGCCAGAGAGGTCCTGCGCGGCGAGTATATCATGCTCACGGGCGACCTGAACATCGTCGACGTCGAGTGGATCGTCCAATACAAGGTCAGAGATTCGCGCGAGTATCTGTTTAATGTGCGCGTTCCCCGGTACACCATCCGCGACGCCGCCCAGGCGGTGATGCGGCAACTCATCGGCAACGGCAGCGTCGATGAGGCGATTACCATCGGTCGGATTGAATACGAAATCGCGGCAAAGGACGCACTCCAGAAGCTGCTGGACGAGTACGAGACGGGCATCCATATCGTCGCGGTCAAGCTCCAGTCGTCCAATCCGCCGCTGAAGGTCCGCCCGACGTTCAACGAGGTCAACCGGGCGCTCCAACAGAAGGAACAGCGGATCAACGAGGCGATGAAGGACTATAACGAGGTCATCCCCAAGACCCGGGGCGAAGCCAAGAAGCTCATCGAGACCGCCAGAGGTTACGCGGCCGAGCGGGTCAACCGGGCCCAGGGCGACATCGCCCGATTCGAGAGCGTCTACGCGGAGTACCGCAAGGCGCCGCAGGTGACCCGGCAGCGGATGTATCTCGAAACCATGTCCAAGCTGCTGCCGCAGATACAGGAAAAGTGGATTATCGAACAGGGCGGGGCCGACGGCGGCATCCTGATGAAGCTCGACCTGGATGCGGCGCAGAAGTAGTTGAACCACGGACTAGCCCGGATCAACACGGATTGATACCGGTCCGAAATACGAAATACGAGATTATGACCATGAAATGGATTATCGCAGTGATCGTTGTCGTTGTCGTGCTGATTCTGACGGTCTTCAGCCTCTATACGGTGGACCAGTCGCAGCAGGCCGTCGTGACGCAGTTCGGCAAGCCCGTGCGGGTGATCGTCAATCCCATCAAGGGGCGCCGAACCGAGGAGACTCTGGCCCGGCTCAAAGCCCGGTATGAAGGGGAGGGGATCGCGGTGGCGCAAGGGGCGGGGTTGCGGATGAAGATGCCGTTTATTCAGAACGTGCGGCGGCTCGAGCGGAGGCTGCTGCGGTGGAACGGCTTTCCGGAACAGATTCCGACCCAGGACAAGAAGTACATCTGGGTCGATACGACGGCGCGGTGGTACATTGAAGATCCGCTGCAATTTCTGCGGTCGGTCGGCACGGAAGAGCAGGCGCATGCCCGGCTGGACGACATCATCGATTCGGCGACGCGCAACTCCATCACCAAACGCGACTTGATCGAGGTCGTGCGGACGGACAATCGACCGATGCGGGTGGCCGAGGAGGAACTGAGGGAGACGACGGACGTCGGCCAGGTCCAGGAGGGCCGGCCCAGGATCGTCGCGGAGATTACCGAAGCGTCACGGCTGGGGTGCGAGGAATACGGCATCGGGATTCACAGCTCGGGGATACTGATCAAGGGGCTGACCTACGTAGAGACGGTGAAGGAGAAGGTGGAGGAGCGGATGGTCGAGGAGCG
>Ga0209614_1001671_pt1 | contig 15886 bp, 11 predicted proteins | sample BlaSprsedimmetaG_FD_185484 | JGI IMG/M metagenome (GOLD analysis project Ga0209614, IMG submission 185484) | Hot spring sediment bacterial and archeal communities from California, USA to study Microbial Dark Matter (Phase II) - Blank Spring... ... | reverse complement strand
TTTTTCTGGAAGAGCTGGAGAAAAATCCGGCCCGCTTTGTGCCCAAACAGGCGCCGCACCTGCAACCCGCTGTTGACATCGACCTCGACCAGCCCATGCAGGACATTCTAAAACAGTTGAGCAAACATCCGGTGAAAACACGACTGAACCTGAACGGAACATTGATTGTTGCCCGCGACATTGCACATGCGCAAATCAAAGAAATGCTCGACGACGGCAAACCCATGCCTGAGTACTTTAAAAACCATCCGGTGTATTATGCCGGTCCGGCAAAAACACCCAAAGGAATGGCCTCCGGAAGTTTCGGCCCCACCACTGCCGGCAGAATGGATCCTTATGTAGATGAGTTTATGAGCCATGGCGGTTCTATGGTGATGCTGGCCAAAGGAAACCGCTCGCAGGCTGTAACCGATGCCTGTAAAAAACACGGCGGTTTTTACCTGGGTTCCATCGGCGGTCCGGCAGCCATTCTTGCCAAAAACAGCATCAAATCAGTTGAGGTTGTCGATTTTCCGGAATTGGGAATGGAAGCGGTAAGGAAGATTACTGTTGAAAATTTCCCCGCCTTCATCATTGTCGATGATAAGGGAAACGATTTTTTCAAACAATTGTAGTTTTTGGAGATTCCATCTTTTAACTGAGGCATTTTGAGATAAGCTTATTGCGAAGTGAGGCTGACCGGATTCTCAACTTTCATTTTCAGCAAAGCAATATCCAGCACATCCATAATGGTTTCCACGAAATGGAATTTCACGCCTTTCAGGTATTCCTCCTTTATCTCTTCCAGGTTCTTTTTATTCTCTTGTGCCAGAATGATTTCCGTGATTCCGGCCCGTTTGGCTGCCAGTATTTTTTCTTTGATGCCACCCACCGGAAGTACTTTTCCGCGCAGGGTAATCTCGCCGGTCATGGCCAGGTTCTTTTTCACCTTGCGCTGGGTAAATGCCGATGCCAGTGAGGTAACCATGGTAACCCCTGCCGAAGGTCCGTCTTTGGGTATGGCGCCCTCGGGCACATGCACATGCGCGTTCCAGTTGGAAAAAATTTCGGGATCCAAACCGAGTTGTTCGGCGTGAGATTTCAGGTATTCATGGGCCAGCATGGCCGATTCCTTCATCACATCGCCCAGGTTTCCGGTAAGTGTTAACGCGCCTTTCCCTTTGCTCAGGCTGGTTTCCACATACAAAATCTGACCACCAACTGCGGTCCAGGCAAGTCCCGTAACCACTCCGGCAAAGTCGTTGCCCTGGTATCTTTCTTTGGAATACTCCGTTACACCCAGATATTCGCGCACATCTTCCAGTGTCAGTTTTTTATTGTAGGGTTCTTCAAAGGCAATTTTTTTGGCAATGCGGCGAATGACTTTGGCAATTTTTTTATCCAGTTCCCTCACACCCGACTCACGGGTATAACCATCGATAATTTTTTCAATCACTTTTTTCGGGAAAACCACTTCACCCTTTTTTAATCCGTGGTTAATCAGCTGCTTGGGAATCAGGTGCCTTTTGGCAATTTCAATTTTTTCTTCCACCAGATACCCGCTCACCTCAATCAACTCGAGGCGGTCGCGCAAAGGCGGGGCAATGGTGTTTAACGTGTTTGCCGTTGCAATAAACATGACTTTAGAGAGGTCGTAATCCTGCTCCACATAATTGTCGTGGAATTCGGAATTTTGTTCCGGGTCGAGCACCTCGAGCAATGCCGAAGCCGGATCGCCATGAAAATGTTTGGAAACTTTGTCAATTTCGTCGAGAATAAAAACCGGGTTCGACGTTTTTACTTTTTTGATGTTTTGAATGATACGGCCCGGCATGGCGCCAATGTAAGTTTTCCGGTGGCCGCGAATTTCCGACTCATCGTGCAGTCCGCCCAAACTCATGCGCACAAATTTGCGGTCGAGCGCCCGGGCTACCGATTTTCCCAGCGAAGTTTTTCCTACGCCCGGAGGGCCGTAAAGACACAGGATGGGCGCTTTCATATCGTTTTTCAGTTTCAGAACGGCCAGGTGTTCCAGAATCCGTTCTTTCACCTTTTCCAGTCCGTAATGATCCTCATCGAGCACCTTCCGGGCATTTTTCAAATCGAAATTATCTTTGCTGTATTCATTCCAGGGAAGATCGACCAAAGTCTGGCAAAAAGTGAACTGCACCGAATATTCACCGGCAGCCGGATTCAGGCGGTGTAGTTTTTCAGTCTCTTTTTCAAAAAAATTCGCGATCTCTTTGCTCCATTTTTTCTTTTTCCCCTTCTCCTTCAGCTCTTTAATCTCCAGCTCCCACCGGGTTGCCTCCCAGCTCATCCTGAATGGTTTTCATTTGCTGGTTCAGCATAAACTCCCGTTGTTGCTTGTCCATGTCGGTCTTCACCTTCTTCTGGATGTCCTGTTTCAGTTCCACATCTGCACCTCTTTCACCAGGTAGCTGATGGCCTGTACACCACGGTCTTTCAGGCTTTCAATCTCAAGCAGGTTTTGCTTGTCTTCCACACTAATGTCGGTGTTGGAGCAGATGAAATTGATGAGGAAGGTGGAATTTTCAATGTTTTTTACAGCAAACGTTGCTTCAGGGGGTACATTGGCCGAAAACTGTGCAATTTTTATGGAAAGGTCTTTCAGCGAGCCAACAATGGCATTAAACTCCGAGTCGTTTTGGGGTGAAATGTCGATCAACGGTTGAACGCTTGCTTTGTAATAGGGTTCTTCGGCAACAAATTCATGAATGGCATAGCGTCTTTTCCCCTGAATGATTACCGACGTAGAGCCATCGGGCATTTCCAGAATTTTAAGGATTTCGGCCATGGTTCCAACCGAAAACAGGTCTTTGGTTTCCGGATCATCGATGGTATAGTCTTTTTGCGCAACCGTTCCGAGCAAACGGCTGCCTCTGTAAACGTCTTTTATAAGCTTCAGCGATTTTTTCCGGCCCACATTAATCGGCAAAACCACTCCCGGAAACAGAACCGTGTTGCGAAGGGGCAAAATGGGAAGCACATCGGGCACTTCCACATTTTTTAAATCGGCATCGTCGCCGTCGGCTATTATGGGTATATAATCTGAATCGTCATTCATCATTCCACTTAAAAATATATTCTCAAAGGCTGAATTTCTAATTTTTCCCATGTTTATTTTCTATAATGACAATCTGTCGGAGATTTGTCTTCGTATTTGCAGGGGTGCTGTAAGGCAATAGTCATGCCACTGCATCAAACCCTGCTTTCCCGCGCATAAATGTGCTCTTCCGGCACAAATTACCGACAAAGTTACACTTTCGGACACAAAAAAAGCTCCGCAAACGGAGCTTCTTTCATATAAGCCAAATATTTTTACTTTTTCCTTTTTTCCAGGTGCTTTCCGTAACGGCTCATGAACTTGTCCACGCGGCCAGCGGTATCCACCAGTTTTACTTTTCCGGTGTAAAACGGGTGCGATGTATTTGAAATCTCAAGCTTGTACAGCGGATATTCCTGACCGTCAACCTCAACTGTTTCTTTGGTCTCAACGGTAGAGCGGGTAAGAAAGGTATGTCCGTTCGACATATCTTTGAAAGCTACCATTCTGTATTCTTCCGGATGAATTCCTTTTTTCATTTTATTTTGTTTTTTATTTTGAATGGTTGCATTTTTCACTGCAATCCATTCTGTATTTATTTTTTAATTTTTTAAGGCCTGCAAAGATAAATATTGTTTTTAAGATACCAAAAGCAAAATCACTTAATTATCTGATATTAATTAATCCTTAGCCGGTTCTGCTGTAATGATGGGAGCCCTTTTAAAAGGTTTATTCCGGTCGAACAGATAGCGCATGGTATAGTGGGTTTTCATTTTTTTTCCACCCACCGATTCGTAGAGCGATACAATTTTCGGATTAAAATCGCCGGCCCACGAAAGTTCCATTTCGGTAAACCATGGTTTACGGTACATCACCGGGCGCAGGTGCCAGAAAATGGCCGCATCGATTCCCGATCGCTGAAATTTGGGCACGATACCGATAATCAGGCTGCGTGTTCGGGTCATGGTTTTGCGCTGCTTCAGCCACATCACTTTGGGCAGGTGCCACAGCGTTATCCGGCCCTTTAGCCTGGCCAGAATCTGGTTGAAATCAGGGACTGCAACAAACAAAGCGATAGGCTCCCCTTCGTGATAGGCAAACCAGATAAGGTCTTCTTCGATTAACGATTTGGCATTGTTGATAAAGTTTTTCAAATCATCTTTGTCGATGGGTTTGAAATGTTTGTGGAAACGCCAGGCATTGTCATAAATCTGTGCAAAATCGTCGATAAACTTTTCTTTTTCTTTCCATGAAAAGTGCCGGAAACTGAAATGCGGTTTTTTAGCCACCCATTCGGCCACTTTCCAAAACCGGTCGGGCAACTCGGGCAGTGTGGTATCGAGGTGGTAACTAAACTGTTTGAAGTAAATTTTGAACCCGTAGTTTTCGAAAAGCTGCACGTAGTAGGGTGGGTTGTAAGGCATTCCAAATCCCTGTGGCATATATCCGTCGGCCAGCAGGCCCCAGTTCATGTAATTTTCGCCAAAATTGATGGGGCCGTCCATGGCTTCCATGCCTTTTGTTTTGAGCCAGTCGCGGGCAACATCAAACAACAGGTTGGCTGCTTTCTGGTTGTTTATACATTCAAAAAAACCGCATCCGCCGGTGGGTTGCTCATAAATGGCGGCTTTGTCGAGGTTGTAAAAAGCACCAATCCGTCCGGCGGGCTTTTGGTTTTCATCCAGAAGCACCCAGCGTTTGGCTTCTCCCCGCTTAAATGACGGGTTCTTTTGCGGGTCGAACACATTTTCAACCATGCCTTGCAACGGACAGGCCCAGTTGGGGTCGTCTTTGTAAATGGGATAAGGAACTTTATGAAAAAGTTTCCTGGTTTTTTTATCTGTTATTTCAATCAGTTGCATCTAACACTCTTTTATTCGGCATTTCTCAATATGAAACAAAGGTACATCTTCGTTAATTAATAATTGCTGCTCTTTTAAATTCTTTTTCAGGATTGAAGTGATACCGCATGGTGAGGTGGGTTAATGATTGTTTGGCTCCAAACGATTTAAACAACGCATTCATTTTTGGATTGAAATCGCCCACCCAGCTCATTTCCATTTCGTTGTACCAGGGTTTGCGCAACATTACCTGCTTTAGCTGATAAAAAATACCCGACTCGATGCCTAACCGCTGAAATTTCGGGATCACCCCAAGTACGATAACCCGGCAACGCGAAATAGTTTTTGTCCTTTTGTAGTAGATCAGTTTCAGGATATTCCATAAACTCAGCTTTCCCGATTTTATTTTTCTCAGAATCTGGTTCAAATCAGGAACCATCATAAAAAAAGCGATGGGTTCGTTATTGTAATATACAAACCAGATGAACTCTTCATCCAGAATAAACTTTGCCTCCTGAATCAAGTCTTTTAATTCGTCGAACCCGGCAGGTTTGTAGTTGCTGTGCTTCGACCACGCCTGCCGGTGAATCTCTATGAAGTCTCTGATGAATTTATCTTGCTCTCTGAAAGTGAAATGCCTGTAACTGTAACCGGGTTTTTTGGCTACCCAAGCGGCAATTTTCCAAAAGCGGTCGGGCAGGTCGGGATGAGTTATGTCCATGGAATAGCTGTACTGTTCGTAAAACGTTTTTAACCCATAGTTTTCAAACAAATATCGGTAATAGGGTTTATGGTATTGCATTCCAAATGTTTGCGGTTGAAATCCGTCGGACAACAGGCCCCAGTAAAAGAAGTTCTCGCCAAAGTTTACGGGCCCGTCCATGGCCTCCATGCCGTTGGTTTTAAGCCAGTCGCGGGCGGTATCGAAAAGGAGGCTGGCTGCCTCCTGATTGTCGATGCATTCGAAAAAACCAAAACAACCGGTGGGTTGGTCGTAGCTCTCCGAATAACCGGAATCGAAAAACGCAGCAATTCGCCCAATGTTTTTGCCGTTTTTTTTCAAAACCCAGCGGCGTGCATCCCCGTTTTTATACCGAACGTTTTTTTGCGGATCAAAGGTATTCTCTACCATCTGCCGCAACATCGGAGTATAGTTGGGATCATTCCTGTAAATCAGGTCAGGAACCTGATGAAAATCATCAATTCTCTTTTTCCCGGCCACTTCATAAATTTCCATCAACACATAAAATTATCGGTTTGGGCCCGAAAATAAAATTTTACCGGGAATTTTGGAAAAAACCTTTCCAATTAAAATTCAACCGGCGGCAGCGCCTGTTTCCCGGTTCCCCATTTTTTGTTGGGTTCGGGGCCCATTTCAAACTCAAGAACACCTCCGTTTACAATTTCTTCATGCGAAATCCAGGTCCGGTCAAATGGTTGTCCGTTAAAACTGGTCTTCTGAATGTAAACGTTTTCGGAAGAATTGTTCCGGGCAATTACCGTAAATGTTTTGTTTTTCCCGGTCTGAAGTGTCAGTTTTTCAAACAACGGACTGCCAATCATGTACACCGGATTTCCGGGCGTAACCGGATAAATGCCCATGGCGCTGAGCACGTACCACGACGAAAGCGATCCCATATCCTCGTTTCCGCAAAGGCCTCCTGGTCCGGGGCGGTACAACTGTTCTATAACCTGTCTGGCGCGGAACTGGGTTTTCCAGGGCTGACCGGCGTAGTTATACAGATAAGCCACATGGTGCGATGGCTGGTTTCCGTGCACATACTGTCCGATGGTGCCCACCACGCCCACATATTTGGGCGGCGAAATCAGCGGACTCATTTCAAAAAAGGTGTCCAGCTTTTCCGTGAAATTTTTAGTGCCTCCGAATAAATCAATCAATCCCGGCACATCGTGCTGCACCGACCAAACATACTGCCAGGCGTTGGATTCGGTGTAGTGGCGGTTGGGACGCCGGCCCACCAGCAACGGGTCGAAATATTTGTAGTACGAATGGTCGCCCTCTTTCACAATCTCCTGTTCCCTGCCATTCAGCGCTTCCAGCCACGAGCCGTCGGCCATGCGCGGCCGCATGAAAGTGGTTTCATTGTCCCACAAATTTTTATAAAATTCCGATCTGTTTATAAGTAACTTGTAATCCGATTCTTTCCCCAGCTCTTTGGCCATTTGGGCAATGCACCAGTCGTCGTAGGCAAATTCCATGGTTTTCGGAACCGATTCGGTTACCCGGTCAGCCGCAATGTAACCCAGCTCGTTGGTGTATTTCAAACCCGAACGCGCGGCATCCACAGAAACCGGTGGTTTGGGAAACTCCAGCGCTTTGGTACGCATGGCGTTGTAAATAAAGTCCACATCGTAGTCGCGGAACCCTTTCCGGTAAGCATCCACCACCACCGGAACCAGGTGGTCGCCCACCATGCCTTCACCAAAAACATTCTGAAAATGTTGCCCCGGAAGCCAACCGTACTGTTTGGTTTTAGCCACTATGGATTTGATGAAGTCGTTTACATGTTCGTGGGCAATGAGAGTAAGCAGCGGGTGTTGGGAACGATAAGTATCCCAGCACGAAAAAGAGCCGTAAAAGTTGTAGTTTTTGGCTGTGTGAATTTTCCCGTCGGCGCCAAAATATTTTCCGTCCACATCCTGCGAAATGTATTGTGCCAGCAATGAACGATAAAATACGAATACGGTGACGAACCTGTGATTGATGCTAATCAGCATTCGTTTGTATTTACAGATTTGATTCCGGGCAAAAAGTACATTTACCGGGTTGGCGTCACCGATTACTGGAGCGAGTGGTTCGAATACCAGACACCTTCGGCAGATGACAATAAGTTCTCGTTTATCTATCTCGGCGACCCGCAAAACGATTTGAAATCGCAGTGGTCGCGGGTAATCCGGGCAGCATACAGTCATGCGCCCGATTGCGGATTTATGCTCTACTGCGGCGATTTAATCAATCGGGCCGGTCGCGATGTGGAATGGCACGAGTGGTTTCATGCCGGCTCATTTATTTACGGTATGGTTCCGCAGGTGATGACTCCCGGCAATCACGATTACAACGGCCTGATGCTCGACCCGCACTGGAATGCACAATTCACTCAACCGGCAAACGGTCCCGAAGGACTGGAAGGTACCTGTTTTGTTATCGATTATAAAAACCTTCGTCTCATTTCAATCGATTCGGCTGCCGATTCAGAATTAAGAAATGAGGATGGATTCAAACTGGAAGCACAAAAAGTGTGGCTCGATTCGGTGTTGCAGGCCAACACCAAAGAATGGGTGATTGTTACCACGCATCTTCCGTTTTATTCCACAAAAGAAAACCGCGACAACAAACACCTGCGTGAGAATTTTCAGCCCATTCTGGAAAAATACAAGGTGGATTTGGTGCTTTCTGGGCACGACCATTCCTACGGAAGGGGCAGGTTTACCGACAATCCGCAAAATGGCCACAAAGTGATGTATGTGGTTTCGGTGAGCGGTCCGAAAATGTACGAAGCCGGCTACAAAGACTGGATGGAGCACTCCGGAGCCTTTAAACAGTTGTACCAGGTGATTTCCATTAACGGGAACGAACTGAAGTACGAGTCGTTCACAGCCGGCGGCGAATTGTTCGACTGGTTCAGCCTGAAAAAGAAAAAGGGCGGAAAAACCATATTTACAGGGAAATAATAAATTCAGGATAAACATTGAAAAAACATTAAATTCAACAGAATCATGAATAAATCGCAACTGATTGGAATTTTGATTGTGGGCATGTCGCTGGGAACGGCATGGGCCGTGCGCGGACAGTTTGGTCACGAGCAGGGCGCTGCATGGGCCGGCGCCATTGGCGCACTGGCGCTGGTTATGGTGTCGAAACGAACCGACTGGTACCGGAAAATGCTGCCCATCGCTTTTGTGGCTGCTATTGGCTGGGGAGTAACCGGGATGATTAGTTACGGCCGTGTTGTGGGATACGGGCGGGCCGACAATTTTCCCAATGCCTTTTACGGATTACTTATGCTGTTTGTAATCGGTGGATTGTTTGGCCTGCTGGGAGGCGGACTAACCGGTCTTTGCCTCGAATCGTCGGAAAAGAAAAAGGTGAAATGGGCCCGACTTATAACCGAGATGGTTGCCGGTGGCGCCATTTCCTACGGATTGCTGGTGCACCAACTTGGCGTTTTTATGACGCCGCCACGCTCGGAAGCATGGGCCATTTGCCTGGGTGGCGGACTGGCCATGTTGTGGTATATGGTGCGGAATAATTTTAATTCATCGCTTCGGGTAGCACTTTTTACCACACTGGGCGCCGGTTTCGGTTTTGCCTTCGGGAATTTTCTGCAAACTGTTGGAACGGTCCTGCAAATCAATTTCAACATGTGGAATGTGATGGAATACAGCATTGGCTTTTTTGGCGGAACAACAATGGCTTATACCATTTTTACATCGAAATGGCCCGAGAACGAAAAAAGACCCAAAAGCTGGGAAAGTCAGGTTGCCTTTTTGTTTCTGGTGGCGTTAATTCCGCTCATCATTTTCCGGGAATCCGTTCAGTATTCCGAACTGGTGAAGCGACTGGCAAACCTTCCGAATACCGAACAGGTGGCCAACTTCACTGCATGGATTGCCGCCTTGCTTCTGTCTGCAGGAATTCTTGCAGCCTGGTTTTTTCGCAAAAATCTGTTTGAGGACAATGGAAACAAAGCCCGAAAAACCTTTTTTGCCGGATATTTCGGCATTTACATCATTTTGAGTTACCTGGTAACCGGTGCTTTGGCCGGCAGTTTTCATCTGAACCACCATTTGTATGTGGTGAATTTTATCGTCATTCTATTTTTGCTGAACAGGGTTGAACTCCCGGTAGTGGGCATGAACATCCGGAAAATGAATTATACAAAATACCGTTTATTGTTTTTTGGCATTCTGCTGTTTATTGCGTTGCTTACCCTCATTTCCATTTCCATTCACGATGGAATGAATGGCGCTCACAACCGGTTTGAATTTTAAATACTAATTTCAGCCAGAAAATGTGTTTACAGGTTTTTTGCAGAACTATTTCTTTTATTGCGACAGCAATATTATGCATCGCCTGTATTCCTCAAAACAATGAATTATTGATGGTTATGAATGAAACACAGGTTGTCTTTTTCTGAAAAAAATCACGCGCTTGACAACAACGATAACAGCAATGACAACACAAAAAGTACAGTTAAGTAAATTATTTCCCGTTCTCCTTTCCTTTGTTGTAATGGGATTTGTGGATATTATCGGTGTGGCAACCGGATACATCAAACAGGATTTTGAGCTCACCAACTTTTCAGCCCAGTTTCTGCCCATGATGGTTTTACTCTGGTTTTTTGTGCTGTCGGTTCCGGCTGGCGTTCTTCAGGATAAAGTAGGGAAACGGAACATGCTCAATACCGGGATGGTGATTCAGGCTATTGGTTTGGGACTGCCGTTTTTGCATTACTCTTTCGGAATGATGTTCGCCTCGTTTCTGCTGCTGGGAATTGGAAATACGTTAATTCAGGTTTCCACCAACCCGCTGTTGCAGGATGTTTCACCGGGGGATAAACTCCCCAGTTTTTTGAGCACCGGCCAGTTTATCAAAGCAATGATTTCCTTTGCCGGACCGCTGTTTGCCACCTTTCTGGCCGTTCGGTTTGGCGACTGGAAACTGGTACTTGCCGTTTACGGAATTACTTCTGTACTGGCGGCTATTTGGCTGATTTTAACGCCCATTGTGGAGTCAAAACCCGAACGAAAACCGGCTACGTTCAGTTCCTGCTTTGGGTTGCTTAAAAACCGTTTTGTTCTGTTTATGGCGCTCTCCATCTTTATGATTGTAGGCGCCGAAGTAGCCATCAATACCAACATTGCCAATATTCTCATGGCAAAATTCGGACTGACCCTTGAAAAAGCAGCCATCGGAATTAGTGTGTTTTTTGCCGGTGAAACTTTTGCCCGTCTGGGTGGAGCAATCCTGTTAAACTGGATAAAACCGCGCCCATTCCTTATGCTCACTGCTTTGGTGGCACTGGCGGGAGTTGGCGGAGTGCTGCTCTCATCTGTTTATTTTGTTGCCCTTGTTTTCATTTTTATCACCGGGCTGGGAGCCGGCAATATGTTCCCGGTTATTTTCTCCCTTTCGCTGGAAAAAATGCCCGACCGTGCCAATGAAATTTCCGGTTTACTGATAATGGCCATTTCCGGGGGAGCAGTAATTCCTCCGGTGGTTGGTTTGGTAAGTACCGTGGTTTCACCCTTTGCCAGCATGTTTGTTATTGGCTTTTGCATGCTGTATGTGCTCTGGGTTTCGTTTTATGTAAAGAAGCATTTATAAAACGGCTATAAAGTCAATATTTCATAAAAACTAACTAACAAACCAGAAGCAATTCTCATAAATCTGTTGTTCTTTTGAACAATTATCTGCAAAAACCGGGAGATTTTTATTTTTTGAGAAACTTACAAATTTTTAAAAACAATAGATTTTTTGCATTTATGTAGCTGCGAAATATTTATTTTTGTTTGAAAGCCAACAAATTGAAGGAGATGAAAAAGACCTCGTTGAATGATATAGCAGTACGGCTGGGTGTTTCTAAAACGCTGGTTTCCCTGGTTCTCAACGGAAAAGGGAGGGAACACCGCATCAGTGAAGAGGTTTGTAAAAAAGTGGTTACGGTGGCTAAAGAGTTGAATTACCAGCCCAATCAGATTGCCAAAGGACTGCGTACGGGAAAAACAAATACCATTGGACTAATTATTGCCGACATTGCCAACCCGTTTTTTGGCAAATTGGGCCGCGAGATCGAAAAAGAAGCGTCAAAACACGGCTACCGGGTGATGTTTTGCAGCTCCGACGAAAATGCCGAAAATTTCAGGCTGCAACTGGAAATGCTACAGCAGGGACAGGTGGACGGGCTGATTATTTCGCCTCCAGCCGGTAGCGAGCAAGAAATCAAAATGCTGGAAAAAAGCAAAATTCCCTATGTGCTCATCGACCGCTATTTCCCTGAAACAGACTCCAATGCCATTATCATTGACAATTTTCAGGCAGCTTACGATGCCACCAAACATTTAATTGATCAGGGATATCAAAACATTGCGTGCATTACGGTAAACAATACGCTTAATAACATGCGTCAGCGTCTGGAAGGCTACAAAAAAGCATTGCAGGATGAAAAACGGAACCCGGACGAACGGCTCATAAAAATTATGCCGTTTTCACACGAAAAGGACGATTTTGAGAGCGCCATAAAACAACTTACATTCTCCGATGAAACAAAAGCTGATGCCATTTTTTTTACCACAAGCAAAGTGGGAATAATGGGCATGGAGAGTATTCATTCACTGGGATTAAATATTCCCGATGATGTGGCTGTGGTCAGTTTCGACGACCCCGATGCCTACCGCATTAGTAATCCGCCGGTTACAGCAGTTGCCCAGCCGTTAAAAGAAATCGGAAGCCAGTCGGTAAAGGTTTTAATGGAATGGATTAACGGCAAAGGGATAAAAAAGAACCCAGAAAAAATTGTGCTCGGGGCGGAATTAAGAATTAGAAATTCGAGTGTTCGCCTATTTTTTTCATAAATTGCTAAAACGATTTAACAGAAATGAAAATTTAAAAAATGAAAGACAGTAAAAAAGAATATTACCTGGGAATTGACATTGGCGGAACCAAATGTGCAGTGGTAGTGGGCGACAACAAATTTAACATTCTCCGCAAAGTGCAGTTTGAAACGCGCACCGGCGAACGGGGTTATGTTGAAATTCTGGATGAATTTTTCACACAAATTGAAGCCATTTTTAAAGATTTTCCACCCGAATACCTGAAACGGATTGGCATCAGTTGCGGCGGACCGCTCGATTCACGAGAAGGTGTCATTTATTCTCCGCCCAATTTGCCCGGATGGGACAATGTGCCCATTGTAAAATTGTTCAGTGAAAAATACGGGGTTCCGGCAGCCATCCAGAACGATGCCAACGCCTGTGCGCTGGCCGAATGGCTGATGGGCGCCGGAAAAGGAACCCGCAATATGGTTTTTCTCACATTTGGAACCGGCATGGGCGCCGGACTGATTCTGAATGGCCAGCTTTACGCAGGAACCAACGATTTGGGTGGGGAGGTTGGCCACATCCGGCTGGCAAATGATGGTCCCGTCGGTTTTGGGAAAGCAGGTTCGTTCGAAGGTTTTTGCAGCGGCGGCGGCATTGCCCAACTGGCCGAAAAAGTGGTTTCTAAAAAACTGAAAAACGGCGAGCCGGTGGCTTTTTGCTCTGATTTGGAAAGCGCCGCACAACTAACAGCCAAAGATGTGGCACTGGCTGCAAGAAACGACGACCCGGTTGCTGCTGAAATTATTCAAATTTCCGCAGAATACCTGGGACACGGACTGGCCATTTTAATTGATGTGCTGAATCCCGAATGTATCGTCATCGGGAGCATTTATGCGCGTAACGAAGCATTGTTCAAACCGCATGTTGACCGTGTTTTGAAGGAGGAGGCCATTCCTTCTGCGCTGGACGTTTGCCGGATTAACCCGGCTAAACTGGGCGATTCCATTGGCGATTATGCCGCTTTGTGTGTGGCACTTTATGAAGATGAATTTTAGAAGAAGGATATGGAAAATATACTGAATCAGTTGATTGCACGGCACGAAAATCTCGGGCATCTGAAAGAACCCATCAGGAAAGCTGCGGAGCTATTGATTGAAACATACCGGAATGGCGGGAAGGTTTTGGTTTGCGGAAATGGCGGAAGCAGTGCCGATGCAGGCCATATTGTGGGTGAGCTGATGAAAAGTTTTGAGGCGAAACGTCCGCTGCAAACCGAAGTTCAGCAAAAGCTGAAAACACAATTTGGAGATCGGGGTATTCTTCTGTCAGAAAAACTTCAGCAGGGATTACCGGCCATTTCGCTTTCGGAGCATACCTCACTGATTACAGCCATTTCCAACGATTTGGGCGGCGACTTTATTTTTGCACAGCAGGTGGCGGGCTACGGAAATCCCGGCGATGTATTGCTTGCGCTAAGCACCTCAGGAAATGCACAAAACGTGATGGATGCGCTGATTGTTGCCAGGGCAAAAGGACTGAAAACCATTGGAATGACCGGCGAAACCGGGGGTCAGATGAAAACCTTTTGCGATGTACTCATAAACGTGCCGGAAACAAGAACAGCTTACGTTCAGGAGTTGCATTTGCCCATTTACCATGCCTTTTGTATGATGGTTGAAAAAGAAATGTTTGACTAACTAATTCAATATGAAAACGTTCGGCAATTGCCGGACTTGTCAGCGTTTATTCAAGATAAAAAAAATAAAACTCAATATGAAAAAAGGACTTCTGCAAAAAATCATCAGCGATATCCAATCGGTAAAAATTGCAGTGGTGGGCGATTTTTGCCTCGATGCCTACTGGTTTATCGATGAATCGAAAAGTGAAATCTCCATTGAAACCGGGCAGCTTACCCGGCCGGTAAAACAGCAGCGTTATTCACTGGGTGGCGCCGGCAACGTGACCAATAACCTCACGGCTATGGGCGTAAAAGACGTCAGGGCGTTTGGCGTGATTGGCCCCGACCCGTTTGGCACCGAAATGGTGAAGGTGATGCAGGAAAACGGCATCAATCCGAAAAACCTGATTATCCAGGAAGGAAACTGGTCAACTCATGTATATACCAAACCTTACATTGCCGATGTGGAGCAAAACCGCATCGACTTCGGCAATTTCAACGAACTTTCAAACGCCACCGCCGACCGGCTCATCGGGTTGCTGAAAAACGAAATTCCACAGGTGGATGTAGTGATTATCAACCAGCAGGTTTTGTCGGGAATTCATACCGAATATTTCAGACAACAACTGGTTCAGGTGATTCTTCAGTTCCCGGATAAAATATGTATTGCCGACAGCCGCAACTACAGCGAAGTTTACGATGGCGCTTACCGAAAAATGAACGACCACGAGGCAGCCAATTTAATCGGGCTAAAAAAAGACGCCGATGATGTGGTGCTCTATTCCGAAGTGAAAGAAGCCGCTGCCCAGTTGTACAAAAAATTTGGAAAACCGGTGTTTATCACACGTGGCGAGCGGGGTTCCGTGATTGTTGATGAAAACGGTGTAACTGACATTTACGGGCTGATGATTATCTCGAAAGTCGATCCGGTGGGCGCCGGCGATAGTTATCTTGCCGGAGCAGCGGCAACCCTGGCTGCCGGTTACAATATGCAGACTGCAGCAGAAATCGGTTCCTATGTGGCCGGAGTTACGGTACAGAAACTATTTCAAACCGGCACTGCTTCTCCCGAAGAAATCCTGCAAATGGGTTCTGACCCCGATTTTGTGTACAGTCCGGAGCTGGCTGAAGACATCCGCCATGCCCGTTACTGGAACGATTCCGAAATTGAAATCATCAACGAGTGGCCGCATAAGCTGCAAATCAGTCATGCCATTTTCGACCACGACGGCACCATTTCAACGCTACGCGAAGGCTGGGAGCAGATAATGGTTCCCATGATGATGAAAGCCATTCTGGGTGAGCATTTTCACGATGCCGACGAAGCGTTGTACCACAAAGTGCACACCCGGGTTATCGATTTTGTGGATAAAACCACCGGCATTCAAACGCTGGTGCAAATGAAAGGTTTGGTTGACCTGGTGAAGGAATTTGGCCTGGTGCCCGCAAACCAGATTCTGGATGAATTTGGTTACAAGGAAATTTACAACAAAGAGTTGCTGGCCATGGTAAAAGAGCGGGAGGCAAAACTGTTGCGGAGCGAACTTTCGGTGGAAGATTTTACGCTGAAAAATGCGGTTTCGCTGTTGGAAAAACTTCATAAAGCCGGCGTTACGCTTTACCTCGCCAGTGGCACCGACGAGGAAGACGTAAAAAACGAAGCCCGCATTTTAGGGTATGACCATCTGTTTGAAGGCGGGATTTACGGCGCTGTGGGCGATGTAACCAAAGAAGCCAAAAAAATGGTGCTCGACCGGA
>Ga0209614_1001670_pt1 | contig 15886 bp, 11 predicted proteins | sample BlaSprsedimmetaG_FD_185484 | JGI IMG/M metagenome (GOLD analysis project Ga0209614, IMG submission 185484) | Hot spring sediment bacterial and archeal communities from California, USA to study Microbial Dark Matter (Phase II) - Blank Spring... ... | reverse complement strand
ATTGGGCCTCATTCCAGAACATCATGGGCGCGTTGACCTGGCTGCCATCCAGCAGGGTGAAGGGTTGGTCGCGGGTGGCTTCGGGGTTGAAGGGATAAAGCCACTGGGCGTTGAAGTAGATGGCGTTGGCGAGCACGAGCCGGGTCATGGGGGTGATGACGCCGGGGGCGAGCAGATTTTGGATCTTTTCGTTGGTCTGGTCGCTGACCCAATCGTTGATGGCCTGGCGTGCGCCATCGGGATCGCCCACGAAGTCCATCAGGTTCAGCCCCGCGCCGTAGTTGCGCGCCAACGCTTCGAGGAACGCATCCAGGAAGGCGTAGGTGCGCTCGCCCCAGAGGGAGTTGGCGATGTGCAGCGCGAAGGTCTCCTCGTTGGTGGGATCAGGTTGCAGCGCTAGATCGAGCGCGTTGAAGGTGGGGTGCAGGGTCTCCTGGGGGAAGGGGAAGTGGAGCGTTTGTGCCATCTGCTCGGCGGTTTCGCCGCGCGCGCCGGCGTAGGTCATCGCCAGCGCGAGGGAGATGCTGTGCGGCGAGAAGAAGAGGTTGCCGTCATCCTCCTCGCGGAGCTGCTGGTAGAGATCCACGGCGAAGGCGGTGTTCCCCTCGACCAGCGTTTGTAGCTGGGCAAGGGCCACGTCGGGGTTGTCCCGCGTGGCGGGCGAGCGGGCCTCGGCGAGCGTGGGGGCCTCGGTCCCGGCGGCGATGGGCGCGGACGTGGGTTCGCCGGTGGGCGCGAGAGGCGCGCCGCACGCCGTCAACAACAGGATGAGCAAAATCAGGCTCAGGTACATACGGGTTTTGTTTTTCATTGCAAAAATCTCCTTTGAACATGGCTCACGGATTGACACGGATTCCACGGATCAGAATTACTCACATTTTTCTGTCGGGATGATATCCGCTTTTGATAGGATGTCCCTGCTTTTTAGACGTTTTCTCCGGCGGCAAAGTTCCCTGGAAAACAAAACGGCCCGCGCGCGGCGGGCCGTTGGAGAGAGGGGGCGTGCTATCTGTTGCGCATCATCCCGCCGGGACGACGATGCCGCACGGCGACGGCCTCCGCCAGGATGGAGAGCGCGATGAGCGCCGGGTCGCGTCCGCCGATGTTCAGCCCGACGGGGCCGTGGATGCGGGCCAGGGCATCCTCGGTGAAGCCGGCTGCGAGCAGCTCCGCACGGCGGTCGGCCTGGGTTTTCTTGCTCCCCAGGAAGCCGATGTAGGTGACCTCGCTGTTGAGGGCCAGCGTGAGGGCGGGGATATCGAACTTGGGATCGTGGAAGAGGACGACGATGGCCCAGCCGGGACCGAAATCCTGCGAAGTGAAGACCTCCTGCGGCCAGCCGAAGCGCGTCTCGACGCCGGGGAAGCGCTCCTCGCGCAGGAAGGCCCGCCGCGCATCGCTGACGATGACCTCGTAGCCGGCGATCTGTCCCATCTGCGCCAGCGGGACGGCGATGTCCGTCGCGCCGAAGATGAGCAGGGTGGGGGGCTGTGGGAAGACCTCGACGAAGACCTCGCCCTGTTCGTAGCTGTACTTTTGCGCGTGGGGGCCGGGCCAGGCCTCGAGCATATCGGAGAGCACGGTGGCATCAAGGGCAAGATCGCCCAGTGAGCCGAGCACGCTCCCATCGGCCTTGCGCAGCAGGTGGACGGGCGCATCGGTGCGGGTGGCGAAGCCCACGGGGTGCTTGGCCTCAATCTCCTCGATGAGCACGTCGTAGAGCGGGTCGTAAGGCTCCACCAGCACATCAATCGCGCCGCCGCAGGAGAGGCCCGCGCTCCACGCCAGCTCATCGCTCACGCCGAAGAAGGGGCGGCGGATCTCCGCCTCGCCGCTGAGGATGAACTCCATCTCGGCGATGGCGTCGCCGTCCACGCAGCCGCTGCTTACCGAGCCGGCCACGTCGCCCTGGGCGTTGAGCAGCATCCGCGTCCCCGCCGGGCGCAGCGACGAGCCGCGCGTCTCCACGATGGTGGCGACGGCGATGTTGGTGATCCCTTCGGCGCGCCATTGTTTTAGATCAGATAGTAGCTCTTTCATCTCCTTTTCCTCCTGAAAGAAAATTGAGACCTGACAGGTTTCTGAAACCTGTCAGGTCTTTATTACGGCTCTCCTGTCGGATCCCAGGTGCAGTGATAACGCTCGTCGAAGGCGTCCAGGCGGCACATATCCTCGGCGGAAATCTCGAAGTCGTACACAGCGGCGTTCTCGCGGATGCGCTCCGCGTTGGTCGATTTGGGAATCACGCCGATGCCGTGTTGCAGGCACCAGCGGATGAGGATCTGCGCCGGGGTCTTGTCGTAGCTACGGGCGATTTCCACCAGCTGCGGATCGCGCAACCGCTCGCCTTTGGTCAGCGGGCTGTAGGCCACCAGCGCGATGCCGTGTTCGTTGCAGAAGTCCAGCAGCTCCTTCTGGTACAGCCAGGGGTGGAACTCCACCTGGTTGACGGTGGGGACGACGCTGGCATACCCTAGCAATTCCCGAAGATGGCGGACGGTGTAGTTGCTGACCCCAATCGCGCGTACTTTATCCTCTGCGTAGAGCGTCTCCAGCGCGTGCCAGCTCTCGCGGCGCTTCTCCGAGACGGGCCAGTGGATCAGGTAGAGGTCCACGATGCCCAGCCCGAGCGCCTGCTGGCTCTGCTCGAAGGCGGCGAGGGCGCGCTCGTAGCCGTGATCGCTGTTCCACAGCTTGGTGGTGACGAAGACCGCCTCGCGGGGGAGATCGCTGGTGCGCACCGCCTGGCCCACCTCGCGCTCGTTGCCGTAGAGGGTGGCCGTGTCAATGTGGCGGTAGCCCGCCTTCAGCGCCCACGTCACCGCGTTAAGGCAGGCTTCTCCGTGGATTTGATAGACGCCGAGGCCGAGCATGGGCATCTCAACGCCGTTGTTGAGCGTGATTTTGCTGTGTAGGTCTAACTTGGGCATGGTTTTTTCTCCCTAGAAAATAGCCTGAGCGTAAGACAGGTTGGCAACCTGTCCTACATTTTCATCCTCGGTGGTGTACCAAAGGAACATGATGACTCCTTGAATGGTCGTAACAGGAACAGAAGAACGAGATTCTTCGTCGCTGCGCTCCTCAGAATGACAGTTCATGGTTACGGGCCATTATAATTCGAGAGGTGGATTTTGGGTAGCGTTTGGTGGGTTGCTGATATATGCGCAATAATTAAGATAGGTATATTTTAATTATTGACATTTTTCAAGGGTTCGGCTCTAATATACATAATTAAGGAGTAACTACTCAGGCTCTAGCCGGAGCGTCGCTCCGGCAGGCCAGCAAACATCATAGCCACCCGCAAACACACCCTATGGGGGCTTGAACGGGGAGCTAATGCTCCCCTTGAAGCAGGTTGAGTAGTTACATTAAGGCCATCTTCGAGCTTCCACACCTGCGCATCTTCGAATAGCGTGCGATGTATGAGGGAATTTTTTAGCACACGCAGTATCACCTTAGGGCCAGCAGCCGTAACGACCCGTCTTATTCAAAAGGGCCGTTGCTGCCCTTTGCGTGGGGCGACTCGTCCCTCTCTCAATATCAGCTCTCTGCCGTGCCGTGAATCGGAAGTTTGGGTAGATGAAGCAGAGCCTCCCTGACGTAAGTATTGTCTCCGTCGTTTTTCACCTAAAATCTGTTGATAAAGTTCGCGTGTAACCTATTAGTAAGAGAAAGGAGTAAGACCGATGCAACGCAAAAGTTTCGTATACCTTGGCTTGACCCTGTTCCTGTTGACCCTGGCGTTGTTTGCCAGTGGGTGTACGCTCACGCCGCAGATGACCTACCAGGGTCGTCTGACCGATGCAAGTGGCGCCCCCCTGGAAGGTGATTACCGCTTTACATTTTTACATTTAGATTGTACACGGCAGTGACCGGAGGTACATCCATTTACACAGAAACGAAGACTTTAGAGGTAACTGATGGCTTGTTCGATACAGTGGTTGGCCCTGCCGGTATTGTAGCGGGGCTAGGTGCTGAGGATTTGGCCCAGCCGCTGTGGATCGAAGTGACGATTAGCGATGGCAGCACAATCACCGAGACGCTCGCGCCCCGCCAACGTCTTTATGGCGCGCCGTATGCTTTCACTTTGATGCCCAACGCTTACGTCTCAGCAAGCATGGATACGATTATCTTTGGAGCTAACGGTGTAGATGCGGTCCTCAACGTGGTCAATACCCACGATGGTGATGCCTCTAATCCCGCATTGCCCGCCTTGCGCGTGGTGGGGGAGAGAGGGATTGAGCTCTCCGGTGCGGCTCCGGTGGATGGCTCGGGTGGTGGGCACAGCGGTGCCATCTACAGTGGCTCTGGACACCAAGATAGCGATCTCGCTTTCTACAGTAACGACGAAATCGCCTTCTACCTGGATGTAGATGGTAACAGCGGCAGTAGAGTTCGGATCTATAGTGGAACCGGAGATTTAGTATGCTTCATTACTGAAACCGGAAATCTGAGCTGTAACGGGAATTCGTCTTTCGGCGGCACCAAAACCGCTGTGGTGACGATGCAGGATGGGACGCAGCGCCAAGTCTATACCATCGAAAGCTCGGAGGTTTGGTTTGAGGACTTTGGCAGCGCGGCGCTGGTGGATGGCCGGGCCGTCGTTGAGATTGACCCGCTCTTCGCTCAGACGGTCAATCTGACCGAGGATTATCACATCTTCCTCACGCCGCTAGGGGACTGCGCCGGCCTCTACGTGGCCGAAAAGACCCCCACCGGCTTCATAGTGCAGGAGTTGCAGGGCGGCGCTTCCAGCGTGGCCTTCGATTACCGCATCGTGGCCCACCGTCTGGGATACGAAGACCTGCGACTGGAACGTGTGAACCTCAACGACTTCGCTGAGGATTGAGGAGGTGGCAGATGCGAAAGCACAGACCGTTTCTCGTGCTGGTGCTGTTCGGTTTGTTGATGGGAGGGATTGCTTTTATCTTGAGCAACCGCCCCGCAGTTCAGGCGCAGGATCTCTTCCAGCCTGAAGGCGTCCAGCAGATACAGATGAGCTCCACCAACTTCGATCTCTCTTGAGACGTGATCGGAACTGGCGGCGGGGTGATAACCTCCGACCACTTCCGCGTTCACGCCACCATCGGACAGCCGACGACGGGTTGGAAAACGAGTACGAACTTCCAGCAGCATACTGGATATTGGCAGTCCTTCGGCTTCACCTATAACCTTTACCTTCCCCTGATCATACGGGATTAGGAGGCTGTTGGCGGCGTTGTTCAGGCAATGGCAGTGTTGAAAACAAGCCACTACCGGTTTTCCGGTAGTGGCTTTGTTATGGTGGTAGTGGCGTTCCCCGCTGATTTGAATTAGGTGCGTTTCATTTCAGTTGAAAGTAGCCGCGATTTCCAAATCGCGCGCTATAGAAAGCGCGGCTACCAACTCATTTGAAATACACCCTTATCTTTCCAAGCCGGTGCGCGCTGTCGAGCTGTTGACCAAGGTGCGCAACTATCTACCCAACGGGAAGTACTGAGTCGCCTACCGACTGTTTGCAAAAAATCCTAGCAATGGTAGGATGGGCGGGGTGGCGCTCATCCTACCATTGCGTTAAGGATGCGAACGATTTTACTATTGGAAGATGATCTCTACGAGGCGCGGCTGGTTACGCGCCTGATGGAGCATGAAGGGTATCGCGTTTTGCACGCGCCCGATGCGATCACCGGGCTGGAGCTCATCGAATCTGTCAGACCCGACATCATTCTGCTCGACCTGGGGCTGCCCGACATGGATGGACAGACCGTCGCCGCGCTGCTCAAGAACAATCCAGACCTCGATGAGATTCCCGTGGTGGCGGTCACGGCCTGGCCGCCGGATACCGCGCGGCAGATGGCCAAGGCTTATGGGTGTGACGGGTATATCTCCAAACCGATGACTTCACTGAAAAAACTAGGGAATCTCACGCCAAGGCGCAAAGACGCTAAGAATTTTAAGTTGCTAATAAATTTTGATTATGAAAAACATTAACATTATTTAAGGTAAATTCAAAAAACCTTTGCGACTTGGCGGCTTTGCGTGAGGTCTGGGCTTTTTTCAGTAGAGCCAACCGATCAGCCTGCGGAATTTTCCGCGTCAGATCGCCAGTTACTTGCCGACTTAGTGGGGGTGTTATGCAGTTCACGCACGATAAAGTGGGTCACGAGCACCATACCACTTCGGCTGCCCCGCCTCCGGCGAGCGCGGTGGCCGAGCCGCAGATAGATGCGCTACCGCCGGTGGATATTCTGCCGGCGACCCAGTTCACCTTCGCGGAGTTGACCGCCGCCTACAACCAGACCCGCGTGGGTTACATCGTGCCCATGCCCATGAACGAGGCCCGCTTACGAGAATACGTCCACAACTACAGCGTTGATATGGAGCGCTCGATAGTGGCGCTGGCGGGTGAGCAGATCCTGGGCCTTTCAATGTTGGGCGTGCGGGGTAAGACTACGTGGGTGACGCGCCTGGGGGTGCTCCCCGTCAAACGTCGCCGTGGTACAGGGTTGCTGCTGATGACTAATCATCTTGAGCAATCATACGCTTTGGGCGCTGAAACAGTCTGGCTCGAGGTGATCAAGGATAACGTGCCGGCCCACACGCTCTTCAAAAAACTCGGCTTTATCGAGACCCGCGAACTGCTGGTGTTGCGGCGACCTCCGCTGCCGCTGGAGCGCCTGACCCTCGAAGTGCCTCCTTACGAGGCGGAATTTGTGGGAGGGGAAGAGGCCTTCACGCTTTTGGCGCAGCGCGCTGACGATCCCAATTGGCTCAATCAGACGCCCTCTCTGCGCAATGTCGGACAGCTCGAAGGGTTGTGCGTCTCTGTGCCGCATTGGGGGTGGGGCTGGATCGTCTTCCAGCACAGCCTCTATCAGCTCAGTCGGTTGACCATCCAGGTGGAGGAGGGGGACTTCCCCAGCGTGGTGCGCGCCCTGCTGCACGCGCTCCACTCGCGTCACCCGCGCCATGACACCAAGCACGAAAACATGGCCGTGACCGATCCCCGCTGGCCGATCTTGCAAGAGTTCGGTTATATCGTCTCCTTCAGAAGAATCGAGATGCGCCTGGACTTGTGATACAGCAGGACATTGCCGCTCTCAAGCGTGAAATTCTGTCCTCGGAACTTGCAATCTCAGCGCTCGTCTATACCGCTCGGCGGCTTGCGCGTCCTGAATGTCAATGCTGTGCGGCGCGCGCTGTTCAGCGTCTCCAGAGCGGTTACGGTTCCTGCATCCTCAACATCGCCTCCAAGACGACCTCCAGCGCGCGCTGTTCGCGCCCGTAGCATTCCCAATCGCCAGCCTGCAGGCAAATCTGTCCGGCCTGGTAGTGCTCCCAAGCGCGCTCGGCCAGCGTTGCCAGATCGCCTTCCGGCAACTCTCCAGGGGTTATCGGTGCGATCTCTTCATCGAGCGTCAGGAGTAGCGCTTCGGCGAGGGTGGGGGCCATCACGACCCGTTCGCCATAGGCCACGATCACCCGGCGCAGCTCCGGCAACTGCCCGCTTTCGGCCTCCAGGTAGAGCGGCTCGACGTAGATGAAGGTGTCATTCAGCGGGATGACCAGCAGGTTGCCCCGCAGCACCCGCGACCCGCGCTGGTGCCACAACGATAGCTGTTGCGAGATGATGGGGTCTTGATCAATGCGCGCCTCGATTTGCTGCGGCCCATAGAAGAGACGATCCTTCGAGAGCTTGAAGACGCCCAGCCGCCCATAATCGGCCCCGTCGCTCTCGGCGTAGAGCCAGGCGATCATGTTCTGGCGTTGCGCGGGGGTGTAAGGGCGAATCATCATGAACTCCAGCCGCTCGGAATCAGGCAGGCACATCAGGACGTAATAAGGCTCCATGCGTCGTTGTGAAGTCTCCACGATCTCGGTGGGGATGGCCCAGAGATCCTCGCGGTTGTAGAAGACCTGCGGATCCTCCATGTGGTAGGTGGCGTAGAGCTCGGACTGGTAGATGAAGAGCGTCTCCGGGTAGCGCCAGTGGGCGCGCAGGGTGGCGGGCATCGCCTCGGCGGGCAGGAAGAGATCGGGGAAGATGCGTGCGTAGGTCGCCGCGATGGGGTCGCTTGGATCAATCAGATAGAAGCGCGTCTCGCCCGTGTAAGCGTCAATGGTGACTTTGACGCTGTTGCGCATGTAGTTCAGCCCGCCGCGCACCTCCGAGTAGGGGAAGTGATCGGTCCAGGTGTACGCATCGAGCAGCCAGACCAGCCGCCCTTCGTGGATGACGATGTAGGGGTCGCTGTCGTACCAGAGCAGCGGCATCAGCCGCTCGGCGCGCTCGTGCAGCAGGCGGTGGAAGAGGATGCGGCTCTCGTTGGTCAGTGCGGGCGAGAGGAGCATCTGCGCGCTGTTGAAGCGCATCGCCAGCAGCAGGCGGCGGAACACCCCGCCAAGCGGCACGCCATCCGGCCCGGTGTAGCGGCTGTAGACGTTCGTGTTCCCCTGGGGATAATCGAACTCGTCCTCCGTGGTGTTGACGATGACGTACTGGTGCGTGGCCTCGCCGAAGTAGATGGCCGGTTGGGTGATGGCGAGTTCGGGGTAGGTGCTGACCGGGGGAATGTCGCGCACCAGCAGGCGCGGCTGACCCTCTGGGCTAACCTCGTTGACCGGGATGAGCGTCGCGCCGTAGCCGTGGGTGAAGATGAGGTGGCGGTTGATCCACGTCTGCGCCTGATCGGCCAGCTGATCCACATCCAGCTCGCGGGCGGAAAGCATCACCGCGCGCGGCTCGCCGCTGAGTGTGTAGCGATCCACATCCACATCCTCGAAGTGATAGTAGAGCCGAATTTCCTGGATCTGCCCGAAGGTGCGCAGCAGCGGGCGATAGTCCCACAGACGGATATTTTGCACAATATCGTTGTTGGCGGCGAGGTCGGCCTCGGTAATGGTTCCCTCACCGGGGTAGTCCCACTCCTGGATATTGTCAATCCCGTAGGCGTAGCGCGTATAGGCGATGTTATGCTCGATGTAAGGTCGCTCGACGGCAAACTCGTTGGGTTCGACTCTGAGGCGTTGGACGAGGGTGGGGTAGATGCCGCTCACCAGCGAGAAGACCAACCACCCGGCAACGACCAGCGACAGCAGTTTCCAACGCCGTGTGAAGACGTTGATGATGAGGATCAGCGCGGCCACCGCGAAGAGCGCCAGACTGATGTTGTAGAGGGGCAGCCGCGCGTAGATGTCGGTGTAACTCGCGCCCACCACCACGCCATCGCGCGATTGCAGCAGCGCGTAGCGCGCCACCCAGCGGTCGGCGCTGAGCAGCAGCAGCCACGCGGCCCCGGTCAGCGAGAGGTGCGCCGTGCTCCGCTGTGACTTGAGCTGCTGAAACACCGCATAGCGCAGCAACGCGCCGATGAGCGTAAACGCGATCAAGGTTTTGCCCCAGCCCAGCAGCACATTGTACCAGGGCAGCTCGAAGACGTAGAAGGCGACGTTTTGTCCGAAAATCGGATCGGCGAGGTCGAAGGGGACGCCATTGGCGGCCATCAGGTAGGTCCGCCAATGCTCTTTCAGCGCCAATCCGAAGATCACGCCGATGAAGACGCTCGCCGCGCTGAAGAGCAAGCGCAACGGGCGGGTCGAAACGGCCACATCCTGCCCGCGCACTTTGGCGTGGAGCGCGGTCTTCTCCGCGCCCAGGAAGGGCAGCAGCGACCAGTTGAGGAGCAAAAAGAGGCTGGCGGCGATGGCCCCGATCACGCCCAGCCCGATCTCTGCGCTCAGACGCCGGGTCAGCAGCGCCGTGTAGTCGAGGCTCTCGAACCACAGGTAATCGGCGTAGAGATTGAGCAGCGCGGTCGAGGATGAGCAGAGCACGAGCACCCCTAAGGTAAGGCCGATACCGATCATTACTCTGATCCACTTACGTTTATTGGCTTGCATGGTTTCTCCCTTCTTCAAAAAGCAGAGCTTATCCCTTGGCAACGACGTTCATATCCTCCAACAGCAGGTAAGGCTGGTTGAGGAAGCGGTAGACCCATTCCGTCTCCTGGCTCACGGCAGCGACCTGGCGCAGCACATCGTAGATGTTGCCGGCGAGCGAGACATCCTTCACGCGGCCCAGGATTTGCCCGTTCTCGATCCGGTAAGCCACCGCGAGCGGGTTGGAGAACGCGCCGGAGATGATGTTCCCCTGGCCCAGCCCCAACATACTCTCGACCCACAGCCCTTCTTTGATACCGGCCAGCATCTCCGCCAGCGGCGTCTTACCTGCGCTCAGACACATCGTACTGCCGGAGGGACTGGGCAGGCTGAACAGCCCGCGCTCACCGTTGCCGGTGGATTCCACGCCCGCCTGCGCTGCCGTCTTGAGATCGTAAAGGAAGCCGCGCAACACGCCTGCTTCGACGAGCACATTGCGGCGATGCGGCACGCCCTCGTCATCGTAGGGCGCGCTGTTGTACCGCCCCGGCAAGGTGGCATCATCCACAAACGTGAGTTTGGCATCGAAAATCTGCTCGCCGATGCGCCCGGCCAGCGGCGAAATGCCCTTGACGACCTGCTTGCCGTTGAGGGCCACCATGAGCGGATAGGTCAACATCAGCCCGCCAAAGGGCGAGAAAATCACGGGCATCCGCCCGGAGCGCGCGGGGACGATGGTTTGCGCCAAACGCAGGTGTTTGCCCATCCGCCGCACCGGGGGCATGTAATCCTCGTCCCACAGCGTCGTGCCGAGCGCATCGTAGAGGATCAACACATCATCGTCTTTCACCCGGTTGACCCCGAAGTCAATCGAGAAGGGCGAGCGGGTGACGGCAATCTCCGCGCCGGCCTGGTTGCGCAGCGCGGTTTGCTGCACCGCCCGGCGCAAATCCACATCCACCAGCCCCTCGGGATCCACCTCGCGCAGGTAGGCGACGATTTCCTGGCCAATTTCGACCAGCCGCGCGATGGGGAGCTCCGGGATGCGGGCATCATAGCAGGGCACGGCGGGCGCGGGCAGCGCGCCGGGGAAGACCAGCGGCGTCTCATCGCCATAGGCGGCGGACTCCAGCACGTTAGCGATCAGTTTCTCCGTCGCGGTAGCATCGCTCGAGGCCGCAAAGCCCAGCCGCCCCGCTTTGACCACCCGCACCGCCAGCCCGCTGGTCTCTTCCACCTGACTGGTTTTGAGCACATTGGACTCGAAGCGAATCGTGGTGACTTCGCTGTGGAGCTCCAAGACCTCGATTTGTTCTGCCTGTCCCTGTAGTTGTTCCAGGATATTCATGGTTATGCCCCCCCGATGACGACATTCTGAATGCGGACGTGCGGCGCACCCATCGCCACCGGCAGCGGTGCCTGGCTGCCCTTGCCGCAACCGCCGGCGCTCTGCGTCCACTCAAAATCGTTGCCGATAGCGTCAATGTTCTGCAACGTGGCGAACAGATTGCCCGCCAAAATCACATCTTTCACCATCTCTGCCAGCTCGCCGTGGCGGATCATGTAGGCGTAGCCGGAGCTAAACGAGAAGGCTTCTAGTTGCGTATTGCCGCCGTAAGCGTCACAAGCGTAGATGCCCAGCTCGATGTCTTTGATCATGTCCGCGAAGGAAGTGTCACCCGGCGCAATCGCCGTGTTGGTCATGCGGACGATGGGTGGGAAGCGGTAGCTGATGGCGCGCGCGTTGCCGGTGGGCTGCTCGCCCATGCGGGCGGCGGTCTCGCGGGAGTGTAGCCGCCCTACCAGCACGCCATTGCGGATGAGATCGTTGCGGCGGGTGGGCGTGCCCTCATCATCATACTTGTGCGTGCCGCGCAAGCCGGGCGCCGCGCCATCCTCGAAGACGTTGAGGAAATCCTGCCCGAAGCGTCGCCCCAGCACCATCATCTCCCGCGCCGCCGGGTTCTCGTAGATGAAATCGGCCTCAGAGAGATGCCCGAAGGCTTCGTGGATGAACACGCCGGCCAGCTGCGGGTTGATGATGACCGGATACTGGCCGCCCACCACGCTCTGCGCGCTCAACAGCTCCACCGCGCGGCGGGCGGCAGTCTGCGCCAGGGTTTCGAGATTTTGGACGATCTCGAAACCGGCCGGCAGCGAGAGGCTCTCGTGCGCCTGCTGGACATTGTTCCCATCGCGGGCGATGGCCGCGCACAGCACCGCGACCATCGGGCGTTCTTCCTCAATGAGTGTCCCCTCGGAATTGGCGAACGTCATCCGGTTGAATGAGTCGTTGTAGACGCTCACGGTATCCACAATTTGCTCGCTATAGCCCAGCATGAGCGCGTTGTAGCTCTCGATGAGAGCTTTCTTTTCCGCCAGCGAGACGCGGCGGAAATCCTGCTCCAATGTCACAGTGATCCGGTCTTGCACGACCGGAATCGGCGCGAGCGCGATAGGCGTCTCGCTCTTGACATTGCCCGCGCATTCATACGCCTGGGCTACTTTTTCGGCCAGCTGATCGCGGCTGTTGAAGGTGACAATGCCCCAGCCGCCATCGCGGCGGAAGCAGCGCACAATGCCGCCCGCATCAATGACGCTGCTGGCGTTCTCCAGCTCGCGCCCGCGGAAGGTCACAGTTGTGGATTCCCGCTCTTCCAGGCGAATTTCCGTATAATCGGCCTTACTCAGGCCCAACGCCGCAGATACTTTGTCGTGCATCAAAATCTCCTTTTGAAAATCTCAAATCGGCAAATCTCAAAATCGGTGGTTCGTGGAGACCTCTTTATTATAGCCCAAGTTGTTACCTTTTGGTATTGACCACCGACCACGGACGACAGACCACCGACCACCGACGACAGACCACGATTTGTCTCCCAGAAGTCGTCCGTCGTCTGTGGTCAAAATGCGTGTAAATCCTTGCTCAAACAAGATCATTGGCAAGGGGACATCACCCCGGCCAATAAGCCGTGACCTCGACCCCGGTGCGGCGGGTGGCTTCTGCGGCGAGCGCGCGCAGGCGATAGGGCGGGATGCGCTCGATGCTGGCCTCGGCGACGGGGTAATCGGTGCTGTAGATTTGCGCCTGTGTGGGGCGGATCGCGGCGAGCGCGGTCAGCCAGGCCTCGAAGGCGTCGCCCTCCACGTTGCTGACTCGTCCGCCGATGAATGCGCTCTGGGTGATGGCGTGGGGCACACTTTTGATTGCCGCGCACAGCGTCGCCAGCTCCAGCCCGGCGACCGGACGATCTATCAGCGCGAAGGTCTGGGGATCGCCCGCATCGAGCTTGAGGATGGGGTTGTCGCAACGCAGCAGGGCCGCGTGGATCTCCGGGCGCGTGAGTGTGGTGGCATTGGAGAACACAGTGATCTTCGCACGCGGCGCAAAGCGGTCGCGCAGCCGCGCCGTCTCCGCCAGGATCGCGGGGAAGTACGGGTGCAGCGTCGGCTCGCCGTTGCCGGAGAAGGTCAGCGAGTCCACCTCCGGGTGACGGTGGAGCGCTTGCGCGATGGCCTTGAGGATCGTTTCGGCACCGGGCAGGTCGTGCTCGTCGGGCGCGAGCGTCTTGAGGTGCGTCGGCCCATAGTGGCAGTAAATGCAATCGAAGGAGCAGATTTTGCGCTGTGTGGAGAGCAGGTTGATGCCCAGCGATAGCCCCAGCCGCCGCGAGTGGAGCGGGCCGTAACACACGGCCCGCTCCAACGGTAAGACGGTTCCTTTGCGGTTATTCATCGAAAATGGCGAATGGCGAATAGAGAATTAGGACTTACGCAGTGCGAAATTTTTAACCGCCAAGAACGCTGAGAACGCCAAGAAACCTTAAGAAATCTCTGCGCTCTTTGCGTTCTCTGCGGTGAAATCTCTGTTCTGCCTACAAAGTGCGTAAGTCCTGGAATCTAAACACTGCACTTTCGCGGATCGCTCCTCAACAAAATCTTCTTTACGCATTACGCAGTACGAGCGTTGTGCGTGCAAGGCTTTCATCCGGTGAGGTTGGTCATGCGCGAATGAACATTCTCGACTCTTATCGCGCGCGACCCCGTCCCAGGCTGCGCTGGTAATCGAGCAACGCGGCTTGTTCGCCTGCCAGCAACATGCGCGCCTGTTTGGGCCACGTCTCGAGGTAGCGCGTGCGGAGCTCCGTCTCGCCGAGCAGATCTTGGAGCTGCTCTGGCGTCAAGGCGGCCAGCTGCGTGTAGAGGTGGATGCCGGCGGCGTTCAGCGCCTCCTCGGTCTTCTGGCCCAGCCCCCAGATCTTCTTGAGGTCGTCCGGCCCGGCGAAGACGCGCTCCTCCACAGGGGGTGGGGCGATCGGTGGCGTGGGCGCTGTCGGCAATGCTGCGGCGACCGAGACTCTGGCGCTGGACATGGGGGCGAGCAGCGATTCGAGCATCTCTTCCAGCTTGAAATCCCCTTGCTCGAGCCAGCGGTAATCGTTGGCAAGCGCCTGGCGGAAGTCCTCCAGCACCCCGGGCTTGTCGGAGATCGTCCAGGCGTCGCCCATCCAGCGGTAGAGCAACGCGCAACGAATCTGCTGGGCGTAGGGTTGCCGATTCCAGCGGTCAATTTCGGCATACATCGCGCGCACCCAGCCGGTGTTGTGATGTACCCAACCCTGATCGTGCTCGCACAGCGGCGCGGCGTTGGGGCGGCAGATGTGGTTGGTCTCGGTGATGTAGACGGGCAGCGTGCGCCACTTCGCGGGGATGCGCTCCATGAACAGGCGGTAAATCTGGAAATCGAAGAAGTGATCCCAGAGCGGCCCCGTCCCCTCCGCAAAGCGCTTAAGGCTGGTGATAGCCGCCGGGTCGGGGCCGTGGGTGTAGGCGTGGAGGATGATGCCATCGAGTTGGTGGATGCCCTCAAGCATCTCCGTGTAGTAATCGAGCGGGCGCCAGCGCGTGTCGCCGAGCAGCTTGAGCTTCATGTAGTTGTAAGGGTCTACCGCACCGGGGCAGACGATGGTGTTGGGCAGCACGGCCTTGATGCGCGTATAGGTCTTGTTGAAGGCCGTGGCGTACATCTGCGGGGTGATGTGCTCGGTGGGATGTTCGAAGCCGCCTGGATGCTCGCGGGGGTTGTTCTGCTCGTTGGCGATCTGGATCGTCCAGGTGTAGGCGGTCGCAGGGAGCTCCGGGCGCTTGAGGTACAGCTCCACCCAGCGGGCGGCGGCGGCAGCGAAGCCATCGTAGTGCTGCGATTCGGGCAGCGTGCCGCCTGGCTCGTAGCCGTGATTCAGCCGCACGATGACGCCGTAGCCCTGGCTGGCCCAATCCCACAGCCGGGCGCGGACGGTCTCGTTCGGCTGGAGCGCGCTGGGCGTCCTGCCGCAGGTTTCGGTGAAGAAGATCCAACCGCGCTTGGGTTGGCCCGCGTAGAGAGCGCGGATGGGGTCGCGGGTGTGCGGGTCATCGCCGAGCGTAACCGCATGGATGCCGAAGATGTGCGGCGAAAGGCCCTTGGGCAGCGCGCCGGCGGTCGCCGGGCTGCGCGTATCAGGTTGGCGCGCCGCGCGGACGTACCAGGCGGCCACATACCCTTCCTGGCGGGTGGGGGTGCGCACCTTGAGCCATTTCTCCTGCTGCCCCACCTTCTTGCCGGCGGCCTCCGGGTCTTCGAGAATTTCCAGCACCGTCTGATGCGGAATCCACCACACCTGCGCCGCGCTGGTGGTGGGTTGCTGACGCACGCGCAGGCCGAACTCCGGACTTTCCACTGACACGTAGCGCACCGGCGCGTCGCTCGGTTCGGGGACAATCGGTTCGGGGTCGGCGGTCTGCAACTTGAGATACCAGGCGGCCACGTAGCCGGTCAATCCGGTGGGTATCTGCACATGCAGCCAGGCGTGCATCTTGCCCACTTTTTGCTTGACATCAGCCTCCGGTTCCAGCGCCTTGAGCACGGTTTCGTGCGGCAATTCGGCGCGCTGGGGATGCTGCGTACCTGGCCCTTCGCGTAGTCGCAGGGGTTGGATGGGACTTTCGACGACGACGAAGTAGACAGAGGGCGGGATGGGCGCGGGCGGTG
>Ga0209614_1001669_pt1 | contig 15894 bp, 15 predicted proteins | sample BlaSprsedimmetaG_FD_185484 | JGI IMG/M metagenome (GOLD analysis project Ga0209614, IMG submission 185484) | Hot spring sediment bacterial and archeal communities from California, USA to study Microbial Dark Matter (Phase II) - Blank Spring... ... | reverse complement strand
CTAGTCCTGGGAGGAAAAAGCTATCGCAGAAAAGACAAATGAGGTAAAAATCGATAACTGAAGTAGCCGGCTGGGCTTTCGGAAAAGCTCCAGTCTGCGCACCACTGTCGCCTTCAAACAAAGGCTGAACGCCGTGGTGCGCCTCCGACCCCATCTGGCCGGATTTTATACCGCTGCTTTTGGCTGGATTCCTGACCGCCGCCAATAGTTGACCTTGTATCGATTGCGGGCGATCCCCAAGCGGGCGCGAACGGTGCCGAGGAGGTCATTCAGGCCGAGGCGGGTCCTGATGCGCGGCACGTCTCCGGCCGGTGTTGCGACAAACCCCTCGACGTATGTCTGTATGGCGTAGCCGGGAAGATCATGGACCCCGGACCTGGGGTCGGGATTCGGCCCTCAGCAGGGACCGTCGTCGACGCATTCCGGCGGGGCCGAGGGAAAGAAGCCCCCCGCGGCAAGGGAGTTGAGAGGAGGCGGCTCGGTGGTATCAGCCGCAATCCGGTTGGGGAATGGTTTCATGATTTTCTTCCGAATCAAGCATCAGTACGATGAATTGCTTCAGTACCGTCAATTTTGTCTTGTCCACGCAATAACAGGTTTTGGGTCCCTCCACTTCTCCCCTGATCAAACCCGCCTCCTTGAGAATCTTGAGGTGCTGGCTCACGGTGGATTGCGCCAGGGGCATGATCTCGACAATGCCCCCGCAAACGCATCGGTCCACCCGCAGCAGGTGTCTGAGGATCCTGATGCGGGCCGGATGGGCCAGTGCTCTGCACAGGGAGGCGGCTTCGTTGATGTCCGGGGTATCAGACGCTGCTGCGGGAGCTTGAGCTGTGGGGTTCATTTTCGGGTTCTCCTTATCGTTTACCGACGATAAACGATGATCGGGCCGTTGTCAAGCCGGAAGGTATGGGGAGAGAGAGGGGAGGAAGGACGGGCGGCCCAAAAGCAGGCGCCGGTCCGGATTACTCATCCGGGTAGGTGGAGGTTTTCAGGGCTTCGGCAAGGAGGTAATCGTCGGATTCGGGTCTGGTCAGAGTCATGACTTTGTCGAAGCAGGCGCGGGCTTCCTCGTACTGCGCAAATCCGTCCAGCAGTATCTGCCCCTTGAGGTTGAGAGCGTTGGGATAGTCGGGCTCCTCCCTGAGCAGTTTCCTGACGGTCACCAGGGCGCCTTCATAGTCGCCCCCGCTCATCTGGAGGCCGATCTGCTGAATCGTGCCGGCATGCTTGACGTGCAGAGCGAGCTTGGGTTCCCTGGCCTGGCCGAAAAGGGCCATGATGTCGTTGACGTCGTATTTGATGACGATGATGATCAGGCAGATTCCGACTGCGTATATAACCGGATTGACCAGGAAGCACATCAGGTAGCATCGGTTGAGAAAGCCGTAGATCGCGCCGATCAGAAAGAAAGGCACGAACAACATGGCAAAGTACCTGAGGAAGTCCCCGATAATGTTGAGATCGCGGCCAGGCCGGGATTTTCTCTTGTGTACGTTTGCCGATGGGTCCATATAACAGGGGATGTTGAAAATTGATAATTCTTTATATTATCATGGTTGGGAGGAACTATCCAGTGCCCATGGCTTTCTTGAAAAGGGTAAGCAGGTAGTGGAGAACGGCGGCGACGGCCGAGAACAGATCACTGAGCAGGGAACGGACCCTGCCGGCGAGGTGGCGCTGTTTCTCCTCGAGGGTGATGTCCCTGCCCTGAATCTGCAGCTCCAGCCTGTCGGCCCTCTCCTCCGGCTCGGGATGACTGGAGAGAAACGTGTGATTTGTGCCCAGCGCGGCAAGCTTGCGCAGGGCGGAGACGGCGTCGGCGGGATCGTCCCCCTCCCGCATGAGAAACTGCAAGCCGAAGTCGTCGGCGCTTTTTTCCTCAAGTCGGGAGAACCGGGAATTGATCAGGGTTTCGACGAAAGCGCCGGGCAGCGAGGCGGCCAGATCTCCCAGGGAGCCTCCGGCGGCGGCAAGCCCTTTGCGGGCGGCACTGGCGGCATAGGCCAATTGAAGTTTATGCCGGACATGGTTCTTGACGATATGGCCCATTTCGTGTCCAATGACAAAACGCAGTTCGCCGTCGTCGAGCATATCCATCAGGCCGCTGTAAATGCGGATTGAGCCGTCGGCCATGGCAAAAGCGTTTGCCGTGTCGTCCAGGTAGACCCTGTAGTTGAACTGAAAGCCTGCTTCCCGGTGCTCGACGACCAGGCGCCGCAACCGCCGGGCGTACGCATTGTGGTCCGGGGCGACGGCATGCTGGCTGTCGGCCTGGGCTATGGCGCGGCCGGCCAGTTCCCTGACGGTCTCATCGGAGAGGGTCAGAGCCGTAACCGCGTCGATGCCCGCCCCGGCGACCAGCCGGAGATCGGTATCTTCGCAGCCGGCGAGAAAGACCAGCAGGAGGCAGAGTATGTTCAAATGCCTGCGCATGCCCGAAGGTACCATATCGGCCGGTTGAATGAAAAGGAATGATTCATGGTCCGAAAGAGACCTGTGGCGGGTGAAGGAAATTGGGGGGAGAGGAGTTGCAAAATTTATCTTCTGCCGTAACAATGGAGGCGATGGTATACCTACCTTGACGAAAGGATCATGACAGAGAGCACGGTTATAGAAACGGTCCGCCGGAATTGCGATATCTCGGACGCCCGGGACAACGGCATCTATTCCATATGCAACCTGGTGCTCAAGCTGCGCAATCTCTACAAGTGGGAGCACGGCATTGAACCCTGGAACGAACCGGAAACCCCTGACCTGCTCGCCTGGATCGAGGCCAAGGAAAACTACTGGGAAACCATTATTGACGATTCCTATCAGCCCCTGGTCATCAACGGCCGGGAAGCGGATCCGTACGATCATGAATCGGTCAACCGGCTCCTCAATAATCCCGCTCTGGTGTACGGAGCAGGGAACGGGCCAGGGAGTTGTCCAGCCCTTTTGCCCTGCTCCAGGATGGGGTCATTACCATCCGGCGGGAACCGCTGCGCTATTTTTTCTGGGACCATGTCCAGGAAATCCGTTCCTCGTGCAAGACCTCCCTTCACCATGCCCTGGACCGCTACGGCATCCTCACCGGGGGGCGGCTCGATCAGCAATCTTTCCGCAGCCGTCTCGATATCATCGTTGACGGGGAAATCCCGATTTTCTTCCATCATGAGGTCGGTGAACGGCTGCAGGACATTCTGGACGGCGATACCCTCAGACGGATCATCTCCTCGTATCCGGACTCAGCCATCGAGTACGTGTCGCGGTCCATCAAGGATGTTCTGGCCGACACCCATCCCCAAGGCATGGTCAGCTATATCATCCGGGAGCAAAGGGATGCTTCCCTGGGGTTTTATGTGGGTTTCCTGGCCGGTCTGCGCAGAGAGCTGTTTCCGGAGATCGTGCAGGCATTCGAGCTGTTTTTGCGGGACCGTGACTGGGGCTTGATTGAGCAGGCCCGGAGAACCTGCTGGGACAAAAATTGTCGGCTGGCGGAAACCATCAGGCAGATCGCCGCGGACATGGGCCGGGAGTCCGAAGAAGAAATAAAGGCCCGCTTTACCACGCAGATATTGACGCCGCTGGGCCTGGACGTCCCGGAACGGAAAGGGGATTAGGGGGAAGAAGCAGGTGTTTTCAGCCCCCGCGGAAGGAGTTCAGGTCAATGTTGTGCTTATTGATCTTGTCGTACAGGGATTTCCTGGAAATCTTCAGGATCTTGTGGGCGGCGGATATCTGACCCTTGCACATGCGCAGCACATCGACAATATGTTTCTGTTCCGCTTCATCCATGGCCTGGCGCAGCGAAGCCGACCCCGGCCGCCGGTCCCCGGCGGAGAGCTGCCCGTACCCGGCGGCCGCATCTCCGCTTCCCCGGTAAACGCATAATCTTTTGATGTAGTTTTTCAGCTCCCGCACATTGCCCGGCCAATCCTGCCGGTAGATGTCCTGGAGAATCCCGGCATCGATGACCTCCGGTCCAAGGCCGTGCTCCCGGGCGTACTGCTCACAGAAATATTTGACCAGCATGGGGATGTCGGATCGCCGTTCCCGGAGCGGCGGCACGGTTATCGGCAACACATTGAGGCGGAAATAGAGGTCCTGCCGGAAGCGGCCCGATTCCAGCTCCTGCCCGAGATCGGTGTTGGTCGCGGTTATGATCCGCGCCCGCATCGGAACGGATCTGTTGGCTCCCAGCCGGATGATCGCGTTATCCTCCAGGACGCGAAGCAGTTTTGCCTGGAGATTGACGGGCATGCTGCTGATTTCATCAAGGAAGAGGGTGCCGTCGGCGGCAAATTCAAATTTTCCGAGCTTGAGCTGCCCGGCCCCCGTAAAGGCCCCTTTTTCGTGGCCGAACAGTTCCGACTCCAGCATGTCTTCGGGTATGGCGCCCATGTTGACGGCGACGAACGGCCTGCCTTTCCTGTTCGACAGGTCATGAATGGCCCGGGCCACCAGTTCCTTGCCCGTTCCCGTTTCTCCGGTGATGAGAACGGGATATTCCTCTCCCGCCACCAGCTCGATGGCGTCATAGAGATTCTGCATCAGCGGATGGACGCCGATGAGGCCGTGGAAGTGGGCGCGCTTTTCTCTGGCAAGCTCCAGCCGCCGGCTCAGGTCCCGGTTGACCATGACAAGCTGCATTTTTTCAACGGCCCGGGAAACGGAGGACAGCAGGACATCCTCATCCACGGGCTTTTCCAGAAAATCGTAGGCGCCCTTTTTCATGGCGGCCACGGCCATGTCCACATCGCCATGCCCGGTAATCATGATCACCGGCAGATCCTGGTCCCGTTCCCTGATCCGCTGCAAAAATTCGAGCCCGTCCATCAGCGGCATCTTGACATCGGCGATGACGGCCAGATAGGTGGAGGAGGAAACCGACTCCAGGGCGTCGGGCGCATTGTCGAAGGCGTTGACGCCGTATCCGTGCATTGTCAGGGTCTGTTCAATGGCGGTCAGCAGATAGGAATCATCATCCACCACCATTATTTTCCCGTTTTCGTCAGGGTTGTGACTGTGCATCAGCACCTCTCTGTTCAAAAAAAGCCGGGAGATAGACAAAAAAGCAGGATCCTTCTCCGGGCGCACTTTCCACTTTGATGAACCCGGAAAAGCTCCGGACGATACGGTCGACAATGGACAAACCCATGCCCATGCCCATGCCCACCTCGCGGGTGGTGAAAAAGGGGTCGAAAATCCTGCCCATCATCTCGGGATCGATCCCCGAGCCGTTGTCCCGGATCGCCGTCACAACATAGTCCTTTTCCAGAAAGCTTTCCGGATCGATATTTTTTGCCAGGTACGTTTGAATGATCAGGTGCGGTTTTTCGACATCACCCATGGATTGGATGCCGTTCTGGATGATATTCAGGAAAACCTGTTCCAGCCGGACTTCATGCCCAAGGGTAGACGGAATATCAGGGTCAAGAATCAGTTCGACCTCAATGTCGGAAAGCTTCAACTGGGCATCGAGAAACCGGAGAATGTTTGAGAGGATTTGATTGATTGCGACCGGATAGGTGTCGGGGGGAACCTTGCGGGCAAAACTCTTCAGGCTCTTGATGATGGACGAAGCCTTCTTGGCCCGGTCGACAATGATCTGCAGATTTTCCCTGAGGAGGGATTTGTTCAACGTCGGGTCGTCCAGGCAATGAATGGAATTGCGGGCAAACAGCAGTATTGCGTTGAGCGGCTGGGTCAGCTCATGGCCGATGCCCGCGGCCATTTCCCCCAGGCTGACCAGTCGCCCCGAATGGATGAGCTGCTCCTGGGCCTGCTTGATGTGAGACATCATCGTATGGATGTCGCTCATGTCCCGGGCGATCAGCATGTGCAGAATACGGCCCGATTCCGTGGTATAGGTTGAGCCGTTGAGACTGACCTGAATCCGCTTTCCTTCCGGAGCGGTCAGTTCGGTTTCAAAATTTTTGAAATCCCCCGCCGCGAACAGAACCTTGATTCTGGTGTAGGCTTCCGGCTCCATGAAGGATTGCAGCCGGAGGTGGCCGAAATCACCCTCCGATAAACCCAGGAGTTCGCGAAATTCATCATTTGATTTGACCAGCACGAAATCCTTGCTGACGACAAAAAAGAGGTCGGAGAGACTGGCGAGGATCTTGTCTGAAAAGATCTTTTCAGACTGGGCTTCTTCGTGCTTCCGCAGAATTCGGACGATGAGTTCCTGTTTCTGTTTTTCCAGTAATTCGACAAGTCTGGCGTTCGGTTCCCGTTTCGATTCCCCGTCCGGTTTCTGTTCAAACGATTCTGTCATGATGTGGTCAGTCTCCACTTCACCGTAAAGAAACATGATCGGTCTGATGTGTCACTGAATTTATACACTAAAAAATTGAACTATTCCAGCTCATTAATGAATAGCAGGGAAATAATGTCACCGGACCTGCACAGACGGCGGCACGGCGTGGCGCCGCCGCCAGCGGCTTCGATGCTCGGGCTGTTTCATAACTATCCGGAATAACAGGATATTTGTATTTTGTGGTCATTGCCGCGGGGCTGGCCCGAAGAATGCAAAGACAAGGACAAGTATATTTCCACCTCAAATTATTTGAAAGCAATGCATGAAAAAGCGGGCCCTGAGTCTTGAACAGATTGCCACCTTGTGCGGTGTCTCTCCCGGGCGGGTCAGAAGGTGGATAGAGAAAAAAGGGTTGCAGACCAGTTCTTCCGAAGGGAGTGAAGACATGGTCCTGCACGCTGATTTGATAGATTTTCTGGTCAAATTCAATATGCCGATACCCGATTCGATCATGCCGTTTCAAGCCAAAAAATTATTGTTCATTTATTCCAATTTTTCCGATGAGCGGCTGTTTATTCGGTTTCTGGTCCATTTTCTGGGGCAATTGAAGAAAGAGCAGCGGAACCTCATCGCCGATCACGTTGCCTATGGTCCGGACGCCAAAATGAAGGTCATGGTGTTCAAGCCCGACCTGATCCTGCTCGATATGATGGAAAATAACCGGGAAGCGATTGCCATGGTCCGGCAGATTAAAAATACCGAGGAGTTTGGTTCCATCAGGCTGGTGGCCATCACCGGCGCCGGTCTGCCCGGCCGGGAGAAGGAGGGTTTCAGGGGGCACGGCATAGACGAGGTGGTCTCCAACTCGACGGAGATAAACCAGTTGGTCAGAAAACTGCGGGATTTTGCCTGATTCCGCGGGTGGACCTGCAAACGGGAACGAAATGCAGAAAAACAAGGTGTATTACTCGCGGCTGAAAAGAAAATTTTCGCTCACCTTTATGCTGATCGCCCTGATCCCTCTTTTCCTGATCAGCTGGAGTTCGTCGCGCTTTTATCAGACCACCTGCCTGCAGAACACCATCAACAGCATGAAAAACGCGGTGGAGAACAGGAACAGGGTCATTACTTTTTTTCTCGACCACCAGAAGGAACTGCTGGGAGAATTGATGCGGCTCCATTCTTATGACCAGTTCAAGAACCAGGCCGAACTGGAACGAATATTCGCGGCGATTACCCCGGGGGGCATAGTCGATCTGGGGGTGATCGATGCAACGGGGCAGCATATATCCTATGTCGGGCCCTACAAGCACCAGCTGATGGGCAAAAACTATGGAAAAGAGCCGTGGTTCCACGAAGTCATGGTGAACGGCTCGTATATCAGCGACATCTTTCTCGGTTTTCGCAATGTTCCCCATTTCATTGTCGCCGTGGCCGACCCCTTGAGAAAATGGGTATTGCGGGCCACCATCAATTCGGAATTTTTCTACGGGCTGATACGCAATACCCAGATGGGTGAGAGGGGTGACGCTTTTATTGTCAACCGGATGGGGGAATTTCAAACACCGAGCCGCTTCGGCGGCACCATCCTGCCCAAGGAGGAACGGGCGGTTCTGGCCGTCGGCGAAGGGACCGATGTCAAGCGGATCGACGGTTTTGTCTATGTGACCAGCCGGCTGAAAAACGGGGAGTGGCTGCTGGTCAATAAAGCCGAAGTCAGGAGCGTTTACGAAACATTCCGCCAGGCGCGCAACCTGGACACCCTTTCCATCCTGATCGCTGCCCTGGTCATTGTCACCTCCTCCATTCTGATCACTCGGTACATGGTGAACAGGATCGAGGAGTCCGACCGGGAGAAGGCGGTTTTCGACAGCCAGATGCTGCAGGTTGAAAAAATGGCCTCCCTGGGCATCATGGCGGCCGGATTGGCGCACGAGGTGAACAATCCGCTGCAGTTGATCACCGATCAGGCGGACTGGATCAGGGAGCTTCTGGAGGAAGAGGAGCCGGCAAAAGTCTGCCATCTGGATGAATACCGGAAGTCGGCCGAGAAAATCAAACTGCATGTGTCACGGGCCAGCAGCGTTACCCACAGGCTGCTGGGGTTCTCGCGGAAAATGGATGCCGAAAAAGGTGCGGTCAATATCAACAATCTGGTCGATGAGGTGTTGTCCTTTGTCATCAACGAAGCCCGCGTCAATGACATCACCATCAACAAGCACCTGCAGGACGATATTCCGGCCATCATGACCGATTCGGCGCAGCTGCAGCAGGTTTTTCTCAATATTCTCAACAACAGTATGGATGCCATTGAGAAAAACGGCGCCGTGGACATCACGACCAGGGCCGATGACCGGAACATCATCATTGAGTTCAAAGACAACGGCCCGGGAATACCCCGGGAAATCATGGAAAATATTTTTGATCCGTTCTTTACCACCAAGGAGCCGGGCAAGGGGACAGGCCTCGGCCTGTCGATCAGTTACCATATCATGCAGACGTTGGGAGGGAAAATCGAAGTCCGCAACGGGGAAGAAGGGGGAGCGGTGTTTACGCTGTCTCTGCCCATCATTCACCTGGGCGCGCGACGATGAAAACAGAAAAATCAAAGGCAAAGGAGAAAAGATCATGTTCGCCGACCTGAGAGTACTGGTAGTGGATGATGAAACGGATTTTCTGGAAATGACGGTGAAAAGAATGCAGAAGAAGGGCATTGATACCGTCGGAGTGATGAGCGGCAACGAAGCCGTTGAAAAAATCAGCAATGAAAATTTTGACGTTGTCCTGCTGGATGTCAAGATGCCCGGCATGGACGGTATCGAGACACTGCGGGAGATCAAGCGGGTCAAGCCGCTGGTCGAAGTGATCATGTTGACGGGACACGCTTCGGTGGAGTCGGGGATCGAGGGCATGAAGCTCGGCGCCTTCGACTACCTGATGAAGCCGATGGAACTGGACAAGATCCTCGAGACAATCCAGGACGCACATAAGAAAAAGCAGCTTCAGGAAGAGAAGATTATTCAGGCGCAGATCAAGAGAGACCTCGCCAGGCCGTGCTGATGAGGCAGGCGGGGGCCGGCCTCGTTGGCCGGCGGCGAGGCGGATTGCGTCGTACAGAAAGGTGTGGCGGAACTGTAACGAAGAGGGAACACTCTGTTATGAAACATGTATATGAAGGAGTACCAGAAAAATGAACTACTTTAAAGCATTAGGCCAGTTCATGATGGCCGGGGCCCGGGCCCACGCGAACTGGGAAATTCAGGTGTCGAACAGAATACTGGGGGACCGCAAAAGGATGATTATTCTCGGCCTGCTGCTGATCCCCATCATCCTGGGCGGCATCGCCTTTGCGGATGCGCCCGGGACGCTGCCCGGCATGCTGGGCGGCAAATCGGCCTACGCGCCGGCCTTCTACACTCCCCTGATTTTCTTCGCCTCCATCGGGGTCGGGCTGGTCGCCGGTCTGATCACCGGCTGCATCGGGGCCGGCGGCGGCTTCATCATCGCTCCGGCCCTGATGAGCGCGGGCGTCAAGGGCATCCTGGCGGTGGGCACCGACCTGTTCCACATCTTCGCCAAGGCGATCATGGGCAGTGTCATCCATCGCAAACTGGGCAACGTTTCCATCGCCCTGGCCGCGGTTTTCCTGATCGGCTCCCTTGCCGGCGCCACGGTGGGCGGCTACATCAACCGGACCATCTATGAGTACAATCCCATCATGAGCGATGCCTTCATCACCACCATCTATGTGCTGATGCTCGGCTTTCTCTGCTCCTACGCCCTGACGGACTTTTTCAAATCCAAGAAAGCGGCGGCCGCGCGGGTCGTCTCCGGCGAGGCCGCAAGGGCCAACGTCCTGACCGGCCTGGCCCAGTCGCTGCAGAACGTCAAGGTGCCGCCGATGATCAAATTCGACCAGGGCGTGGTTCCCGGCGGCCGGCAGATTTCCTTTATATTCCTCATCCTCAGCGGCTTCCTGGTCGGTTTTGCCGCGGCGATCATGGGTGTGGGTGGGGGCTTTCTGACCTTCCCGATCTTCGTCTATGTCCTCGGGGTTTCCTCGGCCACCACCGTGGGCACCGACATCTTCCAGATCATTTTCACCGCCGGTTACGCTGGGCTCGGGCAGTACGCGGCCTACGGGTTTATTTTCTACACCCTGGCCATGGGCATGCTGCTGGGTTCCCTGATCGGCATCCAGATCGGCTCCCTGATCACCAAGGTGGTCAGCGGCGTTACCATCTGCGGACTGTACGCAGTGGCCACTTCGGCCGGTTTTGTCAACCGTCTCTTTGCCCTGCCGTCCAAACTGGCCAGCATGGATATGATCCCGATGTCGGCTGCGACCGGCAAGCTGCTGGAAAAGGTGGGCACCTATATTTTCTTCGGGGTCCTGGCCACCTTCGCGATCTGGGTCTTTTATATCTTTTTCACCAACATCCGCACCCTCAAGGGCGAGGGCGGCGGGCATCACGCCTAAGGAGGTCTGCATATGATTGCGCATAAAAAAGAGTTCACGGGCGGAGTGGTGATGATGATCGGCTTCTGGGTCGTGTTCGCGATCCTGCTTTCCCCGGTTTTTGCCGGTCAGAACCTGCTCGTTTACATGGACGGCATGTACAATTCCATTTCCAAGAATTCCTCGTATTTTATTCCTGCCAACCAGGAAAAGGCCAAGGAGTTTAATGGAAAATATATCGACATGGCGCTCAAAGCCAAGGATGGGCAGGCCAGAGATCGGTGGGCCACCGTGCTGCGGGCGGCGGGGATGAACGTGGAAAGCGGTGCCGAGGAATTGCAGGTCAGCGGCGATATGGGAGGGATGCTGGTTTCAGCCCTGGCTGACGCCGACGCCATGTTTGTCAATGACGGCGGGCCGGTGGCCGCCCGCTACGGTTATGACGAAAAACAGGCTCTCTACGACTGGTGGTCCATCCTTCGCGATATGGAAAGAAGCCTGAACAAGCAGGAGCAGTTCAAGGAGGCGAAATTTCTCTACCAGGTACGGACCAAGAGCGTGGAGCCGGCCTACAATTACTACGGGATCATCGCCCAGAGCATCCGGGAGAAAGCGATACTGGTGATTTTGTCCCTGGGCGGCTACGTGATTTATACTCTGTCGTACGGATTCGCCATCCTGTTCATGTTTGAAGGATGGGGACTGAGGCTTGAACACTAACCAATAATATCTTTCGGGAAGGGGCTGGCTGAGCCGGCCCTCTTCCCATATGTCTTTACTCAATTACATTCCAAACTGACAGAGATGATCTCCCTGCGGAATGAGATGCGGTTCTCCCACGGGAGACGAGGATTTTTTGCCGGGTTGTAGAATAGTTAGGCATGCCGGGCGGACGGAAATGTGCTATTGTTAATGAATATGATCTTTTATGCAGGTGACTTCCGCTCCGACCGAAAAAGAAAGAGAAAGACGGTTTGCCGGCTGAAATTTTTTGCCGTTGAAACCGGAACAAATTCAAAGGTAACCGCCTGGCCGGCTTGCAATGATCCTCCAGCATGTTCGAAATTTTTTTGGCAAATGGCTGTCTCCGCAGCAGGATGATGCCCGCCTGCGCAGCTCCTTCCAGGAGCATTACAAGCTTTTCCGTTCTCTGCTCACCGCCAACAACAACGCCCTGGAACTCATTGCGGAAATGGAGCAGGCCTTCAACAGCGGCCGCCCTTTCAGCATGACCTTCGTCCACAGCCACTGTACGACCCTGAGTTTCCAGGTGTACAAGATGATCCAGCGCCTGCAGGAACTTTCCGACGATCGATACGCCGGCCTGATTCCCGCCTTCAAGGCAATTTCAGAACAAATGGAGACCATCCTGGCGGTGCGGCCGGTGATCGCCGGCGGTCCATTCATTCTGGAAATGAATGAAATCGATCGGCGCTCGGCCGACCAGGTCGGCGAAAAGATGGCCAACCTGGGCGAGATCGCCAACCGGGCCCGTTTGCCAGTGCCGGACGGCTTTGTGATCACCGCGGCGGCGGCCCACCACTTTCTGACGGAGAATGACCTCCAGGATGAGATCAACCGGCGCATGACCATCTGCAATCTCGACAACCTGGAAGAGTTGTACCGGACCAGCGCCGCCATCCACACATTGATCACCAGGTCGCCTTTGCCCGACGACCTTGGGCGGCAGATTCACGACGCCTATCAACGGCTGCGGGAGAGGACAGGGGAGGAGCGGCCGGTACTGGCAATGCGTTCCAGCGCCCTCGGGGAAGACAGCGGCAATGCCTCTTTTGCCGGACAGTACCGCACCCAGCTCAATGTCGATGAAGACATGATGGATCAGACCTATAAGGAGATTCTGGCCGGCATGTACAAGAGTCAGGCCATCGTCTACAGGCTGCAGCGCGGCTTCCGGCATCAGGATGTGCTCATGTGCGTGGGCTGCCTCGCCATGGTTGACGCCAAGGTCGGCGGAGTCATGTATTCCCGGTCGCCCACCGACCCCCGAAGCCCCTCGGTGGTTATCAGCGCCGCTCCGGGGTTGGCCGGCCAGGTGGTGGACGGCCGGGTGGATACCGATATTTACGAGGTGGGCCGCGAGCCCCCCCATGCAATCATGGCATTGAAACTCCGTCGGGGAGCCGATCAGGAGGTCCTCTCCGATGAGCAGGCCCGTGAGCTGTGTCGGATAGCGGTGCGGTTGGAGGACCATTTCGGCGGTCCGCAGGATATAGAATGGTCCCTGAACCAGCAGGAGGCCATTGTTCTGTTGCAGAGCCGTCCCCTGGGCAAGGCCTCCACGGTTGAATCCATCGCCCTGGCGACCGGGGAAAAAAAAGGGGAGGATGTGCTGTTGGCCGGCGGCGTGGCCGCCTGTCGCGGCGTGGCCGCCGGGCCGGTATATATTGTTCGTACCAGTCTTGATCTGCTCCAGTTTCCCAAGGAAGCGGTCCTGGTGGTCGAACACCCCCTGCCGGAGTGGGCCACCCTGCTGCCAAGGGCCGCGGCCGTGATCAGCGAGACCGGGCAGGTTGCCGCCCACCTGGCCACTGTTTCCCGGGAATTCGGCATCCCCGCTCTGTTCGGCGTACCCGGCGCTGTCGAGAAACTGAAAAACGGTCAGATGGTCACCGTGGACGCAACTGCGGGCCGTGTAATGGACGGCCGCCGGGAAGATCTGCTCGGCGGGCCCGCGCCGCCGCCGAACCTGATGAAGGGCAGCCCGGTCTACAAGGTGCTGGAACAGGTCCTTGAGCTTGCCGCGCCGCTCAATCTCACCGACCCGGCATCCGTGTACTTCCGGCCGTCTTCCTGCAAAACCTTTCACGACCTGACCAGATTCTGCCATGAAAAAGGGGTGGCCGAGATGTTCGCCTTCGGATCGAAATACCGTTTCGATGAAAAGGCGGCCAAGCAGCTTGTGGGCGAGACCCCTTTTCAATGGTGGGTCATCGATCTTGACGACGGCTTCAGCAAAGAGTATGACCGGCACCAGAAATTCGTGCATATCGACCAGGTCGTTTCCGTCCCCATGCTGGCGATCTGGTCCGGCATGGTCGCCGTTCCCTGGCAGGGACCGCCTCCGGTGAGTTTCCGAGGGTTTGGTTCCATTATTTTTCAGTCCACCATGAACCGGGAACTGGACCCGGCGGTCCGTTCCGGCCTGGCGAACAGGAATTACTTCCTGGTTTCAAGCAATTTTTGCCACCTCAGCGTCCGTCTCGGCTACCATTTCTCCCTGGTCGAGTCCCATGTCAGTGACATGCTGACCGAGAACTACGTCAGTTTCCAGTTCAAGGGAGGGGCCGCCGACGAAGGTCGCCGGTTCATCCGGGTGCAGTTGCTGAAAGATATCCTGGAGCAGTTCGGCTTCCGGGTGGAACAGAAAGTGGACGCCCTTACCGCCCGGATCGAAAAGAAACCCCCCCCTTTTCTGCTTTCCCGTTTGAAAATTCTCGGTTATCTGTTGATTCATACCAGGCAGATAGATATGATCATGGATGAACAATTCAGGGTGGAACAATACCGGAAAAAGCTCCTCACCGATATTGAAACGATTTTGAAGCCGGATGAGCCGCCGGCAGCGGAGAACTGATAATGGGGGAAAAGCTGAATATCCTTTTTGTCGATGATGAACCGGACTTCCTGGAGACCACCGTCAAGCGGCTAGCCCGCCGGGGTTACGAGGCCAGGACGGCCACAAGCTGCGACGTGGCCCTGGAGGTTATTGAGAGTGGCTGGCCGGACGTCGTGGTTCTCGATGTCATGCTGGCCGGCATGGACGGCATTCAGTGCCTGCAGGAGATCAAGCGGCGGTGGCCGCTGATGACCGTAATCATGCTCACCGGTCATGCCTCGATGAACGCTGGGATCCGGGGCCTGGAATATGGCGCCAACGATTATTGCATGAAGCCCATCGAACTGGATGAATTAATGGAGAAGGTCACCATCGCCTGGCACGAAACAACCGGTACCGCCCGAAAATAATGAACCGGGCGGTATCTCCCCGCCCGGTCATCCTGTCTTCCCTTTACCGCTGGCGGCCCGGAAGTCTCCGGCCACCCGTTTCGGGCAGATTATTTTCCGCCCATGAGGAGTTCCGGGGTCAATTCCGAGTAGCCGGCGACCCGGCCGCCGTTTTCCCGGACAAAGTCTTCGGCTTCCTTTTTGAATTTAAAAGGTATCGCCTCTTTGCCCATGGGGCCGTCAACCTTGGAGCCGACGACATAGTAGGCCCCGTAAGCGCTTTCATACATGTTGTCGGAAAAGATTGTCACCCATGCCATTCTTGTCGGGGACGGCTCCTTGACATATTTTGCCGGCTCGGCGGTATAATGGATCAGGCACCGGGTCGAACAGAAGTGCAGGGTGCTTCCGTCCATGGCCCATATCTGGGCGTGGTGCCGGGGAAACCGCGCCGGATACATGCCGCAGACCGTGCAGGTATCGGTGGCCGTCGGTTCCTTTATTTTGCCGGTCTTCTTTCTGTTCTGATCGATGGTCAGCCTTGATTTCGGCAGTTCCTCCCTGGCGGCGGCGTACGCTGCCGGAAAATCAACAACCTCGCCGCCGTGGCGGGCGGCGAATTCTTCGGCCGCGGCCCGGTCGGCAAAGGCGATTTTCGACTTCATGGTCATTGTCCCAGGCGCCGTGGAACCCACGACATAGAGGGCCTCCTCCACCGGCACCATGGTGTCGGGGTCAAGATAGAGGACCACCGAGGCGTCGAAAGGTTCCTCCCCTGAATTGACCGCCTTGTCGGCCATGCAGCGGATCGAGCAGGTGACGAAATCCCCTTCCGGATGATGGAAGGCATGCCTGGTCCGGGCCTACATGTTGATCATCATGCCGCAGTTCGGGCACTTTTTGACCTTGCTGTACTCCTTGGGATTCTGCATGGGGTGCTCGATATCCGGAGCGGGGGTGGAGGCCGCCGGCTGATCCTTGTCCATGGAATGGGCCGGGGACAGCCCGTCTCCCCCTGTCCAGAGACCGACCACGGCCATGAGGGCCGCGGCAGTGACCAGGTGTTTTTTCCAGTAACATGCCAGGTTATGAATACATCCGTTTTTTTGGTGCTTCCGGGTTTTCAGTGGGTAACCGGGTAGAGGTCGAGTCCACCGAGATGAAAAAGAATCACCGTCCTAAATCGCTCCTTGTTACGAAAGCCGCAGGCCGATTTCCA
>Ga0209614_1001667_pt1 | contig 15906 bp, 14 predicted proteins | sample BlaSprsedimmetaG_FD_185484 | JGI IMG/M metagenome (GOLD analysis project Ga0209614, IMG submission 185484) | Hot spring sediment bacterial and archeal communities from California, USA to study Microbial Dark Matter (Phase II) - Blank Spring... ... | reverse complement strand
ACCTGCTGCTGCAGGTACTCGAGTTCCGGATGCAGGGCCACGGCCTGGTTGGCCGGCAGGGTCCAGGGGGTGGTGGTCCAGATGACGATGGAGACCGGGCCCGTGCCCTTCGCATCCTGGAAGCGGGCAGCAATGGCATCGGGATCGACGGCCTCGAAGCGCACGTCGATCTGGAAGGAGGTCTTGTCCTCGTACTCCACTTCCGCCTCGGCCAGGGCCGAACCGCAGTCCACGCACCAGTGCACGGGCTTCTCGCCCTTGTGCAGGTGGCCGTTGTCGATGATGCGCCCCAGGGTGCGGATGATGTTCGCCTCGAAGGCGTAGTCCATGGTGAGGTACGGGCGCTCCCAGTCGCCCAGCACACCCAGCCGGCGAAAGTCGCGCTTCTGGCCGGCCACCTGCTCGGCGGCATAGGCACGGCAGTTGTCGCGGAAGGCCTTCGCGTCGACCTTGACGCCGGCCTTGCCGATGCCCTTCTCCACCTGCAGCTCGATGGGCAGGCCGTGGCAGTCCCAGCCCGGCACGTAGGGGGCGTCGAAGCCGGCCAGCGTCTTGCTCTTGACGATGATGTCCTTCAGGACCTTGTTCACCGCGTGGCCGATGTGGATGTCGCCATTGGCGTAGGGCGGGCCGTCGTGCAGGATGAACTTCGGCCGCCCGGCGCTGATCTCGCGGATCTGCTGGTAGCGTTTCGCCTCATCCCAGGCCGCGAGCATGTCGGGCTCGCGCTTGGCCAGGTTGCCGCGCATGGGAAATTCGGTGTCGGGCAGGTTGAGCGTGTGCTTGTAGTCGGTCACATCAAATCCCGTTTTTAAGCGTTAGGCCTGGTCGGAATACTTGTTGGCGAAAAAGGCGCGCGCGGCCTCGGCGTCGCGGCCGATCTGTTCGATCAGGGCGTCCAGCGACGCGAAGCGCTGTTCGTCGCGCAGCCGGTGTAACAGGTCGACCTGCACGTGGCGGCCGTAGAGGTCGCCGTCGAAATCCAGCAGGTGCACCTCCAGGCGGTTCTCCACCCCCTCCACGGTCGGCCGCCGGCCCACGTTGGCCACGCCGGGCAGCGGCTCGCCCGCCACACCGAACAGCTCCACCGCGAACACGCCGCGCACCGGCGAGATCTGGCGCTCGAGCTTCAGGTTCGCGGTCGGAAAGCCGATGCTGCGACCGCGCTTGTCGCCGTGCGCCACCCGCCCGCAGAGGCGGAAGGGGCGGCCGAGCAGCTGCTCGGCCGCGGCCATGTCGCCCGCCTCCAGGGCCTCGCGGATGCGCGTGCTGCTCACCCGCGCCGCGCCGATGCGGAAGGTGTGCATGTTCACCACCTGAAAGCCGCGCGCCTGTCCAGCGGCCTGGAGCATGGCGAAGTCGCCCGCGCGGCCCTGGCCGAAGCGGAAATCGTCGCCCACCACCAGGTACTTCACGCCCAGGCCGTCGACCAGCACCCGCTCGATGAAGTCCTGCGCCGGCATCGCGGCGAGGGCGGCGTCAAAGCGCAGGCACATCAGCCGGTCTACCGAGAAACGCCGCAGCGCCTGCACCTTTTCGCGAAACCGCGTCAGCCGCGCCGGGGCCTGATCGCCCAGGAAATACTCGTGCGGTAGCGGCTCGAAGGTGATCACCGTGGACGGCAGGCCGAGCGCGTCGGCCTTTTCCGCCAGTTGTCCGAGCACGGCCTGGTGGCCGAGGTGCACGCCGTCGAAGTTGCCGATGGTGGCGACGCAACCGCGATGACGCTCGCGCAGATTGTGCAGGCCGCGTATCAGTTCCATGGGCAGTCAGGCTGGGCGCGGCCAGTGGCCAGCGCGGAAAAAGGCCGATTATACGTGGCTTTGCGCCGTCAGTCGCGGGTCAGGTCCGCCGGGCGCAGGCCGAGTGCCACCAGCACCGCGGCGTAGCTGAGCGCACCGGCGGCGATCAGGCCGGCGAGCCAGGCCGCGCGCAAGGCCCCGCCCATGTGCTCCCACTGGTCGGCTGCCGGGTTGAGCGCGAGCAGTACCGCCGCCATCGCCGCCGTGGCGGCCAGCGTGCGCGACCAGGTGGCGAGCCAGCCGGGCCGCGGCCGGTAGATGCCGTGCCGGCGCAGATTGACGTACAGCAGCCCGGCGTTGACGAAGCCCGCCAGGGCCGTCGCCAGGGCCAGGCCGGCGTGCGGCGCCGGCGTGTCCGTGAGCAGCCAGGGCGTGAGGATCAGGGCATTGAAGGCCATGTTGGCGAACATCGCCGTGATGCCGATCTTCACCGGCGTGGCCGTGTCCTGGCGCGAATAAAAGCCGGGCGCCAGGAGCTTGACCAGGATGAACGCCGGCAGGCCGGCGGCGTAGGTCATGAGGCTGAGCGCCGCCATGTCCACATCCAGGCGCGTGAACTGGCCATACTGGATGAGTGTGAACAGGATGGGGGCGGCCAGCACGATCAGGCCCGCCATGGCCGGGATGCAGACCAGCACGCCCAGGCGCAGGGCCCAGTCCAGGGTGCCGTTGAAGCCGTCCGCGCTCTCCGCCGCGTGCTGCTGGGAGAGCCTGGGCAGGATCACGGTGCCGATGGCCACGCCGATCAGGGCCAGGGGCAGCTCCACGAAGCGGTCCGACAGGTACAGCCAGGTGAGGCTGCCGGTGACGAAGAACGAGGCGATGGTGGTATTGATGAGCAGATTCACCTGCGCCACCGAGGAGCCAAACAGGGTGGGCAGCATCAGCCGGAGGATGCGCCGCACCCCCTCGAAACGGAAGTCGACCCGCGGGCGGGGGGCCAGCCCCAGGCGCCAGAGGAACGGGAGCTGGAAGGCCAGTTGCAGCACCCCCGCGATGAACACCCCCCAGGCCAGCGCCGTGATGGGGTCGGCCATGAGCGGGGCCAGCCACAGGGCACAGGCGATCAGTGCCAGGTTGAGGAATACCGGCGTAAAGGCTGGTATGGCGAAGCGACCGAAGCTGTTGAGTATCCCGCCGGCAAAGGCTGTCAGCGAGATGAAGAGGATGTAGGGGAAGGTGATGCGCAGCATCTCGGTGGCCAGCGCATGCTGTTCGGGCTTGTCCTCGAAGTGAAAGCCCGCGGCGAAGACGTTGATGATCCAGGGGGCGGCCAGGATGCCCACGGCCGTGACCAGGAACAGGATCAGCGTCAGGGCCCCGGCGACATGGTCGATCAGCGCCTGCATGTCCTCCCGGCTACGGCGCTCCTTGTATTCGGAGAGCACGGGCACGAAGGCGAGCGAGAAGGCGCCTTCGGCGAACAGGCGCCGCAGCAGGTTGGGGATGCGAAAGGCCACGACGAAGGCGTCCGTGGCCCCCGAGGCGCCGAAGATGACCGCGATCACCGCATCGCGCAGGTAGCCGAACAGGCGCGAGATCAGGGTCATGGCGCTCACGATCGCGCCGGAACGGAAGAGTTTGCTGCTCAGGGTGGTCTCCGTGGCATAATATGGCCGGTTCAGGGGGGTTTTACCGGAATCCGGGGCGCCCCGCAAAGCCGCGTGTCGGTAGTCGACCGGGCGTTGACATCCGTGGTCGAAACGGGCAGACTACGCGGCCTTCAGGCTTTACACCGAATTTTTCAGGAGAGTACCTTGGCCAATTCAGCTTCCGCCCGCAAGCGCGCCCGTCAGGCCGAAAAGCGTCGCGAACACAACGTGGCCCTGCGCTCGCGCATGCGCACCTACATGAAGAAGGTCGTCAACGCGATTGCCGCGGGTGACAAGACCAACGCGCAGGCCGCCTACAAGGAAGCCGTGCCGATGATGGATGCCGGCGTGACCAAGGGCCTGATGCACAAGAACAAGGCCGCGCGTCACAAGAGCCGCATGAACGCTGCCATCAAGGCGATGGACTGAGTCCCCGTCTGCAGCGCGCGAAAAAAGCCGGCCCAGGGCCGGCTTTTTTGTGCGCGCGAGGGGGGCGTCAGGCGTTAGACGCAAAATCCACCTCACACCTCATCCCTCATCCCCCTACACCAGCACCAGGTTGTCCCGGTGCACCAGTTCCGGTTCGTCCACGTAGCCCAGTAGCACCTCGATGGCCTCGCTGGGTCTGCCGATGATCTTGCGGGCCTCGTCGGCCGAGTAGTTCACCAGGCCACGCGCGATCTCGTGGCCCTGGTCGTCGATCAGGCCGACGACGTCTCCGCGGGCGAACTGCCCGTCCACGGACTTCACGCCCACGGGCAGCAGGGAGCGGCCCGACTCGCGGATGACGCGGCTGGCCCCCGCGTCGAGCTGCAGGCGCCCCTTGGCGCGCATGTGGCTGGCGAGCCACTGCTTGCGGGCGGCCAGGGGCTCCTGGCCGGGGGTGAGCAGGGTGCCCAGGCGTTCGCCCTCGGCCAGGCGCATGAGCACGCCGGGCTCGCGGCCGGAGGCGATGAGGGTAGCGGCGCCCGAGCGGGCGGCGCGGCGGGCGGCGGTGATCTTGGTGGTCATGCCGCCGCTGCCGATCAGCGTACCGGAGGGGCCGGCCACCTCCAGCAGGCGCGGGTCTTCCGCGGCGGCCTCGTGGATGAGTTCGGCATCGCTGTGCTGGCGCGGATCGCGGTCGTAGACGCCCTGCTGGTCGGTGAGGATCACCAGCACGTCGGCCACCACCAGGTTGGCCACCAGCGCGCCCAGCGTGTCATTGTCACCGAAGCGGATCTCGTCGGTGGCCACCGTATCGTTCTCGTTCACCACCGGGATCACGCCCAGCCCCAGCAGGGTCTGCAGGGTGCTGCGGGCGTTGAGGTAGCGGCGCCGGTCCGCCAGGTCCTCGTGGGTGAGCAGCACCTGGGCGGAGTGCAGGCCGTGGCCCTTGAAGTGGTGTTCGTAGGCCTGCACCAGGCCCATCTGGCCGATGGCCGCGGCGGCCTGCAGCTCGTGCAGCGCATGGGGGCGGCGCTTCCAGCCCATGCGGCTCATGCCCTCGGCCACGGCGCCGGAGGAGACCAGCACGATCTGCTTGCCAGCCTCGCGCAGGCGCGCGATCTGCTCGGCCCAGGTGGCGATGGCGGCATGGTCCAGCCCGCGGCCATCGTTGGTGATCAGCGAGCTGCCGATCTTGATCACCCAGCGCTGCGCGCTACCCAGCGTTGTCCTGTTCTTCGTCATGCGCCTTCAGGTACCGGTGGATGTGGTTGACGAGATCCTGCGTGCCCTCGTGCGTGGCCGCCGAGACGCGGAACACCGGGCCGTCCCAGGCCAGTGCGTCGACGAGCGCCTGGCAGCGCGCATCACGCTCGTCCTCGGGCAGCAGGTCGATCTTGTTGATCACCAGCCAGCGCTCGCGGCCCGCCAGCTCGGGGCTGAACTTGACCAGCTCGTCGGCGATGATGCGGACCTCCTCGGCCGGGTCGGCATCCGGGTCCAGCGGGGCGATGTCGACCAGGTGCAGCAGCAGGCGGGTGCGCTGCAGGTGCTTGAGGAACTGGATGCCCAGGCCCAGGCCCTCGGCCGCACCCTCGATGAGCCCGGGCACGTCGGCGATGACGAAGCTCTCGCCCGCGCCGAGCTTCACCACGCCGAGGTTGGGATAGAGCGTGGTGAAGGGGTAGTCGGCGATCTTGGGCCGGGCCGCGGAGACCGCGCTGATGAAGGTGGACTTGCCGGCGTTGGGCATACCCAGCAGGCCGACGTCGGCCAGCAGCTTCAGCTCCAAGCGCAGCTCGCGGCGCTCGCCCGGGGTGCCGGGCTTGGATTGGCGCGGAGCGCGGTTGGTGGAGCTCTTGTAGCGCGTGTTGCCCAGGCCATGGAAGCCGCCCTGGGCCACCAGCAGGCGCTGACCGGCCTCGGTGATGTCGCCGATGAGCTCGTCGGTGTCGCGATCGTAGACCAGGGTGCCAAGCGGCACGGGCACGAACTTGTCGTTGCCGGCCTTGCCGGTCATGTTGCGGCCCTGGCCGTTCTGGCCGCGCTCGGCCTCGTAGTAGCGCTCGTGGCGGAAATCGATCAGGGTGTTGAGGTCGGAGTCGCCAACCAGGTAGACGCTGCCGCCGTCACCGCCATCGCCGCCGTCGGGGCCGCCGAAGGGGATGTACTTCTCGCGACGGAAGCTGACGCAGCCGTTGCCGCCGTCGCCGGCCTTGACCTTGATGACTGCTTCATCGACGAATTTCATGGCAATGCTTCGGTGGCAATGGGTTTGAGTGCTTGAAACCGTGAGTTTACCGCGGGCCAACGAAAAAAGCCCCGCATCGCGGGGCTTTTCGCTGGCGGGGCCGAGACCGCGCTCAGACCGGCTGAATGCTGACGAACTTGCGTTTCAGCGGACCCTTCACCTCGAAGACGACCTTGCCGTCGGCCTTGGCGAACAGGGTGTGGTCCTTGCCGCAGCCCACGTTCACGCCCGGGTGAACCTTGGTGCCGCGCTGGCGCACGATGATGCTGCCGGCGCTGACGAGCTGGCCACCGAAGCGCTTCACGCCGAGGCGCTTGGAAATGGAATCGCGACCGTTACGTGTAGAGCCGCCTGCCTTTTTGTGAGCCATTGTGTACTACCTCGACTGCGTTCTTAGCCCGAAATGCCGGTGATCTGCACTTCGGTGTAATCCTGACGATGTCCCATCTGCTTGCGGTGATGCTTGCGGCGACGGAACTTGACGATTTCGACCTTCTTGCCGCGGCCGTGCGCCTTGATGGTCGCGGAGACCTTGCCGCCATCGACGAACGGCGCGCCAACCTTGACGCTGTCGCCTTCGCCGACCAGGAGGACCTTGTCGAAATCAACCGACGAACCGGCTTCGGCGCTGAGCTTTTCAACGCGGATCACGTCGCCTTCAGCGACTCGATACTGCTTACCACCCGTGGCGATAACGGCGTACATGGTACTACTCCGGAAACGGTGCTTGAAAAAGAGGCGGAATTCTAACGGTAGACGGGCCCGACGTCAAACCCTGTGTGACCCCGCGCGGGGAGCCGCCAGCATCCGGGCCCGGCACGGGACCCGACACAGCCCTTGACACCCCGCGGGGCGCTTCCTAGCATGCGCAGACCTTGAAACCGGCAGCCCCGATGGAACTGAGCCAGATCCAGGCCCTGATCGCCGACGACATGCAGGCGGTCAACGCGCTGATCGAGCGGCGATTGCAGTCCGACGTCGTCCTGATCAACCAGCTCGGCCAATACATTATTAATAGCGGTGGCAAACGCCTGCGTCCGCAGCTCGCGCTGCTGGCCGCGCGCGCCTGCGGCTACGACGGCGATCGTCACGTGGATATCGCCGCCATCGTCGAGTTCATACACACCGCCACGCTGCTGCACGACGACGTGGTCGACGAGTCCGACCTGCGACGCGGCAAGGATACCGCAAACGCCGTGTGGGGCAATGCTGCGGCCGTGCTGGTGGGCGACTTTCTCTACTCGCGTTCCTTCGAGATGATGGTGGCCGTCGATTCCATGCGCGTCATGGAGATCATGTCGAGCACGACCTGCACCATTGCCGAGGGCGAGGTGCTGCAGCTGCTCAATTGCCACGATGCCGACACTACCGAGGCGCGTTACCTGGAGGTCATTCACTCCAAGACCGCCAAGCTGTTCGAGGCGGCCTGCCGCCTCGGGGCCGTGCTCGCCGGCCAGCCGGAAGCCGTGGAGGACGACGTGGCGGCCTATGGCATGCATCTGGGCACGGCCTTCCAGCTCATCGACGACGTGCTCGATTATTCGGCGTCGGCCGAGGAGATGGGCAAGAACGTGGGCGATGATCTGGCCGAGGGCAAGCCGACCCTGCCGCTGATCTACGCCATGCGCCAGGGCACCCCGGAGCAGGCCCGCGTGGTGCGCGAGGCCATCGAGCAGGGCGGGCGCGAGCGCATCGGCGAGGTCATGGCGGCCATTGAATCGACGGGGGCAATCGAGTACACTGCCGCGTCTGCGCGAGTCGAGGCCGATCAGGCCATCTCGCGACTGGCTTCCCTGCCGGATTCACCCTTCAGGGAGGCCCTGGTCGCCCTGGCGGAGTTTTCCGTCAGCCGCAGCCACTGATCACGGGCATTAGCGCAGCCTGGTAGCGCACTTCGTTCGGGACGAAGGGGTCGCAGGTTCAAATCCTGCATGCCCGACCAATTCCAAAGGCCACCCAGCGGGTGGCCTTTGTCATTTTCACCGCCGGTTTTCCCCGGGGTCAATCCGGGGTAGACTCGGAAGCATTCCCAAAAATCAGTGAGTTAGCCGTGAGTAAGGGTACGCTTTACGTGATCTCCGCGCCGTCCGGGGCGGGCAAGACCAGCCTCGTGCGGGCGCTCGTCGAGCGGCTCGACGGGGTCGCCGCCTCGGTCTCGCACACCACGCGCGCCATGCGCCCGGGCGAGGCGGACGGGGTGCACTACCACTTCGTCAGCCGCGAGCGCTTCATGGCGATGGTCGAGGCCGGCGACTTCCTGGAACACGCCCAGGTGTTCGACAACTTCTACGGCACCTCGCAGCAGGCCGTCGAGGACCAGCTTCGGGCCGGCCAGGACGTGATCCTCGAGATCGACTGGCAGGGCGCGCAACAGGTACGCCGCCTGATGCCAGCCTGCGAGAGCATCTTTATCCTCCCGCCCTCGCGCGAGGAGCTGGAGCGCCGCCTGCGCGGGCGCGGGCAGGACGGTGACGAGGTGATCGCCCGGCGCATGCGCGATGCCGTCAACGAGATGTCGCACTATCCCGAGTTCGATTACCTCGTCATTAATGAGGTCTTCGAGGAGGCGCTGGGCGAGTTGCAGGCGATCTTCGTCGCCAACCGTCAGCGGCTCGCGCGCCAGCAGGCGGAGCACGAGGCCCTGCTGCGGGGATTGCTGGCCTGAACCCGCCCGCATCCTATAGAATCAAAGGTTCGCCGTATTGAAACGGCCCGTATTTCAGGAGTAAGCCAATGGCCCGTATTACCGTCGAAGACTGCCTCGAGAACGTCGAAAACCGTTTCGAGCTCGTGCTGATCGCCAGCAAGCGCGCCCGCCAGGTCGCCATGGGGCACCAGCCGCACGTGGAACTGGAAAACGACAAGCCCACCGTCATCGCCCTGCGCGAGATCGCCGAGGGGCTGATCGGCAAGAGTGTACTGGACGAGGTCGATGCCCGTGAGCACGTGCCCGTCGAGCACGGCGTGAGCGAAGACGAGGTGCGGGCCGAGATCTAAAGGCCCGCCCGTTCCTCCATGGCCGAGAGCGCGCCCAGCGGTTTCCTGAGTCCCCAGAACCCCAAGGACACCACGCGGTTTCTGGTCAGCGACCTGTGCTCGATACTCGAGACCTACCTCGATCCCGACCAGATCAGTGAGGTCTATCGCGCCTACCTGTTCGGCGCCGAGGCCCACGAAGGGCAGATGCGCCAGTCCGGCGAGCCCTACATCTATCATCCCATCGCCGTGGCCAAGACCCTGGCCGAGATGCGCATGGATCACCACAGCCTCATGGCGGCGATCCTGCACGACGTCATCGAGGACACGGCTACTGCCAAGGAACAGCTCGAGCGCGAGTTCGGCGCTGAGGTCGCCGAGCTGGTGGACGGTGTCAGCAAGCTGACCCACCTGCACTTCGAGTCCAAGGCCGAGGCCCAGGCCGAGAACTTCCGCAAGATGATGCTGGCCATGGTGCGCGACGTGCGCGTCATGATGGTCAAGCTCGCCGACCGCCTGCACAACATGCGCACGGTCGGCGCCCTGCGGCCCGACAAGCGCCGTCGCATCGCACGCGAGACCTTGGAGATCTACGCGCCTATCGCCCAGCGCCTGGGCATGAATGCCATGCGCCGCGAGCTGGAGCTACTTGGCTTTCGTGCCTACTGGCCGCTGCGCTACGCCATCCTGGAGCTCGCAGTACAGCGCGCCCGCGGTCACCGCAAGGAAGTCCTGCACCGCATCGAGGCCTCGGTGGTCAACCGGCTGGAGGAGGCCGGCGTGGTCGCGCGCGTCATCGGCCGCGAAAAGAACCTCTACAGTATCTACAAGAAGATGCGCGAGAAGGGGGTGGCGTTTGCCGACGTGTTCGATGTCTACGCCATCCGCATGATCGTCGAGGACGTCGATACCTGCTACCGCTGCCTCGGCATCATGCACAACCTCTACAAGCCGGTGCCCGGGCGCTTCAAGGACTATATCGCCATCCCCAAGGCCAACGGCTACCAGTCGCTGCACACCACACTGTTCGGCCCGCATGGCATCCCGCTGGAGATCCAGATCCGCACCGCGGAGATGGACCACGTCGCCGAATCCGGCATCGCCGCCCACTGGTTGTACAAGAGCGGCGACCGCCACTCCGCCACCGCCCAGGCCCGCGCCCGCGAGTGGATGAAGACCGTGCTGGAGATGCAGCAGAGCGCGGGCGACAGCATCGAATTTCTCGAGAACATCAAGGTCGACCTGTTCCCCGACGAGGTCTACGTGTTTACGCCCAAGGGTGACATCATGGAGCTGCCGCGCGGCGCCACGCCGGTGGACTTCGCCTACGCCGTGCATTCGGACGTCGGCAACTCCTGTGTGGCCGCCAAGATCGACCGCCAGCTGGCGCCGCTGTCCACCCAGCTCGAGAGCGGCCAGGCGGTGGAGGTGATCACCGCGCCCAACGCCCGGCCCAACCCGGCCTGGCTCGGTTTCGTCGTCACCGGCAAGGCACGGGCCAACATCCGCCATCACCTCAAGAGCATGAAGGAGGACGAGGCCGTGGCACTGGGGCGCCGCCTGCTGGAGAAGGCCCTGATCCCGCTCGGCCAGTCGCTGGATACGGTCCCCGAGGCCCAGGTGCAGGCCCTGTTGGCGGAGTTCGGTATCGCCGATGTCGAACGGCTGTTCGAGGACATCGGTCTCGGTACCCGTATGGCCCCGCTGATCGCGCGCCGCCTGGTCGGCGACGAGGAGCCTGCCGCGGGCGGCAAGCGCACGCCGCTCGCCATCCGCGGCACCGAGGGCATGGTGGTGAGCTTCGCCAAGTGCTGCTATCCCATCCCGGGCGACCCCATCGTCGGCGTGATGAGCACCGGCCGCGGCATGGTCATCCACCGCGAGGGCTGCCGCAACGTCGCCGAGTTTCGCGGCCAGCCGGACAAGTGGGTGCCGCTGGAATGGTCCGCCGAGGTGGATCGCGAGTTTCCCGCTTCGGTGCGCGTGCAGTCGGAAAACCAGCGCGGCGTGCTGGCGACGCTGGCCAGCAAGATCGCGAGCATGGACGCCAACATCGAGAACGTCGCCTTCGAGGAGCGCGACTCCACCACCACCACCATCACCTTTCTGCTCTCGGTACGTGACCGCCGCCACCTCGCGCGCATCATCCGCAGCATCCGCAACACGCCGGCAGTGATGAAGATCTGGCGCATGCGCGGCTAGACGCTTACAGCACCGGCCGAATTCGGTATCCTCGGGCCCTTTGTTCCCGACCGCTTTCAAGGAGCCCCCATGGCGCGCGAAATCATCTCCACGGACAAGGCCCCCAGGGCCATCGGCACCTACTCCCAGGCCGTCAAGGTCGACAACACCGTCTACCTCTCTGGTCAGATCCCGCTCATACCCGAGACCATGGAACTGGTCGAGGGTGACATGGACGCCCAGATCCGCCGCGTGTTCGACAACCTCGCGGCCGTGGCCGAGGCGGCCGGCGGCAGCCTGGCCGACATCGCCAAGCTCAACATCTTCCTCACCAACCTCGACCACTTCCCGCTGGTGAACCAGGTGATGGCCGAGTATTTCACCGAACCCTACCCGGCGCGCGCTGCCATCGGCGTGGCCAGCCTGCCCAAGGGCGCGGGCGTGGAAATGGACGCGATCCTGCACCTTATCTGAACATGGGTGCGTGACTGGTGCGCGAAACTGCGGCGCCGGTCACGCCGTCATGAAAACATCAACAAGATTTAATCTCCCCGTCGTCTACGCGTAACAAATTCCCCCTATCGTCGAGCCGGCTTCAGGGATGCTTGCGGCCGGCTGGACTGCCGGCACTCTCTTTATTGCTAATTCCTCAGGGGGAACACATGGGCTTTAATGCATTTGGTCGAAAACGCCTGCTCGCGTTTTCGTCGCTCGCCGTGCTTGCGGCCAGCCTCGGGCTGGCCGGCTGTAACGGCGGCAATTCCAGTGGCACCGGCGCCGTTGGCACCATGGCCGACTACGGTGTGTTGACGGACGAGGTGCTGGCCGCGAATTCGGCCAGTCTGTTCGGCATTGTCGCGCCGCTGACCGATTCCTACGACGGGCACGTGCCGCGCAGCGCGGTCGCCACGGCCGACGACACCGTTCTGCTAGCCGACGGCCTGAGCGCCGCATTCCTGACGCGTGACGCGGCGCACAACACGGACATGATGGACTTCTGGCCGCTGGGCGCGAACCCGACCCATCTCATTACCTGCGTCGAGGGTGGCACCGAGTTTCTCGTCGACAACAACGCCAACGGTATCTGGGATAACAGCGACAAGCTGAACCCCTCGGTGCAGGCGATCGACCTGAATAACGGCAGCGTGACGACCCTGGCCCGTGGTATGAGCCGCTGCGACGGCATCGCCACCACGCCCTGGGGCACGGTGCTCGCCACCGAGGAGAGCAGTGACGGCGGTGCCTACGAGCTGCTGCTGCCCGCCGACCCGACCGCCTTCACGGAAGTGACCGTGACCGATCGTGCCGCCGGCACCATCGTGTTCTCCACCAACGGCGACGACGCCACGGCCACCATGGTCAAGCGCATCGCCCTGCCGACCATGGCCTGGGAAGGTCTGGCTGTGCTGGAGACCGGCGTGGTCATCGCCGGTGACGAGCTGCGCCCCGGTACGGGCACGGCGGATAGCGACGGCGGTGCGATCTTCAAGTTCGTGCCGAGCGTGCCGCACGCGGGTGGCATGATCGCTGACCTCGCCGATTCGCCGTTCACCGCCGGCAGCACCTATGCCATGCAGGTGAGCTGCAACAGCAACAACCAGCAGTACGGCCAGGGCTGCGAGGTCGGCAACGCCGCCTGGGTGGGCGTGAATGCCGCGAGCGCGCGCAGCGACGCCAACGCCAATGGTGCGACCGGCTACTACCGTCCGGAAGACCTGCACGCCGATCCGCTGTACGCGGGTGACGGCGTACGTTTCTGCTGGGCCAACACCGGGCGTGAATCGGCGGCCAACTACGGCGAAGTGGTGTGCGGTATCGACAGCGATCCGCTGCTGGCCGATGCCGACACCCGCAGCGTGGTGGTGAACCGTTTCATCGAGGGAGACACCGATTTCAACTCGGTGGACAACCTGGCGTTCAACCCGGTGACCGGCCTGCTGTACGTGGTCGAGGATCACAGCAACGGTGATATCTTTGCCTGTCTGCCGGACGGTGCCGACCGCGACATCAAGTCCGACGGCTGCGTGAAGATCCTGTCGGTGCGCGACACCAGTGCCGAGCCGACCGGCTTCACCTTCCATCCGAGTGGTCTGTGGGCCTACGTCAACATCCAGCACTCCAACGATACGGGCATGGACCTGTTTGATGACTATCCGACGGATGATTTGCTTATCATCAACGGCTTCAGTCTGCTGGCCCCGCCGTATGCGGCTGCACCGTAACGCTTGACCGGCATCCGCCGGAATCCCCGAGGGGCCGCTTCGCGCGGCCCCTTTCTATTGGGGCCCTGTTATTATGAGTGCTTCCCATCCAGACGATTGCGCGACTCGTGAATCAGGCCAGGACCGCCATCCCGCCGGACGCGCCGGCACCCATCACCGACCTCAAGGGCGTCGGTCCGAAGCTCGCCGACAGGCTTGCGCGCATTGGCGTGCACACGGTGCAGGACCTGCTGTTTCATCTGCCCCTGCGCTACCAGGATCGCACCCGCGTGGTACCCATCGGCAGCCTGCGGCCGAATCAGGAGGCGGTGGTGGTCGGCACCGTGGACCACACCGAGGTGGTGCTGCGCCGCAAGCGCATGTTGCTCGCGTACCTGTCGGATGGCACGGGTGCGATCCTGCTGCGCTTCTTCCACTTCAGCCGCGCCCAGCAGGAGGGGCTGGCCCGGGGTACCCGCCTCCTCTGCTTCGGCGAGGCCCGTACGGGGGCCAAGGGACTGGAGATGGTGCACCCGGAATACCGGCGCCTCGCGCCGGACGAGGACCCGGCGGCCGACGAGGCGCTCACACCCATCTACCCCACGACCGAGGGACTGCACCAGATCGGGCTGCGCAAGCTGAGCGACCAGGCGCTGGAGGTGATCGAGACCCTGCCGGACCTTTTGCCCGAGGCCCTCGTCGACCGGGCCGGGTTGCCCACGCTGCACGAGGCCCTGCGCTACGTGCACCGCCCACCCCCGGACGCGAATGTCAGCCAGCTGCTCGACGGCAGGCACCCGGCCCAGCAGCGCCTGGCCTTCGAGGAGCTGGTCGCACACAACCTGAGCCTGACCCGCATGCGCGCACGCGCCGATCGGCAACCCGCCCCCGTGATCGACGACGGCGAGGCCCTGGTGGGGCAATTCCAGGCCGCATTGCCGTTCGCACTCACCGGCGCCCAGCGGCGGGTCATCGACGAGATCCGCCACGACCTCGCCGCCGGCCACCCCATGCTGCGCCTGGTGCAGGGCGACGTCGGCTCGGGCAAGACGGTGGTGGCCGCCTCAGCCTGTCTGTTCGCAGTGGCCAGCGGCTACCAGGCGGCGGTGATGGCCCCCACCGAGATCCTGGCCGAGCAGCACTACGCCGCCTTCCGCCAGTGGCTGGAACCACTGGGCATCGGGGTGGCCTGGCTCTCGGGCAAGCAGAAGGCAGCCGCGCGCCGCGCCATGCAGGAGAAGGTCGCGGGCGGCGACGCCCGGGTGGTGGTGGGCACCCACGCCCTGTTCCAGGGGGAGGTGGCCTTCCACGACCTGGGCCTGGTGGTGATCGACGAGCAGCACCGCTTCGGCGTACACCAGCGCATGGCGTTGCGCGAGAAGGGGGCCAATGACGGACGCCATCCGCACCAGCTCATCATGACCGCCACCCCCATCCCCCGCACCCTGGCGATGACCGCCTACGCCGACCTGGACTATTCCGTGATCGACGAACTGCCGCCGGGACGCACGCCGATCAAGACCGTGGCGCTGGCCGACAGCCGTCGCGACGAGGTGGTCGCGCGGGTGGCTGCGGCCTGCGCCCAGGGCCGCCAAGCCTACTGGGTGTGCACGCTCATCGAGGAGTCGGAGGCCCTGCAGGCCCAGGCCGCCGAGGATACCTATGCGCAGCTGGCCGAGGCCCTGCCGCAGCTGGCCATCGACCTGGTACACGGGCGCATGAAGCCGGCCGAGAAGGAGGACGTGATGCAGCGTTTCAAGGCCGGCGAGGTCGACCTGCTGGTGGCCACCACCGTGATCGAGGTCGGTGTCGACGTACCCAACGCCTCGCTGATGGTGATCGAGAATGCCGAACGCCTGGGCCTGGCGCAGCTGCACCAGCTGCGCGGCCGCGTGGGGCGCGGCACCGCCGAGTCGAGCTGCGTGCTCATGTACCACCCCCCGCTGTCGCAGACCGCGCGCAAGCGCCTGCAGGCCATGCGCGAGACCACCGACGGCTTCGAGATCGCCCGCATCGACCTCGAGTTGCGCGGCCCGGGCGAGGTCCTGGGCACCCGCCAGACCGGCCTGATGCAGTTCCGCATCGCCGACCTGCTGCGCGACCAGGCCCTGCTGCCCCGCGTGCAGCGTACCGCCGAGCGCCTGCTGCACGACCACCCCGAGCACGTCGACCCGCTCATCCGCCGCTGGGTGGGGGAGGCGGTGCAGTTCGGCAACGTGGGGTAGCGGCGGAGCCGCTGTCCGTGGTCCGTTGTTAAAAGTCGGTTTTGCCACAGAGGGCACAGAGGTCCAGAGTAAAATCGTCTGCATACCTGTCTCTGTGGCTTCTGTGACCGCTGGTAGCATAGGGCAGGCCGTGCCCGCCGCTCTGGATCCCCTGCCTGCACCCAGAGGGCACAAGCGCGGGGATGACGATGTACGGACAATGGACGACCCCATGCACCTCCATCACGCCCATCCCTGGAACGTGACTCCCGC
>Ga0209614_1001665_pt1 | contig 15912 bp, 13 predicted proteins | sample BlaSprsedimmetaG_FD_185484 | JGI IMG/M metagenome (GOLD analysis project Ga0209614, IMG submission 185484) | Hot spring sediment bacterial and archeal communities from California, USA to study Microbial Dark Matter (Phase II) - Blank Spring... ... | reverse complement strand
GATCGAGATGATGGTGGACGCGGATATCGCGCTGTTGCAGCATCAAAATCGGTAAAGCGTAATGCGTAATGCGTAATGCGTAACGAATATCTTACGCATTACGCAGTGCAAAACATAAAGCGAAAGCGATATTTTATGACGAAGGCGCTATAGACTGACCGCGACATTAACGAAGCAACCAACGCGCCACGCCTGTATTACCGCTACCCCCCGGCACGAGGAGCAGCATCATCATCTACTACAATCCTCGCCAACCAAACCGGAGCACGCTGCGCATAGGGAACACAGTGCGAAACTTCAGACCGTAATCCGGCAGATCAAGCCTCTGTGAAGTAGGGAGGGCGCCGCCCTCCCTACTTTTGCGGATGTATAGCCTTCCATCGGCTGGGCGTTCAAAACAGCCCCGCCCTTTCATTTGCCCTCCCTGGAAAATCATGCCACCATAGCGGGAGTTTTTCGCATCCCCTATCAAACTGAGGAGGTCTTATGGTAAAGCAAACGACTGTCGCGGGCGAAGCCTTTGAGCGCCGCAAAGTCCGCATTGGTATTCGCATGACAATCCTGTATTCCCTCATCTATGGCGGGTTCGTCGTGCTCAGCGTCTTCCAGCCCACCTGGATGGGCGCGCGGGCGATCTTTGGCCTGAATCTGGCCGTGGCCTACGGCCTGGGCCTGATCATCATCGCCTTCATCTTTGCGCTGATCTACAACTATCTCTGCCGAGTTCCCCAGCCGGGCAATGGGCAGGAGGGCTAAATGGCTATCGTCGTCTTTTTCATCTTTGTAGGCGTGGTACTGGCAATTTCTACATACACGAGCCACCGGTCGCGCGGCATCGGCGGCTATTACGTCGCCAACAGCTCCGTCCCCTGGACGATCAATGGCATCGCCTTCGCCGGGAGGTATCTCTCGGTGGCGAGCTTTTTGGGCATCTGCGGTCTTATCGCCTTCTTTGGCTACGATGGATTGTATCTACTCAGGCTCTAGCCGGATCGCCAGATCCGGCGTGGATGCACAAGCAAATTCCAAGCTGCTACAACAATGTAGTCCTGGATAAATCTGACTTGACGGGGATCCGACGATCCCCTCGGAGCCAGGGTGAGTAGTTACAGGCGGGGCGCATCGCAGCAGTGATGGTGGGTATCATCAGCATCGTACTGGGGATCGCCTTCCGCGACATGAACGTCTCATTCCTCGTGGGCTGGGCCTTCGCCGTGGCCGCCTCGGCCAATCTCCCGGCGCTCTTGCTGACGCTCTTCTGGAAGAAGACCACTGCGCGAGGCATCGTCGCTTCCATTCTCACCGGCATTATCGCTTCGGTAACGCTCATCATGCTCAGCCCGGATATGTGGGCGCGCTACGGCCTAAATCCGGCCACCGCGCCCATGCCCATCAACCAGCCCGGCATCGTCTCGATCCCGCTCAGTTTCATTGTGCTGGCGGGCGTGTCGCTGCTCACGGCAAAGAAGCAGCAGGGGGCGGCGGCGTAGTTAGCGGCTGTAAAGCATCCAAGAAAACAGGCCAGCATCAAGGATGCCGGCCTGTGTGTTTTTTGGATCTCGTCAACGATACACCTGACTCCGATGAGCAATCGTGATGACAATGACTTGCTGTGGTTCCTCTTGCACCTGATATACAATCCGCCAGTCCCCCACGCGATACCGCCAATAGCCGCTGAGAACTCCAGTGAGCCGTTTGCTGTTAGGATGTGTATAAGGATCTTGACGCAACACATCAAAACAGCGATGCAGTTTTTTCAGCAATACTGCATCCGCTTTTTCATACACGCGCAATGCGTCGCGTGTAAGTCGTAGCTCATAGCTCGCGCCGGACATCTTCCCACGCTACGGTTTCACCGGCCTCTGCCTGCGCGGTAGCACGACGAAATGCGGGCAAAAAACCCGGAAGCTCCAACAGTTCTTGTGTGGCCTCATTCTCTTCCCGCTCTTGCAAATAGCTTAAAAAATCATTAGCGACGCGCAAACGACCCGGAGACAGGCTACGCAAGCGCGCTTGTGCTTCCTGCAATAGCTTTGGTACTTGAGAGTTCACATTAGTGGACATATCAACCCCCTCCTACTGCAATTATAACGTAAGCCAAGGTCCCCGTCAACAAGTAGAAGATAGACTTACCCTACCCCGCCACACGAAAATCGTAGCCCACCTTGTCGGGCGCGTCCGGCGGCGGATCGGCGTAGATGAGGGCGTTGTCCTGGTCAGTCGCCAGCGTCTGCTCCTGCCGCGCCTCGCTGCCCAGCGCGACGAAGGCGAAGGGCACCGGCGGCGTCCCCAACTGCTCCAGCGCCAGCGCGATCACCCGCTCGGTGATGGCGTCGGAGACGGAGGTAGTGACGTGGCAGAGGTTCTGCGGCAGCGCGCCCGATTCGACGAGGGCGCCGACCAGCGCAGGCAGGTCGCGGTAGCTCTCGACCAGCGCCCCGATCCGCTGGGCGCGGCGGATGCGATGGGTGAAGGCCATCAACGAGTAGCGATCCGGTTGCAGCGCCCGGCTGCTCTGGATGATGCCTACCAGCGCGCCGCTGCTGTCGAGCACCGCCAGGTGGCGGACATTGCGCTCACGCTCCAACAGGAAGGCTTCGAAGAGCGGCGCCTTCTCATCGATGGTCACCAGGGGGGCGCTCATGATCCGCGAGACGGGAAGTTGGGTATCCAGCCCCACCGCCACCACCCGCTTGCGCAGATCGTGATCGCTGACCATCCCCACCGGCTCGCCCTCCGGCGTGGTCACGGCGATGGCCTCGGCGGCAGGAGGCGTTGCAGTGAGCAGCGGCTGCAGGGCCGGGCTTGCGGGATTGAAGCCGTAGGTCAGCAGGTGGATCTCCGTTCCGTCCAACATGGCGTGCAGCTCCACGCCCGCGAACTCGACAATGCCGTGGCCTATCGCCGTCTCGTGAAAGGGCAGCAGCCCGGCGACGGGCTGGTGATCGGTGAGGGCGGCGTAGGCCACGCCCGCGTCGGCGAGGAAGTCCGCCACCAGCGCGGGCGCGTAATAGCCATCGCTGGCGTCGAAATGACAGTGCAGGTCTACCCTCACCACCGGTTCGCGGTGGGCGGCGTTGTGTGATTCTTCTCCGGTAGCCATAATCATCGGTGTGCCGGATCGAAGATAATGACCGTATAGGTGAAGTTGCGCGGTTCTCCGTCAATCACAACATTGCTCAAAGCGACCTGATAGGTCGTGTCGCCGGCAGGAGGATTGCCAAAATCTACCTGTGGTTCCCAGACGAGTGTATTCTCCCCATAATTATCGCGCGGCGTGTTGCGCTGCACGGCCAATGGCTGTTCGCCACGGGTCATGCTGACCGTTGCCTGGCTAAAATCCGCCTTGGGATAAGAGAATGACCAACGTGAATAGACCACCTGATAGGGCACATAGCCCGGCGGCGGCCAGGCCACAAACTCGTCCCGCGTCTCCGGTCGCGCCCCCCACATGCGATCCCGATCAAAGACCCACAGCGCATTTGCAGCCCAATACCCGCCCTGGGGCGGAATGTCGCCGGTTCCCATGTACTGCGTCTGCGGGTAAAGAATCCACCGCCGATGGCCGACAAAGTCGTTGTGGCTGCCAAAATCCTCGATGTAGCCGCTGATTGCTGCTGACCCATAGACGCCAAGAAAGAGATTGGAACTACCCGCCCCCTCGCGCCCATCCTCCGTGTAACAGGTCCAACTTGTATCGGGGCTGTGACTCAAACGCCCGTTGACGCTCATCATCAGCGCGGCTGCCTGGGCCTTCTGATTGTAGGCCGCATCAAATCCGACCAACGCCGGGACCCCGGCCATCGAGCGATAGTAGTTGATACGGCGCAGCATCGCCGCGCGGAATACCTCCGAGGTCGTCCCCGCGCCGCAGCTCGCGTGATTGCCCGTCCAGCCGCTATCGCCGCTGGCGGAGCCTAGATATTCCTGCTGATACCATGACTGTGATGCGGCGCGGCTCTGGGTATCCACCCACGGCGGAGGTTCGGGCGGACGCTGTACCAGCGGAAGATAGACACGATACTCCCCCTCATCAAGCGCCACGGCCTGAGAATCCGCCGGCCAACCGGGCGGTTCGCCCAAAGCCATGTCTGCCGTTGCCAACCCAACTGTGACCCAACCAACCAGCAATAGCCCCACCAAAATGCAGATGAGCAACCATCTGCGCAACAGCGAGTGACTCATACAGCGCCTCCTGAGTATCCTACGGGAGACAACCGCCCTGGGGAGCCAAGCTCACGGGGCGATTTCTATTTCAGCGATGAAGATGGTATTGTCAATGACCTCCGTATTGCCCGGATCAACAACGGGCATGCGCCCTCTCTCATCATAGAGGCCCACACGGATCACGTAAGTTCCAGCCGGGGTGCTGGAAGGGATTGCCACCTGGTGCGGGTCAACGACAAGATCACCCACCTGCCAGGTGTTCGTGGGACGGAAGCCGTTCAGCGGTTCGATGTCCCGTTGCGTGAGCAGAGAGCCATCGGAGCGCAGCAGATGTATGAAGACCTTGTAGGATCTGTCCAAATTGGCGAGACAGCGCCAGCGCAAGGTGAGGCTCAGATTGTCGCCGGGGCGGAAGCGCGTCTGGGAGAGACTGGCGCTCTCCAGCATGACCTGCTGGTTCAAGTTGACCAACAAGGCGCGAGGCTGTTGCACGCCGCCGCTAAGCGTCAGCGTGATGGTGGAGCCGGCGCGGACTTCAGTACCGGCGGGCGGCGCCTGCTCCAATATCTGATTGGGTGGCGCAGTGCTCCAAATCGTCTCCTCGTGGATCAACAATCCCTGCGATTCCAGACCGAGCCGCACGTCATCCAGCGCGTAGCCGACGACGTTAGGAAGCGGAAGGACCTGGCTGGTCGCCAGCACAACTTGCACCGCAGTCTCCACAGGGACGCGCGTACCGGGAGGCGGCTCCTGTTCCAGAACAGCGCCGGGCACAGCATCCTGATCCTCGCGCTCTCCCAAAACATTGATCTCCAGCCCCAGCCCTTCGGCGAGGCGTTGCGCCTCAGGCGCGCTCAGCCCTATCAGCCGAGGCACGGTGACGATGGCCGCCGTCTCGCTGACGGTAGGCGTGATCTCATCGGGAGTCGGCCCCGGCAGGGGTTGCACCGGCTGCGACCAGGCGCGGATGACGAAGAACCAGAGCGGGATCAGCCCCAGCACCGCCACGGTAGTCAAAGCGATCAAAATCCAGAGTTCTGTGTCCGACTCCTCGCTCTCTTCAGAGGCGGGCGGCGGTTGAGCGAGCGCCTCCGCCTGAGAGCGCGTCGAGGCTGGCGGCGGCGTCGAGGTTGCAGCTGCCGGCGGGCGGACTGCTGGTTGCGCGATGGTGGGTTCGTCCTTTTGCTCCAGGTAACTGGTGATCGCAAAGCCGAGCTGCTCAGCGTTGCGATAGCGCGCCGCGGGTTCCTTCGCCAACACCTTCAAGAGCAGCCATTCGAGTCGGGGCGGAATGCGCGGATTGAGCGAGCTTGGCGGCGGCGGCGGTTCTTGCATGTGCTTGAGAACCAGCTCCGTGGGGTCTTCCGCGTGGAAGGGAGGGACGCCGGTGAGCATCTCGTACATGATCACGGCGATGCTGTAGACATCGGAGGCGGGGACGGGCGGCGCGCCGGCGCCCTGCTCCGGCGAGATGTAATGCGGGCTACCCCAGACAACCTGCTCGCGGGCTACGGGCTGCGGGCCGTCGTGAAAGGCACGCGCGATGCCAAAATCGGCCACCTTCACCTCGCCCTGCGCCGTGACCAGAATATTCTCCGGCTTGAGATCGCAGTGAACCAATCCCGCGCGATGCGCCAGCCCGACGCCCGCACAAATCTGCTGGGCCAGATCGAGCGCCTGGGCCAGCGGCAGAGGACGATTTTGCCGGATGATCGTTTTCAGGTCTTGCCCCTGCACCAGCTCCATAACAATGTAGGGCTGATGCTCTACCTGCCCCACATCGTAAATCCGCACAATGTTGGGATGATCCAACCGGGCCGCAGCGCGCGCTTCCTCCAAAAACCGCTGGCGAAAGTCGGAATTGCTGGCATAAGGCTCCCGCAACACCTTGACGGCCACCGCCCGATCGAGCAACACATCATGGCCGCGATAAACGGTTGCCATCCCCCCAGCGCCTACCAGTTCATCGAGGCGATAACGTTGATTCAGAACTGTTGGGTCCATTCTCCCCTCCCAAATCGTTGCAGCACATAGCATCCCTTAACCAGGTAGCAATCGCTATCATTCTACTCGAATGATGTGAAATAGCAATTGAGCGCGGCAGAGAGAGGCGAGTATACGACAAATTGTAGGAAAAAGTACGAAAATCGTCTGATAAAACCCCGCTGTGGCCGGTCTCCGACCGTGCCACCTTAACGGGCGCGGTCGGAGACCGGCCTGAGCGTTTCCCAATAATTTATCCTATACCCGAGAGAGGCCAAACGCTTGCCCTCGACCTGTTATGTGATACAATGGCTCTTCGTGACTACCTTTTACCCGTTGCTGATTTATGTAGGACTTGCGGGCAGCGCCGCCCTGCTGGGGATGGAACTGCTGCCCCGGTTACGCGCCTGGCGCAAGGCTGCCGTCGCCTTCTGGCTGACGCTCGTGACCCTCCTATGGCTGGCCTTGCCGCGCGAAGGGCAATGGTTGCTCTCGCTCTGGCAACCCTCGACCATCCTCGGCGGGCAGATTCTGCTCGATATGACCCCCGCACTCTGGCTGCTGGGCCTGACGTTGGGCGCGCTACTCAGCGGGGCGGCCTGGCTGGAGACCGTCGAACGACGCGCGCCGCTTCCCTTATCTGGGGCGCTGGTGCTCATGTCCCTGCTGACGCTCTGGTTCGCTCTGCTTGGCGGCTCTTTACTCACCACCCTCGCCGCCTGGGGCGTCTATGATTTGCTGTGGGGCGTGGTGGGCTTGATGTCCGGCAGCGACGGCGAACGAGTGACCTTCGGCTTGGCGCTGCATGGCATTGCCTCGTTGCTGCTGTGGAGCGCCTTTCTGCTCCTCTCGCTCTCCGGCAACAGCGCCCTCTGGCGGCTGATGTGGCTGACGCCCTCGGTTCAGTCGCTCCTATTGATCGCTGCCGTGATTCGAATGGGCTTCTACCCCTTCCACATCGTCTTCCCGCAACGCCCAGGCGCATTGCGCCCCTTGGGACTCGTCTCGTTGATGGGGCCGCTGCTGGGCGGCGCACTGCTGGCCCGCCTCCTCACCATCCCCGGCGAGTTGGTACTGCCGGGCTGGCTCCCCGGATGGGCCGCGCTCTCCCTCTTCTGGGGCGGACTGATGGCCTGGTATCACGCTCACGCCGGTTCGCGCGCCATCTTGTGGGCCGGATACGCGCTCCTAGGCCCTATTGTGGTGGGGGCTTTGCTGTCACGCGCTGCCGAAAATCTGTTGCTGGGCATGGCCACGTGGGTCGCTGCGGGCGCGCTGCTCTTCATGACACAGCGGCGCAATCGGCGTGAGATCGCCTGGGCCTGGCCTGCCACCTGTGGGGTGCTCTTCATGATCGGAGCGCCCCCCTCCCCCCTGGGCGAACTCTACCGCACGGCTCTCGCGGGCGCACCCTGGAGCTGGCGCTTGCCGATGCTGATAGGCGGGATGGGCGTCGCTGCAACCTTGCTGACCGGTCTGCAACGCCCCGCACAGGGACGGCTGACCCCACCCTGGCCCTGGCTGAGCCTGGGGCGGATGATCAGCCTGCTATTGCCCCTGCTTGCCTTGTTCTCTGTCACCCTGATGGCCCCCGCGCTCCCCTTCTCCTGGAGCGGATGGGCGCTCTGGCTGGTGGGGTGCATCGGCGGCGGCATCCTGCTGATCTGGCAAAGCGGCCTCACGCGAGCGGGCCTGCACATCGCCGGCCCCGCGTGGGAGCTGCTGGACCTGCGCTGGTTCTATCGCGCGCTCTGGCAAGGGCTGGAGAACCTGCTCAGCTTCATCCGCGTGATTGATGATGTCGTCGAAGGCGCGGGCGCGCTGCTTTGGTCGTTCCTCGTGCTCCTGCTAGTCCTCGTCGTCATGGTGATGGGGTCATGAGTCCCTTCGTCCTCTGGCTGAGCCGCCTTTCGGCCTTCGCATCCATGCCCGCAGTCTGGGGCATCTTCTTCGCCGGCGCGGTGATCTACCTCATCGCCGGTTGGCGCGTGCGCCTGCTCGCCCTCATCGTGCAATTTTTCTTCATCGGGATTCTCTACGCGCACCTCTTCGCGGATCGCCCAGAGATCGCTCTGCTCAAACTGATCGTGGGCTGGCTGGTCTGTGGGGCGCTCTATCTCAGCGCGCGTATGCGCGAAGAAGCCATCCCTCAAGAACGCCGCTTCTCCTGGGCGGCGGACGTGCCCTTCCGCGCCCTGACCCTCGCGGTTTTGGGCTTCTCCGCCTACATCGCCTCGCAGCGCTACATCTTGCCCTTCGTCTCCGCCGACCTGGCCGTGGCCTGTTTCCTGCTAGGGGCCTTGGCCCTGCTCTTCATCGGCACCGAGGAGGATACCGTTGTGGTGGGCGTGGGCATCCTCAACCTGTTGGCGGCCCTCGATCTCTTCTACTCCTCGCAAGACCCCGGACTGCTGGTGACAGGATTCCTGGTCGTCGTGAACCTGCTCGTAGGGCTGGCAATTTCCTATCTGACCGTGATCGAGGTGGCCGAATGACAACGATCCCTGGGCCGGTGCTCATCCTGGGATTGCCGCTGACGATGGCCGTCCTCCTGCAACTGCTCCGGCGGTGGACGACGGTGACGGCCTGGCTCGCGGCTGTGACCTCGGTGGTGCTGGGTACAGCAGTGATCTCGCTGCCGCTGACGCAGACCTGGCAGCTGGGCCAATGGCAGATCAGATTGGGCGCGCCGCTCTGGGTGCTGGGACGCGAGGTCGTCCTGCAGCCCGTGGATCGGCTGCCGGTGACGTTCCTCTTCTTCACTGCCGCCGGGATCTTCATCCTGGCCTGGCGGCTGCTCCCCCACTCCAACTTCTTCCCCATCGGCCTGGCGACCACGGCGCTCCTGGTCGGCGCGCTGCTGGTGACGCAGGTGGTCTACGCCGCGCTCCTGGTGGAGATCGCGGCGATCCTGGCCGTCTTCCCGCTCCACGAAGGCAGCAAACAGGCCAAGGGCGGCCTGCGCTTCATGACCTACACCTCGCTCGCGCTGCCGGGCCTGATGGTGACACAACTATTGCTCGACCTCTACGCCATCTTCCCCAATGACCGGGGGCTGCTCAGCACCTCAGCAGTGCTACTGAGCCTCTCATTCGCCATCCTGCTGGGGGCCTTCCCCTTCCAGAACTGGCTCTCGGCGGTAACGGACGATGGCTCCCCCCCGGTGGTCACATACATCTTCACGATGAACCTGGGCGTGGTCTGGTTCATGCTGCTGGCCTATCTCCAATCTTACACCTGGCTGAGCGAGCAGGCCGCGCTCGGCTCCGTCTTCAACATCCTGGGGCTGTTGATGATGGGACTGGGAGGGCTGCTGGCCGCCTCGCAACAACGCCTGGGACGGCTCGTGGGCTACGCCACCCTGGTGGATAACGGCGCGATGTTGCTCGCCCTCGGCACCCAGCGCATCGGCGGGATCGCGCTGGCGGGCATTATGTTGATCAGCCGCCCGCTGGCCCTGGGGCTGATGACCGTGGGGTTGGCCGGGTTACGCCGTCTCAGCGCGGGGGATGACGACCGGGAAACCTTGCGCGGCGCCGTCTGGCGTGCGCCCTGGCGCACCGCCGCCTTCCTCGTGGGCGGGATCGCGCTGGCGGGCTTCCCCCTCTCGCTAGGCTTCACCGCGCGCTGGGGCCTCTATCGCCTCATCGCCGAACAGAGCCTCTTCGAGGCCGCGTTCGCATTGCTCAGCAGCGCCGGCGTGATGTTGGGACTGATCTCGGCCATGCGCGCGCTGCTGGCCCCGCCGCCCGTAGATAAACAGGGGCGCGTGCTGGGATTGGCCCTCAAAGAGGATTTGATCGTTGTGTTGCTCATCGTCGTGCTCATCGGCGCGACCTTCACCCTGAGCATCTTCCCCCAGGGAATCAGCCGGGTGGCGCTCGAGATGGCGAGCGGCTACACCTTCTTCGCGCCGTAGCAGATATGCGATGTCGCTAGTATTCATTGATCACGGCATCCGTCAGCGTGACTATCTACTCAGTATCGCCCAGGCACTCGTCTCGCGGCTCAACCTGCGGGCCGTCCTGCGACTCATCCTCCAGGGGTCGGTTGACCTCTTGCAAGGAGAGGCTGGCTTGATCGCGTTGCGCAACGCCCAAAACGCCCACTTCTCCTTCGCCGCGAGCTACGGACTGCCGCCCGCGCTACTCGATGCCTTCCAGCCCCTGGTGGCAGATGTGCCCGAAGTCGCACAGCAGACCGACTTCGACATCCCCAATCTGGGCGAAAAACTGGGGCGGATCGCCGCTCAGACCGGGCTATTGTTGCGACAGGTCGTCGCGCTGCCGCTCGTGCTCGAAAACGAACTGCTTGGCGTGATCTTCGTCTTCCGCGCCCATAGCGCCCGCTTCTCCCCCGATGACCGGCAGATTTTGAGCAGCTTCGCCGATTACGCCGCCATCGCGGTGAACAACGCCCGGCTCTACGAGACCGCCGTCACCGAGCGCCGCCGCCTGGACGCGCTGCTGGATTCCAGCGCCGATGGCATTATGGTGCTCAAGCCCGATCTCACCATCGAGCGGATCAACACCGCGCTGGTGACGTTGACCGGCTGGACGGTCGAGGAGGCCGTGGGAGCGCCCTACGACAAGATCATCACCTGGGCGCGCCACGATGCGCAGCGCTCGTTGACAGCGGCAGTGCGCTCCGGTTGGCCCGAACAGGGCGGGCGTCCGCTCTCCGTCGAAGGGGAATTGCGGCGACGCAACGGCAGCCTGATCAGCGTCGCCATCACCTACGCGCCGCTGTTGGCCCGCCGGACCGGGAAGCTGCTCAACATCGTCGCCAACGTGCGCGACATCAGCCGCTTCCGCGAGGCGGACGCGCTCAAAGATACCTTCATCTCGGTCGTGTCGCACGAGCTCAAGACGCCCGTGGCGATCATCAAGGGCTACGCCGAGACGCTCAGCCGCCCGGAGGCGCGGCAGAATCCGGCGCTGGTCGAGGAGATGTTGGAAGCCATCACGGAGGAATCCGACCGGCTGGCGCGGCTGGTAGATGATTTGCTGGATGCCTCGCGCTTGCAGGCCGGGGGCTTGTCCCTCCAGGATGCCGCACAGGTGGATCTGGCAGAAATTGCGCGGCGCGTGGTGGAACGCCATACATCCCGCGCGTCCCGGCACACATTAAAGCTGGATTTCCCGCCGAACTTCCCGGAGATTCGCGGTGATCCGCAGCGATTGGAGCAGGTGCTCGAAAATCTGGTCTCCAACGCGATAAAGTATTCGCCGCGCGGGGGCGAGGTGCTGGTGCGCGGGCGCGTCAAGCGGGCCGAGGTCATGCTCGAAGTGGCCGACGAGGGCGTCGGCATTCCCTTGGCCGAACAGGCTCACATCTTCGAGCGATTCTATCGCGTAGAAGGGCCGGAGACGCGCGCGGCAGCCGGGACGGGCCTGGGATTATATCTGACCCGCGCCATTGTGCGGGCGCATGGGGGCCGCATCTGGGTGGAGAGCACCGCCGGACAGGGCGCGCGCTTCTTCGTCGCGTTGCCCCGCGAGACCAGTCTGGCCCTGCGCGAACGCATCGCGCTCGGCCCACAATGATTACCCACTCGTTAATTCGATTACAAACCAAGAAGGAGTACAAGAGATATGCCTAGTTTTTACGCCAGTGTGACGTGTCCGGGCTGTGGAACGCGCTTCCAGAGTCCGGTGGATCAAATTGTGGATGTGCGGGTGGACCCCGCCGCCAAGAGCCGCATGTTGAGCGGCGCCATCAATGTGGCGCAATGCCCCGCGTGCGGGACGGCAGGCAAGTTGAACCTGCCCTTCATCTATCACGACCCGGAGAACGAGGTCGCGCTGCTCTATCTGCCCTTCGAGGTCGGTAAAACCGAGGTCGAGCGCCAGAAGTTGGCGGGGAACCTCACCCAACAGCTGATGAATTCGCTGGCCCCGGAGGAGCGAAAGGGTTATCTCTTCCAGCCGGAGACCTTTATCAACATGGAAACGCTGATGAACCGCGTCTTCGAGCTCGAGGGGATTGATGAGTCGGAGCTGGCCCGCTCCCGCGAGCAACAACTGTTCGTTGATGAACTCTTGCAGGCAGAGCCGGAGGATTGGCCGGCGATGTTGGCCGCACAGGACGCGCTGGTGGATGAATCCTTCTTCGCCCTGCTCGACTATGTGCTGCGCGTGCTGGTCTCGGCAGCGGGGCCGGAAAGCGAGGAGGTCGCGCACGCCCGCGCGCTCTACGAGCACGTCTCGGAGCAACATCCGTTGGGGCAGCAGCTCAAGCAACGCGCGGAAATTGTGCAGCGCTTCATGGAAAACCCCTCGCGTGAGGCGCTGGTGGACGCCCTGATCGCGGCGCAGGATGAGCCGACGGTGAATTATCTGGTGCAGATGGGCCTCCAGGCGATGGATTACGCCTTCTTCCAGCTGTTGGTGAAGCGGATCGAGGCGGCGGATGACGAGGAGCAGACCCGGCTCAAGGCGCTGCGGCGACGCATCCTCGATCTGCGCGACGAGACCATGGAACAGAGCGAGGCCATAGCGCAAGAACGGCTGAATTTCCTGCACCGCCTGATCAACTCCGAGGATCCGCTGAAGATGGCGCGCAGCCACCTTTCGGAGCTGGATGAGCTCTTCTCTGCAGTCTTGCGCGCGGAGCTGCAACGGGCCGCGCAAGAGGGGGCTCGAGAGTACAGCGAGCAGTTGCAGCGGGTGATGCAGGTGATCATGCAGTTGCAGGAGGAGAGCCTCCCGCCCGAAATCGCGCTCCTGCGGCAGCTGATGCAGCCCCAGTCCGACGAGCAATTCAAAAAGTTGGTCGCGGACAACGCGGCCCTGGTGCGCCATCCCGGCTTCGCAGAGATGCTGGCCGCCTTCGAGCAGAGCAGCCGCGAGGAGGGCCAGGATGAGGTCGCCGAGCAGCTGGCCCAGTTGCGCGCGCGATTAGGTGCCCCAGCTCCCACGGAGGAAGCGCCAGCGCAGCCCCAGACACAGCCCCGCCCCGATGCCGGCGAGGAGCAGACGCCCTCCGGGTTGATCATCGCCAAACGGTAGGCATAGCCAACAACATCCACACCGCCCCTCAAGTGAGGGGCGGTGTGCGTTAGAAGCTAATCGAAAACTCGCTTAGCTCCGCACAACGATCCCCAACGCTTCGAGAAGTTGCGGGTCAGCCGCCAGAGCGATCCGCGCCAGCGTGCGCAACTCCTTGAGGCATTCATCCAACGTCTGAATGGCATTGTTGCGCGCGGAGAGCGCCTCACGGGCCGCGCCCTGGGCCGCCTGTTGGGCCTGGATGTGCGCTTCAAGCGTTTCCAGCTGCGCCAGACCGGCAGTCAGTTGCTCCACCGTGACGTTATACGTCCCCAACTGCTCCAGATAGGTGGGCGTGGCGAGCAGGTGTTGATAGAACCGCCGCGCCTGCGCCAGCCACGCGGTGCGCGACGAGGCGCGCTCCCCCAAATCAAGCGTGGTCTGCGCTTCAATATCCTCGTGGAAGGCCAGACGCGCCAATGCGAGCAGGGGTTTGAGGCTACGCCGAGCCGCGCGCCAGCTCTCGTTGACAGCAGCGGTGGCAGCGACGCGCGCGGCCAGCGCATCCTGTTGCTGATGATAACTGCGGCGCGCCGCCTCCAGGTAAGCCATCCCCGTTGCAAAGCGGGCCGCATCATAACCGTAGCCGGCTAAAGCATCACGAATTCTGGGTTCTACCTGAGCATTATTGAGCAAACGTTCGGCATCTAAGAAAAAGTCAGCAAAGCTTATAGCAAGTTTATAGATTTTCTGGTTCATAATAACAAACTCCTGCTTATCATCATGCTTTAGTAATTAGTATAAACGAAATGCTGGTATTTTGTCAAGCACTTTTTTGAATATTTTAGTAATTAGTATAAACGAAATGCTGGTATTTTGTCAAGCACTTTTTTAAAAGAGCCAGATCATTTTTACTAATCTCCAGAGGCTTTTTTAGAAGAGCCAGATTATTTTTATTAAGCTCCAGAGGCTTTTTTAGAAGAACCAGCTCATTTTTACTAATATACAGAGAGTCTCTTAAAAGAGCCAGATTGTTCTTACTAATGTCCAGAGAGCCATATAATTATCCCCAGACCTGTCAGGTTTCAAAAACCAGTCAGATCTAGCTGTGCGGAAGACTCGAAAACTGTCGCGCCGTCTTTGGGCCTACAGCGCGGTTCGGTGTATAATAAAGTTGTGCCGTAACTACTCGCCCTGGCGGATTTTTGTTTGGCTATTCGCCATTCACCATTCGCAGATTCACTATTTTCGAAGGAGAGCTATGTCCAACACAAAACTGGTACTCATTGACGGCCATTCGCTGGCCTACCGCGCCTACTTCGCCCTGCCCCCCACCCTCAGCACCTCGCAGGGCCAACTGACCAACGCCATCTACGGCTTCGCCACCATGCTCTTCTCCGTCATCCAGGAGGAACGGCCCACCCACCTCATCGTCACCTTCGACAAAGGCCCCTCCTTCCGCACGCGCGAGTACGCCGAATACAAGGCCCACCGCGAGAAGATGCCCGACGAAATGCGGAGCCAGCTGCCCCACGTCCGCCGGCTGGTCGAACTGCTCTCCATCCCCATCGTGGAGCTCGAGGACTTCGAGGCCGACGATCTCCTGGGAACGCTGGCGCGGCAGGGAGAGGCGGCCGGTCTCGATGTCGTCATCGTCACCGGCGACCGCGACGCTCTGCAACTCGTCAGCGACCGCGTCACCGTCCTCACCTCCGGGCGGCGCTTCTCCGACACCCAACGCTTCACCCCCGCCGCCGTCAAGCAGAAGTACGGCCTCACCCCGGAGCAGATCATTGACCTCAAGGCGCTGATGGGCGACAAATCCGATAACATCCCCGGCGTGGCGGGCGTGGGCGAGAAAGGCGCGACCACCCTGCTCCAAAAGTACGGTACGCTGGAGGCGCTCTACGCCCATGTGGACGAGATCCAGGGGCGCTACCACAAGCCGCTGGTCGAGGGGCGCGAGCAGGCCCTCCTCAGCCAGAGACTCGCCCGCATCGTCTGCGAGGCCCCCGTCACGCTCGATCTGGCGGCGGCGCAGTGGCAGGAGTACGACCGCGACGCCCTGCGCGACTTCCTCCAAACGCTCGAATTCCGCACCCTACTGGAACGGCTACCCGTCCCGCCGGGCGCGGCCCCCCTCCCCCAGGGCCAGCTCTCGCTCTTTGGCGCTGCGGCCCCGGGGCCGGCCCCCTCCACACCGGTCAGCCTGGGCGACTACACGCTGGTGGCCGATGCGGAGGCGCTGGCGGCGCTGGCGACACGACTGCGCCAGGCCGAGCGGCTCACGCTCGACACCGAAACGACCGGCACCGATCCCCTCCGGGCGGAGCTGGTGGGCCTCGCGCTCACCGACCGGGCGGAAGCGGCCTGGTATCTGCCCCTGCGCGCCCCCGCCGGCGAACCGACGCTCACGTTGGCCCAGGTGCGCGAGCAACTCGGCCCCATCTTGGCCGACGCCGCCATCCCCAAGCAGGGGCACAATCTCAAGTATGACCTGGAAGTGCTGCGGCGGGCGGGCTTCACCATCGCCGGCGACCTCTTCGATACGATGGTCGCCGAGTGGGTGCTCAATCCCGCCTCCCCCAACCTGGGCCTCAAGAACCTCGCCTGGGCGCGGCTCGGCGTCGAGATGACGCCCATCAAGGAGCTGCTCGGCAGCGGACGGGATCAGAAGACGATGGCGCAAATCCCGCTGGCGCAAGTGCTCCCCTACGCCTGCGCCGACGCCGACCTCACCCACCGGCTGGCGGCGCAGCTCGGGCCGGAGCTG
>Ga0209614_1001662_pt1 | contig 15929 bp, 12 predicted proteins | sample BlaSprsedimmetaG_FD_185484 | JGI IMG/M metagenome (GOLD analysis project Ga0209614, IMG submission 185484) | Hot spring sediment bacterial and archeal communities from California, USA to study Microbial Dark Matter (Phase II) - Blank Spring... ... | reverse complement strand
CTTATATACCACAAATGCGAGTCCCTTTCACCATCTTATTTGCCATTTTTATTGACTTTTTACCCCCAAAACCCTCTAATAGGGGTGCGAAACTTGAGTAATTATCAAGCTCGAGAACATGGTGGCGATCAACGCTGCCCTGCAGGTGGACCTCACTGGCCAGGCCACGTCGGAATCCGTCGGAGAAGTCTTCTACAGCGGTATTGGCGGCCATGCGGATTTCATGAGAACCGTAGCGTCAAAATCTTCGGGAAAAACCATCCTGGTGCTGCAGTCCACTGCAAAGAACGGTACCGTCTCCCGAATCGTCCCGTTTCTCTCTCCAGGCGCCGGCGTGACACTGACCCGAGGAGACATTCACTACGTGGTGACGGAGTACGGAATCTGCTATCTCCATGGGAAAAATATTCGCGAACGAGCCATGTCCCTGATTTCTATTGCTCACCCCAAATTCAGGCCGTGGCTCATCGAAGAAGCGAAGAAAGGCCACCTCATTTTCCAGGACCAGGTCTTCTATCCTGGAGAAAAGGGAATCTATCCCGATGAATTGGAAACCTACAGAACCACCAGGACAGGAATGACGGTCCTTCTCAGGCCGATCAAGATCAGCGACGAACCTCTGCTGAAGGAGTTTCTCTATTCACTGTCTGAACAAACCCTCTACAAACGGTTCCTCACCACCCGCGCAGAGATTCCCCACCGCGATCTTCAGAAACTCGTGGTCATCGACTACACTACTCACATGGCGCTTTTGGCGATCTTGGAGCAGGATGGTCGGGAAGAGATCCTCGGCGTTGCCCGCTACAACATAGAGGATGACATCCACCGGGCAGTGCTCGCCATCGTCGTACGGGACAACCTCCAGAACCAGGGGGTGGGCACAGAATTGCTGGAATACGCGACTTACCTTGCCAAGAGACAGGGATTGCTTGGGTTCACCGGAGAAGCATTCGCGGACAACCGACCTGTCCTGCGGATGCTGAACAACTTCCGAGACAAAGGATTTCAGGTGCATCGCACCATCAGCGAGGGATTGCTCTCGTTGCAGATTACCTTCAAGGATGCGCCGTAGCGATCCCCCCCCGGTTGCCCCGCGAGGTTGGCGCTGATTACGGATCTCACCCTTTCCAGGACAACATCTCTTTCTTTTTCCGTGTACTCAGACGTGTCGATCGGGTCGCCGATGATCACCTTAACCACACCCGGTTTTATCTGAAACGTCTTTTTTGGCCAGAGATCATGGCTCCCCACAATGGTGACGGGAACGATGGGAAGCCTTGTCTTCATTGCGAGCAGCACACCGCCCTTCTTGAAGTTCTGAAGCGTACCATCGAGGCTTCGCGTCCCTTCGGCAAAGAAGAATGCACTGACACCTCTCGTAAGATCACTGACCGCGGAGTTCACTGCCGCATGGGAACTCAGAGCATTATTCCTGTCTATGATAATCATACGCGCCAGTCGTATGGCAATGCCGAATAGTGGTATCCGGGCAAGGGATCTCTTCGCCACGAACCGGAGGGTATGCTTCAATGACAGGGCAACAGCCGGTGGATCGAGGTTGCTGGCATGGTTTGACATGAAAACGTATGAATGATCGTTACTGAGTTTTTCTCTTCCCACTACCTGTATCCTTACCCGGTTTGTTTTCAAAACAATCCAGGACCACCCCCTGCAAAACTTGTAGGGAAACCTGCCGGTTTTACTGAATGGCGCAGTGAGGACGACGGGAATACCGAAGATGACCGTGTACAGAGCTGTCGAGATACATGTTATCAACACTGCAATTGTTTTGATCATCATGGTATATTCTCTATCTCATTTTCTCAGGCTGGATGGTAAATTATTTGTAAAAACAACATCGTCAGGACTCATGAACTGCCGTGATGACAAAAACTGGGCTACCGAGGATTTCTTCTTTCTCTTGATACCCAGGTGGCTCTCTCATCCAGATCACTGTCGAATCAATTCAACCCATGAAAGACGGCATCTACTGGTCATGTATTCTTTGACAAACCACACAGGATGGGTACATACTTGATCTTAGCGTTTTCCGGTTGAGTATTCGGACCAAGCACGAACCTCGCTGGGAACCCATCTTATTCATGGAGGGGGATATTCGTGGCAACAGAGCTCTCCAGGCGCGAACTCCTCAAAAAATCTTTCAAGATAGGAGCAGTTCTTGGTGGTGTTGCAATTCTCGGTACGGGAACCTACCGATTCCTGAAGGTTCCGTCCATAGAAGATCTCTACGGAACCTATCCCGATGGGGCTGCTGATTATCCACTGAGACGTTCGGACACACAGGCCGTTGCACCCAACGTAATCATTGTCTGCTGTGATGACTTGGGATACGGCGATCTTGGCTGCTACGGTAACCAGGCACTACGGACACCGGCAATTGACAATCTCGCCACCACAGGCAGCCGATTCACCGAGTACTACGCCTGCAGCGCAGTGTGTGCTCCCTCCCGGGCAGGACTTCTCACCGGCCGGTATCCTTTCCGCACCGGGATCATCGGCAACCCCTTTCCCAAGGAAGAACCCTACACCAGGGTGCTCGCCCGAAAAGTCGGCGATGCCCTCAAGGGCATCGGCGTACTGGATACCCGTGAAAATGTTTCGGGCATGGGCCTCTCCGAGATCGAAATCACCATGGCCGAGGGACTCAAGAAGGCCGGGTACCGCACGGGCATGGTGGGCAAATGGCACCTTGGCGACTACAACAAACAACCTGAATTCAATCCCAGGAGGCACGGCTTCGACACCTACTTCGGCGTCCCCCACAGCAACGACATGATTCCCTGCCCGCTCTTCCGCAACGAAGAGATGCTCGAGGAAGACATCGGAACAAACCAGGCAAGGCTCACCGGATTGTACACAAAGGAGGCACTTGCCTTTATCGAAGAGAGTGCACCGGGACCTTTCTTCCTGTATTTTGCCCACACCTTTCCCCATCAGCCTCTGTACGCCTCGGAAGCCTTTGAGAAACAGTCGATGGCCGGCCTTTTCGGGGATACCGTGGAGGAGATCGACTGGAGTGTGGGAGAGATCGTGAAGCGGTTGAGGGAAAAAGGCCTGGAGTACAACACCCTCATCATCTTTTCCAGCGACAACGGTCCCTGGTACGAAGGAAGTCCCGGCTCCTTCAGGGGACGCAAGGGGCAGAGCTACGAAGGTGGCTTCCGGGTACCTTTCATCGCTGCATGGCCTGAAACAATTCCCGCAGGGAGGGTGAGCAACACCCCCTTCATGAACCTAGATCTCTATCCAACCCTGTTCCATTTAGCGGGAGTAGAACTCCCCGGAGATCGAATTATCGATGGGAGAAACATCTATCAGCTCCTCACAGGCGAAGATGATAAGGCCCCCCATGAGGCCATCTTCTTCTACCACTACGACATTCTGGAGGGAGTTCGGATGGGCCGCTGGAAGTATTTTGAACGGATCAACCGCTACGTGTGGCCCGTTCCCATGGATGCGGCACCTATCCCCGATGCTCTGGGGAAAAAACAGATGGGCAACCGATGGCCCCTGCTCTATGATTTAGAGAATGACCCGGGGGAAAACTACAACGTCATCAATACCTATCCCGATGTCGCGCGTCGGCTCAAGTCTACCATGGATGCATGGGAGAGAGCTGCAAGAAGAGACCCCAGGGGGTTCGCGAAAGGCTGAGCTGATTTCTCTTAATACCACGTCTCTCAACTTCACGACTCAATACGACACCCTCCATGCTCTCTGGAGAACGCTCGTCAGACCAGACCCCCCGCCCGAGAGAAGAAGAAACCATTCTCTCTGGTATGAACTGGATACGATGCTCTTTGCGCGTGTTCTCCCTGATCCCTTGGCTGGAAGATTCCCGAAAAAAGATTCCTCCCTGATGGCCTTCGCATTCAGGAGGGGATAAAATCCTCTCCCCGCACAGCACTGAGATACAACGCATCCACAGGGCAGACATGGGTACAGACCCCGCACCCGATACAGATATCACGGTTCACCTGTGCACAGGTTTCGCTGGAGATCACTATGGCCTCCACAGGACACTCGTCCACGCACATTCCACATCCTGTACAGACATCAACCTCCACCACGGCCAGGTACCGACTGGGAACGAGCATTCCCCTGGTTTCGGCGTTTTTCGCAAAAGGCAGACCAATACAGCAACAGCCACAGCAATTGCAGATGACTGTTCCGACCCCGGCCTTGTTCTCGGTCAGATGAACCAGTCCAGCTTCCTCTGCCATTCTCAGAATAGCCTTGGCCTCATCTGCATCGACCGGTCTCCCGGTTCCCCGTTTGAGGGCGTACTCAGCACCCTTGTTCAGTTGAAGACAGACGTCGATCGGCTTGTCGCATTTCTGCATGATCATACGGCACGGACACTTCGTCACAGCGATAGTTGCTGCCTTCTCAACAATTTCTGCAGCATCTTCATAGGCGAGAACCTGGTTTCGTGTTTCGATTTTTTCATTGATGGGAACAACACGGAAGAAGGGCGGAATCTTCAGAGCAGTGAGCAGCGCCGGAATCTGAGGATACTCTTCAATGGTATATTTCCTCCACAGATCCAGGAGGGCATGCGGTGCCTCATCCCAGAGCGTGGAAGCGTCGTGAAACTGGACGATATGTCTCGGCATTCTATACGTTGTCTTCTCCTCACGAGAAGCCTCGAAAACAACTCCTTTCTGGAAAAGCCTCTGGAGCATATCGCCTATCTCGTCGGGAGTCTTTCCGAAACGCTGAACCAGTTCTTCCGCTGTTGCCGGCAGGGCATTGAGCAGTTCGGCTTCATCTTCTGAGCACACGACTTTCCATATCTCCGGAACGATCTGAGACTCTTCTGTTCCGACCTTCCTCGATAATTCCCGGTAGATATCTTCAGATGACATGGTACCTCCTTCCGTACTGAATGGCAGGTCCAACAGAATCAATGTGTTCCAGCTTAATCATGTTTCTGTCATTCTTCAACATTTTTATCACAATATAAACGCATCGTGGGTCCTCTCTGAATCATGAGAAGCCAGCACAACCCCTTCGAGCATCTTATCAGGTGACGCGTGTGCAACAATGCTCTCATTCCCTGGACAAGAAACCTGCTGAGAGCGTGATGCCAAGCCCCAGATCCCTTTCCCATACGCACCCAAGGCCATACACGCCTTGCGAGGCCAGCGGAAAATTCTCTCTTGACCGGAATGAAGCAGCGGTGTACACCATAGCTTAAAGTATAACTTTAAACTTTAGGAGATCTCGCCATGCTGCTCTTGGAACCCATTGCTATCGGAGAACGCACGGTGCGTAACAGGATTGCCATGCCTGCGATGCATCTCAACTACACACCCGAATGCGAGGTAACCGACCAACTCATCAGCTTCTATGAGGAGCGGTCACGAGGAGGAGCAGGACTGATCATTGTTGGCGGCTGCAGGATCGACGAATACAGCGGAGCCCTCGGCATCATCAGCCTGGAGGATGACAGGTTTATCCCGGGCCTGAGCAGACTCTCAGATGCGATTCACAGACACGGAGCTTGCATCTTTGCCCAGCTCTATCACGCCGGCAGGTATGTGCACTCCTTCCTCATCGGGAGGCAGGCCATTGCACCCTCTGCAATACAATCGCGATTCACACGAGAAGAACCCCGTGAGATGTCCCGAGATGAAATTTCCAGAACCATCGAGCACTATGCACAGGCAGCGCGCAGGGCACAGAAGGCTGGCTTTGACGGCGTAGAGATCCTGAGCAACACCGGGTACCTGATCAACCAGTTCCTCTCAGAAATCACGAATACAAGAACCGATGCATACGGCGGGGATTTTTCGGGCAGGATGAGGTTCGGCCTCGAGGTTGCCGAGACAGTCAGGACAGAAGTCGGCCGCGAATTCGTGGTACAGATACGTCTCGGGGGCAATGATTTCATGCCGGGAGGCAACACGGCTCGGGAAACACTGATCTTTGCCCAGGAGCTTGAGAAGAGAGGTATCGACTCTTTCAGCATTACCGGTGGCTGGCACGAAACCAGGGTCCCGCAGCTGCCCATGGAGGTGCCCCGGGGATGCTATGTCTACCTCGCGCGAGAGGTCAAGCGGGTGGTGAACAAACCCGTGATCGCCTGCAACAGGATCAACGACCCCCTCCTGGCAGAACAGATCCTCCGGGAGGGCAGTGCGGACATGGTGGGAATGGCGCGAGGACTGATCGCCGATCCCGATCTGCCCCTGAAACTGAGTCAGAAAAAAACTGACGAGATTCTCCCCTGCATCGGGTGCAACCAGGGGTGCTTCGATCATATCTTTCACTGGGAACCGGTGGCCTGCATGGTAAACCCCCGGGCAGGCCGTGAAGGCCAGATCCCTCCTCTATCCAGGACCTCCACGCCAAGAAAGATCCTCGTAATCGGAGGCGGGCCGGCCGGGCTCAGTGCTGCTGCAACGGCTGCTGCACTTGGCCATGAGGTGTCCCTCTATGAAAAAACCGGGGAACTCGGCGGCCAGCTCAATCTGGCAGGCGCCCTGGATGAGAGAACAGAGTTCATCGCGCTCAAGAACGCCCTGGTTCATCGATCACAAACGGCGGGAGTGGCGATCCACACTGGTATCGAGGCAGACAAAAAACTCATTGATACATACAATCCGGATGCCGTGATCCTTGCAACCGGGGGGAACCCCATACTCCCCCGAATACCAGGCATCGATGGGCCCCATGTGGTACAGGCGTGGGATGTGCTTTCCGGCAAGGCAGCGGTGGGCGAGCATGTCGTAATCATCGGCGGAGGAGCGGTGGGTATCGAAACCGGCATCTTCATCGCCAAGATCGGCACACTGGATCCCGAGGCTCTCCATTTCCTGTTCCTCCACCAGGCCGAGGACACGGAGACCCTCCGAGCTCTGTGCACCAGGGGGATCAAGAAGGTGAACATCGTCGAGATGCTGCCCAAACTGGGCAAAGACATCGGGATGTCGACACGCTGGGTGGAATTGAAGATGCTGAAGCTCTATGGCGTTGAAACCCTTACCGACACCATGGTCACCGAGATCACCCCCGAGGGAGTGATCGTGAGCAGGCAGGGGGATGTGGATCACATCACCTGTGACACGGTGGTGGTTGCCGTGGGAACAGCTTCATACAACAGCCTGGAATCTTCCCTCCGGGACAGCGTTGACCAGTGCTTCGTGGTTGGGGACGCGCAACGCCCCAGAAAGGCCTATGAAGCTATCAGGGAGGGATTTGAGGCAGCTCTCAAGATCTCGTAGCGATTTTTTCATGGCACGATGAACGAACGCCACTCTGATCATCGAGATATTTTGATATGGCCGAATGGACCCTGTTTTGTCCGGTTGACAACACCACCTTTGATGGTCTTATGGTGATGAGGGTACAGGCCGTTGTGCATGGGTTCTCGTGATGAACAGGGAGAGCATGTTTAGTTGATGAGCCATCCACCACTTCCAGCACTGCACGATCGTGAAGGGACCAGCGTTCCTTCCTCTCTTCCCCCGATCATCGATGCTCATGTCCACGTCTTCCCTGATTCCATTTTCAAACCCATTCGAAGATGGTTTGATGCCTTTGCCTGGCCAATACGATACCGGCTTTCCTCTCCGGAGGTCCTGAATTTCTTGTTGTCCAGGGGCGTGAGCCATGTGGTGGCCCTCCAATATGCGCACAAACCGGGAATCGCCCGGCACCTGAACAGCTACATGGCGGAACTGTGCAGCACCTTCAACGGGCAGGTCAGCGGCATGGCCACGATCTTTCCCGGCGAGGACAACAGCGCGGAAATCCTGAAACACGCACTTGCATCCGGCCTGAAAGGTGTGAAGCTCCACGCCCACGTGCAGTGTTTCGACATGAACGGCAGGGACATGGATGTCATCTACGAGGTATGCGCCTCTGAGAACAAACCCCTGGTTATCCATGCCGGAAGGGAACCCAAGAGCCCAGCGTACAAGTGCGACCCCCATATCCTGTGCAGCGCTGAGAAGCTCGAGTCCGTGATCAGAAACTTCCCAAACCTGAGGGTTTGTGTACCGCACCTGGGTGCCGATGAATTTCTAGCATACAAGAACCTGATAGAGAACTATGAGAATCTCTGGCTGGACACTACCATGGTCTTGGCCGAGTACCTGCCCATACCAAACCCTGTGCAACTCGATGAAATGAGACCGGACAGGATCCTCTATGGATCTGATTTTCCCAACATCCCCTATGCGTGGGATCGTGAACTCAGGTGGTTTACCCGAAGCACGCTTTCAGACGACCTGCTGGAACGTATCCTTGCGAAGAATGCACAGACCTTTTATACTCGGGAAAAATCTGAACCAAGTCTTTCTCGTTGATGAGAACCATAAGGCACAAACGATCTGACACTGTGTTACGAGGAGTGGATGGAGACACCAGCATGGGATACGAAAACAAGACCATAGGGCAGCTGATCAGTGAATTGAAAGAAAACCGCCAGTGGCTGGTTGAATTGGAGAGCTTGATTCCCAGGCTGCAGCAGGCTCAAGAGGCACTTTCTGATTTCGAGGAGAAATACCGTATCTATTTTTCCCTCAGCAATGATGTCATGCTGTCTTTCGACAACCATCTCTGCGTCGTGAGCGTGTCTCCGAACGTGGAAAGGCTTCTCGGCTATACCCCCGAAGAGCTGATCGGGAGTACCCTTCCTGAACTCGTTGTCCTGGACCCCAAAGACCAGGAAGAGGCTTGCGATCATGCCCTCCATGTGCTCTCGAGGGGAGTTTCCTATTCTTCGATCTACCAGTTCATCTCGAAAGACGGGGTGAGAAAATTCGGAGAGGTGACCGGGATTCCCTTCGTGAAGGAGGGGCGCATTGTGGGGTTCATAACCGTGGCAAAGGACATCACGGAGCGTGTAAACGCCTGAAGGATCGTGGGGCTCTGTAGATTCCACAGAATACATCCTGACTGGACTGTATGGATCGGAAAACACCGTTAAAAACTGCATCACCTCAAAAGATCCACATTGTCCCTGCGGCAGGAGAAACCTTTACGTATCACCTTTGCGTCTCGCTCTCCTCTATCAACGTATAATCCCAAGTATCACCGTGCTCTTATCTTCGCCGAAATCCGCTATCACCATATCCGGGGTTCTCTTCTTCGTTCCCCACAACCTACTTTTTTCCTTGCCACGAGATCATTTTCGGCATATGTTGTCAGCTGGACATACCACCAGCCTAATGAGGAGCCCTCATGAAGGACATCCTAAAACCCCTCAAGACAGACAGTCTTGTGGAAGTATTCATTTCCCGGTTTGAGGACTTGATCCTCACCGGCACGATTGCCATCGGCCAGAGGCTCTCCTCGGAGCGGGAGCTCGCACTGCAACTCGGCGTGAGCAGGCCTGTTGTGCACGAAGGACTCGTAGACCTTGCCGCAAAGGGCCTCGTGACCATGAAGCCGAGGGTCGGCACCGTGGTGAACGACTATCGGAAGGAAGGGTCGCTGGCCATCCTGGACTCTCTGATCCATTACCAGAAAGGGGGGCTCGATCCCAAGCTGCTGGACAGCCTTCTTGAGATCAGAACTCTGGTGGAGACCGAGACTGCGCGTCTGGCCGCCGTCAACCGAACACGGGAACAGCTGAAGGCATTCCATGATCTCGTGAAACAGGAAGAGGCTTCGAATCCCCGAGACACCGAGCACATTACCAGGCTCGATTTCGCATTCCATCATGCCATCGGCATGGCATCGGGCAACCTCGTCTACCCGCTGCTCATCAACTCGTTCAAACCGGTCTACATGAACTTCACCTCGCTCTTCTTCTCGAACCCCGAGATGGTTCCGGTGACGATCGTATTCCACTCCCGGCTGGTCGATGCCATAGAATCCAAGGATGCAGATACAGCGCTCGAAATCATGAAAGAGACGCTCAGACACGGCGAGCAGCACCTGAAGATCATGCTCGACCGCGGGCAGAGGAGGTAAGCCATGAGCAAGGCAGAAGCACTGCAGGTTAGCAGTAAAATTAAGGAACCAAAGAATCTCTCTGATCGTATCTCCTGGCTTCGAAATTACTACTTCCAGGGAGCAAACCGTGCATGGAACAATGAGTTCACGGCCTGGACCACGGGGACCCCCTGGGATGTGCTGTTCGACGAAATGACCTTCTACATCGTGCCCGAGACGTACGCCTTTCTCCAGACGTTCCGCTCGTCCACGCACCAGGCCGCAAGACCGGTGAAGCTCCACCCGAGTTTCTGGACATGGAGCCTTCCCGAGAGAAAGGCGTGGTTCGTCAAGGAAGTTGTGGTGAACTATCTTCCCCAGGAGATCCTGCCGGGAGATTTGATTGCAGGGGCGCGGTTCAACATACAGACCTCCATGTGCTGGACACAGGAGGAGGCCAGGCACAGAGATGCACTCATCTACGGAAAGCACGGAGCACGTGCTGCCATGAAGTGGTTCCACGACCACGGATACGGCAACTCGGGGGCGACATCCGGTCACCTCGTCCCGGGCTATGAGAGGGCGCTCAAGATCGGTTGGAAAGGCATCCATAAAGACATCAGGAAACACTACGATACCCTGAACCCACAGGAGCAGAACGGGGCAAAAGGCGCGCAGCTCAAGGCAATGATGACTGCAGCCACCATGCCGCGAGACCTTGCAATGAACTATGCGGGACTCTGTGGAAAGCTCGCACAGGATGAGGAGAATCCGGATCGTAGAATCGAGCTGGAACAGATGGCAGAGAATCTGAAGCGGGTGCCCTGGGAACCTGCACAGACCTTCTGGGAAGCGGTACAGGCTTTGTGGATCACCCACATGCTCATCATGAGCGACGAAAACTATCCAGGTCCCGGCGTGTCCTTCGGCAGGATCGACCAGTACCTGTACCCCTACTGGCAGCGGTCGATTTCAGAGGGCATGGATCGCGAGTTCGGCAAGGAGATCCTGAAGTGCTTCTGGATCCACGCCAACACCGCGTACGATGCCATGATCAGGATCGGCAACCAGGGCATCACCGCAGGGTACGGACAGCTCCTCACTCTCTCGGGCATGGGAAAGGGAGGGGTGGATCTGACAAATGACCTGAGCTATGCCATGCTTGAAGTGATCGACGAGATGACGCCCATTCTGGAACCCAAACCCAATGTGCGGCTCCACCGGAACAGTCCCGATGAACTCTTGGACACGGTAGTGGATATGATCGCCACCAGCCAGGGGTCTCCCTTCCTCATCAACTTCGACGAGCGCTCCATGGCCGGAATGATGGTGGAGGCAAAAAAGGCGGGCGTGACGCACCTCATCACCGAAGAGAATGTCCACGACTATGCTCCGGTTGGATGCCTGGAAAACACCATGCAGGGGAACGACCGCTCGGGAACCGTGGACAACAACCTCAACCTGCTAAAGGCCGTTGAACTGGCGCTCAACGACGGGAAAGACTTCTTCGATTTCATCGACCCCATCACGGGCAAAAAGGAGCAGGTGAAACAGGCAGGACCGAAGACCGGCGATCCCCGACCCTTTGCAACATGGGATTCATTCTGGAGGGCCTATGCGGATCAGACGCGCTTCATCATCAAGAAGTGCGTTGATCTCTACGAGAAGTCCGAATCCATCAGGGCACGGTTCTGCCCCACACCGTACCTCTCCTGCCTGGTCAAGGGCTGCGCAGAAAAGGGTCGCGACATCACCCAGGGGGGTGCAGAACTGAATTTCACCACCCTGGAGGCCGTGACCTTTGCCACCACGGTGGACAGCCTGTTGGCCATCAGGCACCTCGTCTACGATACCAAACAGTGCACCATGGACGAGCTCATCCGGGCGTTGAAAGACAACTGGGAAGGTCATGAAGTGCTCCAGGCAAAGGCGAGGTTCAAGGCCCCGAAATACGGCCGTGACGATGACGATGCCGACGATATGGCGCAAAAGGTCATGGAACTCTGGTGCGGGGAAACCTGGAAGTACCGGACGCACTCCACGAACAGGCAGTTCCGCCCCGGCATGCTCAGCTGGAACTACTGGGTGAGCGATGGGTTCATCCTGCCTGCAAGTCCGGACGGAAGACCCAAGGGACGTTTCCTGTCGAACGCCATCTGCCCGAGCAACGGAGCAGATATCCACGGCCCCACAGCGAACGCAAACTCCGTGGGCAAGGCCCTGGGAGGAATGGCGCCCGACGGAATGGGAGACTGGGGAAGCTACTGCAACCATCTCCCCAACGGGGCGAGCCACACGATCTCCATCAACCCGTCGCTGCTCAGAGATCCGGAGCACAGGGAAAAGTTCAAGGCCTTTCTTCGAGGGTATGTGGAAAACGGTGGCACCTGTCTGCAGCTCAACATGATCGATGCGGACACCCTCAAAGACGCCCAGAAGCAACCCGAGGACTACCGTTCCCTGCTGGTTAGAATCACGGGATACAATGCCTACTTCACGAGCATCGGGCGAGAACTTCAGGATGAACTGATCGCCCGCATCAGCCACGAAACCCTGTAATGATGGAGCGCATATGAAGGGTCTGATCCTCAGGATCCAGCGGATGTCCACGGAAGATGGTCCCGGCATCAGGAGCACGGTCTTCCTCAAGGGGTGTCCCCTGAGCTGCATCTGGTGCCACAATCCCGAGAGCATTTCGCCCAAGGCACAGGTTCACTGGGTGAAAACCCGGTGCATCGGTTGCCTGAGCTGCCTGGATACATGCCCGGAAAAAGCCCTGACCGGCAGAGACAAAGGGATCTCCATTGATCGAGAAAAATGCACGGGCTGCCTTCTCTGCACCCAGACCTGTCCTTCAACGGCGCTGGAGGCATACGGGACCCCCTCTGAGGTCGAGGATCTCGTTTCAGAACTGATCAAGGACAGGATTTACTTTGAAAAATCAGGCGGCGGGGTCACGCTCTCTGGCGGTGAACCGACCATGCAGCCGAATTTTTCACTGGAAATCCTGAAGTCGCTCAAGGAAAAAGGCATCCACACTGCACTTGACACCTGCGGCCAGTGCTCATGGGAGACACTCGAAGAGCTGCTTCCCTACACAGATCTCGTGCTCTACGATCTCAAGCTCATGGACAAAACGCTGCACAGAGACTATACCGGGGTGAACAACGAGCGGATCCTTGAAAACCTGAGACGGCTCGGTCACTTCCTGAGGGAACATCCTCAGGGGAAATCGCTCTGGATCCGTACACCCATCATCCCCAGATACACGGCATACCAGGAAAACATCCGTGCAATCGGGACGTTCATTCGTGGGATGCCCGATGATATCTTAGACCGGTGGGAGCTCTGCGCCTTCAACAACCTGTGTACCTCCAAGTACGACGGGCTGGACATCGATTGGCGGTGCAGAGAGCTCGATCTCATCTCTCAAGACGAGATGCAACAGCTCACAGCGGTGGCACAAGATGCGCTTACGCATGCAGGGATCGTTCATGTGAGTGGAGCGACCCGAAAAGAGAAGGGAACCGTCAAACCTGATCGGCCAAGACTCAGCGTGATTCCCGGCGGCAGTCGGTCATGACATGGCAGGGAGGAGCTATGGAGCAGAAAAAAGTGTTCACCAGTTTCGATGAGCAGGATATGAAGGAGTTCGAACCCGAGGCCAAGGTGGGTCTCATCGCCACCGTGAATCCAGGGGGCCTCCCCCACATCACCCTGATCACCGCGCTGCAGGCAAAGACCTCCCAGCAGCTCATCTGGGGTCAGTTCTCAGATGGCCTCAGCAAAAAACACGTAAAGACGAATCCCAAGACCGGCTTCCTCATCATGACACTTTCCCGAAGCCTGTGGCGGGGAAAGGCACTCTGGACTCAGGAGCAGACCCACGGGGAAGACTACGAGATGTTCAACCTCAAGCCCATGTTCCGCTACAATGCATACTTCGGTATCCACACGGTACACTACATGAATCTCGTGGAAACCTACGGCAGGGAAAGCCTGCCCATGGTGAACATCATCCTGGCATCTCTCCTCACCAAGCTGGCAAAATCGTCTGCATGCTCTCGAAACCAGCGCCGAATTCTGAAGCCCTGGGCCGAAGGGCTGTTCAACCGACTTGACAGTCTGAAATTTCTCTCGTTCATCGGGGAGGACGGGTTCCCGGTCATCATCCCCCTCATCCAGTGCCAGGCAGGAGACAGCACCAGGCTCGCATTTTCGCCTTTAGCGTATGGAAAAGAACTTTCAGTGCTGAAAAAAGGCATGCCTGCGGCTGTTTTCGGGTTGACCATGGACATGGAGGACGTGCTTGTCAGGGGTGTGTTTGGCGGGGTTGCCACCTACCGGATGACGAACCTCGGGGTGCTTGATATCGAGTGGGTGTACAACTCCATGCCGCCCGTGCAGGGACAGATCTATCCCGAAGTCGAGCTCAAACCGGTGATGAATTTCTGAAGGTGTATCCCTGGGAGCACCTTCGGTTGAAAGCTGGAACAGCCTATAGAGCGGCGTTTTGACAGGGAGACATAGAGGGAACGGACATGAACGGACAGGCAGCGCTTCTCGAGGGGAAACCGATCCAGAACCGCTTTGAACGCATTAAACAAACTTTGCTCGGTTCGCCCGTATGGCTCTGCCCTGAGCGGGCCCTGCTTGTCACCGAGTTTTTCAAGAAATTCGACAAGCCGAAGGAACCCATGGTCATCCGCAAGGCAAAGGCCCTTCGGCATCTGCTGAGGAACAAGACGGTACGTATCTATGATGATGAACTCATCGTGGGAAATCCGGGCACAAAACGAAAGTCCGCCATCCTCCAGCCCGAGCTTGCCAGTGTGTTCATGTGCGAAGAACTCCTGTGGATGGACAGGCGGAAGACCACCCCGCTGTCCATTTCCTTGCCAGACCGGTTCAAACTCCTCGTGACCGTGATTCCCTACTGGCTGCTGCGCAACATGAGTTACCGGGCCTTTGCCGGACGCAGGCTCCACCTGATGCGCTATGTGAGAGAACAGAGATATTGTCAAATGTTGTGGATGGAACGTATCCATTGGTCATGCTTATCAAGCCGCCATTTGTAATTCGCCGTCCACAAAGACCTTCTTTTGAAGGACAAGTGGTATAAGGTTATGTCCTTTTAGTTTCTTCCATGTTCTCTGTGCTTCCAGGGCAAGTTTGAAGACCATGGTAAGGGTTGCTTTTCTAGAGCCGCAGCCCTTGGTTCGCTTGGTCCTGAGCCGTACCGTTGCAAAGGTCGATTCTATGGGATTGGTGGTCCGAATATGAATCCAATGCATGGCCGGAAAATCATAAAAAGTAAACAGCTCTTCTTTATCCTTTGTCAGACAGGCCACAGCATTCGGATATTTTGCCTCGTATACTTCGATGAAATGATCATATGCCTTCAAAGCATCTTTTCGGCTCTCGGCCATATACATCTCATGAATGTGCGCCTTGGCTTTTGGTTGCAGGCTTTTAGGCATTTTGTCCAGAATGTTGGCTGTCTTATGCACCCAGCAGCGTTGTTCGCGGGTCTGTGGAAAAATCTTCCTGAGCGCTGCCCAGAAGCCCAAAGCCCCATCTCCAATAGCCAGCTCAGGTACCCTTTGAAGACCGCGACGTTTGAGATCCAGCAAGATCTCCTGCCAGCCAAGATCGCTCTCCCTGTATCCGTCATTGACCGCTACCAATTCCTTGTTGCCATCACGATCAGCCCCTATGATTACCAGAATGCAACTGTTGTCATCTTCCAGGCGCACGTTAAAATAGATGCCATCAACCCAGAAATAAACATATTCCTTATCGCTCAGATCTCGACGGGACCACTCCCTATAATCGTCCTCCCACTTCGCCTTGAGCCTGACTATGTTGGTGGCGGAAAGCCCCTGGGCATCCTCTCCTAAAATGGCCGACAGTGCTCGTGTAAAATCTCCTGTAGAAATCCCTTTCAGGTATAAGGCCGGTATGAGATTATCAATACTCGGAATACGACGCAAATATCTCGGCAATATATTCGAACTGAA
>Ga0209614_1001659_pt1 | contig 15945 bp, 15 predicted proteins | sample BlaSprsedimmetaG_FD_185484 | JGI IMG/M metagenome (GOLD analysis project Ga0209614, IMG submission 185484) | Hot spring sediment bacterial and archeal communities from California, USA to study Microbial Dark Matter (Phase II) - Blank Spring... ... | reverse complement strand
AATAAATGATTTTTAGCCCCTCTGTGGCGGGGTAAGTGCGTCATTTGATTTACGCACAAAAAACGGCCTCTGTCGGCGCTTTTGGCGCCGAACTAGCTGTCAAACTGCCTGTTTGAGCATCAAAACTTTGCATTCCCTAACCGGTTGTGCTATAATAGCCAAGAACTAGCTGTCAAACTGCCTGTTTGAGCATCAAAACTGCTCACACCGATGTGAAAACAGGCCCAATCAGGCTCAAAGTGAGAGTTTTTCCTGCACGATTCAAATGACGCACGGAAAAGCTGGAAAATCATTTATGAAAATTGGTGGAAATTCGTGCAATTCGTGGCAAAAAGATTGAGATTTTGTTTCGTAGAAGCTCGCTTTGTACAAAAGTGTCCGGTAGTGAACGTATACTACTGCTCGTCATGAAATACAAAGTACGGCCGGAGGATTTCGTCGTCGGGGAGCAGATTCGGCTGCCCCGTGCAGCGGGTGTGGAACCGCATCGTGGGCCGGTACCTAGCGGCGCGGCTGGGCGAGGCTGCGGGGTACCTCACCATCGCAGGCGAGCGACTGCCTCTCTACGGTCCGGCGCTGGCGCTGTTCGATAGGAATGCTGTCGTTCCGCTGCCCGGGCACCGGGCGGTCTATGCCGATCCCGATCTGTCCGCCGTCGTGGCCCGGGTGTTGAGCGAGGAGGAACTGACCCTGAGCGACCTCAAGGCCCGCGTTCTGAAAAAGGCCTATTTGCCCCAGGGAAAGCGGCCGCTGGTGCTCTTTCCGCGCGATGTCTCGACCTCGCCGCCGGAATCCGACGATCTCTTCCCGGAGCGAACTCGGCTCACCCTGGCGTTTACTCTCCCCAGGGGCAGCTATGCTACGCTCGTTCTTAACGTGCTGGTCGTAGGGCGGTTTTGCTAACCATCATCTTGGAGGTTGAGAAGGATGAAAATTCAAGTCAACAGCGCGATTCTCGAATTGATGGAGGGGGACATCACAGAGTTGGCGGTAGATGCCATCGTCAACGCGGCGAATCAGGGACTCGCTCATGGCGGAGGCGTGGCGCGTGCCATCTGCCGACGTGGCGGCCCGGCTATCCAGGAGGAGAGCAATGCCTGGGTGCGTCAGCACGGCATGGTGGTCACCGGCAGCGCGGCCATCACCTCCGGCGGCGATTTGAAGGCCAGCTACGTGATCCACGCCGTGGGGCCGATCTATGACGGCACGCCGCGCTCAGCGGAGCAGTTGGCCTCGGCCGTCCACTCCGCCCTCCAGATGGCCGACCAGCACGGTCTCACGTCCATCGCCCTGCCGGCCATCAGCACTGGCATCTTTGGCTATCCGGCGGCGGAGGCGGCTGGAGTGATGCTGCGAACGACGGTCGAGTATCTGCGGGGCGAGACCGGGCTGCGGCACGTGATCTATTGCCTTTACGAACGCCCGGTGTGCGATGCCTTTGTCGGGGAGCTGGTCGCTCTGACCGCCGCGCTGGATTGACGGCTCGTCACCACTCCCGGATGGCCGCGAACGCCTCGACGAAGCACGCCTCCGGCGCTGGCAGCACTCCCGCGCCGACCATGCCGATCCCCGGCTCCCGGTGAGCGATGCCGGTGTTGAGGCGTGGGCGGATGCCCGTTTCCATCACCCGGCGCACGTCAATCCCCAGCGGCGTGCCCCGAAAGTTCAGGGCTGGGATCGTGAAATGCTCGTGTTCGGCGAAACAGATCTCGTACATCTCTAACGTGGCCCGCAGTGCGTCCTCCGGTGTGCCTCCCACGAAACGGGCGATGGCCGGGGCCGCGGCCATGGCAAATCCCCCAAAGCCGGCCGTCTCGGTGACGGTGCTGTCGCCAATGTCCGGGTTGGCATCCGCGGCGGTGTAGCCCGGCAGGTACAACCCGTCCACAATCCCGGCCGGGGCGACGAACCAGCGCTCCGGCGCGCCGGCCATTCGGATGCCAAAGTCGGTGCCGTTGCGGGCCATCACCGTCAGGATGGTGGCGCCGGCGATTCCCTCGGCCGGCTCCAGCGTGCTCTTGGCGGCTGCCATCGAGAGGTTGAGGAAAAAGTGATCGTTCCTCTCGATGAACTCGAACACTTCCGCGGCCCGCTCCCGGTCCGGGCAAGTGCGCATCAACGCCGGCGTGACCGCCCGCAGAAAGAGGGAGGTCCCCGCCCGGTTGCGGTTGTGTCCCTCGTCTCCCATGTGCAGCGCCTGGCTGATGAGCGCCCGCAGGTCGATCCCTCCCGCGATGGATTCCACGGCGGTCTTGAGGGTGGGGTAAAGCGTATCCTCCATCCAGCGCAGCCGTTGGTAGATGTCGGGCCCGTAAGCCCCGTATCTCAGCACCCGCCCCAACCCCTCGTTCTGGGTGGCATAGGCCAGGTTGCCAAATGTCTCGTTCCGGACGATAAAGACCGGCATAGAGGGGGAGATGATGCCGGCCATGGGTCCCACGGCGTGATAATGATGGCAGGGCGCAAACTCGACCTCGCCACTGGCGGCCAATTCCGCCGCCTCTCCCTCGTCCTGCGCCCACCCCTCGTGGACCAGCGCGCCCATCACCGCGCCTCGCTGCGGCCCACACATGCGCTCCCAGGATACAGGCGGGCCCGCGTGGAGGATCAACCGGTCGTGGTAGCCGGGGATGGTCTGCCGGGCGATACCCATTCCCACCAGCACTGGTCTGCCCTGCGCGATGCGGGCCGTGGCCTCGGCGTTGGCCGCCTCGATGTCCACGCCGGTCCGCGTGTGCGTCAGCCGGGGGGCCGAAGGTGGCCGCCAATCCACCGCCGTCACCTCTACTCCCTGGGCGCGGAGGCTCTCGACGAACCCGTGCAAGCCTACGTTGACGACGCTCAGGGGAGTGGTGGGGAGCGCCGATGTGCTTTTTTCTGGCATAATCCCTCCTTGTGGTTCCGTTACAGATCGGGCCGGGCGATGAATACGGCCAGGCGGGCGGCGGCGGCGTTGCATCCCGCCACGACGGCGCCGCACTCCTCCAACGTCTGCACCTGCTGGCTCAATCCCTGTGGATCTTGCTCCGTTCCCGTCACCGAGGCGACGACGAGCAGTTCCCGGTCAGCCTGAGCAGCGGTCTCCCGCGCCCGCCGGATGACCGGGCCCAGCTCGCCGGCCGGGTCGGAATGGACGCCGTATCCCAGCACCACATCCAGCAGGATGGCGGCCACCTGCGGATCGTCCGCTTCCTGCATCAACCGGCGGGCGCGTAGGGTGTGGTCGAGCATGGGGTGGGGCCGACCGACGGTGAACTCGTCCGCTCCCAGGTCCACCACGCAGTGCCCCACGCTGCAGGCGGGATCGGGCAGCCCGAGACGGGGGTCCAGGGCCAGGTTGGAGCGCACGTCGTCCAGCCGTTCGCTCCACAGGAGGAGCGTCTCGGCGGCCAGGGTGCCGCCGCTGAACAGGCCGCGCAAGTAGGTTTGATCGGGCTTCAACCGCTCTTGCAGCGCCCTCGCCAACGTCCGCAGCTCGGCTGTCTCCCGCTCGATGATCTCTTCGACCGCTGTCCCCGCGCCCTCTGCTCCGTCTGCAGCCGTCGCGAGGGTCGCTGCGCGGTAGGCCGCTTCCTGGAGGGTGCGGGCCGGGATGGCGCCGGCCTCCGCGATGGGGGCCGCGTCTCCGCCCAGGAAACAGATGACCGTCGGTTTGTCCCCCTGGCGGACCTGGGCCAGTACTCGCGCAGCGACGGCCTCGTCCGGGGGCTTGGACACCAGCAACAGCCCTTTCGTCTCCGGATCGGCCTGGAGCGCCCGCACCCCGGCCAGCATCGTCAGCCCGCCCACCTCGGCCGAGAGGTCGTGCCCGCCGGTGCCGATGGCCTGGCTGACCCCCACCCCCAGCCGGGCCAGCAGCGCGCTCACCTCCTGCAAGCCCGTGCCCGCCGCCGCGACGATGCCGACAGGTCCGCGCGGTACATCGTTGGCAAACCCCAGTGCGACCCCGTTGAGGATGGCCGTGCCGCAGTCGGGGCCCATCAGCAGCCGGCCGCGCTCGATGGCGTACTGCTTCAGGGCGAGCTCGTCCGCCAGGGAGACATGGTCGCTAAAGAGAAAGACGTGCAGTCCGTTGCGCAGTGCTTCCCAGGCCTCGGCCGCGGCGTACTGCCCCGCCACTGAGATGACCGCCAGGTTCGCTCCCGGATGGCGGCGCACCGCCTGCCGGATCGTGCGCGGGGGAGGGGTGCTTCCGGTTTCCCCGCTCTCGGGTCGGTGGGCCAGGCGGTTTTCCGCGACTTGGAGAGCGTGGGCGGCTCTCTCGTCGGTCTCGGCCCGCACGACGATGACCAGGTCGTTGGCAGCGGCGGCCTCGATCTCGGGGAGCATCAGGCTGGCCTCCCGCAGGATAGCCTGGTTGGCCGGGGTGCCCATCACGACGGCCGCATCCAGGACGCCGGGGAGCTGGGTCAGCTCGCGGGCCACTTGCATCAGCGCGACGGAATCGTGGTATGTGCTGTGCTTGATCAGGCAGTTGGTGGGCATACGTTTCTCCTCTCTAGATCGCCCCCTGCTCTCGCAGGTCTTCTACCTCCTCGGCGGAGCAGCCCAATAGGTCGGTCAGCACCTCGGCGGTGTGCTGGCCCAGCAGCGGCGGCGGGAGACGGATCTCGGCCGGCGTCCCAGACAGCTTGTAGGGGAAGCCGGTCACGCGTACCGTTCCGGCGGTGGGGTGGTCCGTCTCCAGCGCCAGTCCGCGGGCCTCGGCCTGGGGATGGGCAAACACGTCTGGGATGGTGTTGATGGGGCCGCAGGGCAGCCCGGCCTCGTGCAGGAGGGCGAGCCACTCGGCGGCCGGGCGAGTGGCAAAGACCTGGTCCAGGATCTCGCGCAGCGCGGCCCGGTGGGCGACCCGCTCGACGTTGGTGACGAACCGGGGGTCCTGCGCCAGGTCTGGCCGGCCGATGGCGGTGCACAGTTTGGCCCACTGGTTCTCGTTGGCGGCCGCCATCGCGAACCAGCGGTCGCGGGCGCGGAACGCTTCATAGGGGGTGATGTTGGGGTGGGCGTTCCCCATGCGGCGCGGCTCTACGCCGCCGACCAGGTAGTTGGAGGCGACGTTGGTCAGCAGGGCGACGCTGGTGTCCATCAGCGAGACGTCCACCCGCTGCCCCTGGCCGGTCTGGTCGCGACCCCGCAGGGCTGCCAGGACGGCCGTCGCCGCGAACATGCCAGCGTTGATATCCACGATAGGGATGCCGATCCGGTAGGGCGCTCCGTCTTGCGGCCCGATGAGACCCATCAGCCCTCCCTCGGCCTGGATGACGAAATCGTAGCCAGGCCGGTTGGCGTAGGGGCCGGTGCGCCCGTAGCCGCTGATGGAGCAGTAGATCAGGCCGGGGTGGAGGGCGTGCAGATCGCTGTACCCCAGGCCGAGACCGTCCAGCGTGCCGGTGACGAAATTTTCCAGCAGCACGTCGGAGGCGCAGGCCAGCCGCCGCACGATCTCTTGCCCCGCGCTGTTTTTGAGGTTGACGGTGACGCTGCGCTTGTTCCGGTTGGCGGCGAGAAAGTAGGCCGACTCGCCCGGATAGGGGCCGTAGGGCTGTCCCACGAAGGGCGGGCCCCAGCCCCGGCTGTCGTCTCCCCGGCCGGGCCGCTCCACCTTGATCACGTCCGCTCCCAGGTCGCCCAACATCATGCCGCAGTATGGGCCGGCCAGGGCGCGGGTCATGTCGAGTACACGGATACCGTTCAGTGGTTGCATAGGAGATCCTTCCTCGACTCGTTAAATCACTTTTGCACTCAACCGGTTGATGCGCTCCACGTGGGCCGGGTCGTAGGCGTCGCCGAAGCGGGTCTGGGGGAGGGCGGCCTTGCGGGCCATCAGTTCCTCGTATTCGGCCTCGTCTACAAAGGCCACGCACCGCCCGATGGATGATTCGCCGTCCACGAACCGCCAGGGGAAGAAGCCGACCGTCGCCCGCCGGTTGCACAGCAGGTCAATGTCGCCGCCCAGGCACTCGGCGTGGATGATGGAGTGGGGGAACATTTCGATGTGCATCAGTTGGTACTTGTCTGGGGTGAACCGCTCCGCCAGCGGTTGGTCGTACATGCGGCGGAAGAGTTGATCCGCTTCGGCGGCCTGGCGGGGCATCCAGTCGCGGATGATGGTGTTCATGGGATGGTCGGCGCTGCCACAGTCCACGCCGATCCAACGGATTCGTTTTTCCTTGGCCCAGACGGCAAACTCGCGGTCGGGGCCGGGGTGCTGGACCATGTAGCGGATCTCGTCAGCGGTGGGCATGTCCCAGCCAAAGTGGTGATAGCCGGTGTGGATGATCAGGATGTCTCCTTCCTGCACCTCCACCCGCTCCTCGATCATCTCGGGTGTGTAAATCTGATAGTCGCCGGTGGCGTCAGAGAGGTCCACGATGGCGGCCGGGCCCATCAGGAACTGGTTCAGATCGAGGGACGCGATGTCCTTGCCGGGAGTGTAAAAATGGATTTCGCCGTCCAGGTGGGTGCCGAGGTGGTTGGAATGGGTCAGCAGTTGGCCGTTGGCGCCGTTGGGGGCCAGGCGTTTGAAATACTTGACTTGCAGCGGCTCGTAGGTGGGCCACGGCGGCGTGGCGATGCCCAGGGGAATGGTCAGGTCTATCAGTCTCATCATTTGGCTCCTTTCTTTACGTACAAACTAAAGTACATATCACCAGAGACGCAGAGGATACGGAGAAAAGCAAGGTGTACCTGATCTGGACATTGAGCGCTCTGTGTGCTCCGCACCTCCGTGGCTAGGTGGGGCCTTTTTGGCGCCTGGATTCGATCCAGGGTTGGCATTGCAGCATGGCCCACTCGATCATCTCTGGTTCCCTGGCGGCGGAGGTGCACAGGTAGCGGGGGTCGGGGGTCATCCCGATGCGTCCCAGGTCCAGGCGGTCCGAGTCCCAGCAGGTCTGCACAGTGACGTGCGCCTCGGTCAGTCCGTTGGTGTGATACCGACAGGCAAAGGCCAGGCGCTCGAATTCCCGGTCGGACAGCCGGATCAACGATCCCTGCAGTGAGCGGGCGAACTCGGCCGCCCGGGCGCCGTGTTCCGGATCCCTGTGGTTGTTGGCTCGTTTCGCGTCGTGGAGGAAGGCGAACAGCTCGACCACAGTGGGGTTGGCGCCGGTCAGGCGGGCCAGTCGCAGGCCGATCTCTCGCACGCGCTGCCAGTGGTAGAGGCCGTGGAGGCCGTCCCAATCCAGCGCGAATTCGTTTTGAACGACGGTCATCAATTCTGGAGAGATCATGGTCGGTTTATCCTTTGTTTTCTCGCTTGCAGCACGCCTTCGAGGGAGTAGATCAGCAGCGCGGTCCATATCACGCTGAACCCGACCAGCCGCGCCGGAGTGAACGGTTCCCGGTAAGCCAACGTCCCCAGTAGGAATTGGCCTGTCGGGGCGAGATACTGCAGGATTCCGACCGTGGCGAGAGTGATCCGCCGGGCAGCGTAGGCAAAGAGGAGCAGTGGCAGGGCGGTCGCAACGCCGCTCAGCGCCAGCAGCACGTTCGTTACTGCGTCGGCATGTCCAAACAAGGCCTGCCCGGCCAGCTCGAGGGAGATCAGATAGATGAGGGCCGGAACGGACATCAGGGTCGTCTCCAATGCCAGTCCTTCCAGTGATTCTAAAGACGCGATCTTTCTCAGCAGGCCGTAGATGCCAAAGGTCAGGGCCAGGGTCAGCGCGATCCAGGGGAAAGCGCCGTATCCCAGCGTGAGGTAGACGACTCCCAGCGCCGCGACGCCAATCGCCACCCACTGCCAGGGCCGCAGTTTCTCTGCGAGAAACAGCAGGCCGAGCAGCACACTGAGCAGGGGGTTGATGAAATACCCCAGGCTGGCGTCCACCACGTGGCCCGTGTTCACCGCCCAGATATAGAGGAACCAGTTGACGCTCAGGAGGCCGGCGGTGACCAGGAAGGTAGTCTGTGTCCGACGGCTTTTTCGCACCAGCGCCGTCCATTCCCAGCGCCGTCTCAACGTCAGCGCCAGGAGGAGGAACAGGGCGGACCAGACGGCCCGGTGACACATGATTTCCAGGGCGGGGACGGTCTGTAAGGCTTTCCAATAGATGGGCAGCAGTCCCCACAGTGTGTAAGCGATGACAGCGGCGAGTATACCAGTGTTCATTGATGTATCCTGACGTATCGAGGTTGTTCGAGATGCTGATAGCATACCACAGTTCGCCAATTATTGAAAGGCGGGTCGGATGTTCACTATCGGCCATTTTGATTCCCTGGCTCCTGCCGGATAACGATCCGGCGATTTCCGGGCCGCGTCAATCGCTCGATGAGGCGGATGGGCGGCGGATTATGGTCCGCCTCGAGCAAAAATGCAACAGAATATCCTCATAGTCAAAAGTGTCCGGTAGTGAATCCGATATGCAAATCGAGTGAACCGAACAGCCGAGCGGCGGGTATTTATGGGTAGTAGTGTGTCAACTTGCTCCCTTTTGTCCCCAGCGGCATTGGCGGCGCGTTGTGTATATGGCTTGTTTTGAGGAGGAGAGATGGTGAAAACACTGGGTTACCTGATGTTGGTCTTGGTGGTCGTGTCTCTGGCGGCATGTCAGGGGGACGCGTCGCCGCAGCCCACTACGGATGACAGTCCCACAGCCGCGAGCCGGCCGGTCGAGAGGGCCGCGCCAACGCAAGAGACAGCGGCTCCGCCGGCGGCCGCTGCACCTACTGTTGCGCCGCTTCCACCTGATGCGTCTGCCGGCGACTGGGATGACCGCGAACTGTTTCGCGCCGGGCTGGTCAGCGCGGCCCAATCTGTGCTGGAGGAGCTGCCGGGCGCGAGCGTCTACCGGATCGAGTTGACCATCCCGCCCGATTTTCGCGTCCTGGACGGCCGCCAGCAGGTCTGGTACACCAATCGTGAGAGCGGCCCGCTGAACGAGATCTATTTCCAACTCTTTCCCAATGTCGCCGGCGGCCGGACGACGATCGAGACCTTGCAGGTGGACGGGCAGGACGTGACGCCGGTCTACGAGTTCGGGGACAGTGCCCTGCGGGTGACGCTGCCAGATGTACTGTTGCCCGGCGAGTCGGCGGTGGTGCAGATGGATTACGCGGTCGAGGTGGCGCAAGAGATGGCTGGCAATTACGGCCTGTTCGGCTATTTCGACGGTGTGCTGGTGCTGGATGGGTTCTACCCCGTCATCCCGGTCTATGACAGCGTGGGCACCCGGGTGGAGCCGGCCGGAGGGTGGAACGTCAAGGACCCGGCGCCGAATGGGGACGTGACCTATTTCGACGCCAGCTTTTACCGGGTGCAGGTGACCGCGCCGGCCGCTCTGACGCTGGTCGCCTCGGGGATCGAGGTCGAGCGGGCCAACGCAGGAAAGACCCAGTTCGTGACCTTTGCCGCCGGTCCCGCGCGGGACTTTTACCTGGCGGCCTGCGACGATTACGTCGTCTTTAGCGCGACGGTGGGCGAGACGACGGTCAACAGCTATGCCTTGCCGGAGCAGGAGGAGCACGCCCGCCTGGCCCTCCATGTCGCGGTGGATGCGCTGGAGAGCTTTGGGCAGCGGTTCGGTCTCTATCCCTATACCGAGTTCGACGTCGCTGGCACGCCGATGCGGGCGCTGGGCATCGAGTATCCCGGCATGACGGGCATCGCCCTGGGCCTGTACGATCCACAGGCCCGGGTGAGCGGCCTGCCGACCGCGGTGATGCTCGAATCAACGGTGGCCCACGAGGTGGGGCATCAGTGGTTCTACAACGTGGTGGGGAACGACCAGGTGGACGCGCCCTGGCTGGACGAGGCAGTCGTCCAGTACCTCACCGGGCTGTACTTTCGGGACGTCTACGGCGAGGACGCGGAGCAGAGCTACCGCGAGTCGTGGCATGGCCGCTGGGAGCGGGTGGACCGGGCCGAGATTCCCATCGGACTGCCGGCGGGGGAGTACGATAGGCGGGAGTATGGGGCCATCGTCTATGGCCGCGGCCCGCTTTTCGTCGCCGCCCTGGAGGAAGAGATGGGGCGCGAGACGTTCGACCGCTTCCTGCGCGACTATTACCAGACGCACCTGTGGGGCATCGGCAAGGAGGAAGCGTTCCGGGAGCTGGCCGAGCAGCACTGCCGGTGCGATTTGACCGCGCTGTTTGAAGCGTGGGTCTATTGACGTGAATCGGAAACCGAGCTTCTTTTTGGAGGCATAACGTGATAAAAAAGCCCTTGTTCGTCCTGGTAACCATCGTCGCGATCTGTATGGCCTGCCAGCCGGTCGAAACCACCGACCCGGCGATGCCTTCACCGCAAGCCCCCGCTCCCACGGAAACCGCCTTGCCGCCAGACCTCATCGTTCTGGAGAAGGGCGAGCCAGCGCTGGATGGGCTGATCGTCTTTTACTCCGACCGCGACGGCAACCCCGAAATTTATACGATGAACGCCGACGGGAGCAATGTGACGCGACTAACGGATGATCCCGCCTTCGACGACAGTCCGGCCCTCTCGCCCGACGGCGCGCGGATCGCATTCCTGACCGCGCGACACGATCCCAACCCCCAGTTTCCCCATCTCGAGTACGAGATCTATGTGATGGACGCCGATGGGAGCAACCCGCGCCGGCTGACCGAGACCGAGACGGCCGAGGATCACCCGGCCTGGTCGCCGGATGGCACCCAGATCCTGTTCGACGCTGACTATGATGGCGATGGGTTCTATGAAATCTATACCATGAACGCGGACGGGTCGGACGTGACGCGCCTGACCTCCAACCAGGCCAACGACCAGTTCGCCGATTGGTCATCGGATGGTTCGCAGATCGCGTTTTCGTCCGACCGCAATGGCAACTGGGACATTTTCGTGATGGAGGCTGACGGAAGCAACCAACGCGCGTTGACCGACAGCCCGGATTGGGAGCTGTTCCCGGCCTGGTCGCCGGACGGGGCGCAAATTGCTTACAACGGCCTGATTCCGCGATCCCGGAACACGGACGTTTTTGTGATGGAGGCCGACGGCAGCGGCGTGCGCCAGCTCACCGACTCGCCGCGCTTCGACGAGAACCCGGCCTGGTCGCCGGACGGCCGCCAGATCCTTTTCCAGACTGAGCGGGACGGGAATTTCGAGCTGTACGTGATGAACGCCGACGGCAACGAGCAGCGCCCCCTGGCGGCCCATCCCGCCGACGAACTGTGGCCCTCCTGGAGGCCGGCGGCCGCTCCGGAATCCGGCTTGCTGCGGTTCGAAAAGAGCGCCCAAACCTTTCCCTCCGTCCCTACCTGGAAGATCGGTCTGGCCGACCTGGATGGCGATGGTGATCTCGATGCCGTGTTTGCCAATGGGCAGGCCAACATGGTAACTTGTAGAGGCGCACGGAGGAGAGGGGCGCTAGAAACGCTGGGAGCGAACGATGAAACGAGTCTATTTGTATCTGATTCTGGTCCTGTTGTTGGCGAGCGCGTGTGCCCCCGGAGGCGCTCCACTCGCCTCGCCGGCCGCCTCGCCGCCGGCCGAGACTGCGACGGCGTCCAGCGTCATGGCCGAGACGGAGCCGCCGCTGGAAACGCTCCCCGCTCCCACTGCTGCTCCCACCGCTGCTCCCACCGCTGCTCCAGCCCCGCCGACCCCCGCGCCTCCTCGGCTCCCGGCCCTGACCATCACCATCCTGTATGACAATACCGTCTACGACCCACGTCTGCGGGCCGCGTGGGGATTCGCCGCCCTGATCGAGTATGGCGATCACACCCTGCTCTTTGACACCGGCGGCGACGGGCCCACGCTGATGGGCAACGTGCGGGAACTGGAGATTGATCTCCAAGCGATTGAGACGGTCGTTCTTTCCCACATCCACGGCGACCACACAGACGGTCTTTCGAGTGTGTTGAATACCGGCGTCACGCCGACCGTGTACATCCCGGCCTCGTTCCCTGCTTCGTTCAAGCGCGCTGTGGAGGCTCAAACCACTCTGGTCGAGGTCAGCGGACCGGTCGAGATTCTGCCCGGCCTCCACTCCACCGGCGAGCTGGGCGCCTCCATCATCGAGCAGGCGCTGGTGGTAGAGACCGAGTCGGGCATCGTCGTCGTCACCGGCTGCGCCCATCCCGGCATCGTCGAGATCGTGCGGCAGGCCCAGGGGATGGTGGATGATGACATCGCGCTGGTGGTGGGCGGCTTTCACTTGCTGGAGTACGGCCCGGAGCGGATCGAACAGATCGTCGCCGAGCTGCGCGAGCTGGGCGTGCGGCAGGTCTGCCCGACCCACTGCACGGGCGCCGAAGCCATCGCTACGTTCGCCGCCGAGTATGGGGCCGACTATGTCCAGGGCGGCGTGGGCCGGGTCATCACGGTGGGAGCGGAGCAAGCCCGTGTACCGGGCTTGACGGCCGACGAGACAGCGACCCTCAGCAGCCTGGAGCAAGTGGACGACTATCCGCTCTACACAATGCGCTACTATGGCGCTTACGACCAGGCCGCCTCCTGGATCGAGGGGGGCGGCGGATGGGCGCGGACGGATGGGGCGGCGGCGTGGGCGTGCTCCCTATTCGCGGCGTTGGGCGACGAGGATCATCTGCTCTATGGGCGCAACTTTGACTGGCGTTACAGCCCGGCCGTGCTCCTGTTCACCGACCCGCCCGGCGGGTACGCTGCCGTCTCGATGGTAGACATCGCCTACCTGGTGAGCGACGATCAGGCCCGCCGTCTGACCGACCTGCCGCTGGTTGAGCGGCAGGCGCTGCTGACTGCGCCGTTCTTACCCTTCGACGGGATGAACGAGCGTGGCCTGGTCGTCGGCATGGCGGCCGTGCCGTCGGGAGACGTGCGCCCTGACCCGGCCAGGGAGACGATCGGCTCGCTGGGTGTGATCCGCGAGATGCTCGACCACGCCGCCAGTGTGGACGAAGCGGTGACTATCTTGGGCAGCTACAACGTGGATATGGAGGGCGGCCCGTCGCTTCACTACCTGCTCGCCGACCGGTCGGGGCGGGCGGCTCTGGTCGAGTTCTACCGGGGCGAGATGGTGGTCATCCCCAACGACGCCGCCTGGCACTTGGCGACCAATTTTTTGCGGGCCTCGGTGGCGGAGGACGCGGAAGGCGAGTGCTGGCGCTACGACGTGCTCTGGGGGCGACTGGCAGCGGCCCAGGGGCGGCGGACGGCCCCGCAAGCGATCAAGTTGTTGGAGGAGGTCTCACAGGACAGCACCCAGTGGTCGGTTGTCTATGGGATCAACTCCGGTGAAGTGCACGTGGTGATGGGTAGAATGTACGATAACGCACAAGTTATTGCTGCTGCCCCTTGACAAAGCCGCTGCGTCATAGTAATATATAGATGAATTGAAAAGTGTCTATATAAAGTCGAGGGCGAGCGGTGATGATTGATTGTGTCGAGTTCTGCAAGGCTCTGGCCGACGGCACCCGGCAGGGGATCCTGGAACTGTTGCTGGAAGGGGAAAAGTGTGTCAGCGAGATTGTGGAAGCGTTCGACATGTCCCAGCCGACCATTTCCCATCATCTGAACGTGCTCAAACAGTTCAACCTGGTGACCAGCCGTAAAGAGGGGAAGCAGGTCTTTTACGCCATCCATCACGACAATGTGATAGCATGCTGTGAGGGGTTGATGGCCAAGTTCGACGCGAAAGATGCGGGCAAGACCGAGGCTTAGGCTTTTTTCCTGGCTTTCCAGGCCACCGATGTCCGGCAAGATTGAATGTCGCTGGTCGAGTTGATGAGCATGTCATATCAAGAGGCAGCATTTTACTTTTACAGCGGCACCGGCAATTCCTACCGTGTGATCTCCTGGATGGCCGATGCCGCGCGGGATGGTGGAGCGGCCGTCATCGTGCGTCCTATCGCGCCGGCGGAGCCAGCCGAGGTCGGCGCCAGCGAGACAGACCTCCTGGCGGTGGCGATGCCGACTCACGGTTTCACTGCGCCCTGGGCGATGCTGCGCTTCGTCCTGCGGCTGCCCCGCTGCCAGGGAACCCACGCCGTGGTCGTCGCGACCCGCGCCGGGAGCAAGATCGGCCCGTTCTTTACACCAGGAGTTGAGGGGACCGCCACCTATCTCGTTGCTACCATCTTGGCCATGAAGGGGTATCGGGTTCGGGGAGCGATGGGGGTGGATATGCCCTCCAACTGGATCGCGCTCCACCCCGGTCTGGACCCTGCCACGGTGTCCGGGATCTTGGACCGGGCCAGGGAGAGGACGGCCGGTTTTATGGCATCCATCCTCTCCGGGCGACGGTGGTTTGGGGGCTGGCTCGCCCTTCTGATCGGCCTCTGTTTTTTCCCTGTTTCGCTGGCCTACCTGTTGGTCGGGCGGCTGTTTCTGGCCAAGCTGTTCTTTGCTTCTGACCGCTGCACAGGCTGCGGAATCTGCGCCCGGTATTGTCCAAACCAGGCGATCCACATGCGGGGTGATCGGAACCCCCGTCCCTATTGGACGTTTCGCTGCGAGAGTTGTATGCGCTGCATGGCGTATTGTCCTGTCCAGGCGGTCGAGGCGAATCATCTGTTGGCCATCGGGGTGTATCTGGCGGCGGCTCTGCTTCCCACGACCGCTCTTCTGGCCTGGCTGGCGGCCCGCATCCCGCCGTTGGCTTTCCTGATGGGGGCTCCTCGCTGGATATTGGAATCGGTCTATGCGCTCATCATCTTGGGCCTTTGGTATCCGCTGTTCCACATGTTGCTCAGTGTATCGTGGATCAATCGGTTCTGCACTCGAACGACGTTGACTCACTACTACCGGCGTTATCACGAACCTGAGACAACGCTTCGGGACCTGCAAGAACCGGAGGGTGGGGGGGATGAACCGCTTGTTCAGTGAAGGAATTGGACATCTGTCCAATATGAAATTAGCCGATAGGTCAATGCCGATTGATCTGTTCTGTTGTATCATGGCCGTGACGTGGTGTAAAGGGAGAGGGAAGGGTGGCGGATGGTCGGTGATCCGAGTGATGGACAACTTGTCGTTCGACTCCAATCTGGCGATTTGGATGCTTTGGGCATGCTATACGAGCGTCACAAGACCTGTGTATATCGGACGGCCTTGGGGATCACCCACGATACCGTAGCGGCTGAGGATATTCTGCAGGATTGTTTTTTGCGTCTGCACCGCTATGCGTACCGCGTTGACCACTCGTTGCCGTTGCAGCCATGGCTCTATCGCATCACGACGAACCTGGCTTACAACTGGGCTAGAAAGAGCAAAAAGGGCCAGATATCGCTGGATGAGATAACAGAGTGTTTGGTCGGTCCCACGCATCATTCTCCCGAATGGCAGGTGGAAGTGCAAGACGAGCGGAGTCGAATCATGGACGCCGTTGCCTCGCTGACCATCAACCAGCGGATCGTGATTGTGCTCTTTTATCTAAACTCGCTGAGCGTGAAAGAGATCGCGACCATTCTGGAATGTCCGGTCGGTACGGTCAAGTCGCGGCTCTATCACGGCCGGGAGAACTTGCGCCGCAAGCTAGAGACGAGAACGCAGTTGATGCCCGAAATGGCCTACGGTTTTACCTAGGCCTGGCGCATCAGTTTCCTCCTGTTTTCCCCTCCGGCTCAACCCCGAGTCGGAGGGGATTGGACGGTGCCGCTGCATCCGGCCGTCGGTGCGAGGGGCTGATCTGCTCCCAGAGTCGGGCCAGGGCGCGGGCCAACCGTCCCCCGATCAGGCCGGCGGTTCCCAAGGCGGCCGGGAACCAGAGCGGGACGCCCAAGAGAGCGGGGTTGGCATAGTGCCACGCCCCAGAGCGCACGAATACGGCCTCGGCTATGGACCCCATCCCGCCGATCATCAGCAGAAAACTCGGATCGTACCGGTCGTGCCAGAGGCGCAGCAGGATGGTGCCCTCTACCAGCGTGATCGAAAAGAGCAGCAGGTTGTGCCGCCACAGCAGTGAGACGGAAGCGACCAATACGGAGCAGGCGATCACTGCGATCCCCAGTTCGTGCCACAGGTTTTGACGAGCTTTCATAGCCGTGACCTTGGATGGTGAGGTCGAAACG